>JAABUQ010002692.1_pt1 | contig 34518 bp, 34 predicted proteins | sample 5560001 | NCBI WGS metagenome assembly JAABUQ01 (sample SAMN10711888, study PRJNA513371) | rock metagenome | isolation source: Antarctica rocks | place: Antarctica: Victoria Land, Finger Mt nord | collected 2015-12-18
ACCCTGCCCCTGCGCGGCTTTGCCCTCCTTGGGTCGGGCCGGGGCGGCGAGTGGCTGCGGGCGAACGCGCCTTTGGGCCAGATATTGACGTTCACGGACAGCCCGCGCTACGAACGCGTGCAGCAAGTGCCGGAGCAGAAGTTCACCATGTTTGTAGACCCGAACAACGCCGAGGTGCGCCGGCATGAGTGGGACATGGTGCGCGAAGTGGTCACAAACTACGCGGTAGACGGCATGGTGTTTGACGACCGCTTGCGCTACGCGGCAGTCACCGCAGACTTCAGCGCGAGCACGCAGCGGGCGTTTGAAGCGTATGTGGGCCGCAGGCTCCGATGGCCTGACGACGTGCTGCGCATCTCGCCGTACCCCGGCCAGAGCATCATTCCCGGCCCGCAGTACCAAAACTGGCTCGTGTGGCGGGCGTATGTGGTCAAGTCGTGGCTGGACAGGGCGGCGCAGATTGTGCGCGCAGTGCGTCCGCAGGCGCAGGTCGCCGTGTATGTCGGGTCATGGTACGGGGAGTACGACAAAGTGGCCTCCAATTGGGCGGGGCCGGACTTTGCGGGGCCGTGGCGCTGGCTGACGCCGGGGTACAAGCAAACCGCCTATGCGGGAACGCTGGACTGGCTGACAACCGGCTGCTACTACGAGGATGCGACACTGGCGGAAGCGGTCGCCCAGGACGACCCGCCGGGCGCAACGGTGGAAGGCGCAGGCCAGATTTCCAGCCGCGTGGTGGACGACGCCGCCTGGACTTATGCGGGCCTGTACGCGCTGTCGTACCAGGGCCAGCCGGACAAGTTCGCCCGCGCCTTGCAGGCTGCGACCGCGTCTACCCAGGGCGTGATGGTGTTTGACATGTCACAGATTATTCAATACGACTGGTGGCATATTTTGGGCGAAGCGTTCGCCGCCACGCCTGCGCAGGCTCCCAGTCTGGTGCCGGGGCTTTTGGAGCAAGTGCGCCAGAGCCATGCCGCCGCCCGTGCAGCAGGAACGCCGCAGCCCGCCCTGCCGCCGTTCGTAGGCCGCGAAGATACCGGCTTTTAGCGGCAGCGGTTGACATGAAACAAAGAACCAGTCATGGATGAAATCGCTGGGTTACCCACCCAGATGGCCTTCCTGATCAGTACAAATAAAAAATCTTGACAGCGTCAGCGTCTTGTGTTACCATTGCTTGACTGAGGAGCAGCACGACAGGTCAAGGCCGCCCCTGACAGCCGCTGCTGACCGCGCTCCGAGCCGCCGACTGCGTTCCGCTTGGTGCCCCGCCCGTCAGGGCGGAGAAGGAGAACCCGATGACCATGCCCGACCACCCTCTGCGGCACTCCGCCGCGCGCCTCACGCCGCGCCTTTACTAAGTAAAGGCCTGCGCCTTGCTTTGCACCGCTTTCTCCCTGCTCGCCCTCGCCGCGCCCGCCCGCGCCGGTCACTGGGTACTGACAACCACAGGCTCCGGCCAGGCCATGATCGGGTCGGGGGGAATGCTCCAGACCTTTACGCCGCCGCCCCCGTCCACCAACAGTGTGACTATCAACAGCATCGGTGCCGGTGGAAGCAATGGCCCCTGCTTCGGCGGGACGCCCTTTACTATAACCGCCAAGGCTAATCTCCAGGTGACGGTCACAGGAACATGGAAGAGTGACACCAACTCCGACAACACCGCGCCGCCCGGCGTCTGGCTCAGTGAGTCTTCCACGGCTTATGCCACTTGCGAGAACGGCGGGCCGCGCCAAGCCGCCTCGGCAGATGACGGGTTGGGCGACCCCGTGGCGCAGTCTGGGGCACAGATGGGCATCTCTGCCCCGCCGTCCGGCCCGAAGTACGTGCCGCAGTCAGCGGGATCGTTCACGGTTCCCCTAAAGCTGTCCGCCTCCGCTTCCGGCACACAAGGGATGTACCAGGGTGGCGGCGCTGCCAGCGTCTGCGTTGGCCCGATCACCATCGCCATCCACGCCCAGCCGTATAACTTCCACAAAATCAGCGGAACCGACAACGGGAATGGCAGCTTAACCTTCACTTATGGTTGGTCGTCCACGAGTGGCAATGTTGGTGACCTGGGATCATGTTACTTTCACGAGCGGGTTACCTACCCTGGCGGCAGCCCATATACACCCCCTCTGCCATTCACAGTCCCTAAACCGCTTTCTAACCCCACAATAGCACCAGGGGCATACATATCACCTGGAAATGATGGGGGCATTCCAATGACCAGTAACTTGAACAATGACACGCATTATGTTTGGCCCCCCGTCCAGCCTTACGGTAGCCAGACAGTAACTGCATCTCAGCAGTACGAGTTTGATGACCTAACGACGGGTGATTTGAATACTGTCATTCCTGGACCGGACTCGACAGCCTCCATTGTCCGCACCGTGGGACCTCGGCCACCGTATCTTACGCCCTGGTGGTACTCCTGCACCAAGCAAGGTTTGACGGCTTGGTTGCCACTCAACTGATGAAAGGAAAGCGTATATGAACCGCCGCTTTTATCCAACCCTGATGCTCTTTGTTACTGCTCTCACAAGCCTATGCCTGGTCAAGCCAGCACTACTCATGGCAGACGTTGACACGGACGCAACTCCAGACGTTCAGGTGACACTAGCCTCTGGCGCATACTTATCCCTAGGTGAGCCAATTGTACTTCATTACCAGATCACCAACAGCACGGGGCAGACACTCGTAAGCCACTTGGGTGTTTATGATACGGAGTGGTACACGCTGGAGCTGACTGATGCGCTAGGCAGACCGGCAGTATCAATTCCAGACACACGCCCTGCCGACCCAGGTGGTCTCCACATAAGCGCTGAGCGCTTCCTTCCCCCCGGCAAAGGCCCGGAGGGTTACATAGTCATGGCACGCTACTTCACGCTAACCCATCCTGGTAAGTACCTGATAACGTTCCGCGCTCACCTTCGATCTGCTCCCTTCTCCGCAGACGAGGCGTCGCCGCACGAGTTGAAGCAGGCTTTAAGCACATCCGGCACAGTCAAGACGCAGGTGTTTGCGTTTCCTCTGACGGTGACAAATACGAATACCTTGCGACTGAAGAAAACAGCGGAGGCGCTAAGACAGCAACTTATCCAAGAAAAGCAAGTTTCCAGGATAAGAATGCTAGATGACGCTCTATTCTCAATGCCTGAGGCCCAGGCCGCGCCGAGTTGGGAGGCACTAGCGAGCAACCCTGCGTACACGCTCTTGGTCGCTGGTGAACTTGGGCGCGTGAACACTCCGAAGGCAGCCGATATGTTAGCGCAGATGCTACGAAACCCCCGCCTCTCGCCGGACGAGGTTACCACAGTCAGTCAGTCCTTGAACGAGATATACAATAACGGCAATGCTCCGCTTAAGTCTCATATCAGCGGCATAGCGGCCTCATTCGGTATTTCGATGCCAAAGAAGGTCACCATGCCAGTCGCCGCAGACTGAGGAGTCACCAAAACTGATAGCTTTGTGTGCCGTTGCCGCCCTTCGTAGGCTGCGAAGACACCGGCTTTTAACGCAAAAAGGCCCGGAGGCAACTGCCTCCGGGCCTTTAGTTTCTATGCTACACCTTTGGGGTGAATGATGTGCCGCACCCGCACGACTTGGCGGCATTGGGATTGGTCCACTTCCAGCCGCCTTCCAGCAGATTGGCAAGGCTGTAATCCAAAATGACGCCCTGCACGAAGCGCGCGCTTTTGGAGTCAATCATCACCTGCACGCCGTCTGCATAATAGACAACGTCTGTCTCGCGAGGCGCGGCTTCCAGGCCCATCAAATAAGACAGGCCGCTGCACCCGCCGCCCTTGACGCCGATGCGCAGGCCGAGGCTTGCGTCGCCGCGCTTTTCAATCAGCCGCTTCACTTGCTTCACGGCAGCAGGGGTCAAGGTGACAATCTGCTGCGTGGGCAGTTCCAATGTATTTGTTTCGCTCATAATCGTTATCCTTTAGGTTAACCAAAGCTTTTAGAAAAACCCAAGCTCCAGCTTTGCTTCTTCCGACATGCGATCCATGCTCCACGGCGGCTCCCAAACAAGCGTCACATGGACATTGCTCACGCCGTCCACCTGCCGCACCTGCGCCTCCACTTCGCCGGGCAGCGTGCCCGCTACGGGGCAGGCGGGCGAGGTCAGGGTCATTTCAATATCCACAAAGCCGTGCGTGTCCACATCAATATCGTAGATCAGCCCAAGCTCGTAGATATTGACGGGAATCTCCGGGTCGTAGACAAGCCGCAAAGCTTCAATCACTTCGGCTTCCACGGCGAGCGGGTAAACAGTCGGCAGTTTGGTGTCCATAATTAGCTTTCCCTCCGGTCTTTCGCGGCCTGCTGGTAGCCTTGCGCATAGTATTTTATCTTGTTGATGACTGATTGCAGGCCATTCATACGGGCCATGGAAATATTGCCGCTCATGTCCATCTTCTGAATAAAATCGGGGGGAGCAGAAATAATCTCGCCCGGCGTGTGGCCGGAGTAGACTTTGACGGCCAGGGCAATCAGGCCGCCGGAGATAAATGCATCGCTGTTTGCCTGGAATTGGACACGCCCATTGTCATAAGAGGGAATGAGCCACACGCGCGACTGGCAGCCGGGTACGATGTACTCTTCCGTCTTGAGGCTATCGGGAAGCGGGGCGACTTTCTTGCCAATCTCTATGATATAGGCGTACTTGTCGGCCCAGTCGTCAAAAAGAGCAAAGTCGTCTACCACTTCGTCCTGAAGCTCAGCAATGGAGGAATTGAGTTGGTTCGGCATCAGGCCAGCATCCTCTGCGCTGCGGCAAGGCCCTGCACCAGAGCGTCAATCTCTTCCTGCGTGTTATACAGCCCCAGCGATGCACGTACCGTGCTGGTGACCCCAAAGCGCTGCATGACCGGATGCGCGCAGTGCTGTCCGACACGCACGGCGATAGCATGCATGTCCAGCACAGCTCCCACGTCCTGCGCATGCCCCCAGTCCAAGACGAACGAGTAAACGCTGGCCTTGTCGCGCGCGGTGCCGATCATGCGCAGGCCAGGCACTTGCGCTAACGCTTCCGTGCCGTAGGCCATCAGCCCGTGCTCATAGGCCCCGATATTGTCCATGCCCAACTGGGTGAGATAATCAATAGCAGCGCCCAAGCCCACGGCACCTTCAATGTGCGGCGTCCCAGCTTCAAACTTATGCGGCGTTTCGGCGTAGGTGGTCTTCTCAAACGTGACAGTGGCAATCATGTCGCCGCCGCCTTGGTAGGGAGGCATGGCATCCAGCAAAGCACGCTTGCCATACAAAATGCCAATGCCGGTCGGCCCGTACAGCTTGTGGCCGGAGAAGACCAGGAAGTCGCAGTCCAACTGCTGCACGTCTAGGGGCATGTGGTAGGCAGACTGCGCGGCATCCACCAGAACGGGAATGCCCTGTGCATGGGCCAAATCAATCACTTGCTTGATGGGGTTGACCGTGCCGAGTGCATTGGACATATGCACAATGCCGACAATCTTGGTGCGGGAAGACAAGAGGCGCGCATATTCATCCATCCGCAATTCGCCGCTGTCGGTGATGGGAATAACCTTGAGCGTTGCGCCCTTCTCCGCACAAATCATCTGCCAGGGCACGATATTAGCATGGTGCTCCATCGCCGACACTAGCACTTCGTCGCCCGGCCCGATGCTGGCGCGTCCGAACGTTTGTGCCACTAGATTGATGCTCTCAGTGGCATTGCGGGTAAAGATAATCTCTTCAGGCTGTGCAGCGTGGAGGAAACCTGCGACTGTACGGCGCGTGCCTTCGTAAGCCTGCGTCGCTTGTTCGCCCAGCCAGTGCGAGGCGCGGTGGATGTTGGCGTTCTGCGTTGTGTAGTAAGTGTTGATGGCGTCCAGCACAGCTTGGGGCTTTTGCGTTGTATTGGCGTTGTCCAGGTACACCAAGCGCTTGCCATGAACGGGCCGGTGCAGGAGGGGAAAGTCCTTCCGCACGCGCTGCACGTCATACCCTATAACGCTTGGTTTCTCCAGTACGCTGGCAGTCATCGTCATACTTTCTTAACACGAAAGGCACGCAAAACGTACCTGGCTTATTCGTCTGCCAGGCCGTCCAGGGCACGCTCTGCCAGCAGGGCGTTGTCCAGGTAGTTGCGGACAGCTTCCACTTGGACGCGGCTGGCGATGTCGGCGGCGAATGCATAGATGAGCAGGTCACGCGCCTGGTCTTCAGGGATGCCGCGCGCCCGCAGATAGAACAAAGCATCTGCCGATAACTGGCCGATGGTCGCGCCATGCGTGCAGCGCACATCGTCAGCAAATATCTCAAGCTGCGGCTTGGTGTTGATTTGCGCGTCATTGGACAGCAGCAGGGTCTTGTTGGTCTGCTTGGCATCGGTCTTTTGCGCGTCTTCCCGCACGAATATCTTGCCGTTGAAGACGCCGCGCGAATGGCCGTCCAGGATGCCTTTGTAGATTTCGTGGCTGTTGCAGTGCGGCATGGCGTGGTCAATGGATGTGTGATTGTCCACAATCTGACGTCCATTAGCCCGGTACAGGCCATTCAGTGTGCACTCTCCGTGCTCGCCCCCAAGCACCGCATTGGCATCGTTGCGCACAATCGCGCCGCCCAGCCCAATAGAGTGCGATGAAAAGTTACACCCCTGCGCGAGCTGCACCTGCAATGTAGCCACATGATAGGCGACCAAGCTTTCCTGCTGCACCTTGTAATGATCCACCAGAGCATTCGCGCCCATCACCACTTCGGTGACGGCATTGGTGAGATAGGTCTGCCCGGCAGGCCCGGCGTAGCTTTCCAGCACCGTCACCTGGCTGTTCTCGTCGGCTAGGAGCAATATGCGCGGGTGCGAGACTGTCGCCTGTCCGTCTGCCGTGGTGACAAACAGCAGATGGATTGGCTCTTCCACAACCACGCTGCGCGGCACATGGATAAATGCGCCATCACTGAGCGCCGCCGTGTTGAGCGCGACAAACGCCTGCGAGCGGAACTGCGCGTGGCGGCCCAGGTTGGCTTCCACCAAGGGGTTGCCAGATGCCAGAGCGTCCGCCAGTGTTTCCACGGTGACGCCTTGGGGCAGGGCCTCCAAAGTAGAAAGGTCGGCGTGGTATCTGCCGTTGACAAACACCAACTGGCTGCCGGTCAATCCTGCGTAGGTGAACGGCTGCAACTGGTCTGCCGTCATCGTGCCCGGCACGTTCTGGAACGGCGTTTCCACAATGGGCGCGATTGGCGTGACCCGCCATTCTTCGTCCCGGCGCGTGGGGAAGCCGATTTCTGCAAAGCGGTCTGCGGCAGAGGCGCGCAGCGAGTTCAGCCACGCGGGGCCGCTCGCCAGCGTACCAACCATGTCGTGCAGGACACCGTTGGTGATAGTTTTGGTTTCTATAATCATCTGCGCTTCTACACCCCTGCCATCTGCGGCTCAGCCCGCAGCCAGTCGTAGCCCTTTTCTTCCACTTCCAGCGCCAGCTCTTTGCCGCCGGATCGCACGATGCGCCCATCAATCATGATATGCACAAAGTCCGGCACGATAAAGTTCAGCAGACGCTGGTAGTGCGTCACCACAATCATGGCCCGGTCAGGCGAGCGCAGGGCATTGACACCGTCCGCAACTGAGCGCAGCGCGTCAATGTCCAGCCCGGAGTCTGTTTCATCTAGAATAGCGAGCTTGGGGTCCAGCACGGCCATTTGAAAGATTTCATTGCGCTTCTTTTCGCCGCCGCTGAAGCCTTCATTGACTGGCCTGTTCAGCAGGCTTTGGTCAATGTGCAGCACTTTCAGCTTTTCGCGCACCAGCTTGAGGAACTGCCCCGAGTCCAGCGCGTCTTCGCCCCGGTACTTGCGGACAGCGTTGACAGCCGCCTTGAGAAAGTACGTGTTGTTGACGCCGGGGATTTCTACCGGGTACTGAAACGCCAGGAACAAGCCCTTCTGCGCCCGCTCTTCGGGGTCTAAGTCCAGCAGGTCTTCGCCCTCAAACTCTACGCTGCCGCCGGTGACTTCGTAGGCGTCGCGCCCTGCCAGGATATTGGCGAATGTGCTTTTGCCCGACCCGTTTAGGCCCATGATGGCATGTACTTCGCCGGCATTGACCGTGAAGTCTACGCCCTTCAATATCTCTTTTTCGTCGACCCGCGCGTGCAGGTTCTTGACTGTCAGCATTGTCATAATGTTCTCGCTTTTTAAGAGACTTGGCCCTGGCCGACAATAATTTTGATTTCGCGCGGATGGCCGTTCTCGTTGGTGCCTTGCCAGTGATGGTCTTTGCCGTCATGCCGTCCGCCGTGCGCGTGCAGGGCGACCCCTTCGGCGTGGGACTTCTTGACCAGTTCTTCGGCTTTGACCTGGGCTTCCTGCTCGGTGTGCGTCACGACTTCGTGCGCATGCTCGGGCCAGCCGCTAATTTGTATGATGTATTTACTTGCCATGTATCTATCCTTCTGTTTTTTGTTGTCTACCACGTCTTACGGAGGGAACAAAACGAATTGCCTGTCTGTGAAACACCCATGCAACTCGCCGCGCACGCTCCACTTCAGCAAGGGTAAATGTTTCCGGCACGGCGGGCGCAGTCCAATCGTTTTCTACGGAAAACGGATATTCCGTATTGCGCTGTGTCGGCTTGCCGTCGCCGCGCCAAGAGGGAGCGAGAAGGCATAGTGCCTCGACATCCACGCGCCACTTAATCAAAGATGCGCTTCAGAGTTTTGATGGAGTCGTTGTCGATTGCGTTGCGCAACCTTAACAATGCTTCTATTTCTCTGTCGGGCATATGGTAGGTCTGCAAAGCCATAAAAGCAATGCCTAAGTCGTTGACGGCAGCCACCATGGCTTTGACCGCTTTTTCTACCGTTTGTTGATACTTTGCAATAGATTGGCAGTATGTGGTTTTATCACCCTCAACAAAGACGCGCTTCCCCGCCGCAAAATCCGACTGCACCTGAGCCAGCCATGCCTCCGACTGTTTCATGCGGCGGCGGCTTCCACGGGTGCCTCGCGCAATGCCTCCAGCAGAGAATGGGCTTTCGCCGCGTTGCCCTGCTCATAAAGAACAGCAGCTTGCCCCGCTGCCAGCGCCTGCTGCAAGTCCTCCACTTCCGACCAGCGTTCCTGTATGGCTCGGCGCATCTCGGTGGGGTTGGAAATAAACAGCCGGAGGCGTCTGCCAACTGGCAGCGGCAGGCCGGGCGCATTGCCAAATTGGACTTGGAAGATGTGCCCATCGTCGCTTGCTTCGTCCATGCCGAAATGTTGGGCCACCTCAAACAAGCACTCTTCGTTCGGTACAGCGCGCGATGCAAAGTATATCGCTAGCACCAAAGGCTCGTCTTCCAAATGCGCGTGGTCGTTCTCCACCAAATCACGCAGCAAGGCTTCTTGTTCCGGGTACGACATCTTTAATTTCCTACCCTACGCTGCCTTCCAGGCTGACGCCGAGCAGCTTTTGCGCTTCCACGGCAAACTCCATGGGCAGCTCGCGGAAGACTTCTTTGCAGAAGCCATTGACAATCATGCTGACAGCGTCTTCGGTAGAGATGCCACGCTGGTTGCAGTAGAAGATTTGGTCTTCGCCAATCTTGGACGTGGACGCTTCGTGCTCCACAGTGGCCGTCGGGTTCTTCACGTCAATATACGGGAACGTGTGCGCGCCGCACCGGTCGCCGAGCAGCAGGCTGTCGCACTGCGAGTAGTTGCGCGCGTTGGCAGCCCCCGAATTGACTTTAACCAGCCCACGGTAGGTGTTCTGCCCGTTGCCTGCCGAGATTCCCTTGCTGACAATCGTAGAGCGCGTGTTCTTGCCGATATGCACCATCTTGGTGCCCGTGTCGGCCTGCTGCTTGTTGTTTGTCAAGGCCACCGAATAGAACTCGCCAATGGAGTTGTCGCCCTTCAAGATGCACGACGGGTACTTCCATGTAATCGCCGAGCCGGTTTCTACCTGCGTCCACGAAATCTTGGAATTGTCGCCCTCGCACTTGCCGCGCTTGGTGACAAAGTTGTACACCCCGCCCTTGCCTTCTTTGTCGCCAGGGTACCAGTTCTGCACCGTGGAATACTTGATGGTGGCGTCCTTCATGGCGACCAGCTCGACACACGCGGCATGAAGCTGATGCTCATCGCGCATCGGCGCGGTGCAGCCTTCCAGGTACGACACATACGCGCCTTCGTCGGCGATAATCAGCGTCCGCTCAAACTGCCCCGTGCCCGCCGCGTTGATGCGGAAGTAGGTGGACAGCTCCATCGGGCAGCGCACTCCCTTGGGGATGTAGCAGAACGAGCCATCGCTGAAGACGGCGCTGTTCAGCGTCGCAAAGAAGTTGTCCGAGTAGGGGATCACCGACCCCAGGTACTCGCGCACCAGTTCGGGATGGTCATGAACGGCCTCGGAAAACGAGCAGAAGATAATGCCGCGCTCGGCAAGCTCTTTGCGAAACGTTGTCGCCACCGACACACTGTCAAAGACCGCGTCCACCGCCACGTTGCTCAGACGCTTTTGTTCACTGAGCGAGATGCCCAGCTTGTCAAAGGTCGCGCGCAGCTCAGGGTCTACTTCATCCAGGCTGTTCAGAACTTTCTTCTGCTTGGGGGCCGAGTAGTACGTGATGGCCTGATAGTCTACCGCGTCCACATTGACATTGTGCCACAGCGGATCGGTCATGGTCAGCCAGTGCCGGTACGCTTTGAGCCGCCATTCCAGCAGCCACTCCGGCTCGCGCTTTTTGGCCGAAATGGCGCGCACCGTGTCTTCGCTCAGGCCAATCGGCACAGTGTCCGACTCCATCTCTGTGACAAACCCATATTGATATTCTTTGTTAGCAAACTCTTCAATCGTATCCGTGGCAGTTGACATATTGGTTCTCTCTAATTTGGGCAAATGCTATTGGGAGCGATTACGGATAGCCGCACGCAGCTGCAATCTCCGACTGCCCTTGTCGGAGTTAGTATACCCATTTGGAGTGCGTACTGTCAAGAAAAGCAAGCTCGGCAGCGGGAGTTTTAAGGCTGACACAAAAGCAAGGCCGGGGCGACTGTCTTGGCCCTGTTGCTCATGTTATTAACTGTTGAAACACACGCGCCCAAACGAAGAATGCCTTTCTACAGCACTAAATGTTTTTGAGGAAATCTGTCAGATACCCGTTGACAACGTCAGGCTTTTCGAGTGGGGCCATGTGCGACGTATTGGGAATAACGTGCATTTGCGCTCCCATAATGCTCTCTTGCAGCACCCTTGCCGCCGAGGGCGGGGAGCTTGGGTCGAGTTCACCGACGAGAACAAGGGTTGGGCAAGACACACGAGGCAGATGCGAAACGAGGTTGAGGGTGGAGATCATATTCCACATGGCCGCATGAACGAGTGGATCGTCCGCCAGCAAAGTCTTTGAGACCCGATCAATAATATCCGGCCTTCGCGCGACTGTCTCAGGCGTGAACCACCGCTGAATCGTTGACGGCACGACGGCTTGCATGCCTTCCTCAGACGCCATCTTGGCCCGTTTGCGCATGCCTGCACGCCCTTCCTCGGAAAAGGTGGCAGCGGTGTCTATCAAAGACAGCGAGCGAACTAAAATCGGCTGAGCCAGAGCAAGCGCCTGGGAGATCATGCCGCCTACCGACAGGCCGACAACATGTGCGCTTTCAGCGCCCGTCGACCGAATTACCTGCGCCAGCATATCGGCAGACTTGGCGAGCGTCCAATCCGCCGGACTGCCCGGCGTGCGTCCATGCCCCGGCAGATCGAATGCGATAACATCGTGGTCGTCGCAGAGCGCCTCGATTTGCTCGCCCCAGTAGCTCAAGTCTAAGCCGACTGGATGAACTAGCACGACAGGCGCGCGGCCGCGTGGGCCGGTTCGAACAAAGTTTATAAACCGTGAAGAGATTGCTTGATTGTCGGACATTGGTGAAGTCACTTTCATATCTCGGTTCTGCTTGAGGCCGCCGTCACCCTTCCGACGTCCATTTTTACAGCTCGCGCTTCTCGGCCATTCGCGAAGAGTTAGTGTTCCTTCTCCCAGTTGCTTGGCTCCAGATCAAGGTCTATGCCCAGCACCGAGATGAAACGAGCAACAGTCATGTAATGGCCGACCAGCAGGATTACTGTCACAAGGTCTCGCGGCGAAAGCAGGCGCGAGACACCTGCAAAGGTCGCTTCCGACATCTGCGGCGATGCAACGCACTCGTCAACAAACTTCAGGATGGACGTCATCTCGCCGAGGTGGGCGAGCGGGTCGCCAGCCTCGATGTCCAAAACTTCCGCGTCAGTCCACCCTGCCTTTTTCGCTTCACCGAGATGCTGCATACGCTCAAAAGCGCTACCGCTGAGCGCGGCGATGCGGAGGATAATCCCCTCACGCAGCTTTGGGTTCAGCCCGGAAGTCCTTAGCGCGTTGGCGGTGTTCGGCAACGCACCGGCGAGGCGCTGTTCAGTCAGAAGCAGCCCCTGAGTGAGGTGAGATGGGAATCTGTCATACTGAGCACGCTGCTCAGGTGTCATATCTTCGACGCGAACTAACGGTATACGTGGCATAGTGTTCTCCATGACATGCTTCATGTCAAGCGGCAGAATGTCTGCGCAATGGCACCGGTGTACTCACAAGGTAACTTTCGCCAGCTGCCAAGCGGGAGCACTCAACAAAGTAAAGGTTTTTTGTAACCAAAGAAAGCAGGAGGCGTTGAGCAATTTATTCCCTGTCTAACAAGGACAGAAACATGAGCAGGCAGGAGGCAGGGCGGCAAGGGTTATCCGAGCGGCGGGGGGCGAAAAGGACTGAAACGGGGGGCTTCCTGAGCCTAGACGCTTTCAAGGTACATTCCTTCCAACTGTCTGCGGTCAACGAGGCCATCGCACAGGCTCCAAGTTTCTGGGGTCTGGAATGCTGCGTTGTTGTTCCCTAAGTTAATGCAAAGCCGGAAAGCACTATAACCGAGAGCGAGGCACAAACCCCCCAGGCAGCGCATGGCGATTGCGCGCATGTTTCTCAAGAACCCGCCCATCCTCATACTGGACGAGGCCACATCTCCATTGGATACAGAAACCGAGCGGGCCATACAGGCATCACTGGCGGAGCTTGCCGAGGGGCGCACGATACTGGTGATTGCGCACCGGCTGGCGACTATCCAGAACGCCGGCCGCATTGTGGTGGTGGACGAGACAGGCGTGGCGGAGCAGGGGCGTCACAGCGATCTGCTTGCCTCGGCGGGGGTCTACCGTCGCCTGCACGAAGCGCAGTTTCGCTCCTAGTTTGGCTTTTTAGGGGCCGGCAAGCCGTGGGAGGGCAGAGCGGGGGCGGCAATCTTCCAGTTGCCGTAGCACTCGCCGCTCGCCCAGGCCTCACGCGTGGCGGGGTTGACACGTATCCACTGCACTTCATGCGGGCCGCCAGGCTGTCCCCACTTGAGGGGGGCGTTGACAGTCAAGTTTGTCCATGTCTTGCCGCCGTCCAAGGAACGAATACACGTCACCGATGTCGCATACAGGTCGGCGGCACCGCCTGCGTAAACGATATTAGGATGGAGCGGGTCAAGGGCGACTGTGCGGAGATGAGTTTGCCCGTATTGGTCTTTGGGCGTATCAAGCGCAGTCCAGATGCCCGCATGCAGCACTCGCAGCGTGTCTTCCGAGGCGGCGTAGATACAGCCCGTCTGCCTGTCTACGGCCAGGTCGCGGAGGCTGCCAGGCACGGGCGGCGTGATATCGGCCCAGGTCAGCCCGTGGTCGGCGGAGCGGCAGACAGAGTTGCCATGCTTTCCATACAGGGCAGTGCCCGCAGGCAGATCAACACTTGCGCAATAAACACCGTCGCAGCCGGGCATCGCAACCCATGTTCGGCCTGCATCGGCGGAGCGCCAGTTAGAGGCAAAGCACACGCTTGGCGCGCCTGGGTCTAGGGCGCTGATGTCGGCCCCGCCGTAAACAATCGGCTTTCCCAGCGCATCCCGCGCGTGCGCCCATGTCTTGCCGCCGTCGCGAGAAACGGTCAAGGCGCGCGGCCCGCTCCAACCAGGCGCATCTCCAGTCCACAGCACATGGGCATCCCAGGCGCCGCCGCCGTATTCAAAGCCGCCCCACGACTGCCCCGAAGGGTTTTGGTAGGTCCAGGTGCGCCCGCCATCGGTGGTCAGCCCGCCGTTGTAGTCCTGGAACGAGAGAAACACGGTCTGCGGCAGGCGCGGGTTGAAGCAGAACGAGCGGCCCACCATGACGGCATTCTCGCCGTTAGACATCCAGCGGTAGGTGGCCCCGCCATCCGCGCTCTTGGTCAGCCAGCCGCCGCCTGCCGCCGAATACACGATTTTCGGGTTGGTAGGATGGAAGGCGCAGTGTTCGTCGGGCTGCGTAAAAGGCAGAAAACTGCGGGCGTTGTCGTAGGCCACTTTGTGCCAAGACGCCCCGCCGTCATGGGAAAAGTACACATACGCTTCCCACCACTGCGGGCCGCCATGACGGCAGGCCATTGTTTCCGGGTCGGCAGGCGAAACACGGATGTCCTGAATGGGCGTACCCGAAGGCAGGCCGTCGCTATTCCCACTTTTGCCATCAGCGTGCCCGTTCTTGTTGGCGGGGTGGAATGTTTCCCCGGCATCCGTGGAAACCTGCACTTTGTCCCAGCGCGAAACATAGACATTCTCGGGGCGGGTGAATACAACGTCCATGCCCAATGTGTAGCTGCCGTTCTTTTGGGTAAATGAATGGCCGCCATCAGTGCTTTTATAAAAGCCGCAGGGAGTGCCGAACTGGGGGTTTGTGTTGGACGCGAGGTACACATAGCCCCTGGCGGGGTGGACTTTGACGATGCAATTGCGATACTCCTTGGAAAGCAAGGCCCAGTGCGCGCCGCCATCGGTGCTTTTGTACAGGCCGTCATCGCGCCCGTCATAGTAGGCGACCGTGCAATAGCCAAGCTTTGCATCGTAGGAAGACGGGTCAAACGCAAGCGAGTCGCGCTGGTCATTGCCGCTCTTTTCAGGCAGCGTTTCCTGCCAATGCGCGCCGCTGTCGGTGGACAGATAAACGCCATTGGCATCGCTGAGGTCGCTGGCATTTGCGCCTGTGCCCAGAACACGCTGGCTGCTGCGCGGGTCAATCGCGAAGTCATTGCCGCCGCGCGCATTCCACCCGCTCATGCAGACCTGCCAGTGCGCGCCGCTGTCCAGAGTGCGATAAATGCCGCCCACGTCTGTGCCCGCAATCAAGAACGATGGCTGGGACTGGCTGATAGCCACCGTGCGAACAACCTGCCCGCCTTCGCCGCCCGGCGCGATGCCCGCCTGGCGCATCTGCCGTGTCGCCAAAGGCAGGGGCTGCCACTGCTGCGCGCGAGTGGACGGCACAAGACAAAGCGCGATCATTGATGCCCACGCCGTCGCTGCTAACCGCTCCGCCATCGCTGCCAGCCGATTCCCCTTCATGCGCTTCCTTCTTTCGCTTAAACTTGCCATGTCTGGGACATAATACCCCATGACAAAAGCAGTCTTTTTTGGCGCCTCTTCGGTGGAAGGGGTGGGCGCATCCGCCCCCGCCAAGCGGTTCAGCACAGTCGCGTCTGGGGCGATGGGCTGGGACGAAGTTAATCTTGGGCTGTCCGGGACATGCGTGACCGGGCGCGACGCCGAGGGGCAGGTCTTGGATGAAGACAGCGGCCTGGGGCGCGTGCCCGATGTGCTGGACGCCAAACCCGACCTGGTGTTCGTGCTGCACGGCGCGAACGACTTTGTGCAAAACGTGCCGATTGGCGACCCCGCCCAGTTTCAGCAGGGCACGTTTTTGTGGGACTACGACACCATGGTGCGGGGCCTCTTGTTTGAATTGCAGCCCGCGCAGGTTATTCTGATGACCGTCTTTGACCGCCAGGATGCGCAATCTCCCAACGCCGCAGGGTTTGCACTGGCTGACTACAATAACGTGGTGCGCACCGTGGGCGCGCGCTACAACCTGCGCGTGCTGGACACATTTGCCGACGCGGGGCTGAGCTTCGCCACCGACTACGCCGAAGACGGCATCCACCCCAACGACAACGGGCATCAATGCCTCGCCGCGTTTATTATCCAGGCCATGCAGGCCCAGCCCGCGCCAGACGTCTCCGCTTAAACCAGTCGCTGTTGCGGCTTTGTTTGGGCAGCGCGGGGGCGTTTGCAGCGCGTACCAACGACGGACGGTTTTGTTCCGTCGTTGGTCATGGCTCGGAATGCCTTCAAGACACCCGAACAAAGCCGGGGCAATGCCTAGCGATGTCAAACGCTTCGGAACTTGCCTGCCTTTTGCTGACCCGCGAGTTGGGTAAAAGCCGCGACGATTTTTTAGAAACAAACACTTTATGCCCGCCCTGCCTCCCGAATACTTCCGCCGCCAGGATGAAACACCCGACGCGAACTTCTACCAATCCCCGCGACTGGTCGCCCATATTGACGACCGGGCGATTGGGGCGCTGGGCGAGTTTCTGCGCCCACTTGTCCCCGCAAATGCTGACGTGCTGGATTTGATGTCGGCTTACCTGACCCACCTGCCGCCCGATGTCCGCGCCCGCTGCGCCCGTGTCGCGGGATTGGGCATGAACGACCAAGAGATGGCCGCCAACAGCCAGCTTACTGAGCACCTAGTGCATTCGCTCAACGACAACCCGGCGCTCCCCCACCCTGACCAGTCGTTTGACATGGCCCTTTGCACGGTGAGCGTGCAGTATCTGCTGCGTCCGCTGGATGTGTTCGCCGAGGTGCGGCGCGTGCTGCGAGCGGGAGCGCCGTTTATCGTGTCATTCTCCAACCGATGCTTCCCTACCAAAGCCACGGCGGCGTGGCTTGGCATGAGCAACACGCAGCATGCGGACTTGGTGAATTATTACTTCCAAGAAGGCGGCGGCTGGCAGGAGGCGCAGGCCGTGGATATTAGCCCCGCGCCGGGCCGCTCCGACCCGCTGTTTGTGGTCTGGGCACGCACGGCGGTATAATAAACTATGGAACTTTTCAACCCGCACACGCTGATTGCCTCGCTGGTGTGGGGGACAGTGGGCATCGGTTTTGTGATGTACGGGCGCAAGGCAGGGGAGCCGTTCCCGGCAGTGGCGGGCCTGGGAATGGTGGCGGCCTCGTACCTGTGCCCGACTGTGCTGAGCATGACGCTGGTGAGCGTGGGCCTCATTGCGGCCCTGGTAGTGCTGCAAAAGCTGGGGTATTGGTAAACACAATCTTAGTAACACAATTGGGGCAGGGGCGCGCACAGTGATGTTTAGCTTGACCGACACGCAGCGCCGGATGCTGGCCGGGGCGCGGGCCTGGCAGGCGGAAGGCGAGCGCCGCTACGACTACTGGTCGCGGCGCGAGGCGATGCAGGCGTCCACCGCAGCGTTTGGGCGGCTGCTCGGGGCGAGCGGCCTGCGGGCGGGGCGCGTGCTGGCCCCGGAAACGCGTGCCCAATTGCTGCATCTCGCCGCATCGCTGGCCCCGAACCGCACGCTATCGCGCCGTTTATATGCCCAAGACCCCGCCGCCTTTGACCGGCGATTGGGGGTTTTGCTGGCGGGCGAGAGTTCGCTGGAGGCACGCATCCGCCAGTTTATTGCTGTGCCTGGGGCGGGCGCATTGACGGCGGCGCAGCTTTTGTGCGCGTCTGACCCCGACACATTCCCCCTGCTCACCCGCGCCGCCCTGCGCCGTTTGCGCCTGACAGCCGGGCAAAAGCGCGAGGCCTTAGCTGAGGCCGCCGCGCGCTACGGCTTTGGGCTGCCTGCTGTTCCCGATGCCGCGCAATCCCTGCTGGCCTTGTTTGTGGCGTATGAGCATGTGCGCCGCGCGCTGGAAGTCCCGTCGTTTCCCGAAGTGGACGACTTGCTCAAGGGTGACTGGGGCTTGCTGCCGTCGCAGAGGCCGGGGGTGGCCCTCGCGCCCCAAGATGCACGTTCCCTTGCAGGCGAGAGCGCGCAGAAGGAGCGGGAAGAGCCGCCGCGCAGTGCCAGGGTAACAAATGCCGCAGCCATCCACGAAACCACTGCAGCCATCCGCGAAACCACTGCCACTTACGGCGCGGCCCCTGCTCTCACCGAAACAGACTTGCTCGCCGCTCTGGAAGAATACGCGCTGGCGCAGGGGTTTCTATTCCCGCCCCACCTGCTGCGCGCGTACTATGTTGCCCTGCAAACCAAGCCGTTCGCCATTCTGTCCGGGGTGAGCGGCAGCGGCAAAACCAAGATGGCCGAATTGTTCGCCGAGCTGCTCACCGGGCATGCCCCCCGGCAGTTTCGCCTGCTGCCCGTGCGCCCCGACTGGGCGGACAGCGCGCCGCTGTTTGGCTACCACAACGTGCTGGCAAACCGCTACGTGTCCACGCCTTTCTTAGGCATGGCGCGAGAGGCCGCGCGCCCCGAACACCGCGACCGCGCCTACTTTGTGTGTTTGGATGAGATGAACCTGGCCCGCGTGGAGCATTATTTGGCGGACTATCTGAGCGCGCTGGAGTCGCGCGCCCATCGCGTGCCTTTGCATGAAGACACGCCGGACTTTGTCCTGCCGCCCAACCTCTTTGTGACGGGCACGGTGAATGTGGACGAGACCACGCATACGTTCTCGCGCAAGGTGCTGGATCGCGCCAACACGCTGGACTTTGATGGCGCCGCGCCGCCGCTGGGTTCGGCACTCGTAGGCGGCAAGGGGGCGGGACTTGCACTGGGCGAAGACACAGCTCTGCCCGCCGAATGCCAGCGCTTGTTTTTAGGGTCACGGGTGATAGGCGTAGGACGTGCCCACGAGCGCCTATCGCAGATAAAGGCAGGGTTTGGAGAACGCGCCCTGGCAGCGTTGCAGGCAGTCAACGAGCGCTTGCACGCCTACCGCCTGCACTTCGCGTTTCGGGTGCGGGATGATGTCCTGGCGTATCTGGCGAATGCGTGGGACGCGCAGACCCAGCAGGGCCTGCTGCTGCCGGGCAAAGAAGAGAACTTCGCCCTCGCCCTGGACTTGCAGATGTGCCAGAAAGTCCTGCCGCGCTTGTCTGGCCTGCACGAGACGCTGGCCCCACTGCTGGCTGACCTGCAAGGCTGGGCCGAAGCGCACAGCCTGCCCCACACCGCCGCGCGTCTGGCACGCATGCGCGCCCACGGCGCGCAGTCCGGTTATGTGCGCTTTTACGAGTAGCCCCGCAGGCATTCCCCAAGCCTGCCCCTAATCATGGAACCTTTTCCCGACACGCCGCCCCTGCTCTCGCCTGCCGAGCATGCCCGCATGCTCCACGACATCGCGCAGGTCAGCCTTGCGGTCGCCGCCCGTGCCGACAGCAGCCGCGCGTGGGACGATCTGGATATCGCTGTGGGCGCGGCTCTTGTTTCGCCCTGCCCGCGCGAGCGGCTGGGCTTTCTGCGCCACGCCCTGCCCGCGTTGGCGCACGCGAGTGGGCAGATTGCCCATTCCCCTCTCACCGACCTGCATGCCGAAACGCGGCGCATCGCCCCGCCTGCCCGCGCGCGGCGTGTTTCCACACCCACCCTGCTGCGTGCCGCGCGGGCGGGCCATGCCGGGCAGTGGGTGGATGAAACCCTCTCCCTGCCCGATGGCAACACGCCCGAGGCCCGCGCCGCCCGGTCGTTTATTGGCAGGCTGCGGCGCGATGCCGAGGCTATTGCGGCTCTGGCAGATGCTTCTGAACTCGCCGATGTGGCTGCCGAGGCCCGCGCGTGCGCCGTGCTTGCCAAAACCCTGCACGCCCTGCCGGTCTGGGCCTATGCCGCCAATCACCCTCTGGCTCGGCCCCAGGCCGCCGATGATCCTCTGGCCTGGACGCATCCGCCCACGGAGCGCATGCAGCGCCACCCCGCCTTTGGCCGCATTGCCGCGCTGACCCGGCAGTACCGGCGTGCGTTTGCCTTTGATTGGGAGCACCCGCTCTTTGCGCTGCCCGCGCGCGCGCAGTGGCAGCTTTATGAAATGTGGGGCGTGTTCCAGACCGTGCGCGCCCTGCTGCATCTTGGCGCAGTGCCCTCTCCGAATGCGCTTGCCACCCCGCACGGCCTGCTGGCGACCCGCCAAACTCTGCTCACCCTGCGCCTGGCTGTGGGCGAAGCCTCGCGCCTGGATTTGCACTGGCCAGGCGGCGAACCGATTTCGCTCTTTTATAACCGTCCCTATCCTGCCGGGCTGCGCTCGCTGTCACGCACCTTGCAGCCTGACATCTGCCTGGAAGACGCGCAGGGCAGCACGTTTCTGCTTGACCCAAAATACAAAGCCTATGACGCGCCCGGCGATGAAGGCGGCGACATGGACCAGATGCACGCCTACCGCGATGCCATTGTCACCCCGGACGGCACCCGGCCTGTCCGCCGCGCGTGGTGCCTGTACGCCGGGGGATTGGACACCCCGGCCCGCCCTGCGATTGCCTACGGCCCGACCGAGGCCAGCATTGTCGGCGCGCTGCACCTGCGCCCCGGCGACGCGGCAGGCTTTGCGCGCCTGTGCGCCCTGCTCCACGCGTGGCTGGGCAAGCCTGATACGCGCTGACGTTTGACAGGCCAATGCCCCCGTGTTATACTGAGCAACGATTATTTGCCCAGGGGTCTGCCCATGCGCTCTTTGCTTGCTGCTTTACAGCGCTGTCTTTTTTCGCAATGTTCTCTTCTGCTCAGTGCCACTCTTCTGTTGTGTCCCGGCCCTAGCCCTGCCCAAACTCCCCATCCGCTTGCGCCTACATTGGCGGACGCGCTGGCCCGCGCGGCGCCTCCGGCCCCCGGCGTTGTCCTGTCCCTGGATGCCGACACTGTCAAGCTGCCGCCCCATGCCCCACTGCCCACTGCCCGCGCTTCGGCGGACGAGATCGCGGACGGCTATGGCCGCCTCGCCTACAAGTTTGGAGCCGTGACCGCCATCGCTCCGCCCCTGATGGTGGTGCTGGGCACGCCTCCCGAAACGCCCGACCCCTACAGCGGCATGCCGCCCGGCGATGTTCTGAAACTGCTGGCGGGGACGCTGACTTCGGAGCAGTGGAAGGCATTGCTTGGCGAGCAGGGTTTGGGCTTGTCCGACATGACTGACCCTAAACAGACTGCGCTATTCCTGGCCCTGTTCCCTAACAACACGCTTAAAATCCAGTGGGATCGTCCCGGCGAGCCGAACCGTGATGAGGACATTCAAGACCTCAGTGCCCAGATACCGCAGGCGCGGCTGCGGCTGGGGCAGCGCGTCAATTTGGGACTGCCTGTTGTCGGGCACCCGAACACGCATTCCTTTGGCATGGACTTTGAGCCGGAAGGCGCGCCCAAGCATTACGTTCAAGTCGGCGGCGGGGAAGCCGATGCGGACTTTGTGGACGGCGCGCGTGTCCGTGCCGATCTGCCCAATGCCCCGAAGCATGGCGATCTTGCCCTGGATGCGCCCGCTTTGCAAGCCGCTGTTTCCACTGTCGGCGTGCAAACTTTGGGGCAGCTTCTGCTGCGTATCGGCAGGTCCTGCCACACGGAGCTTTACCCGGACACCCGCATTGAAGGCAAGCGCCTGACGGTGCTCGGCAATTCCTCAGCCCCCGCTGCCGACCTGCTGCGGGCCGTGGCCCTGTGCGTGACCGGCACATACCGCAAGGTGGGGCCTGCCTTTGTGCTTTGCGACAACATCGTCGGCATCGGCACGCGCCGTCAGTTGTGGGCGGACTTTGAGCAGCGCGCCGCCGACCTGCGCGCGGGTGTGCTGGATCAAGCGGGCGATGCCATTCTGACAAAGCACACCCTGGACGATGTGCCTACGCAGGGCGAGCTTCTTGGCCTGACTTCGGCTCAAGTCGCCGCCTTCCACAAGCAGCACGCCAATGACGCGGCAAACCATAGGATGCCCAGCGGCAACATGATGGATGTGGACTTGCCCCTGGCCCAGCTCACGCCTGCCCAGCAAGAAGTCGCGCGCCATACCGTCGAGTACTACTCGCGCAATCCCCCTGACGACCAAGAGACGACGGATGGCCTCATTATGGTGCAATCAGAAGTCACTTTGCAGGCCGTGCTGCCGTCCCTGGATGGCCCCATAGACATGCAGTACAACCTTTCGGGCCTGTTTCAGCCTTCCGCACGCGCGTTTGACCGCCAGATAGAGCAGGCGGATACGCGGGGCCGTGACTTCCAGGCGCAGTGGGATGCCCAGCGCAAGCAGGCCCATTCGCTTTCGCTCCCTTCCCTGCTTCACACCCCCAAGCACCGGGGCGTGCTGGCAAACCCCCAAACTGCCGCCGAGGCGGACGCGCTGGTTGCCTCGGCCCAGGCTTTGGGGTTGAATGAGATTTGGCTGGATGCCTTTTCGGGGGGCACGGCGCACACGGAAGCCTTGACTGAGGCGCTCAAAGCCACAAACGGCAGCGGCCTGCGCGTGTTCGCCGCGTTCGACCTGCTGCGCTGGGGGCCGGACGCGCCGCCGGAAGCCCAAGACCTTTCCCTGCGCGGCGATACGTCCGCCGCAGACGCCGTGCGGCAGGCGCAGGCCCGCGCGGCGGAGTCGGTGCGCTACGGCGGAACCATGAGCGCTCCGCGCGCTCTGCCCCCGCAGCCCCTGGTTGTCAGCCCGTTTTCGCCCCTGGTGCGCCAGCGCCTTTTGGACACAGTGCACGACATTTCCCGCCTGCCCGGCCTCGCGGGCATGGTGTGGCAGGAGACAGCCTCGTCCGGCTACCTCCCTGTAGGCCGCATGATTACGCTGGGCGCTCCGACCCCGCTGGGCTACGGCGAAGCTGCGCGGCTCCTTTTTCTGCGACGGGCGCACGCCGACCCCGTAGACCTGTTTCCCAATGAATACCGGCAGGGCCATGCCGACACGCGCCTGCCGGCCTTTGACAATTTTAACCTTGATCGCTCTTTGTGGCAGCGCTGGGGAGAGTTCCGCCGCGCGGAAAACCTGGCTTTTCTGCACGCTTTGAAGGCGGTAGTCGCGCCGGGACAGACGGTTGTAATTGCGGCGCGCGGCCCGGCCTCCCGCGACCCGGAGCAAGGTCCGTCGTGGTACGGGACGTGGGACAACCCCGCCCGCCCGCCGACCGACCGCGACGAGTTCGCATCCGGCGAGGCGTGGCAGAACGACCAAACCCAGGCCCGCGCGCAGTCCCATCTGACCTTCTACCCGGTGCGCGTGCCGCCCTGGCTGCCCAGCCTGCCGGAGAAAGGTCGCGCGCAGTGGGAACAGGCTCGCGTGGAGATGGTGGACGAGGTCAAGCAGCAGATGCACCAAGCGTTCACCGTGGGCAAAAGCCCGCCGTGGGACGGCTATGTTTTGGACGCCACCCGGCCACCGTTCAAGCCCCGCTTCGGCCCTGCCCTGTCCGCCGACCCGCTCGCCCTCCTCACCGCCCCTTCCGCCGCCCCTGACAAGCAGGCGGCTCCGGCCCCCTAAGCCGCCGCTGACGGCTTCCACCGTGACAGCCTCGTCGTTTCTACGGATGATTGAAGGCGCACCAACGACGGACGGTTTTGTTCCGTCGTCGACGCAGGCTTGGCAGGCGTGTGCAACGCCCAAGCGAAGCCGGGCGCAGGCCGGACGCGCGGGCTAGAGCGTGTATGGAAAGCCATGAAGAGGCCCCCCCGCCCCAATAATGGGGGGCCAGAGGGGAAAAGGACAAGGTCACTGCCACAATCCCACGCCTTTCTGCTCTTTATCCGGCTCCCCATTATTGGGGCGGGGGGGCCTTCTTTGCACTTTTTATACACTCTAATAACCGGGCAGGGCGAGCGAGGCCAGCGCGGCAAAGGTTTCCGCCAGGCGGGTTTCGTGCGGGGAAAACGGCTTGCCGCCGTGCCGAAACACGGCCAAAGCCCCGCAGGCCGCGTCGCCATGCCGCAAGGGAACTGCCAAGGCGGAATGCGTGCCCGACTGGCCGCCAAACTGTGCCCACGGGCACTCGCCGAGCGGCGGGTTGGGAATGCCGATTTGTGCGACAGGCAGCCCGCGACGGAGAGCCTGCGGCGCGGCGCGGGTGCAGGCGCAGCGGGCGATGGGAGCGGCACGCGCGGGCGAAAGGCGCGAAGTGTCCGGGGGCGGGGTTCCCCAAAACTGCGAAGTGTCTAGGGGCGGGGTTCCCCAAACGCGCAGGGGCAAGCCGCCCGTGGGGCCTGTTTGCGCAGAGGTGTCCACGAGGAAACAAACGCACACCGCCGCGCCGAGCGCATCGGCGGCGCAGCGGGACAGCGTATCGGCAAAGGCATCGCTGCCGGGGTCGTCGCGGGCGGCAAGGGCAGCGCTGCGAGGCAAGTCGCGGGCGGCAAGGGCAGCCTGCTGCAAGGCGGCGAACTGGTCGTCCTGGCGGTGCAGGCGCAAGGCGGTTTGCGCGCGGGCCAGCGCCGAAGCGGACAGGGCAGCAAGCAAAGCCAGCGCGTCCACCGCGTCCGGGGAAAAAGCATCGGGCCGAGGGCTGAGAAGCAGCAAGTGACCAGAAGCCGCCGCGCCGGGCAGGAGCGGCAGCATCACCACCGACCGAACAGCACACGGCGTCCCGCGTGCAAGCTGCAAAAGGGCGCGCTCGCGGGGCTGGGCAAACAGCGGGTCAGCCTCCATGTCGGGAGCGGCGACAATCTGGCGCTCCAAATACACTTTCCAAAGAAGCGGCGACTGCGCATCAAAGTCCCATTGCGGCGGCAGCGTGTGCGCGTGGAGACGCGGGCGCTTTTTGCCCTCGTCCGGCGAGGCGGCGCGCAGCACAAGCGGCTGCCCCTGGCCGTCAAAGGTGCAAAGGTGGGCATGGGCGTCGGCGCGGGTTTCGGGCGGCAGCAGGGCAAGCGCGGCATCAGTGGTTTCGCGGCAGAGGGTTTGGAAGTCAGAAGTGCGGCTCAGGCGGCGGGCGGCATCGGAAAGCGCGCGGTGCCTGTGGCGTGTTTGTGTTTCCCATGCCTGGGCCGCCTGGCGAGCGGAAAGGTCGCGCACAACAACGGCGGCCCCGCCTGGCGTGGGACGCGCGGCGATCTCTACCGCGCGCAGGCTGTGCGTCTCCTGTGCCACAAGAAAAGGCGCAAACTCCGTCGGGAGTTGTGTCTGCGCGGCCTGTGCCCAGGGCAGTGCGCCGGGCGGCACAGCTTGCCCGCTGGGGTAGCGCAGAATGTCGGCAGGAAAGAACGGCGTGTCCGGCGCATCGCCCAGGCCAAACAAAACGCGCGCGGCGGGGTTGGGAGCAAAATGCCCGGCATTGTCAAAAAGCAGCACGCCATCAGACACGCTGTTTATCGCGGCTTGGGGTGCGGCAAGCGCCTCGGCCTGCGGCGCCTGGGATTGCCAGTGTGCAAGCTGGGCCTGCAAAGCGCGAAGCTGGGCCTGCAAGTCTCGCAGCGCTAGATCAGGAACGGACGGGGGGTGGGTGCCGCCCCGCAAGCTGCGCACAAACGCGGCGGCAAAGGCAGCGGGCGGGGCAAAAAGGCGCTGCAAACGCCGCAATGACGGGAGGGAAAACACGGGAAGATTGTACCCGCACAGGACAATCAGAGCGCGCAGAGGGTCACGCTCCGCGCTCAGCCTGCAAGCATGGCCTGTGTTAACGCCGCGCGGCCAGCAGCAAACGCGCCATGCGCTCGGCAGTCTGCTCCAAAAGAAGCGCGCCCTGCACCATCGCTGTTTCTAGGGGCATAGGGCCGGGCGTAATAGAAAACGCGGCCACTAATCCCTGACGCGCCAAAGTGTCGGCGGCCTCGCTGTCCACCGACCCGGCAAGCGCAGCCACGGGAAGAGGGCCTAAAGCGCGGCAGCGTGCCAGGATGCCCGCGATGGCTTTGCCTTGCAGGGTTTGCGCATCAATGCGGCCCTCGGCAGTGAACACCCAGTCGGCCCCGCGCGCTTTTTGGTCAAAGCCTACGGCATCCAGTACCAAATCAATGCCGCTCTGCCTGTCCGCACCGAGAAACGCCATCAGCGAGGCGCCCAATCCCCCGCCTGCCCCCGCGCCGGGGCGCGCGGCGACATCCTGGCCCAAGCCCAGGTCGCGCTTGAGCAGGGCGGCGTAGTGGGCCAAAGCCCCATCCATCTCGGCGACAGCGGCAGGCGAGGCCCCTTTCTGTGGGCCGTAAACTTGGGAGGCGCCCTCAGCGCCAAGCAGGGGATTGGTCACATCAGACGCGATCACTAGGGACACTGCGCCCACAGGAAACGCAAACTCTTCCATGTCAATGCGCGCGATGCGCTTGAGATGCCCCGCCCCCACGCCCGGCGGGAGCAATGCGCCACCGACGTCATAAAAGCGCACGCCCAGGGCCTGCATGGCCCCCGCCCCGCCATCATTGGTGCCGCTGCCGCCCAGCCCCACCACAACGCGCGCGGCCCCGGAGCGGGCCGCCGCCAGAATAAGCTCCCCCACGCCGTAGGTGGAAGCGCGGCCCAAGTCGCGCTTGCCGTGCGGCACGAGTTTCAGCCCGGCAGCTTGGGCCATCTCCACAATCGCCGTGCTGTTATCAATGGCCGCCCCGCCCTTGGGCGCGAGCAGGCCGTAGGCAGCCTGCACAGGGTCGCCGAGTGGCCCGCGCACTGAGAGGGTGATACGCTGCCCGCCGGCAGCCAGGAGCAAAGCGTCCAATGTGCCTTCGCCGCCGTCGGCCAGCGGCAGCAGAACAATTTCGGCATTCGGGTCGGCCCGAGCAATGCCGCGCGCGATAGCCTGTGCGGCCTCGGGCGACGAGACGCTGCCCTTGAGCGAGTCGGGGGCGACGACAATTTTCATGCTGGCAGAGGCGCAGGCTTACGGCCCATCACGTCGCCCGAGCATGTCGTGCATCGGTTCATCAATGGACTGCTCGGCATCGCCTCCTGGGGCAAAGTGAGGCGTGTCTGCGGGGCCGGGCGCGAGATGCTCCAGCTCGTCTTCGGCGCGAGCCAGGGCCGCGCCCTGCGGCATGGCAGCATCAGTTTCGGGCGTGTCGGCGGGGACGATTGGGTCGGGCATGGGGTTCTCCTGGGGCGGTGGTTTGTTTCCAAAGTACCCACCGAGGCGCTAATTGAAGCGAAGCGGGCCGCGCGCCTGGGCGTCTTCCAGCCAATCTAGGAACGCATCGCGGGGAACAAGCGCTGCGCCCAACGCTTCCATGTGCGGGGTCATCATTTGAATGTCCATCCACGCGACACCCTGCGCTTGGAGATGATCAATGAGAAACAGCAATGCGAGCTTGGAGGCATTGGGGGCGATGTGGAACATGCTTTCGCCGCCAAACGCCCCGCCCGATGCGACCCCGTACAGGCCGCCCACCAAGACGCCGTGTTCGTCCCACGCTTCCACGCTGTGCGCATCGCCGGTCTGGTGGAACTGTGCAAAGGCGGCTTGCAGCGCGGGCGTGATCCATGTGCCGCCCTGGCCGGGGCGGACGCTCTGGCGGCAGGCATCCACCACGCGGTCAAATGCGGCGTCCAGGGTGAATGTGTAGGGCGAATGGCGGCGCAGGCGGGCCAGCCGGCGGGGAATGTGCAGGTTGTCAAACGCCAGCACGGCGCGCATGGGCGGGCAAAACCACAGGAGCGGCAGGCCGTCCATGGGCCACGGAAAGATGCCCCGCCTGTAGGCCCAGCGCAGCGTTTGGGGGTCAAGGTTGCTGCCAACACCCACCACTTCTTCATCGCCCGCCTGCCGGGGGTCGATCACGCGCAGCATAGGGGCAGGCTCTCAGGCCGATGCGGCATCGCCCGGCGCAATCGGCACGGGGCGATGCCCGCCGCCCGCGACGCCCTGCACGCGGTAAGCTTTGCCTTCGCGCACCATCAGATACGCCGCCCGCACCAAAACGCCGTCCTGCCCGGTCAGGGTCACCGGCACCAGGACGCGCTGCCCCGAGATGTCCGACTTGACTGTGCCGAAGACGACCTTTCTGTAATGGGCAAACTCAGGGTATGTGCCTTCCATCATCTGCCGAAAGGCATCCGGCGAGCCAAAGTTTTGCTTCAGCCCGGCGCTCTGGTATTTGATGGCTGCCGTGTAGTCGCCCTTGGCAAACGCGGTCAATTGCGCCTGAATAGCGGCGATGGCCGCCCGGCGCACGTCGGGCTTTGCGGCGCGCAGGCCCACGCTGGGATCAAGATCGTCGGCGGCCTGCGCCGAGGCGGGCCGGATCAGCGGCCCCTGGAAATGATGGAGCACTGTTCCGCCGGCGGCGAAGCAGACCAGGACAAACACGACGGAAGCAAGGCGTGAGCGATACATGGCAGCAGCCTTTCTTTGTAGCAGGCAAGGAACCGGTTGGAAGCGCGAATGAGTTTATCATACCCAAAATGCAGCACTATTGCCGGGTTGTTAAAAAACGCTTTTTGCGCGCTGTCGGCAGCCGTTCTGGAAAGCCTGCGAATTGCCACAACGTTGTTTGCGCGTGCCACAGGCACTGCTTGCACGTTGCCAGCGCGTACCAACGACGGACTAAATCGTTCCGTCGTTGGAACACGCTTGACATGCCTGCGGAATGCTGAAACAACTCCTGTCAAACCCCCGCTGAAGCCGAGGGCTGGGGGTGTAAAACCCCCGGCAAAGCTCATCATTCACGGGGTTGAAACCCCGTGTTTAACCCGTGCATGATTGATATTGCGCGGCGCAGCCTCAGTTTACCCACCCAGGGGCGCAGGATTTTAGGCTTTCAATCCCGAACGCTGAGCCATGCTGACAGTGAAGGGCCTTATTTTCGCCCCGAACGGCGTGCTGGCGGGCGGCGGGCTTGTGGTGGATGATCAGGGCCTGATTGCCGACATCCTGCCGCGCGCCTCTGCTTTGTCCCGGCGGGCGGACATTGACGCTTCGGGCTTGTGCGTCCTGCCCGGCTTTCTGGATATGCATGTGCATGGCGGCGGCGGCGCGGACTTTATGCACGGGACGCCCCAGGCCGTCCGGCAGGTTTTGCGCACCCATGCCCGAGGCGGCACGACGGGGCTGCTGGCGACGACCCTGACCGCCGCGCGCGCGGACATTGACAGGAGCATTGAAGCCGTCTGCGCCGTACAGTCTGAAGGGCAGAGGGAAAACGAAGCGCGGATTTTGGGCATCCATTTGGAAGGGCCGTACCTCTGCGCCCACCGCCGGGGCGCGCAGCCGCTTGGCCCCATTCGCCCACCGGATGGGGAAGAGCTTGCGCACTGGGTGGCCCTGTCCCACGGCCAAATCCGCCAATTGACCATCGCGCCCGAGCTGCCCGGCGCGGAAACAGTTGTTCGCGCCGCCGCCGAGGCCGGGATTGTGGTTTCCGTGGGGCATACCGACGCGACGGGTGCGGAAACCCTGCGGGCGGCGGGTTGGGGGGCACGGCAGGGAACGCACACATTTAACGCCATGCGCGGCCTGCACCACCGCGAGCCGGGGACAGCAGGGGCAATTCTGGCAGACCCGCGCTTTGTGGCCGAAGTGATTGTCGATGGCGTGCATCTGGACCCGCTCATTGTACGACTCATCGTCGCGGCCAAAGGGCGGGATGGCGTTGTGCTGGTCACCGATGCGATGGAAGCCGCCGCCATGCCGGACGGCGATTATACGCTGGGGGGCAGCCCGGTGAGCGTGCAAAACGGGGTGGCATCCTTCGCGGACGGCACACTGGCAGGCAGCGTGCTGACCATGAACCGGGCGGTTTGGAATGCCCGAAAGTTCGCGGGCCTCAGCTGGGCGGATGTATCGCGCCTGGCAAGCGCCAACGCCGCGCGTCAGCTTGGCCTTGCAGGGCAGAGGGGCGTATTGGAGGTGGGCGCACAAGCCGACATCGCCATTCTCCACCCCCACTCAGGGCACGTGGAGTGGACAATTATCGGGGGGCGGGTGGCTTACCAACGCTAGACAAAACTTGCGGACTGGCGGGAAGCGGGAGTGGGCGTCCTGCGCGGTCGGTAACCTCAACAATCCCGCCGCGCGATTGCAGACCGTATACAAGGTAGCAGTGCGGGATTTGGATCATGGAGGGCCAAAGTGTCTGCGGGCCTTTGCTTAGGGGAACAGAGCGCGGGGGCAGCACAAAGACTCTTGGCGAGGAAAAAGGCAGCGTCGCCAAAGGCTTAGCAGGAGCGGCAGGCGGCGATGCCAAAGACGTGGCAGGACGCGCAGGCGGTGACGCCAGGGGTTTAGCGGGAGGCGCAGGCGGCGACGCTAGGGGCTTGGACGCCGGGGCAGGCAGCGGCACAAAGAGGAGAGGAGCTTGAATGGCATACAGCCCGACGCTGCCGGCGGCAAGGGTTGTTGCGAGAGGCAGCGCGACACGAACAAGTTTCATTGTCAACGTCTCCTTTGCATTTGCAGTGTCAGCATACCCCACTGAGGCAAAAAAAAGTTTAAACGGCGAAACCGGGAAGACACTGCCAAGCGGCAAGAAGTATAATCACGCTATGGACACACCAGACCCCAATGCCGAGCGGATGGCGCGCTTTCTCGCAGGAGACAAAACTGCCAACGGCGCGTTCCTCGCGGGTGTGCTGACAACCGGGATTTACTGCCTTCCGGCGTGCCCCGCCCGCAAGCCGCTGCCCGGCAATGTTGTCTTTGTGGACACGCCCGCCGAAGCAAAAGCACGAGGCCTGCGGGCCTGCAAGCGCTGCCGCCCCGATGCGTTCTACGCGGGCTGCCACCCCGACCGGCACCATCTGCGGACGCTGGCCGAAGCTGTGCGCCGCAATCCCGGCGCGTGGGCGCACGCCTCCGACATCGCCGCCGCGTCGCCGTGGGGCGCAACCAAGTGCGCCGCTTTGTTCCGGGCGCATTACGGGTTGACGCCCGCCGCGTTTCTGACGCAGGCCCGTGTCCAAGCCGCCGCGCGCCTGCTGCGCCTCCCTCGCCAGCCTGTTTTGGAGGCAGGGTTTGCCGTGGGGTTTGACAGCGCTTCGGCCTTCTACCGCTGCTTCCGGCAGGCAGTCGGCTGCGCGCCCGGCGAGTACCGCAAGCGGGGATAAACGCCCCCTGACCGAAAGGACAACGCTCATGTTTTACGCAGACACCATCCCCACCCCGCTTGGACAGGCCATCGCCGTTGTGGATGACAACAATGCCCTGGTGGAGTTATCCCTGCGCCACGAAGAAAACACTGGGGAAACGCCCGCCTTTCTGGTCTACGGGGAGCTGGTGACCAGGGACAAAGCCAGGCTCGCTCCGGTTGCAGCGCAGGTGCAGGAATACTTTGACGGCACACGCACCACGTTTGAACTGCCGCTCGCCCCGCGCGGCACGCCGTTTCAGCAGCGGGTGTGGGCCGAGATGACGCGCATCCCCTACGGCACAACCGTGAGCTACAAGGAGCTGGCCGCGCGTGTCGGCAGTCCCGGCGCGTGCCGGGCGGTGGGCGGGGCCAGCAGCAAAAACCCCGTGTGGGTCGTGGTGCCGTGCCACCGCATTGTCGGGTCGGGCGGCACACTGACCGGCTACGCGGGCGGCCTGAGCGCGAAAGGATACCTGCTGACAATGGAAGCGAGCCGGGGCGGCTTGTTCGCGCCGGTTTCACCCCAGGCGGATTGTGGAAACAAAGCACTATGACACCGCGCGCAGAGAGACATCACTTATGGCAAGCACTGATATGCCTCGCACGACAAACCCCGGCGGCGACCCCGATGCCGCCAATGCAAACCGCGACGACCAGGGCGAGCGCCTGGCCCACGCCGATGACAACCCCGACTGGAACGCGCCCAACCAGGGCATGCGCACCCACCATGTGGTCACGGCAAACGACGCCCAGCAGCAAGATCAGCGCTCGGACGACATTGCCGCCGGCATGACCGGCCTGGATGCCGACACGCGCGACAAAGTCGGCCTTCCTGTCACTGACCGCCGCGCCCCGGAAGAAGACGTGCAGGGCACAGGCCGCTAACAGGATAGGGCCGCTAAGCAGAGGGGGTGAGGTTCATGGTGCGCGCCGCGAATGCCAGCGTGTCCTGAACATGCGTATCCCAGTAAGCCCAGTCGTGGCGGCCTGCATGTTCGGCGTACTCATGGGGATAGCCAAGGCGCTCCAAATGCGCATGGAAGCGGCGGTTGTCTTCAATGAGAAAATCATCCACGCCGCAGTCAATGCGCAGGGCCGGGCGCGTGGCAGGGTCGGCGCGTTCGGCGAGAGCGTAGGTATCATTGCCGCCCCCTTGCGGGTGCGCACCGAAGATGGCGCGCAGTTCGGCCTGCCACGCATCGTCTTCAGTCCAGGAGCGGGCGGCAATCTCCAAAGCCCCGGAATGGCTGACGCCTGCACAAAAGAGTTCAGGGTATTTGAGGGCAAGCTTGACTGCCCCGTAGCCGCCCATGCTCAGGCCCGCTGTCATGCGCGCTTCGCACACAGGGCGAGTGTGAAATGTGCTGTCCACAAATCCAACTAAGTCCCGCGTCAAATAAGTTTCAAAGGCCTGCGTCGCCTGCCCCGCACTGTCCGTGTACCAGCCGCGCTCGCCGTTGGGCATGACGACTAAAAGGGGCAGGCCGTCCGCGTAACGCTCCAAACTGGTGCGCCGCGTCCAGGCCGTGTGGTCATCGCTCAGGCCATGCAGCAGGTACAAAGTGGCCCACGGGCCGGGAATGTGTTCCGGCACGAGGGCGGTGAACGCGGTCATTTTTTGCAGGGCGGTGCCGCTGCCGAGGTGCATTTCGCAGATTGCCATTGTGTGTCAGGCGCTTTCTAGACGTGTGCGGGAGAAGAAGACATAGTTGGAGGTAGTGTATGACCCTCCACAAAAGCGGGCGGGACGACAACTTTGGTTTGCCAGGTGCGTACTGCGCTCAGGGTGGGCTGGCGCGGATCAACCAAGACAAAGCGCAGGGTGAACGTCTGCGTCCTGCCCGGCAGATAATGGGGCGCAAAAGCAAACTCATCGCTGTCGCTTTGATGGCGAGGCAGGGAAGTTAAACGTAAAGGCAAGTTTGGCGGCAGCAGTAGGTTCCAGGTGCGTTGTGTCTGCGGGACAGTGCGCAGGCGGACAATCCAGAGTGGTTTCCGGTGGCAGTGTCACGCTGCCGCCGTTGTCCTTGTCAGTCACTATGGCAAGGGCGGCAGGCGGGCCGAGCGCGTACAGTGCCGGAGTAGTTGGCTTGGGCTGCGCAGGCGGCTTAACGAAGGGGGGAGATGCAAACGCCGCGCCCGCAAAGCTTGAGCAAAGCGCCGCCGCTGGCAGGAAGAGTGAACGGAAAAGCAGCAGTTTCATGGGCGTCTGCCTGCGGGCCGGACGCGCTGGCCCGGTGCGGGAAACAGGCGAAGGGCTAGGCGGTGGCGGGTGCCTGCTGGGGCGCGAGGAAGACTTGGAAAAGGCGCTGCGCAATCAACTCGCCCCCGGCCTCAAGCGTGACCGTATACACGCCGGCTTCGGGCAAAAGCACGCCCTGCACTTCCAAAGGAAAATCCGTGACGCTTGTCTTGTCGCCCGGCAGGGTCTTGCCGTCGGCTGAGAACAATTCGCCGCCTGACGGCAGGGTAATGACGATGCGCACCGGCGTTTCCGGGTCAGCATTAGTGACCGAGGCGAGGACGCACAGCCGGGGATAAACAGTCGGCACCTGTCCGGCCCCAATGCTATTAAAGATACTGATGACCGATTTGCTGTGGGTGCGCGCGTCTTCCAGGATTTCGTTGCACAAAGTCAGGCAGACGCAGCAGGGCTTGGTAAGGGTGTTTTTGCTCATGGTAGGTGAAGCATGATAACATGCCTGCCGCCTGGTTGTCAATGTTAGATATTGGTTGTCAATGTTGGGTCTTGGATTGCGGCTTAGGGCGCAGCTTCAGCAATGCCCGCACGGCGGGGTCTAGAAAGAGCACAGCGGCGATTGTTCCTAGAATGTCCGCCTTGAGGCTGACGGGGCCAGGCCGGCGAACGCCGATGCTGACAATGGCAAAGGCCAAGCCCACCAGCAAAACCACGCACTGGCGCAGTTGTGCTTTGTCCTTCGTCTTCAGGGAAACAGCCAAAACAACAAGCTGCGCGACCAGGCTGACAACGAGGGGTTTGGTGCCGAGAAAGTGGACACCGGCAAGGAGTGGGGACAAGGAGTTCTGCTTTCCAGCAAAGAAAAGAAGTCCCGCGTGTGCCCAGAGCAGGCATGAGGCAGAAGTACATCACTGCGTTCTACCCACTCGCCGCCAGGTGTCAATCTGTGAGCGTGTGTTAATCTGTGAGCGTGAGCAGGAGGCGAGCACGGCTACTTGCCCGAGACGAGGCTATGCCCGGCAAGCACCTTCGCGAGATAACGGCCTGTGTGCGAGGCAGACACTTTGGCGACATCTTCAGGCGTGCCTGCGGCAACCAATTCGCCGCCGCCGTCGCCGCCCTCCGGCCCCATGTCAATCACCCAGTCGGCAGTCTTGATGACGTCTAAGTTGTGCTCAATCACCAAGACCGTGTTGCCTGTGTCGGCCAGGCGCTGCAAGACCTGAAGCAGCTTTTTGGTGTCGGCAAAGTGCAGGCCGGTCGTCGGCTCGTCTAAGATATAGAGAGTGCGGCCTGTGGCGCGCTTGGCAAGCTCGGTGGCGAGCTTGACCCGCTGCGCCTCGCCGCCAGATAATTGGGTGGCGGGCTGACCCATGCGGATGTAGTCTAGGCCGACATCGTGGATGGTACGGAGTTTGCGCGTAATCGCAGGCACGGCCTCAAAGAACTGCACCGCCTGCCCTACAGTCATGGCGAGGATGTCGGCAATAGACTGGCCCTTGTACTTGACTTCCA
>JAABUQ010002693.1_pt1 | contig 34515 bp, 30 predicted proteins | sample 5560001 | NCBI WGS metagenome assembly JAABUQ01 (sample SAMN10711888, study PRJNA513371) | rock metagenome | isolation source: Antarctica rocks | place: Antarctica: Victoria Land, Finger Mt nord | collected 2015-12-18
GATTTTGGCGGAGAGATATCGAAATCGGAGAAAGCGGTTTGGGTTGAGGTTTAATCTGATAGCCGGCTTGTACAACTACGAATTGGGTCTTTCCAAGCCTTCCTGACTTATGCAAGATCTCTAGTGTTTTGGTGCAGAATTGTCTGGAAAATACGGCTCAGCCTGTCACCAGCCCCAAGTGATATACTTCCCTTGCCAAATGTAAAGCGTTTTGTTTGAAATTAAAATAAATAGCACTTTTAGCTTATATCATGTCTGTTTAATTACCCTCAGTTAAACGGGGAGTAGGGAATGGGCAATGGGGAGTGGTGAAAACATGGAGATTATGCTGTAGAAGTTTCTGACCCTACTCCCTACTCCCTACTCCCTACTCCCTGTCTTGATAAGTAATATGAGCATTTAAAAGGACTTGGTATTACACACCAGAGCGGATTGCTTGATAAAATAATCTTATAGTGTAGCCTGACACCGCATAAGTGGGCTTATTAAGTCAAGAATCCCACGACCTTAAGACGTGGAATCAATTTATCTATTTACATGGATTTGCCTCTAGCCCCCAGTCGGCTAAGGCTAAGTACCTGCGCGATCGCTTTGCCAGCCGCCAAATAGACCTCAAAACCCCTGATTTGAATCAGGGTGGTTTTTCCCAAATCACAATAACGCGCCAGATCCGTCAAGTTGAGGCCGAATTGCCGCTCCTAGTCGTACCGGTAACGTTAATTGGCTCCAGTTTAGGCGGTCTGACAGCAGCTTGGTTGGGACAACGGCAGTTACAAGTGCAGCGGTTGGTACTGCTAGCCCCAGCGTTTCAGTTCCTGACCTATTGGTTACCCCGGTTGGGAGAACAGCTACAGCAATGGCAGGCACAGCAGTATTTAATGGTTTACCACTATGGAGAGAAGCGATCGCTCCCCTTAAGTTACGAGTTTGTCTTGGATGCCGCTCAGTACGGACCCGATCTATTGCGTCCCATTCCCACGCTGATCCTCCATGGTTACCACGATGAGGTGATCCCAATCCAAGCTAGCCGCGACTTTGCCGCTCAGCGCCCCTGGGTTCAGCTAGTTGAATTAGATAGCGATCACGCTTTGGGCAATGTTCTGCCTGAAATCTGGCGAACAATTCAAGCTTTCTGCCAGTTATGTTGAGCTCCTCAAATCAAAGAGCAGGAAAATGTGCTGACGCTTAATCGGTTACAGGCGAAGCTCGGCGTACCGTCCTAACCGTTCGCGGTAGGACGCCTACTAAAAGCGCAAACGCCTCATCCGGCAGTTGAGCAACTGTCAGGGGGTCAAAATAGTTTTCAAACTGAGTCAGAATCATCTGCACTCGCTGCTGAGGCACTGGCTTTTCCGTCATCTGTCTCATTAACCGAATCCACTGCCGCCGAATTAAATAAGCCTTCTGTCGCTCTTCATAAGATTCTGGCGACAATAAAGAGATATTGCCCACCGGTAGCGCCCACTCACAATCTTGATCATAAAAGCTGCCTACCGCTGCTCCTGGTCCTGCAAACTCAGCATGATAGCCTTTGTAAAGAATTAAGCCATTCCGCCGACGACTATTTACCATTAGTACTTGTCCACCATGTAGCAGTCTGAGGATTTCCGAAGTATTTATGTTCTCACTTCCATGTGTCATGTCAGTAGAGCCACTGGGACTGGTGACACAGGTACTGCTGAAGGCGGAATCAGCTAATTCTTGAGTAGTGTGGTAGCGCGGCTGGTTTTCGCTATCCATCTAGTATCGTACTCAACAGAGGTTTCCTGTAAGTATGCGACAGAAGGGAAATCCGGAAAGCAGTATCATTGAGTTTTGCCTTCCCTTATAGCAATAATATGACTGTCAAGTTAATAAGCTCAGGATAAGGTGTAGTTGTTGCTCACTAAGTGCTTAATGATATTTTATGGGATTTACGAAATTTCACACAAAACAAATATGATAGAAATTTGAAGTCTAAATAAAGATTACTTAACAAAATTGTAAAGTTTCTATGAAGCGAGCAATTTAATGATTAAAATCTAATATTTGTAAAGTAGGAGAAAACTCTTTACCACTTCTTGCCTCGTAAATTTGTTTGAAATCTTATTCCAATCGAATTAGTTTTTCCCTTGCTAAATTGATAGTAATTGGTAGTTAAGACTACTAAAATTAGCTCCCAACTGTAAAATTAAACAATATCAATAACCACATTGTTGGGACTGTATTGATAGAAGGGACTAGTGAGCAGAGCTCGTTTCTAGGCTCTGCCTAGAAATGCTGGAGTAGAGGCTCTGCCTCCGAGCCTACAGAAAATGTGCAGTCCTACCGCATTCTTAGTCCCTACTTAGGTGCTTGTGTAAAAAGATCTGCCTAGGACGTCCCAGTAGCCAAGCACTCCAGTTGGAATCTACTTGATGCAAACGGTATCCCAGCTTGAAATAGAGTTGCCGCGCCTGATGGTTGTTCTCCAGGACGTGGAGGTAGAGGTCTTGAAAACCCCAAGAAAGGGCGACACGCTCACAGTTTAGGAGCAATTGTCGGGCAACTCCTCGTCGGCGATGCGTTGAGCAGACAGCCAAATTTGATATGTAGGGATATCGGGAGCCATCGCATTGCCATAGATCAGTTGAACGCAGCGCAATCTCTACGGTTCCAGCTAAATCGTTAAGCACCCCAGTGCGATCAGTGTTAGGGTCTACAGCCACTAAACAGACGTGATGAGATGAAGGTGAGCGAAATCGATTCCGTAGATCTTCGTAAATTCCCAAACGCAGTAACGGATAAGCCCAGCCAAACATCCCATTCTGGGAGTGAAAGCCATCGGCAAGGATCTCGGCAAGACCAGTCAGATCTCCAAATTGGGCAGCACGGATGTGAAAGTGGAACGGATGGTCAGATTGGACACCTGCTGGTTGACAGTCAGTTGAAGAAGAAAACAAGGGTGTCAGAACTAATGTAGGATATCCTGGCTTCAATCATCCTAAACGATTAGGGCAGCAGCCGTCAGTAAGAGGCAAAAATTATGTTAGCCTAGATTAGGTATTACTCAAGTAGTTAATGTGCGGGCGTAGTTTAGTGGTAAAACCCTAGCCTTCCAAGCTAATGATGCGAGTTCGATTCTCGCCGCCCGCTTGATTCCTAAGGCGCTCCCTAGTACCTAGAAAGACATACAAAAATAAGGGCAGACAGCTATGTCTACCCCTCAATTTAAGTCATGCGACTTATCTTAGTTATCGTCTTTTGCTTTGCCTGTAAGTCCTTCTAGAAAATTCTTCGACTTATCTTCAACTGACCTAGCTCCCTGAGAATTCTCAGGGCGGTACATCTTGTTGATATCAGCAGAGCCTTGGATCTCATTGAGACCTTCATTTGCCTTGTTTGCTGTCTTTTTCTCTGAATAGGGATCTTTTAAGACTGCTTCTTGTGCTTCTCGTTCGATACCTCTGAGCTGTTCCTCACCTTGCTGAGGGACAGTTTTGCTGCCAGTGATGTTTACAGGGTCACTGTAGGCAGGAAAGGCAGTAGACAACACTAACAAAGCACAAACACAGATAGCTACTAAGAAGCGAACTGGTTGCAGGCGAGGCAGATTGAAGCGAATAGGGCGCATACCGAATTTCTCCTGGTTATAAAAATGGAGATTCTTGAAGTTATTATCAGGATCAAGACTAAGCAAAATCCCAACCAATCAACAAATATACCTCAAGTCGTTGATTTCGATACATCTGTAACAAGATAGATATGTTATTGATATTAATTAATATTTTCCAAGCGAATTCGGGGATCTACAGCCTTAAGCAGCAGATCTGCCAACAGGTTGCCCACAATTAACATCACGCCGCCCATCATCAGGCTCCCTATCACCAGATAGAGGTCTTCAGCCGTCACTGCTTGTAGGATTAGCCTCCCTAGACCAGGCCAGTTGAAGAAGAATTCGGCAATAAACGCACCGCTTAATAAGCTAGCCAACTCGTAACCGAGTAGGGTAATCAGGGGATTGACGGCGTTGCGGAGGGCATGAACATAGATCACGCGGTTTTCTGGCAGTCCTTTGGCACGAGCAGTCTGAATGTAATCCTGGCGCAAGACGTCCAATAATTCACCACGAGTGATTCGCTGTAACCCAGCAAAGCTGGTAATGCTCAGCGCTAGGGTAGGTAGAATCATATGCCAACTGATATCCAGGAATTTGCCTAGGGGAGATAAATCGGCGTTATTGATGCTAGTCATGCCGCCCACCGGGAATAGGGGAGAGGTGTTTTGTGCCAAGATCAGCAGCAATAAGGCAACGATGAAGCTGGGAAATCCTTGTCCAGCATAGCTAATCACACGTAGGAGCCGGTCCATCCAATGATTCTGTTTGACGGCAGCAATGATGCCTAGCGGAATAGCGATCGCCCAAGTCACAATTAAAGATGAGATCGCTAGTAGCAGCGTTGCCGGAATGCGCTCCCACAACAACGACGCTACAGAGCGCTGGTAAACAAAACTTGTGCCAAAATCTCCTTGCGTCAGAATCTGCCACAGCCAGCGCCCATACTGCTCCGGCCAAGACTTATCCAGGCCAAACTGCCGCCGCAGTTCCTCAATCCGTTCTGGCGAAATTTTAGGATTTTGCTTCAACGTATCCAGATAATTCCCTGGAGCTAGTTGAATAATGAAAAACGAGAGCGCTGACGCCAATAACAGAGTCAAAAGCGCCTGCAACAGCCGCTTCACTATGTAAGAAAACGTCTCACTAGTAAGCAGCCTTATCAGCCACTCCCAACCCACCTCAACCCTAGTAGAAGTCATGACCAGACCACTAATATTCAACCAGCGTCACAATTGGTACATCCGGCAACTGTTTACGCCCTTGTAAATCTCTTAGCTCGATAATAAACCCAAAAGCAACTAGCTTGCAGCCAATTTGCTGCACTAACTTTGCCGTAGCACATGCCGTTCCACCTGTAGCAATGAGATCATCTACAATCAAAACCCGGCTTCCTGGTTGCAAGGCATCTTGATGGACCTCCAGCCGATCCATGCCGTACTCCAGTTCATACTCAACCGAGTAAACCGAAGCAGGCAACTTACCGTGTTTACGGACTGGAATAAAACCAACTCCTAGTTTATAAGCCAAAGGTGCGCCAATAATGAACCCCCGTGACTCCATCCCCAATACGTACTCTGCATTTAGCCCAGCAGCAGTCAATTTGTGGGCTAGGCTATCAATTGTATAGCGCAGTCCAGTTGGGTCGCGCAGGAGTGTAGTAATGTCCCGAAACAAAATTCCGGGTTTGGGAAAGTCAGGGATATCGCGAATTAGGGACTTCAAATCCATAAACTTGTGGCCCTTGAACGGCATTGAAAAGCGGCACTAGTTGCCTAATTAGACTAGAGACGCCTGAAAAATCGTACACTAGAAATCCAGATTGTTTTGGATTATCACTAACATTTGTGATTTGGTTTACTCCTGACCCCTTTTATCCGCCTAGCTTGTTAGGATGAATTCCTCCGTGAGCGTAACGCCGTTAGACAGTTCAGCCGTCCAGTCAAGCCCCATGATTTTGGACAGTTTACCTAATCCGCCCGTTGTGGAACGGGGGTGTCCGCGCCGAACCAGATTGCAAATTGACCTGATTCTACTGGCAATCGAAGCTCTGGAACTTGGTGGTTCTGAAGCAATCCTGGCAGTAGCTGATGAGCTAGAACTCCGCTCAATTATTAAAAACCGGGTTAACTTGTGGCGACTGCGTAGCACAAACCCGCTGCGGAAAGCACATACACGCCGTCCCCTGAGCATAATGGAGGCGAAAGCGCTAGTGGTGATTGCCTGCTATTTAGCGCGAAGGTTGACGGTTCTGAACCGGCAGTTGCTACTGATATATCAACAGATGAGTGAGAAGCAGATGCCACTGGAACAGAATTTGCGTTTGTCTAATTACCTGGAGCGATTCAAAGCCCATTTCCGTAGCCGGATGAATCCCCGACGCTCTGGTGTAGTTGCCTATACTTCAGATGAAAAGTTGGATGATCTAGCCCTTAGCCTGTTGGGACAATTGCTTTTTTGTACAGGTACGGCTGGAATGAAGCGCTTTTGGATTAGTCTATTTGACGGTGAAGTAGAATGACCATCCAACGCAAGTACAGCTTGCCGAATTGCACGCTGCTTTTAGAGGGATTGAATGACAGCACCACCAATCCGCAGTCTACCGACGCACGTCCCTTAATCTCAATGTTGGTGAATGCCGAGTGTCATTTGGCTGGAGCTAATCAGCCTTTGACAGGTGGTCGTGATTTTTTTGAAAGCTTGGTGAGTGCAGTTAGTGCATATGCTCAAGAATTTTTAAGTAAAGTGCATCACCCGCAAGCCCACAGAAATGAGCCTGGATTGGTGCAGTTACAGAAACTTAACAATAACCGGCATCGGTTAATTGTTAATCCAGGGATTAAAGCTCAGGGACTGGACGCTGGCACCAGCTCTGACACACAAACTCAGATAGATTTGACAACAGTGCAGCTGTTTGATTTGGTAGAGGCGGTAGATCAGTTTTTTGCAGACAGCCAGACATTACCAGATTTATCCCTGCAGCTTAGTCCAGTTTCGAAGCGCTATGTCGATTCTAGCCAACTGATGGCAAATCAGGCGGTACCGGCAGCTGTAGGGGTATCAGGTTTGGCCTTAGCTGCGATCGCGTTTTTCTTAGTTCCGATTCCCTCGCTCAGGCGTCCCCCAGAACCGAGGCAGCAGCACTCCAGCTCTACAACACCAATTGCCACTCGCTCTTTTCTTAATAATGCCAGTCCACCACCACCAGCACAATCGGGTTCAAATTTAGCAGCGGCTCTGGTTGCCGCGCCAGAGATCACTGATGCATCCCAACTGCGTGGTTTAAATCGAAAACTTTACAGCCAAATGAATCAAGCTTGGAAAACGCGCTCCAAGCTACAGCAGAATTTGGTTTACCGTGTGGGCGTGAATGCTAATGGAGCGATCGTCGGTTACGATTTTGGCAATCCAGCAGCGCGCACTCACATTAACCAAACTCCACTCCCCAAATTCAACAACCTCGCTTCAAATCAAACTGCCACTCCAGAGCGAATCGCTCAGTTTAGGGTGGTGTTTACCAACAACCAGGTGCTGCAAGTCAGTCCCTGGAGGGGATATAAGAAATGAGAAGAAATTCATCTGACTACTTGACGCATATAATTCCCCCACAGCTGAGCGGCTTGAGCGCTACTGCCAGATGTAGGTGAACTATTGTCGTTTCCCAGCCATATACCAGTAACGATGTGCTGACTGGGGATATAACCAACAAACCAGAGATCTTTATTGTCGTTGGTAGTACCGGTTTTACCAGCTTCTCCCAGTCCGATAGCAGCACTGCGACCGGTGCCGCGCTGAACGACGCCCCGAAGGAGCTCAGTCATGACTTCTGCCACTTCAGGTCGCAGTACCTGCTCCTTGGCTTCACCGCCTTGATTGAAGGAGTAAATGACGCGGCAAGTTTGGGGATTGTTGCGATCGCTGCAATCACTGCTGTCAAGAATCCGGTCAATCAGATGAGGACGATTCCAAACGCCGTGGTTCGAAAGTGCTCCAAACGCGCCTGTCATTTCCAACACACTGACTTCACTTTGACCGATAACCAGTCCAGGTACAGGATCGAGCGGAGACTCCACTCCTAGTCGCTGAGCCATTCGTACTACATTATCAAGCCCCACATCCTGCGCCACCCGTAAGGCAATCACATTCTCTGAAAGCGCAATGCCAGTAGACATATCGATACTACTACTACTGGCGCGTTCACAACCCCGATAGTGTTGACCCTTCCACGTTAAGGGCGCACAGGAATAAAACTTTCCCGGCGAGATGCCCTGTTCAATGGCAGCGGTGTAAGTAAAGACCTTGAACGACGAGCCTGGTTGTCGCTGGGCTTGGGTGGCGCGATTGAACTGGCTTTTTTGATAGTCAACGCCGCCAGTGAGGGCTAGGACTGCGCCAGTGCTGGAATTCAGGGTGACGATCGCACCTTGGGAAAAGCCATAAGTTGGCCCAAAGTTATTGACGGAGTGGCGCAAAGCTATTTCTGCCTGTGCTTGTATCCGTGGCTCCATCTGGGTTTCGACGATAAAGTTGCCTTCTCTTGCCAGCTGTTCCCCTAAAACAGACTGGAGTTCCTGAAACACATAACTATAAAAGTACGGAGCAATTGTAGTGGCTTGCTCTTCACAAACCTTATGACTGACTTCAATCGATGACCTCCTGGCCCGATTTGCTTCATCTTGGCTGACTTTGCCCTGTTCCAGCATGCGGTTAATGACGCGGTTGCGGTATTCAATAGCACGTTTACGACTCTGAACATCCCCGCAGAAATTGAACCCATTGGGTGCCGGTAAAATACCTACCAATGTGGCAGCTTCCGAAAGCGTTAAGTTCTTGGCCGATTTATCAAAATAGTAGCGAGAGGCATCGTCAAAACCGTAGTTGTCCATCCCCAGGTAGATGCGATTTAAGTAAGTCAGCAAGAGAACATTTTTGCTGTAAACCGCTTCTAGTTTCAGCGCGACAACGGCTTCACGCAATTTGCGACTAAGAGAGTCTTGTGCACCAACATAGTCACGGAAAAGACTACGGGCAATTTGCTGCGTTAGGGTGCTGGCTCCTTGCTCGTACCCACGACCTCGCGTATTAACCACCACAGCCCTCAAAATGCCAATAGGGTCAACCCCAAAGTGCCAGTAAAAGCGACTGTCCTCCGAGGCAAGTACAGCCTTGGGTAGATAGGGCGAAAAGTCTGATAACTGCTTCATCTCTAGGTGGGCCCTGTTGCGAGGCGGATGTAGAGAGGTTCGACCATCACGGGCGTAAACAATTACTGGTCCCCGGTTGACGGTCGGCAAAGGTCGCACAGCGGGGGCTTTGAGCCACTCAACACCAATTCCTAAAGCCAGGAGTAAACTCACTCCGCCTAAGCCATAAGCACCCCAGTTAGCGGCTTGAACGTACCAAGGGGGTGGAGCAACATACCGAACTCGGACGGAAGCTGCAAGTTCTGGTGGACCAAGTGTCAAGGTATCGCCGTGGCGCAGTTCTAGAGCAGTAACCCGCCGCTTGCCACGATAGATACCGTTGGTGGAGTTTTCATCTTTGATCACAAATGGCGCTCGGCGCTGACTCGAATCCCGCGATACTGATAGGTGAATCTGACTGACAATTGGGTTACGGACGACAATATCGCAGGATTTAGAGCTGCGGCCCAGTAAGTAGCGATCGCCCACTAAGGGATAAACTTCGGCCTTACCTGTCCCAGCATTCTGCACCCAAATCTCCGGCACCTTGGCATTCGGCTTGAGCGCCAGCGCACTAAGATTAACGTTAGCTTGAATCGTTTTTACTGCCTGGGTCACCTGACCCAGCAACGTTTGAGGCTTGTGAGGGGGCTGGGAGGAACTCATCGTCTATTTATGACCAGTGTTTTACAAATCAGATTGTTACATCCAGTTCTTGTACTCAATCATTCTACTGGCAAGCACAAACGAGGCGTTATCGGTCTGCAACACAACCATATAATGATTTAACAAATCCACATTTCCTGCAAGCAAAATCAGACATCCCTCTTAAGATAGATTCTTGGGAGGCTGTCCTTTGATTTAATGAGCGCAGACTTCTGTTGAGCTAAAGTGTGAGGTGAAGTGGTGTGAAAAAGAAATATCTAACCCTTATTGGTACAGCCTTTACTCTGGCATTAACCAGCGCTGTAGCTGGTAGTATTGCTGTTGCCCAATCAAGTAGTAGCGATAGTAGCAGTGGCAAACCCACAGAGATCAAACTTTCAGCGCCAGCTAAGGAAATTTTATGTAAGCAGTTCCCGCTGAATTCCCGCTGTGAAAAGAGCGGTGCGGGCGGTGAGAGCACTGCACCCTCTGGCTCAAGTCCTAGCGGCACAGGTGGCAGCAGCACTCAACCTGTCAGTCCAACTGGTGGACCAACTACAACCCCCGGCTCAAGTGCTCCCGGTAACCCAAATAACATACTCACACCACCCGGTGGCTCGCAACCAGCATCCCCTGGTCCGTCTCCTGGCGGTTCGAGTGACCAAGGTGCTCCACCCTCTGCTCCGGCTCCGGGTGGACCGCCTGACCAAGGTGTTTCAACGCCTTCTCCATCTGCCACTCCTGGTAGCGGTGGCGGTGCGACGCAGTAACTGAGGAGTCAGGAGTCAGGAGTCAGGAGTCAGGAGAACCCCATAAATGCAATTTAGGGGTTTCAAAAGCGAGGCTGCGTTCCCCCTGCAATCTGTCCAAAGCCCTGTCTTTAGACCTTGTCATCACCCACGTTTCTCGTTCCCAGGCTCCAGCCTGGGAATGCATGGTTTAAGGCTCTGCCTCTAGTTCGGTGCTAGCACTGGAGGCTGGAGCCTCACAGAAAGCATTCCCAGGCAGAGCTTGGGAACGAGTGCACTATCCTGACTCCTGACTCCTGACTCCTGACTCCTGACTCCTGACTCCTGACTCCTGACTCCTGACTCCTATTTAGTAACGAGACCTATGGCCTGAAGTCGGTGCCTTCTGAAAGCTACCAAGCAGCAGGCAGACAATGCCGATATTGATAAACATATCTGCCAGATTAAACACAGGAAATTGAATGAGTCGGAAGTCCAGAAAATCCACGACACGACCGTCAACAAAGCGATCAATGCCATTTCCTAGCGCTCCTCCTAAGATTAAGCCATAGCCCATCTGCTCCCAGCGATTGAGAGATGGCCCGAACCAAGCCAGTGCCATCAATCCCAGACTCACAGCAAAAGACAGCCAGCGCAACCACCCTGCCTTGCCTGTCAACAGACTAAACGCTGCACCTGTATTTGTGACATAGGTAAGATGAAACACACCAGGTAACAAAGGTCGCGTATCTTGCAGGTTAAAGTTTTGCACCACCCAGTACTTAGTCAGCTGGTCTAAGACCAAACCGACAAGGGCAGCAATCCAGAAAAGGTGGTTTTTTAAACGCATACTCTAGAAATTTTATTAATAAAACATTAAGTGCCGTAAGCAATAAGCTAAGACTGTGACAGCACATGTGACACCTAGTTGTCCTGGTAGGGGATAGAAAGAATACTTGAGAGCAGCTTGTCCTAAGGTTAGGACCTCTGTCACTGGCCAGTTAAAGACGTGAGCTAGGATCAGATAGAACAGCCCGCTCAGGTGGACAGTCAGTAAACCACAAATACAGCTAAAGGCCAGAGACTCTAGTTTTGGCAAGGCTTGAAATGCTAGAAAGCCACAAACCCAGGCTCCAGGGATAAAGCCTAACAGATATCCAAAGTCTGGCTGCTTAAGGTAGCCAATGCCGCCGCCTTGGGTAAAGACAGGCAAACAGATTAAGCCGAGAATTAGATAAGCGATTTGGGAGAGGGCACCGGCATTTTTACCGCCTAAACAGCCCACCAATAACACAGCGCCAATTTGATAAGTAACACCCAAAGATAGAGGCGCAATTCCATGCGCAATCCAATCCCAGGGTGAATTGGTGCCATATGCTTCCACGAATGTGCCACCAATGGTTAGGAGTAAGCCAATCAGAGACCACAGCAGTTGATTGGGAGCAGCCACGATATTTGACAAATATTTTGATCGGGGAGCAATATTCATCCGGGCGTTGGGGTTTCACCGCTTTGGAGTTCGCCCATAATGATTCCACGACCACCAGTCTAGCGGAGGATCGACCCAGAAAAAATTTTGTTGTAAGTATGACTTAAATAAAAGTTTTTCTCCCACTCTTAACCTTTTATTTACAATGATTCTGTAAGATTTGACTAGGCAGGCTGTCTTGTAGGAGCCAGTAAGCTTTGTTGACAACGAATGCTTCACTCTTTCGCTCCGGTTATTAGCTTGCCTCATAACAAGTTTTTGTGTGTTTATTCATGAATTCACCTGCCGTAAGGACAAAAAGCGGAATTCAGCCGCGATCGCCCTGGTCGCGAACAATTGATCGAGGCTTTATTTGGCTAACCCTGTTCTTTGCGCTTGCAGTTGCTGCCCTCTTAATTTGGATAGCAATAGAAGTGGCAATTCAGGCTATGCCAGCTATCCGGCAGTTTGGTACCAGTTTTTTGTTTAGTACTGCCTGGAACCCAGTTGAAAATAAGTACGGGGCACTGCCCCAGATTTACGGAACCCTAGTCACCTCTGCGATCGCCCTGCTAATCGCTGTACCTATTGGCTTGGGCGTATCGGTCTTCTTGAGTGAAGACTATCTACCACCAAGGATTCAGATGGTATTTGTCTTTTTGGTGGAACTCTTAGCGGCCATCCCTAGCGTAGTGTATGGTTTATGGGGAATTTTTGTCCTAATTCCGATCTTGAGAAGCTTTGGACAATGGCTGAACGCTTATTTTGGTTGGTTGCCAATTTTTAACACCCCCCCATCTGGTCCAGGAATGCTGCCAGCTGGTGTCATTCTGTCAATTATGATTTTGCCAACAATTACGGCGATTTCCCGTGACGCTCTCATTTCCCTCTCATCCGATCTCAGGCAGGCAGCGGTGGGGCTCGGTGCCACTCGCTGGGAAACAATTCTTAAAGTGCTACTGCCAGCTGCCTTTTCAGGCATCGTCGGCGCAGTAATGCTGGCACTGGGACGCGCCATTGGTGAAACGATGGCTGTAACACTGGTGATTGGTAATGCCAACAATATCAATTCATCAATCCTGGCACCGGCAAATACGATCCCCTCACTACTGGTCAATCAGTTCTCCGAAGCAAGCGGTCTGCAAGTCGCCGCCTTGATGTATGCGGCCTTGATTTTGTTTGGCATCACGCTTATTGTCAATATCCTGGCGCAGTTGCTAGTAAATCGGGTGCAGCGGATTTAGCAAACCCTTCTAATAATCAAGAGTCAGGAAGAATATCGTGGATAAATCTAGGGCTTGCAACAAGGTAGAGTGTCGAAAATGAGGAGCATACCACAGGAACAGCAAGGTTATACCAGGGTCGCCAGTCTCAAGCGATCGCCCACGTCTCCCCGGACGCTGTTCGGCAAGGTAATGGACGGATTAGTCTTTGCTTGCGTCGCCCTCGCCCTCCTGCCTTTGCTGGCAGTTCTCATTTATGTCATCATCAAAGGTGCTGGTCGCCTCAGCCCGAGTGTATTTACCGAGCTGCCGCCACCGCCATTAGCTCCGGGAGGTGGCTTTGGCAATGCTATCCTCGGCACCCTGATTATGGTAGCGCTTGGAGCACTCATCAGCATTCCGTTTGGCGTAATGGCGGCAATTTATCTATCGGAGTTTAGCTCGGGAAAAATTGCTCAAGTGACGCGGTTTGCGACTAACGTCCTTAGTGGCGTCCCCTCGATCATTGTAGGCGTGTTTGCTTATGGGGTGGTAGTGCTAAGCACGAAGCAATACTCAGCGCTAGCTGGGGGAATTGCCCTCTCAGTTCTGATGTTACCGATTATTGTCAGAACCACAGACGAAGCCCTAAAGCTGGTTCCAGCAGAGTTGCGACAGGCAGCTGCAGGCATAGGGGCGACAAACTTCCAAACTGTGTCAAGGGTAGTTTTACCAGCGGCACTACCGGCAATAATCACAGGCACAACTCTGGCGATCGCTCGTGCTGCCGGTGAAACTGCACCGCTTTTATTTACAGCTCTGTTTTGGCAGTTTTGGCGGACTAATCCTACCGAGGGACCAATGGCTTCTCTAGCTGTTTTGGTCTATAACTTCGCTACAGTTCCCTATAAAAACCAGCAGGAACTTGCTTGGGCGGCTTCCTTAATCCTGGTTTTACTGGTTCTAATCACCAGTATAATCTCCCGGTTGGCGACGGCTCGCAAAGTTTATTAACTAGGGTTCGCGTTCTAACACATCTGAGCTGTTGAAAATAATTTGAGCTCATTTTGTGTATTTAGATACAAAAAGCTGCACAATAGTTTCCTCCGTTGTTTCAAAATCTCGTCTGGATTTTTTATGCGTTCTGAACCTCGAACCGCCAATCAAACAGAAACTGTTTTCCGGACGGAAAACTTAAATGTTTACTACGGCAATTTTTTAGCACTGCGGAATATCAACATTAATATTCCCAAAAACCGCATTACTGCCTTTATTGGCCCGTCCGGTTGTGGTAAAAGTACATTGCTACGCTGCTATAACCGCCTGAATGATTTAATCAAAAGTTTTCGGGCAGAAGGTAAAATTTATTATTATGCTCAAGACCTCTACGCCCCTGAAATTGACCCGGTAGAAGTGCGGCGGCAGATTGGGATGGTGTTCCAACGGCCTAACCCCTTTCCGAAATCAATTTATGACAATATCGTCTTTGGAGCCCGGATTAACGGTTATAAGGGCGATCTGGATGCACTGGTTGAGCGCTCACTGCGGCAAGCAGCGCTGTGGGACGAGGTTAAAGACAAACTTAGGCAAAGTGGCCTTTCCTTATCAGGTGGACAACAACAGCGGCTTTGCATTGCCCGTGCAGTTGCAGTTCAGCCTGAAGTTATCCTGATGGACGAACCTGCCTCAGCCCTTGACCCCATATCAACTCTGCGAATTGAAGAACTGCTTCAGGAACTCAAAGATCAATACACCATTATCATCGTTACGCACAACATGCAGCAGGCTTCGCGAGTGTCGGATATGACAGCCTTTTTCAACGTTGAGCCTACAGAAAAAGGTGGTCGTATGGGCTACTTAGTGGAGTTTGACAAAACAGAGGCGATCTTCCAAAATCCCCAAAAGCAAGCAACGCAAGAGTATGTAAGCGGACGCTTCGGTTAATAAAAGGGGACAAAGACCCTGGCCCCTTCTTTAGCATAAATCTTAATCTAGGACAGGCAGGTTTTGCCCTAGAATTGAAACATGCTGAATTTAACCTACTGTTACCGACTATATCCAAATGCCAACCAAGAGGCAAAGATGCTCGACTGGCTGGAGCAGTCACGTTGCGTCTACAACGATGCTTTGAGGGAGCGTAAAGACTGGATGCAGTCGCGCAAATGTAGGGCTAATGCTTGTAGTATTCAGTTGGAATACATTATTCCCTCTGATGTGCCATATCCCAATTACTATGTTCAAAAGAAAAATCTGACAATAGCCCGAAAGATAATCCCTGAATTGGATGCTGTTCACTCGCAGGTACTGCAAGAAGTGCTGTTGGTGTTGGACAAGTCTTTCCGATTTATGCAGGAACGAGGATTTGGATTTCCGAGATTCAAAAAATTTGGGCAGGTTCGGTCATTGGTATTTCCTCAATTCAAGGACAACCCAGTCAGGGAAATGCAAATCAAGATTCCCAAGATTGGAGAGGTACGGATTAACTTGCATAGACCAATTCCAGAAGGGTTTGTTGTTAAGCAGGTTAAGGTAATTAGAAAAGCTTCAGGCTGGTATGGGATGCTGATTCTACAAGCAGATGTTTCTGTTCCCGATGCAGTGCCAGAGGGTAACTCTATCGGTATTGATCTGGGGCTAGAGAAGTTTTTGGCTGTGTCTACGGGAAAACTAATTGCTCGTCCCAAATTCTTTATCCAATTGCAAAGCAAGCTGAAATGGCTGCAACGTCAATTGAAGGATAAAGTTAAAGGCTCGAACAACTATCGCTCATCACAGCGCCAAATAGCCAAACTGCACGAACACATTCATAACACTCGTCGTGAGTTCCATTTTTTGATGGCGCATCAACTCTGTGATGGAGTTGGGATGATATTTGCTGAAGACCTCAACCTCAAAGCAACTAGCCGAGGCATGTTGGCGTTTCACTGCCTTGATGCTGGATGGGGCGGGTTTTTGGAGATCCTGGGCTGGGTGTGTAAGAAACGAGGTGTTTACTTCGCCAAAGTAGACCCTCGTGGTACGAGCCAGACTTGTCCCTTGTGTCAGGCACACACTGGGAAAAAGGAACTCAGTGAACGAGTACATCACTGTTTTGAGTGTGGATATACAATAGACCGGGATGTTGCTTCTGCTCAAGTAGTAGAACAACGAGGTCTTGCAGCCGTGGGATACACGGTCAAGCTGTCTGTGGAGGAAGGTTGTTCGGGAACCCCTGCGAAGCAGAAAAGTCTTAAGAGCGATCTTAAGAAGCCCACGCTGTCTGCGTAGCAGCAGCGCTGGGAGAATGTCACACTTTTGACACACCCTCTGTCTTCTGGCGTAATGACTAAAAAAAATAGACCTTCGCTCCTGCTAACTCTAGGCGCTGCTGGCTTGCTAATTGGAGGCGGGGCTGCCACCTATTGGGTATTGACTCAGCGAAACGAGTTGCTAGTAGGGGATATGCCTATAGGAGCCAATATCATTCCCCAAGATGCCTTACTAACCCTTTCTGTCTCCACCGATCAGTCTCAATGGCAGCAGTTGCGACAGTTTGGGACACCACAAACACAGGCAGAACTGGATAAAAATTTGGTGCAGTTGCGCGATCGCCTGCTTACCAGCAATGGCTACAACTATCAGCAAGATATCCAGCCTTGGGTAGGTAAGGAAGTCACAATCGCTGTTCTGTCCACTCCAACACCCACACAGAATTCCCCGACCCCATCTGTTTCTAACAAGCAACAGTCTGTCGTGCTGGTGCTGCCAATCGATAACTCAGCACGCGCCAAGCAACTGTTAGAAGAACCTAAGCCCCTCAAGCAGGGTAAGTGGATTGCCAGCACTTATAAGGGCGTCCAAATTAGGGAGACACAGGGTTTATCCTCTGAAAACTACTCGGCAACTGTACTGGATGGGCGTTTTCTGGTAGTTACTAATAATTTGCAAGCAACGGAACGGGCGATTGACACTTACAAAGATGGTGTATCCATCGCCACAACACCTGGTTATACAGAGGCGATTAGGAAAATTAAAGCCTCTGCGCCCTTCGCGCAGCTGTATGTTAATGTGCCGGCAGCAGCCAGAGTAGCAGCCACAAATTCAGCCCGACCAATCTCCCCCCAAGCTCTAGCTCAACTTCAGCAGAATCAGGGATTGGCAACAACAATGACGCTGGAGCCAGAGGGCGTCAGATTTAAGAGTATTTCCTGGCTGAAGCCAAATAGCGATCAGAAGTATGTGGTAGAGAATAAGGCTGACAAAATGCAGAGCCGCCTCCCAGCCCAAACGTTGATGATGCTGTCTGGCGGCAATTTGCAGCGGTTGTGGCAGGATTACGTCCAAGGAGCACAGTCTAACCCACTTACGCCCATTCCACCAGAGAGTCTACGCTCTGGTGTACAGTCTCTCACTGGATTGAATTTGGAACAAGATTTGCTTGATTGGATGGGTGGTGAGTTCTCGCTGTCTCTCGTCCCATCTTTCCCAAAAGGAGGATCTCCAAAGAATTTTGCCCTTTCGTTAGTATTAATGATCCAAACGAGCGATCGCTCCCGCGCTGAAAAGTCCTTTCAGCAGCTGGATCAGGTCATCAGCCGTCAATATCAGTTCCTGGTTCAAAAGGTAAAAGTGAGTGGTCAAGAGGTTGTCAACTGGATTGGACCTTATGGAACATTAACCGCTACCCACGGTTGGTTGGATGGAAATGTCGCTTTCTTGACGCTGGGCGCTCCTGTTGCCGACCAAATTGTCCCTAAACCTAGCACAATGCTTGCTAACACTGAGCAATTCCAAAAAACAGTACCTTCAGTTAGCCCTAATAATGGTCAATTTTTCTTAGATGTAGAGCGTACAGCTAAAACCTTTCCCCTACCTCAACTTTCCTCAGTTCAAAGAACGTTAGTGGAGGCAATGAGCTTAATCGGTGTTACAACCGCTGTGAGTGATGAACACAGTATCCGCTATGACATCTTTGTCTCGCTCAAAAAAGCTGGCAAAGCCGGCACACTGTCTGGGAAAAGAGGGGGCTTCTTTACCAACATAAGAGCCGCAAGACCCGATAATAAGATCAAAGCTGTTTGAATCAATACTTTACGATAAAAACTGGGGAGAAAACTAATTATGAATCTGGTTGGACTCCAGAATTGGCTGGATAACGCCTCGTTTGCTATTCTGTTCGCAACTATGTTGCTCTATTGGAGCGGGGCTGCTTTTCCTCAGCTTGGGTATCTACCAACTTTGGGAACAACTGGGATGGTGATCGCTAACCTGTGCATTGCCACCCTACTAGGAGCTAGATGGCTAGCAGCCGGCTACTTCCCGTTAAGCAATCTGTATGAATCCCTCTTTTTCTTAGCTTGGGGAATAACCACCGTCCATCTAATTGCTGAAAACATGAGCCGTAGTCGCTTGGTGGGAGTTGTCACCACACCGGTGGCTATGGGCATCACTGCTTTTGCTGCCCTAACTCTACCTCATGAAATGCAGTCAGCAGAACCCCTAGTCCCAGCGCTTAAGTCTAATTGGCTGATGATGCACGTCAGTGTCATGATGTTGAGTTATGCCGCTTTGATGGTGGGGGCACTGCTGGCGATCGCATTCCTCGTAGTCGTTGGCGGTAAGAATGTTGAACTTCGGGGCAGTTCCGTTGGCACCGGCGGCTATCGCCAAAACGGCTACCGCTTGCACCGTGCAGCTGACTTGGTGAGTCAACCACAGCTAAGTGCTGGCGAATCAGCAATGGCTAGTTTAATTCAGAGCAATGGCAAAGGCAAGACTGCTGTTCTCGATTTAGTCACTGCCCAGCCATCTCAAACCACGCCGTCTGAAACAATGACGCCCCAACGCCTCAGCCTCGCTGAAACCCTTGATAACATTAGCTATCGTATTATTGGGTTGGGATTTCCCCTACTAACGATTGGCATTATTGCCGGTGGAGTTTGGGCTAACGAAGCGTGGGGCTCTTACTGGAGTTGGGACCCGAAAGAAACCTGGGCACTAATCACTTGGCTAGTGTTTGCTGCCTACCTCCATGCCCGCATCACCCGTGGCTGGCAGGGACGTCGCCCTGCTATCTTAGCTGCCACTGGCTTTGTTGTCGTCTGGATTTGCTATTTGGGAGTCAATCTTTTGGGTAAAGGCTTACATTCCTACGGCTGGTTCCTCTAAGCTATAGGTTTAAAACTCATCGGCTCTCATCAAAATCAGTACTCTTCGTGTTGCGTTGGGACTAGCTGGGTCATCCGAATGACGGCTCATCGTCGGGTCGTAGCATTCGATCTTGAAGAAGTAATCTTCGCCGTTGAGAGTCACTTCCCCGAAATCATGCTTTCCCTCTGGGTCTTTGTCTAATGTGAACTGGTCAAAGGTTTGTACCAGTTCTATTAACTCAGTCCGCTTTGACGATGGCAATGCACACACACCTGGAGTCAACAGACACTCTAAAAAGGGAGTGTCACCTCGGCGGAATTGATCATTAAGCTCTGTAATTGCGTTCGTAATTGACATGGGTAATTCGGTTAATACCGTGAAAGAGAGGATATTAGACCGCAAGTCTTGTCAGCTAAGACGGACGCGGTGCTAGTGGAGAGCACGCCTTGTTCGATCAAAGCCGACTAGTAGAATGAGTGTAGATATCTATATTCAGGTTTTATGTATTGGAGGTTACCAATAATCTCCCAAACCTACCAGAATTTCAACGAAGCTGATGGCTCGTACCTGGACACCCCTTCATGCGATGCTGCATCGTACCCTCCGATCGCGTCACCTCTTAGAGCGCAACCAGCGGATATTAGTGGCAGTGTCCGGCGGACAAGATTCCCTGTGCTTAATCAAATTACTGCTAGATTTACAATCAAAGTGGGGTTGGCAGTTGGGAATTGCTCACTGTGACCATCGGTGGCGTCCCGATTCCGAGGCAAATGCCAAGCATGTAGAACGACTGGCTCATAATTGGCAAACATCGTTCCATCTTGACGTCGCCAATCAAAAATTAGATAGTGAGGCAGCTGCACGGCAGTGGCGGTATCAGACTCTAAGTACGATCGCTCAAGAAAATAATTATAAATGTATTGTGACTGGTCACACAAAGAGCGATCGGGCTGAAACTCTACTCTATAACCTGATTCGCGGCACCGGTGCCGATGGCTTACAAGCCTTGACCTGGCAACGTCCACTAAGTTCTGGACTGTCGCTGGTGCGTCCACTCCTAGAATTCACAAGAGCACAAACGGCGCAATTTTGTCAAGATATGCAGCTGGTAGTTTGGGAAGATTCCACCAATCAAAATCTGAAGTATGCCCGTAACCGCATCCGTCAGGAGTTAATACCTTATTTACAAACGCACTTCAACCCTCAAGTTGAGCAAGCCTTAGCCCAAACATCTGAACTTTTACAAGCTGAGGTGGAATATATTGAACTTGCTGCCCACCAGCTGAAGCAACAGGCTATGCCAGGTCCTGACTGCAATGCTGAGTATCCTAATCGACTAGGACTAAATCGCCGCGTATTGCAACCGGCACCACTCGTACTACAACGGCGCGTCATGCGCCAACTGTTGCAACAAGCACTGCCTTGTGCCCCAAGTTTCGAGCAAATTGAAAAACTGACTGCCTTGATTACAGCCCCCAATCGTTCGCGGACTGATCCATTTTCAGGCGGTGCGATCGCAGAAGTTGAGGGTGACTGGATCTGGGTCAACCTTGCAAAGTCTGCTGCATTTGGGCGATTGTCTGAAACTGATAATCCCTAGTTTCTTGTACCTGAGCCCAGGCAGATGCCAGAGCCTCTAGCTGGTGTCGCAGCCCGTCAAGGCTATCCTGAACTGGCTGTAGCATTTCCTGATAGAGATTAACTCGTCCCCAGCGCTCCGCCACCGCTGCTGCCCGTGAAAGTAAATTCTGCTCTAGGCTTTGCAACTCTTGCCGCTTTATCTCCTGTTCATGAGCCTGATGGTCAATCATCTCCTGCTCTTGCTTCAGGCGATCGCGCATCTGCGAAATCTGCAGTTCCAGTTTTTGCTTTTCCTCAAATTGTTGTTGTTTATGCCCCTTGATTTGAACCAAAATCGGTTCAAGATCGATTATTTTCTGTTCCTGTCCATTACCAACGCTATTTCCTTGCCGCTGCCGCAGTACCGCCTGGTGATTTTTCAGAATCTCTTCTCGCTCTCGCAGATTGAGACGTTGACCCACCAACGTTTCATTCAGCATCTGGTAGCGGTCTTGCTCCTCTGCCAGTTCTGTCTCCAGCTTCAGGCGCTCATCTTCTGAAGCTTGCTGGAGCTTCGTTTGCAGTTCTTCAATTGTCTTGTGCTGGTATCTCAGCTCTTCTTCCTGATCGTGGACAAATTGAGAAACCTTTTGCATAATGTTACTGTAGGTTTGCACCAATTGCTGCAGCTGCTCTGTAGGCATCTTCTTCAGAAACTCTACATTGACTTTCTGGCTAGTATTGCTATTAGATGGCGTTTCAATCACACGGTGAATCTGCTGGTATAATTCTTCATACTTACACAGCTGTGAACTAAGTACATGTGCATACTCTTGCTTGCTGATCAAAGCTGACATCTGCACCCTCAACTCTGCTGAGGACTGCTCTAGAGAATTTTGAGCTTGCTGCCATTCGGAAAATTGATTTTGTAGCACCTGAGATTGGTGGTCAACCTCCTCTTGCTGCTGCTGGGCAGAGCCGCGTTGCTGCTCCATCTGTTGCCAGTGTTGACCCAGAATATCTTGCTGATTAGCGACCAGATTAAAAGAGATATTCAGCTGTTCTCGCACCGTTTCCGTGGGAGCAACGTCACTGGACAAGCGAGCAAGTAATTCCTGGATTTGGCGTGCTTGTTCCTGATCCAACACTGTTACCTGCTGGAATTCAGTCTGTTGCTCCTTCAAGCGACGCTGCTCTGCTAACAGGTGCTCCCAAGCTCCCTCAAGTTCTCGGCGGTTACGCTCAATTTCTTCTCGTAGTTGTTGCGTCTGTTGCCGTGCGGTATCGAGTTCCTGACGCTGCCCCTCCAGCCGTTCAAATTCTTCTTGGATTTGCTGCAGCTGTTCTAGGCGCGCTTCCATTTCCATCTGGCGACGATTCAGCTCCTGACTCTGATACGTCAAGGACTGCTTCCACTGTTCAATTTCTTCTTCCTGGCTCTTAGACTTTTCCAGTTGACGAGAGAAATTTTGCAAAATGCCGACTAACGGACGCCCTGCCTCCTGAATCCGCTGCACTTGTCGATTTGGATTTAAATCAGCTAGTACCAGAGCGCCGTCATTCAATTTATTGACTTCCTCGGTGGGAGCGGGAATCACTTCTTCTTTTGGCACAGGATTCCAACTCTGATCAGCCCGCTGACAAGCCAGCAGTTTAAGTTCTGCCTTGGCAGAACCTATAAACCCACCCTTCTGTTTTTGTATTTCTGCTAGATACAGCACACTGCTCGCCCTCTTGATTACCTGATGCCCAGTTCTAGGTTAAAGCTTTCCCCAATAATTTAAGTTTGTATCATCAAACCGGGTTTAGGTAGACTACATAAAAATAATTCGCAATTCGTAATTCGCAATTCGCAATTGAGATCCAAGCCCCTAGATTTATCTATGAAAAAAGAATTCTGAACAGCATTTTTATTCCAAACCTCTGTCTTTAAGCATGAGGCATAAGGGAATAATTATGAGTTATGCTAACAACTGTTTATCAAAGCATGGAACGCTCGAATGTACTACAGTGGTTATACTGAAGTTCAACAGTGCTTAGGCTGTGAGCAGACTATGTTTATCAGTGAAATTCCGCTTGAATTAGTAGTAGAGGTAGCGTTAAATTTATTTTGTTCGTAGTTTCATTGTGTAAGGCTATAGCAATCCAATTTGAGTAGCGTGAGCATCTTGCTCGTCACAATTCAGATTTGATTAGCATCTTGCTTAGCACAAATTGACTTTATGAATCCTTGAGGTTTGATAGCGCTATTTGGCGATATTAATAAAAATTTTTAGGATGAAAAATGGTATTTCGTTCCCAGGTAAGAACGTTATAAACCAGGAGATAATTGGTAGATATGAGTAAAGTTCTGGTTGTGGAAGACAGTCCTACCCAACGGGAGGTTATTATAGAACTCCTGAAAAAGGGTGGCTTAACGGTTGCCGTCGCTAATGATGGAGTTGAAGCAATGGAGCAAATTCAGCTCTCTTGCCCCGATGTCGTGGTAATGGATGTTGTCATGCCCAAGATGAACGGCTACGAGCTTTGCCGTCGGCTTAAAACCGACCCCAAAACCAAAAACATCCGGGTGATCATGTGTTCTACCAAGGGCGAAGAATTTGACCTCTACTGGGGTAAGAAACAAGGCGCGGACGACTATATTGTCAAACCGTTTCAATCAAAGGAATTCCTGGGAAAGATCAAACAGCTACTGCAAGGATGAGGGTAGGTGTGATGGTTGAGAATTCAGAGTTAACGAGCAGTAGTCAAGATCACATTTCACAGGAATTTCAAGAATTAAAAAAAGCTGTTGGCGAGCTTCACCTGCGCTTTTGTGTTGCCTCTGGTCAGGAGTTCGCGCTAAGCGCAACGGGAATTAGGGAGGTAATTGCCTCTCCTCCCGACCGAATTACCCCAATTCCCAATGCAATTCCATTGCTTTTGGGTACTCTAAACTTGCGAGGGCGAGTGATTTGGGTGGCTGATCTCGGTCAATTTCTTGGGGAGCCAACGGCTTTAAACACGGAGCGTGCAGAGATTCCAATCATTGCCATTGAAGATCAAGACATCATGCTGGGATTGGCTGTTGACCAGATTATCGGCATGGACTGGTTCGATGGGGAAAAATTGCAGATGGTTACGAGTGTTCCGGCTAGTGTGGCACCATTCCTGCGAGGTGAATGGTTATTAGATGCTCAGACCCATCAGTGTCTCCGACTGCTAGATCAGATGGCAATTCTGCGGAGTGGACGATGGGCAGCATGAAATCAAGGTAAGCGGAGGCGGTAAATGGTATCAAGTACAGCGCTCGATCAAGAATATCAACAGGCCCAAAAAGCCTATATTCAGGGCAACTATGAAGAAGCAGCAAAACTAGCTGAGGGATTAGTCCAGGCTTTTCCAAACGACCCTAATAGCCGCCTGTTACAGGGCCATATCTACTCCATCCTACAGCAGTATGAATTGGCACGAGAACAGTATCAGGTGGTGCTGAACCTGACAGAGGAGCCAGAGATTATTGATTGTGCTAACAAAGGCCTAGAATCACTCAGCCCATCTGGAAGCTCTGATCAATTAGCCATTGCTGCAGGGCATGAACAAACAGACTTTGATGACACATTGCATGTTCCTGCCGATTACCCAGAGTGGTCTAATTATCCAGCAATAGATGAACAACTAGACCTGGAAAATTTGGGTATGTTGGAGGACTTGGACCCCAGCAAATTGGATTTCAGCTCTTTCGATCGTAATAACGAAGAGCTTAGTGCTGAATGGGCACAGCCTCATAATTCCTTCAGCTCTAATAAAGACTCTACTGTATCCAATAGTGCCGGGGAAACCTCGCTAGACGCTTTTGTCGACCCCTTCGACTTGAATCAAGCACCTGATAATAACAGATATCAGCAACCGTCAAACGAGTTCTTGGGCCATGATATTGCTCAAAGCGACAATAGCGATTCGAGATTTGAACAGGCTGAGTTGCCCCCAATTCGGTGGTTTGATCCGGGATTGTCCGAAACGGAAGAATTTCCGGAGATGTCCGGACAGCTCAATAGCTTTGGCTACATCACAGCCGAGCAGTTGCTTCAAATAGATGAAGGAGCTACCGATGCTGACATGCTCTCATCATCCTTAAACCAGCATGGATTTCATGAGCAAGACAGTGATGAAAACCATACGGAAGCAGAGCACTCAGACATACTTTCTTCTGGGTTTTTAAACGAAATTGACGAAGTTGACAATGCAGTTCCCGCCTCCGCTCAGGTAGATATTCCCCACGAACCCAGTCTAGATGTCAAGCAGGGGCGGTTAGCATTTTTTGAAAATGCCTCTTGGCAAAGAAAGCAACTGTACACTGCCGGTGCGGTTGGGGTTATTTCAGCCGTGGTCGTGGCAGCATGTAGTTCAATGGCAATGATGCTGACTCCCCAACAAAGTCGGGCATCTGTGCGAAATACTGGTGGAGCAATGGCAGTGGCGGTGTTGATTGCTAGCGGTGCGACAACGCTACTTATAGGACGGAAGCAGGCATCACAGATCCAGAGGACGACGGCGGATCTCAATGCCCAGTTTGATGCTGTACGCTCAGGTGAACTTGATGCCAAAGCCACGGTTTATTCAAAAGATGAATTTGGTCTATTAGCCTCTAGATTCAACGAGATGACCCACGTCATTTTTACGACTACGAGTCAGGCACAACGCAAAGCCAAAGATCAAGAGCAAGCAAAAGAAAATGGCTCTTTATAGATTCCGGGGATCTGGCTCTATCAAGGAGAGCTAGAATCCTTACCAGTTAAGGATTAGAGGTTCTGTGCTTATCCATAAGGCTGAAACCCTTATCTAGTAAGGATTAGAGGCGTGTATTTCTCATGCAGATCCCTGGAATCCATAAAGAGCCAAGAAAATTTGCAAAGTCAGGTAATCCGGTTGCTAGATGAAGTCGAAGGAGCCGCTCGAGGGGATCTGACGGTACACGCTGAGGTCAGTGCCGACGCCTTGGGAGCAGTGGCAGACTCGTTTAACCTGACCATTCAAAACCTGCGGGAAATTTTGCAACAGGTGAAGGTAGCGGCACGTCAAGTCAGCAAAGGTGCAGCTGACAGTGAGACGTTCGCCCGAGCCTTATCTTCAGATGCTTTGCGGCAGGCAGATGAACTGGCAGTGACGCTGAATTCCGTTCAGGCGATGACTGACGCAATTCAACGGGTGGCAGAAAGTGCGCGAGAAGCCGAGTCAGTAGCCAGATCTGCTTCAGCTACTGCCAAAAAAGGCGGTGAGGCTGTAGAACGAACGGTAGCAGGAATTTTAGAGATTCGTCAAACCGTGGCGCAAACAACCCGCAAGGTGAAGCGATTAGCAGAATCGTCGCAAGAAATCTCTAAAATTGTCGCGTTAATTTCCCAGATTGCCACGCGGACGAATATGCTGGCGCTCAATGCTAGTATTGAGGCCGCACGAGCCGGTGAAGCAGGTCGAGGCTTTGCAATTGTGGCTGACGAGGTGCGCCAACTGGCGGATCGGGTTGCCAAAGCGCTGAAGGAAATTGAACAGATTGTTCATCAAATCCAAAGCGAAACGGGTTCCGTCATGACAGCGATGGAGGAAGGCACCCAGCAGGTGATTCAAGGGACGCATCTGGCAGAACAAGCCAAGCGATCGCTTGAAGATATCCTTCAAGTGTCGAATCGCATTGACTTTCTTGTCCGCTCAATTACCGCCGATACGGTGGAGCAGACCGAAACCTCCCGCGCCGTGACTGCTGTGATGCAATCGGTGGAGTTAACAGCGCAAGATACCTCTCAAGAAGCCCAGCGCGTTTCCGGTTCCCTCCAAAGCCTGACAGGGGTAGCAGGTGACTTGCTGACGTTCGTTGAGCACTTTCGCGTAGAAACCACAGAACCAATGTAGAAGAATATTCTTATGCTACAGGAACAAGAACAGCGCATCCTGGGTTACTTCATTGAGGAAGCCAAAGATAACCTAGATACGATTGAGCAAGGGTTGCTGAATCTGCAAAACACCCTCAAAGACTCGGAAATGGTTAACGAAATCTTTCGGGCAGCTCACTCTGTTAAAGGAGGGGCGGCGATGTTAGGACTCGATAGTATTCAGCAAACTGCTCACCGCTTAGAAGATTATTTCAAAGTTCTCCAAGAGTGTCCTCAGCTCCAGGTTGACCAAAAGTTAGAGTCTCTGTTTCTACGAGTGTTTGATACCCTCCAACAATTGGTAGAGCAGCTAGCTAGATCGTTTTGTTTAAGTGAAGATGTAGTCAATAACCTGATGTCAGAGGTAGAGCCAGTCTTTGCAGCGCTTAACCAACATCTGGGATTGCTGAAGCAGGAAGAGAGAGGGAGAGAGGGAGATGGGGAAACCCTCTCCTCTTTGTTGCCAGTGTTTCAAAACGACGTGCTACACCAAATGCGAGAGATGTTGCAGCTGTTTAAGCAACCTGAAACGCCAAGTAACCGTCAACAACTTCAGGAATGCTGCCAAAAATTAGCTCGATTAGGCGAGCAATTTAAGTTGCCAGGTTGGTGTACCTTGTGCCAGACGGCTATGGTTGCGATCGCTAATTTGGCAAACACCTATCGCACCTTAGCTCCGGTTATTATTAAGGAACTTAAACATTCCCAGGAATTAGTTTTGGCAGGTCGTGGAGCTGAAATAACAACCAGCCAACAACTGCAAGCACTCTCTGGCGGAGAAGACTTTCTCGTTTACTACAAATAACTATCATGCGGCCGGAACAAAAACAGCGGATTCTAGGCTATTTCATTGAAGAGGCCAAAGATAACCTGGATACAATTGAGCAGGGTTTGCTGAATCTGCGAAATACGATTAAAGACCCGGAAATGGTTAACTCAATCTTCCGGGCAGCTCAATCGATTAAAGGAGGGGCGGCGATGCTAAGCCTTGATAGCATCCAGCACACGGCTCTCCAATTAGAAAACTATTTCAAAATCCTTAATGAGTGTCCTCAGCTCCAGGTTGACCAAAAGTTAGAGTCTCTGTTTCTACGAGTGTTTGATACCCTCCAACAGCTGTCAGAGCAGCTCGCTAGCTCCCAAAGTCTGAGTGAAGATTTTGCCAATAGCCTGATGTCAGAGATAGAGCCAGTCTTTGCCGCGCTTAGCCAGCATCTAGGATTGCTGGTAAAGGACATCCCCTCTTCCTCCTTAAACGCAGAAGATGACCTAAGCGACCTATGTGCGCTTGAGCTAGGAGAATCTGACTTCGGTAATCTATTTGGCGATCTAGATGATCTGTTTGACACCACAGAAGAAGCTAAAGAAAACGATGATTTAGTAGAAGCTTTTACTTCGCCAGCGGACTCAACAGAAAACGCTGATTTGAGCGACTTTTGGGGGGAAGAATTTGTTTTCTCTGCGGATAAGAGCGAAAACCTATTTGAGGAAGCAGCCCCAGATGAATTTTCTCAGCTCGAAGTCTTACTAGATTTAGACACGCCTGCCGTAGTGCCGCTACAAGACTTGGCTGAGTCTGCCGACGCCGATAACCTGGACGATTTTGCCGACTTGTTAGACACGCCTGCCGTAGTGCCGCTACAGAACTTGGCTGAGTCTGCCGCCGCAGATAACCTGGACGATTTTGCCGACTTGGAGGCTTTACTAGAAGAGGAAACACCAACCGCTACCAACGAGCAAGCAGCCCTAGATGATTTTTCTCAGCTCGAAGCCTTACTCGATTTAGACACGCCTGCCGTAGTGCCGCTACAGAACTTGGCTGAGTCTGCCGCCGCAGATAACCTGGACGATTTTGCCGACTTGGAGGCTTTACTAGAAGAGAAAACACCAGCGGCTAACAACGAGCAAACAGCCCTAGATGATTTTTCTCAGCTCGAAGCCTTACTCGATTTAGACACGCCTGCCGTAGTGCCGCTACAAGACTTGGCTGACGAGTCAGCGACAGTATTACCACCAAGTGTAGCCGTTTCAAAAGCCGACCCTCCTGGTCTTCAACGTGCAGCATTGGAACAAACAATGCGGGTGCCGGTTAAGCAGTTGGACAACGTCAGCAACTTAGTTGGAGAGTTAGTCGTATATCGCAATAGCTTAGAGCAGGACCAACAACGGCAGCGACAGTTCCTGGATAATTTGCTACATCAGGTACAGCAACTCAGCAACGTGGGATTTAGGATGCAGGAACTTTACGAGCGGTCACTACTAGAAGCCTCGCTACTAAACAGCAATGGGGGTTCTAGGTCTGCATTCCCCTTAGATGCAGCTGCCTCAAAAGAGCCTCACGCCACAGGCATGGACTTTGATGCTCTAGAAATGGATCGCTTTACCAGCTTCCACACCCTCTCACAAGAGATGATCGAGTTGATTGTCCGGGTGCGAGAGTCGTCCTCAGATATTGAGTTTATTACGGGTGAAACCGAGCAAGTGGCTCGTCAGTTCCGGCAGGTGACTATCCAGCTGCAAGAAGGACTGACGCGATCGCGCATGGTACCCTTTGCTCAGCTCGCTGATCGGTTACGGCGTGCGGTGCGAGAGATTGCCCACAAGTATGGCAAGCAGGCAGAGCTACACATTGAGGGTCGGGACACCCTGATCGACAAGGTGATCCTAGAGCAACTCTACGACCCAATGAACCATTTGGTAAACAATGCCATTACTCATGGAATTGAGACGCCAGAGATTCGCTTGGCGCTAAATAAGTTACCTGTAGGCCAAATCACGATCCGTGCCTTCTACCAGGGTAATCAGACTGTGATCTCGGTCTCTGATGATGGAGCTGGAATTGACCTAGAACGGGTTAAAGCGAAGGCGATTCAAAAGGGGCTGCTCACTTCAGCTCAGGCTAAAACAATGTCTCGCCTAGATGCTTACGACTTACTGTTCCATCCCGGTTTTAGTACGAAAGACGAGGCAGATCAGTTCGCCGGTCGAGGCGTTGGGATGGATGTAGTTAAAACTAGCTTAAATGAAATTCGGGGGGCGATTAACACCGATTCCACCCTGGGTAAGGGAACAACCTTTACCATTCGCCTGCCGCTTACCCTCAGTATTTGTAAAGCACTGTGTTGCTTGAGTGATAAGGCTCGGATTGCCTTCCCTATGGACGGTGTGGAAGACACAATGGATGTCAGTGCGTCCTCCGTGCAGCTTGATGCCGAAGGGCAATCCTGTATTTCCTGGCGTGATTCCTTGCTGCCACTGCGACCCCTAAAAGAACTCCTAAGGTACAATCGCCAACTCAGCCGAGGCAACATTTATGGCGGCAGTCGGGAAGACGGCTTGATCTCAATCGTGGTAATACGCTCATCTGGTACGTTCATCGCCCTTCAGGTTGACCAGGTGCTAGGTGAGCAAGAAATTGTGATTAAGCAGTTTGAAGCACCAGCGCCAAAGCCTGTTGGGATTGCCGGTGCCACCATCCTGGGAGATGGCCGGATTATGCCCATCGCTGACGTGCTGGAGCTGATTGACCTCGCCATGGGACGACTGCGACGAGAAGGTGTTGGAACACTGTGGGATCATGCTGCCCCCGTGCTAACAGAGACGCCTGCCTCAGTCAAGGCCGAACCTACAGTTCTCATTGTGGACGACTCGATTACTGTACGCGAACTTCTCTCCCTGACCTTCAATAATGCTGGCTACCGCGTTGAGCAGGCTCGTGATGGTCAGGAAGCCTGGGATAAACTGCGTGACGGTCTCCCCTGCGACATCATCTTCTGTGACATCGAAATGCCCCGAATGGACGGTCTGGAGCTACTATCACGCATGCACAAAGATCCCAACCTCAGCCACCTGCCTATTGCTATGTTGACTTCACGGGGTGCAGAGCGACACCGACAAATGGCAGCTCAACTGGGTGCCAGCGCCTACTTTACTAAACCTTATCTGGAAGAAGCTCTACTAGAAGCCGCCCAGCGAATGCTCGCAGGTGAGGTACTAGTTACGAAGTAAGCATCGCGTTTTGTCGTAAGATATAGCGTTGTATCAGTCTTCTGTAGCAGAATTACAGTAAGCATGCAAATGCAAGAAAGACTGCGGAAATATAAAACTAAGGTGAAAAAGATCGTGGATGGCGTTGACCCGTGTGTAGAGTAGGCTATACATGTTTATAGAGGGAAGTTTAGTGAAGTTTAGCAATGTACGCAATTAAGCGAGAGTTGAAACTGAATAACAGAGAAACATCTCAAATGCGTAGCAATGCTGGCTTTAAGCGGTTTGTCTACAATTTTGGCTTAGATTTGATCCAAGCTAGTTGGAGCTTTAAGGGCGTGAAAGCGTCTGATACCAAACGGATTGATGCCATTAAGAAAGTGTTTATCACGGTGACAATGCAGAAGCCTGAAAACTCCTGGATGAAGCTTTTGCCCTCCACCGTTTACCAATCTGCATTTATTGCCCTGAAAAGCGCTTTTACTAGATGGCGGAATGGACAAGCTGACTTTCCTCGTCGGAAATTTAAGAAGAAAGGGGACTCATTCACGGTCTACAAAACATCTGGCATTTACCCAGAAAAAGGGAAGCCTGCATTGCCGTTTACCAATCGAGTTGTGATTGAATCAGGCAGACGAATTAAGTTGCCTGGATTAAAACAATTTCGACTGAAAGAACGAATTGATTTTACGTGTAGCGCCCAAACCTTTACGGTTTCGAGAACTGCGGATAAGTGGTTTGTTTCGTTTGTATTGGATGCCGAAAAACTTCCGCCCGTTATCCACCCAATTGAAAAAATCGGTGTTGACTTAGGCGTGAAGGCGCTAGCGACTTGCTCTGATGGATCAAAATACGATATGCCTGCTTCGACAAAACGGGCGAAAATCAAGCTCAGTAAGCTTCAGTGGCGTAATCGTAATAAAATATTGGGTAGCAAGAAGCTAAAGATCAAGGCATCCCATAATGCTGATAAATTCTACAGGAAGCTAGCACGGTCTAACGCACGGATTGCCAATATTAGGCAGGATGCAACGCAGAAGATGACAACTGAATTGAGCCGTAAAGCTTACACGATTCGGATTGAGGATCTGAATATTTCCGGCATGATTGCAAATCACAAATTAGCCAGTGCTGTGAGTAATAATTGCTTCTACGAAATTCGCCGCCAGCTGACCTACAAACAGGCTCATTACGGCACAAAAGTCGAATTAGTAGATCGATGGTATCCAAGCTCTAAGCAGTGTTCTAAGTGTCATCATATTCAGCCAATGAAGCTGTCAGACCGCGTATTTCATTGCCAAGATTGTGGGCACATTCAAGACCGCGACGAAAATGCTTCAATCAATCTTGAATGTGCTCCTAAGAATAAAGTACGGTTGGCTTGACCGGAACTTAACGCCTGTGGACAAGTTGCGAGCCGACTCCCTTGGTTGAAACAGGAAGAAAACGCTAAGCTAGGTCTAACAAAGTTTAGATAAGTTTTTTGAAGCAGTGACAGTATCTAGTGTTGAACAAGCGATCGCGCTCAGTCAGAACTATCTTCTCTCGACTCAGTATGCTGATGGTTACTGGTGGGCAGAATTAGAATCCAATGTCACGATCACTGCCGAAGTCGTACTGTTGCACAAAATTTGGGGTACAGACAAAACCCGTTCCTTGCAAAAAGTTGAGGCTTACCTGCGATCGCAGCAGCGGGAACACGGCGGTTGGGAACTCTTTTACGGCGACGGCGGAGAACTTAGCGCCACCGTTGAAGCTTACATGGCAATGAAGCTCTTGGGTGTTCTAGCAACTGACCCGGCAATGCTTAAAGCGCGGGAGTTTATCCTGGCTCGGGGTGGCATTACTAAAACGCGAATTTTTACCAAAATGCACCTAGCATTGATTGGCTGCTATGGCTGGGACGGGTTGCCTTCTATTCCCCCCTGGATCATGCTGTTGCCCCAACAACAACTGTTGACAATTTACGAAATGTCGAGTTGGGCGCGGGGCAGTACCGTTCCGCTGTTAATTGTGTTTGACCGCAAACCTATCTTCAATGTCGAGCCGACAATTACTCTGGATGAGCTATACGTCGAGTCGCCACAGAACCGAACCTATGAGCTGTCGCGCAGCAACACCTGGACAGATATCTTTGTTGCCCTGGATGATGCCTTCAAACTTGCCGAGAAGTTCAACTTGGTTCCCTGGCGGGAAGAAGGTATCAAAGCAGCCGAGCAGTGGGTGCTGGAGCGCCAAGAAGCCACGGGGGATTGGGGGGGAATTATTCCGGCGATGCTCAACTCGTTGTTAGGATTACGTTGCCTGGACTATAACAAGAGCGATCCAGTTATAGAACGGGGACTCCAGGCAATCGATAACTTTGTGATTGAGACCCCAGAGACATACCGCGTACAGCCCTGCATCTCTCCTGTATGGGATACAGCCCTGGTGATGCGAGCATTGGTGGATTCCGGTATGGAACCAGATCATCCAGCGCTAGTACGCGGGGGAGAGTGGTTGCTCCAGAAACAAATTCTTGACTACGGAGATTGGGCAGTAAAGAATACACAGGGGAAACCTGGTGGCTGGGCGTTTGAGTTCGACAACCGCTTTTATCCTGATGTGGATGATACTGCCGTGGTGGTTATGGCTCTACAGGCAGTCCAACTGCCCAATGCAAGGCTCAAGCAACAGGCGATCGCTCGGGCAGTTGACTGGGTTGCTTCAATGCAGTGCCAGGATGGGGGTTGGGCAGCCTTTGATCTAGACAACAATGCCGACTGGCTCAATTTAGTGCCCTACGGCGACCTAAAAGCCATGATTGATCCCAACACAGCAGATGTAACGGCGCGGGTGTTGGAAATGCTAGGTCATACCGAGCCAGCTGTTAAGAGGTTGATTAGTCCTCAGAATGTTGAACGTGCTCTGGACTACCTGAGCCGTGAACAAGAAAAAGCAGGCTGCTGGTTTGGACGTTGGGGGGTAAATTACGTCTACGGTACCAGTGGCGTCTTAGCAGCTTTATCCCTGGTGGCTCCTCAGTCTCATCACCTGAGTATTCAACGCGGTGCCGCCTGGTTGGTTAGTTGTCAGAATCCCGATGGGGGTTGGGGCGAGACCTGCCGCAGTTACGACAACCCCAGTCTCAAAGGTCAAGGCAAGACTACTGTCACTCAGACTGCCTGGGCATTAATTGGTCTATTGGCTGCTGGGGATGCTACAGGACAGTTTGCGACTGAGGCTATTGAACGGGGTATTCTTTATCTGTTAGAAACACAACTCCCAGACGGCACCTGGGATGAATCATATTTTACGGGGACTGGCTTTCCCGGTCACTTTTATCTGAAATATCATCTCTATCAGCAACACTTCCCCTTAACTGCACTAGGGCGCTACCGGGCAAAATTTTTTTAGTTGGTGCTTTGTTCCCTAATCCGCGTCTTGACTAAGTTGTGTCCGGATATTTCTTAAGGAGCAATAGAAGAATTATAAATAGATTAAGATTAATTAAGAAAGATTAGTTTTAACATGTCCCTCAAAGCAAACAGTAATAAAAGGATTTATCCTGGTGAATAAACGGTGGAAAAATGCAGGGCTGTACGCACTGCTGGCGATTGTTGTAATTGCGCTGGGAACAGCATTCTTTGATCAACAACCCCAGAGTGAAAAACAGACGTGGCGATACAGTCGTTTTATTCAAGAGGTCGAAAAAGGCAGAATTGAGCGAGTCAGCCTCAGCTCTGATCGCTCTAAGGCTCTTGTGACATCACCTGACGGCAGCAAGGTTGTGGTTAACTTGCCCAACGACCCTGGCCTGATTGACATTCTGACCAAAAACAACACCGATATATCTGTTTTGCCTCAAACCGATGAAGGTTTCTGGTTTAGGGCGCTGAGCAGTCTATTTTTCCCGGTGCTGCTTCTGGTTGGCTTGTTCTTCTTGCTGCGGCGTAGCCAGAGCGGTCCAGGCAGTCAAGCAATGAATTTTGGCAAATCAAAAGCCAGAGTGCAGATGGAGCCGCAAACGCAAATAACCTTTGGGGATGTCGCTGGCATTGACCAAGCCAAGCTGGAGTTGAACGAAGTTGTTGACTTCCTCAAGAACGCTGACCGGTTCACCGCAGTCGGAGCCAAAATTCCCAAGGGTG
>JAABUQ010002695.1_pt1 | contig 34499 bp, 29 predicted proteins | sample 5560001 | NCBI WGS metagenome assembly JAABUQ01 (sample SAMN10711888, study PRJNA513371) | rock metagenome | isolation source: Antarctica rocks | place: Antarctica: Victoria Land, Finger Mt nord | collected 2015-12-18
AAGAGCCGGGGTTGCGGAGTACCGCAGACCCCTGCCACCCGGCCATGGATCGCTCACTTCGCGGAGAAGGCCCGGATCAGCGACTCGACGTCCGGGGTCCGGTCGAAGGGGAGGCCGAGGGTCCGGGCGTACTCGATCAGCTCCGCGTCGCGGCGGGGCTTTTGCCGAGGGTCGGCCTCGCTCCGGATGGCGATGGTCCGCTTCGAGCCGTCGCCCATCGCGATCGTCAGCCCGTCGGGGCCGGCCTTGACCCGGAAGTTCTCGATGGCGCGTTCCAGCATCGGGATCAGCGCCCGATCGTCGGGGCGGGGGCTCGACTCGACCTGCTTGAGGATCGACGCGGCGTCCTCGGGCGAGACCGGCAACCGCAGCTCGATCTTGCCCGGCGTGATCGCCAGCCAGCGGTGACCGGCCCTCGCCGCGGCCTGGAGCGCGAGCTTGGCCGATCGGGGGATCTTGACCTCCCCCTCGGCGGCGCCCGGATTGGCCAGGTCCCGCGTGAGCATCTCGTCGATCGCCCGCGACGCGGCCTCGTTGATGGACCGGGCGAGCGCGTCCGGGTCTTCGACCGTGATCGTCTGGCGGAGGCAGAGGCCCTTCGCCGGGTCGAGGAAGAAGGCGTCGTTCCGGACCCGGATCGCGTCGGCGATTGACTTCCGGGTGGCCGCCGCCGCCGGGCTGTCGTAGGGATTCTTGCCGAGGTCGAAATTGTCGATCCTGCCGAAGAGGAAGAGGCCGAGCTTCCGGCCGCTCGCCAGGAAATCGGCGAGTTGCCGCTTGGCTTCGTCCAGATTCTTCGCCCGCTCCGCCTCGCCCGACCCGACCTCGTCGACGTGGAGCCCTTGGTAGACGAACAAGCAGGTCAGGCCGCGCGACCCCTCGTCGAACCGGACGACGACGGCCTGCTGCTCCTGCATCAGCCCCCCGCCACAGCCGGAAGACGCGGCGGCGAGGCCGGCCACGATCAGGGACCAGGCTCGGTGTCGGATCATCGGATGGGCCCCGCTCGCGATCGGAGTCGATGGCGAGCCAGGACATCCGGCCGCCCTGGATGAATTCTTTCATCCTTCGGGCTCGCGACGCAAGTCGGAAGGTGGGCCTCGCTCCGCTCGACGCCACCCTACGTTTTTATTTGTTTTCGTGGTGTCAGGAGGCGCGGGTGCGGCCGAAGAGGCGGGCGACCCCGAGCTGGAAGATGATCTCCAGGGCCTTCACCGCCTCGCGGGCGTTGATCTTGGAGTAGCCCGAGCGGCGGTTCTCGAAGAGGATGGGGGTCTCGCCCATCTTGCAGCCGACCGATCGGCACCAGAAGAGGATCTCTTCCATGAACGAGTACCCGCGCGACCGGACCCGCCCCAGCTCGATCTGGCGGAGCTTGGCGACCCGGTAGCAGCGATAGGAGCCGCTGTTGTCGCGGGTCCTGAGCCCGAGGAAGAGGCGGGCGTAGGCGTTGATGCCGTAGCTCATCGCCTTCCGCTTGAGGTTGAACTCCCCCTCGACCCCCCCGCCGGGGATGTAGCGGGAGCCGATCATCACGTCGTTGTCGGCCATCCCGGCCAGCAGGAAGGGGATGAACCGCGGCGGGTGGCTGAAGTCGGCGTCGAGGTTGAGGAAGTAGTCGAAGTCGTGGTCGATGGCGAACCTCATCCCGGTCAGCACGGCCGTGCCCAGCCCTTGCTTGCCCGAGCGGTGGATGACGTGGACCTCGGGCAGGCTGGCGCTCAGCTCGTCGGCGACGGCGCCGGTGCCGTCGGGCGAGTTGTCGTCGATGATCAGGATCGACGCGTGCGGGGCGAACTGCCGGATCGTCTCCACCAGCGGGCGGATGTTGGATGCTTCGTCGTAGGTCGCCAGCGAGACCAGGAGCCGTTGTGCCGCGGCGGCCGGCGCCAGCTTGGTAATCGATGTTGTGGTTGGCACGACGGGGAACCTCGTAACACGAGGACGCGGAGGGACTGGGCGACTTCGCATGACCGGCCGTTCTAACCCAATTGGTCGATTCCCTCAACCTCAAGCATACGGCGGCCCGCCTGACCCGGACACTCCCCCGACCCTCGAAATCCGGGGGCGATCGGTTGGTCAATCCGGAAACGCTTAAATATGTAGGGCGGCGTCACCCCGAGCCAATTTGACGAACCCGTTCGACCATTCCCCCGGAATTGCGACGCCGTGAGCCTGGGAAAAAGCAGGTGTCGCCCATCGCCTGTGCCTCCCCCCTCGGGAAAAGGGGGAGGACGGGAGCACCGAATCAAGCCGATGGGGCGACACCTGCTCCTTGCCAACCGGGGCGATCCTCCTCGCGAAGGGCTGCCCCGGGCTGGTTCGATTGGACTCAGTCGGGCTCGGCCGGTTCCTGTTGCTGCTGGGCGAGCTTGGTGAACAAAGGGCCGAACGGGGCGAACCCCTGCTGGCCCTCGGTCCGGTAGCTCGGCCGGCCGAAGACCGGCGCGTCGTCGTCCTCATCCGGGAGGTCGTCGATCGCGTCGTCGAGCTCTCGGGGCGTGGGGGGGGCGACCTCCCGGCGGGCCTGGTTCTCGGTCCACTCGCGCCAGGCCTGGAGGGCGGCGTAAGGGTCGTTCACCGGCTCCTCGCCGGCCGGGCGGGGGTAGGCCCCGGGGGTTAAGCCGCCGGGGAGGTGGGCCGGTTCCTCGTCCTCGTCGCCGGCCTCGGGCTCGTCCTCGGGCGACCAGCCGACCTCGATCAGGTGGTCCTCGACCCGGATCGGCGGCCGGCCCGGCCCGAGCAGCGGGGCGGGCGAGGTCGGCGCCGGGGCCGGGAGCGGCCTGGCATCGGCGGGCGCGATCGTGGGCCGGGCGGCGATGCGGGGTTGGCCGACCGTCCGGAGCAGGCGGCGGGGGTTGCCGGCGGAGTCCCGGTGGAGGAGGTCGACCTCGTCGGCGGTCCATTCGCGGTCGGGGCGGAGGCGGGCGAGGAGTTCCATCGCCTCATCGGCGTCGATCGGCCCGAGGTGGATGCGGGCGGCGAGCCGGGCCTCGACGCTGGCCAGGGGGCGGGTCGAGATCCGCCGGGCCAGCGCCGACTGGCCGACGATGATCATCGCGGCGAAGCCGTCGGGCCGCCCCAGGCGATTGGCCAGGACCCGGACCTCCTCCCAGACGGCGGCCGAGAGGTTCTGCGCCTCCTCGACGACGAGCGCCAGGGCTCGGCCGTCGGAGTGGTCCTCGGACAGGCGGTCGGCCAGCTCGGCCCGGGCCGACCCCAGCGAGTGGGCCGCGAGCAGGCCGAGGCCGTGGCCGATCAGGCGGTACAGGTCGGCCGGGTCGTTGGCCGGGGTCAGGTCGACGCCCAGCCAGCGCCAGGAGGCGGGGGCGTGGCCTTCGAGCCGCCGCCAGAGCCAGGTCTTGCCGGCCCCCGAGTCGCCCGTCAGGAGGATCGGCCCCGCCTCGATCGCGCCGAGGCAGGCGTCCCAGGCGGGGCGCCGGCTCGGCAGGAGGAATGCCCCGGTCGGGTCGGCCGGGTGGCCGGGGGCGTCCGCTTCCGTGCGGGTCGTCGGTCGATCCATCGCTCTCCCTTTCCGGGCCCTTCGAGGCTCAGGGGGGCGGCAAGCACCACCCCGAGCATCCTCGCCGCTCCGGGCGAGGCCGACAGGCGTTTCGTCCGGCCCGCGGGCCGCGAAGGGCGACCTAAGAGGGACTATCGGAGCGATCCGCCCCGGGCTTGAGCGTGGCCCCTCGGCGAATCGCGGCTCCCTTGCCAGGGTAGGCAGGGGACCACCGCCCGCATAGAATGATCCCTCCGATCGGTCCGCCAACCCGGGCCGACCTCACATTCGCAACCCGCGGGGCGACCATCAGATGGGCGACTGGGCGATCCGCGTGGCGGGCCTCCGCAAGCAGTATCCCGGCCGCGACGGCCCGGTCGACGCCGTCAACGGGCTCGACCTCGAGGTCCCCGCCGGCGAGTGCTTCGGCCTGCTCGGGCCCAACGGGGCGGGCAAGACCACGATGATCGAGATCCTCGAAGGGCTCAACAAGCCCACCTCGGGCGACGTCGAGGTCCTCGGCCGCCGCTGGGAGACCCAGGCGGTCGAGATCCGCGAGCGGATCGGCGTCACGCTCCAGGAGACCCGCTTCCCCGAGAAGTCCACCGTCCGCGAGCTGGTCGCCCTCTTCCGAGGGTTCTTCCGCCGGGGCCTGGAGCCCGACGAGGTCCTGATCCGGGTGAGCCTGGAGGCGAAGGCCAACGCCTACGTCGAGACGCTCTCCGGCGGCCAGAAGCAGCGGCTGGCCGTGGCCGTGGCGCTGGTGGGCGACCCCGAGTTGCTCTTCCTCGACGAGCCGACGACCGGGCTCGACCCCCAGTCGCGCCGCCAGCTCTGGGAGGTGATCGGCGACCTCAAGGCCCGGGGTCGGACGACCGTCATCACGACCCACTACATGGACGAGGCCGAGCGGCTCTGCGACCGGGTGGCGATCGTCGACGCCGGCAAGATCATCGCCCTGGGCTCGCCGGCCGACCTGATCGCCCGGCTCGGCGGCGAGCACGTCGTCGAGTTCGCCGTGGCCCCGGGCTCCGCGCCGATCGAGCCGTCGGCCTTCGCCGGCCTGGCCACCGTCCTCGGCGCCAGGGCCGAGGGGGACGGCTACGCCCTGACCGTCGCCGCGCCGCACCGGGCGATCCCGGCCTTGCTGGACGACCTGGAACGCCGGGGGAACCCCCTGGCCCGGCTGACGACCCGCCAGGTCGGCCTCGAAGACGTCTTCGTCTCGCTCACCGGCCGCCACCTCCGCGAGGACGAAGTCGCCGACGCCCCGCCCAAGGCCAAAAACGGCCGGAAGCGGCGACCTTGACCGCGAATCTCCCCGGATCGAGCCGCGAAGGAACCGGACCCATGTCGCAGTATCACCCGCTCCGGGGCCTCTACCTCGCCAGGCTCCGCGAGTTCTACCGCCAGCCGGCCCGCCTGTTCTGGGTCTACGGGTTCCCGACCGTGCTGGCCCTCGGCCTCGGCCTGGCCTTCCAGGGCAAGGCCCCCGAGGCCATCCCCGTCGACCTCGTCAAGAACGCCATGTCCGACCCGACCGAGAAGGCGCTCCGCGACTATGACGCCAGGGCCAGGGCCGAGAAACGCCAGGGGGTCCAGCTCCGGGTCGAGCCCGAGGAGGACGCCCGGCTCCGGCTCCGGACCGGCAAGACGCCGCTGGTCGTCGTGCCGAACGCCTCGGGCGTCACCTACCGCTTCGACCCCACCCGGCCCGAGGCCACCACCGCCCGGGCCGCGATCGACTCGATCCTCCAGCGCCAGGCGGGGCGGGTCGACAAGCTCGCCACCGAGGACCGGACCGTCACCGAGCCCGGCTCGCGCTACATCGACTTCCTGATCCCCGGCCTGATCGGCTCGAACACGATGGGGGGCGGGCTCTGGGGCGTGGGGTTCCTCCTGGTTAACTTCCGGATCGGCAAGCTGCTCAAGCGGTTCACCGCCACGCCGATGCCCCGCCGCGACTTCCTCCTGGCGATCATCCTGGCCCGCTTGACGTTCCTGATCCCCGACGTCGCCGTCCTCCTAGCCATGGGCGTCTTCGTCTTCGGGATGCCGATCCAGGGGGACTTTTTCCTGATCTGCCTGGTCGAGATCGTGGGGGCCCTGGCCTTCGCCGGGATCGGCCTGCTGATCGCCAGCCGGGCCACGACCACCGAGACCGTCAGCGGCCTGATGAACCTGGTCATGCTGCCGATGTGGATCTTCTCCGGCCTGTTCTTCTCCACCGAGCGGTTCCCCGAGGCCGCCCAGCCGTTCATCCAGGCCCTGCCGCTGACCCAGCTCCTCAACGCCCTCCGCGCCGTGATGCTCGAAGGGGCCGGCTGGACCAGCCACGTCGTCGTGCTCGCCCTGGGCATCCTGACCGCCTGGGCCGTCGGCTCGTTCGTGCTCGCCCTCCGGCTGTTCCGCTGGCAGTGACGGCCGGACGAAGATCGGGGCCTTGAGCACCGATCGGAGGTCGTCGAGGAACCGGCCGACCGGGTCCGAGGCGAGGGCGGGGACGTCGACCTCCTCGATCAGTTGGGTCAAAAACGTCGCCTTGGCCAGGATCTCGATTTCGAGGAATCGCGAGGCGGACTGGGGGACGATCCGCTCCAGGGCGGCCCGGCGGTGGACCCGGCAGGGCGAGAACACGTCGGCCACCGGCAGGGCGAACAGGACCCGCCAGGGGAGGGTCGAGGCCCACCGTCGGGCCCGGCCCGCAGCGGTCGCCGGGCGTCGGCCGACGACGTGGTCGCGGGCGTCGATCGCCTTGAGGAGCGGGTCGAGGTGGGCGGCGGTCCAGGCTTCGGTGGCCGAGGTGACCAGGACGATCGGGTGCAGACCATCGGCCAGGCCTTGCTCCAGGGCCCGCGACCACCCCTCCGCCTCGGCCCGGACGACGAAGGCGTCGGCCGGGCGCTTGCGGGCGGCCAGGAGGTCGAGCAACCCCTGGCCGACCCGGTCGGGGTCCGCCCCCGCGCCGGTGTCCATGACGATCACCCGGACCCCGCCCCCCGGCAAGGGGTCGCGGATGGCCGCCGCGTCGAGCGGGTGGATCCAGTCGTCGCCATCGTCGGGACCTGGGGGATGATTCGCCTCGTCCGGGAGGTCGGGCGGCGGCCTCATGCGCCGGGCCTTCCCTCGGGACCATGCGCGAGCCAGGCGTCGAGGGCGTTGCGGTAGGCCTCCTGGAGCCGCCGGGTGATCGGGCCGGGCCGGCCGTCGCCGATCGCCCGGCCGTCGAGGCTGACGATCGGCATGACCTCGACCGTGGTGCCGACCAGGATCGCCTCGTCGACCCGGCCGAATTCCTCCAGGGCGATCCGCCCCTCGGCGTACGGGATCGCCAGGTCGGCGGCGAGCTTGCCGGTGAGGAACCGGGTGATGCCCGGGAGGATGATCTCGCCCTCGGGCGTCCCCTCGATCCGGCCTTCGCGGACCCAGAGGACCGAGGAGTGGGTGGCCTCGGTGACGACCCCGTCGGCGTCGAAGAGCAGGGCTTCCTGGGCTCCGACCTTGACGGCCGAGTCGAGCGCGACGACGTTGGCCAGCAGGTTCGTCGACTTCACGTCGCACCGCTTCCAGCGGAGGTCGGCCCGCGAGACCACCGCGGCCCCCGCCTCGCGCTTCCTGGCCGTCGCCGCGTCGTCATACGGCCGGACGACGATCACCTCGGTGGGCTCGACCGGCGGGTCGGGGAAGGCGTGGGCCCTGGGGGCGACCCCGCGGGTGATCTGGATGTAGGCCGTGCCCTCGCGGACCTCGGCGGCCTCGACCGTCCGGACGATCCGATCCCGGAGCCTGTCGAGGTCGACGAAGGGTAAGGCCATCTCCGCCAGGCTCCGGCGAAGCCGGGCCGTGTGCTCGGCCTCCAGCCAGAGCCGGCCGCCGTAGAGCCGATAGACCTCGTAGATCGAGTCGCCGAAGAGGAAGCCTCGATCCGAGATCGGCACCTTCGCCCTGTCGATCGCCATCAGCTCGCCATTGAGACATGCCAGACCCGCTTGCATCACGGCCGTTGTCCTGCACTAGCCAAGGAATAGTCGATGGCCATCGAGGGTAACGGAGGGCCCGGCTCGAATCAACCGGGGCGATCGTTTCAATATTATTAACATATAATACAACAACTATACTACCGAGGCCCACCGATCCTTTCGGCCGGTCGGCGATGATCTTTCGCTACCCATTGCCCTTTCCTCGTCTTTGCTCCGCCGATCTCGGTGGGGTGACCCCCCGCGAGGTGTCCAGCAACTTCTTCGTCGCCACCCGCCGGGGCGTCGAGCCAATCGACCCACTCCGACGCCGGTACGGCGATCATCATCCCCGGGTAGACCTGGGCCGCCCCCTGACCAGCACGTGGGGCGACACCTCGGCGGTCATCTCCTCGCCGTGCACGACCCTCAGGTTGCCCAGCAGGACCGCCAGGGCGTTGCCGGCGAGCGCCGACATGCAGAACGCGAAGAGGGCCGCTAGCGGGTAGCCCAGTCTGGGCACCTCGCTCGGCCCGCCTTCGCCCGTCCGGTTTCAAGCCTGCTGCAGCCCCCGGATCACGACTTCGAGGAACTCCCGGGCCCGTCGGGCGAGGGCGTCGACGCCCTCGGGGTCGGCGGGCTCGGGGAGCATCGGGGCCGAGAGGTTCTCGCAGCACAGGGGCAGGTCGAGGCCGAGGGCGGCCACCGGGTGGAGCAGGCGGTAGTGGTCGATCTCTCCGAAGCCCGGCCCGCAATCCTCGTCCTTGGGGAAGTTCCGATGGTCCTTGATGCAGAAGCTCCGGACCGCCCCGGCGCAGGCCTTGATGTCGGGGATGGGGTCGACGTCAAGGTAATCCATCACGTTGCCCGCGTCGTAGTTGACCATGATCCCCGGGTCGTCGACCTCGCGGACGATCTCGGCGCAGGCTCGGCCGGTGCCGGTCTCGCCGCCGTGCTGCTTGACGACGACCGTCACCCCGTGGTCGCGGGCCGCCGGGCCGAGCGCCTTGAACCGCTCGACCCAGAGCCTGCGGTTACCCCCTCGGGTGTGGCCGAAGGTCAGGACCTGGGGCACGCCGGCGGCGGCGGCCTGGCGGACCCGGGCCAGGAAGACCTCCGGGGCCCCGGGCGCCTCGGGGTAGATGCCCGAGAACATCAGCAAGGGTTCGAGGCCCAGGTCCCGGCATCGCCGGCCCAATTCCCGGGCCCGGTCCGGCGGGGCGTCGGGGGCGAGGATCGGCTCCGGGCCCGACCCTTCGCGATGGGTCGTCCCCCAGGCGACGTACCGAAAGCCGGCCGACCGGATGCCCGAAAGCGCCCGGGCCAGCGGGAACCGGGCATACGGCAAGGTCATGCAGGCGACCTGGAACCGGGTCGCCCGCCCCTCCGCCGCCGAAGCCCGGCCGGACGGGCCGACGGCGAGGCCGGCCAGGCCGGCGAGGCCCGAGGCGGCGGCCCGGAGCCAGTCGCGGCGGCCGAGCGGCGGGGCATCCTGGGTCGTGATCGCTCGCATCCGAGATCCTCCTTTCCGGGGCCCGGCGCCCGACCCTCAGCGGAACGGCGTCTGGCCGGGGACGGCCACGCTCGACGGGGGCGGCGGGGCATCCCAGTCGTACCGGGCCGGGCTGAGGTCCTCCTTCGAGTCCATCGCCATCTCCCAGGTCACTTCCCGGCCGGTGTAGGCGGCCATCCGTCCCATGATCGCCAGGAGCGTGCTCCGGGCCATGTACTCGCCGTTGTTGATCGGCCTGCCCGAGCGGATCGAGGCGAACAGCTCGTCGTGCTCGGCCTGGTACATCTGGTTCTTGGGGCCCTCGAACGCCCAGAGCCCCCCCGGCCCCCGGATCGAGAGCCCCCTCCGCCGCTCCGAGAGTTCGGCCCGCCCCCGAGTCCCCAGGACCTGCACGCTCATGTCGTTCTTGCATCCCGGCTGCTGCCGGCAGTTGCTGATCAGCCGGGTACCGTCGGGGTATTCATAGGTTACCGAGAAGTGGTCGTAGATCTGGCCGTATTCGGGCTCGGTGAGGGCCTGCCGCCCGCCCATCCCGATCGCCTTGACGGGATAGCGGTCCTTCATGATCCAGGCGCAGAGGTCGAGGTGGTGGACGTGCTGCTCGACGTTGAAGTCGCCCGAGAGCCATGTAAAGTTGTACCAGTTGAGCATTTGATACCGCATCTCGGTCATCCCGGGCTGCCTCGGCTTGGCCCAGCGCCCGCTCCGGTAGTCGTTGGCCAGGAGGGCGGTGACTTCGCCCACCGCGCCGTCTTGGATTCGCCGGACCGTTTCTCGGAAGCCGCTGTCGGACCTCAGGCAGAGGCCGGAGGCGACCGAGAGCCCCTTGTTCGCGGCCTTCCGGCAAGATTCGAGGACGTCGCGGACGCCCGGGGCGTCGACCGCCACGGGCTTCTCGGCGAAGACGTGCTTGCCGGCGTCGACGGCCAGGCGGAGGTGGTGCGGCCGGAACTGCGGGGGCGTGCAGAGCAGGACGACGTCGACCCCCGAGGCGATCAGCTGCTCGCAGGCGTCGAAGCCGACGAACCGGCGACCCGGCGGGACGTCGACCTTCGGGGCGACCTGGGTCTCTCCTTGGAGGAAGGACAGGCTTTCCAGGATGCGGTCCTCGAAGGCGTCGGCCACCGCGACGAGCTTGACGTCGGGGTCGGCCGATAGGGCCTGGGTGGCCGCGCCCGTCCCCCGGCCCCCGCAGCCGACCAGGCCCACCCGCAAGGTCCCGCCCCCCTCGGCCCGGGCTTCCGGAAGCGCGGCGAGGGCCCCGGCGAAGGTCGCGGCCTTGAGGATCTCGCGACGGGTGGTCGGCGGTCGCATGGGCGGGTCTCCGCTTCAAGGAATCGGGTGCAGCTCGAACTTGCGGACGAAAAGCTCGAAGCCCTCGCACTGGAGCAGGATCTTGCCGCCCGAAGGTGCGACATCGCGGCATTCGTTGACCAGGACGCCGTTGACCCGGACCGAGATCCGGTCGCCCTCGGCGGTGCACTCCACCCGGGTCCACTCCCCCTTGGGGCTTTCCACGTCCTCCTTGCCCCGGGTGTCGAGGACCTCGCGGAAGTCGGGGTCGTGGCGCGACCACCAGAGCTGCCCGTCGGCGAAGGTCCTGGGCCTGCCGCCCGCCCGCCATCGGGGGCGCCCGTCGGGGCCGGCCGCGACGTCGCTCGTCAGCCGGACGGGGATCTCCGCCCCTCCGACCGACCGGCCCGGGATCACGATCAGGTCGCCGACGCACCCCTGGGCCAACTGGCACTCGACCGAGGCCATCCAGACCCCACCTGCGCCGCCGTCCGGCCCGGTCGCGTGGAGGAGGAGGCCGGCGTTGCGGACCGACCGGCCGCCGTCGGTCCGCTCGCCCCAGCGGTACTCCAAGACCGCGCGATAGTCGCGATAGGGCCGCTCGGTCGCCAGGTAGCCGAAGCCGTCGCCGGTGATCCGGAGCTGCTCGCCGTCGACGACCCGGAAGACGCGCCGGGGATCGTCGCGACCGGCGTCCTTGAGCCAGGTCGTCAGGCTCCGGAGATCCTTGCCGTTGAAGAGGCGGACGACCTCCCGAGGCCGGATCGGCGCGCCGGGCGAGTCGTCGCCGCAAACCCCGAGGGGCAACGACCCGGCGGCGATCAGCGGCCAAAGAAGGGAGCGAGCGGTCACGGGAAATCCCCTTGGGAGGGTCCGGGGAGCCGTCCCCCGATCCGTCGACCACTCTGCCAGTTCGGCCGGCGTTTGGCCAGCATCCCGAGGTTTCGATCATGGCAGATCGATTTTCCGAGAGGAGCCGGCCGGTCGCAAGCCTCGGGGCGGCGGTTTGCACCGCGGAAAATCGAGATGACCGGGGCCGGGGCCTTCCGCCCCGGCCCCGGTCATCGGACGATCGTCTCCGGGCGGCGAACCCGCGCGAGGCCGCCGTCGATCAGGGCTCGCTGGCCAGGCGGGGGATGTATCGGTGGTGGCCCGCTTGGCATTGTAGCCCCACTCGAACATCGCCATGTACTGGTACAGGTGCTTCTTGCTCACACCCCGGAACTGTCGCAGGAAGTGCCTCAGCCCCGGCCACAGGCCTTTCAGCGTGTTGTCGTGCACCTCGCGGACCCCGTCGCCGTCGTCGTCGCGAGCCCATTCCCGCTCGGCGTGGCACACCGTCGCGTGGCCCCGGCCCATCTCCGGCAGCCGGTCATACCCGCGCCACTCGTCGATGTCCACCACCGCCCCGGGCCAGCTCGCCTTCCTCACGACCCTCCGAAGCGTCTGGCCGTCGGATCTGAAGATTCCGGGTCATGTTGTCGACCCCGCCGGGCGGGGAAAGTGAAGCACGGGGATATCTCCGATGTACGTGGTCTACGGGACTTTCGTGAAGCCCTCCTCGCCCGGCGGGTGCCTGGCCCTCGCCGATCAGGCCCTCCGCGCCCAGGGCATGATCATCGTCAAGGCGGCCGATGGCGTCGATTTTCTCGTGGTCGGCGGCAACGATGCCGTGACCCTGACCATCGTTTGCGTCCCGCGGCCCAACGGCACCTGGATGGTCGTCTCGGCCTCCTCGGGCGACCTGGGCGTCGCCACTCAGGCCCGCGACGTCATCCGGGGGATGATCGAGAGCACGCCGGTGCCGTGACGCCCGCCCCGCCCTTGGCCGACCACCCGGCGCCCTCGTCGACCAAGGCGGACAGCGTCCGGCCCGGGTCCCGAACTCAGAAGAACCCGGCGCCGATGTTGACCGTGAGGGCCAGGATGGTGGTATTGAAGAAGAAAGAGACGATGCTGTGGAGTGCTGTTATCCTCCGCATCCGCCTGTCGGTGACGTTGACGTCGGCGGTGGCGCAGGCGGTGCCGATGGTGAACGAGTAGTAGGCGAAGTCCCAGTAATCGGGCGGCTCGCCCCCCGGGAAATCGAGTCCTTGCTCCGGGAAGGAATAGTATTCGTGGGCATAATGCACCGCGAAGATGGTGTGCAAGAAGCTCCAGGACAGGACGACGGTGATCCCGGCGAGGGCGATGTGCAGCCAGCCGTCGTGGCCCTTGTAGGTCTTGGCCAGGGCCAGCTCGACCATGACGCCGGCCAGGCTGACCAGCGCCGTGACCGTGGTGAGCCCGAGGATCACCATCCTCCCCTCATCCTGTCCGGCGGCCCGGTCGCGGATCTTCTCGATGTCCGAGCGGGCCATCATCGACAGCGCGAGCACGAGGTAGAGGCCCGTCGAGCAATCCCAGGCCGCGAGCAGGCGAGTGGGCAGACGCCCCGGCAGGATGAGCCAGAGCAGCCCGCCGAAGAGGACGGAGGAGACCAACCGCGGCTGCGCCTTGAGCGGCTCGATCAGCGTCTTCATCCGGGCCTTCATCAGTCTCGGGGATCGCCGCCGGCTCGCGATCCTCGACCGGCGGGCCGAGGTCGGCGGGTGATGCGTCGGGCGGCCCGCCTCGTCGGGCCTTTGCCCCCGCCCCGGTCAGTCGAGCCGCACGGTCCGGCCCGTCGCGGCGGACCGGCGGGCGGCGTCGAGGATCTCCACCACGACCAGGTTGTTCCGCAGCGCGGAGAGGCCCGAGGGCTTCACCTCGCCCCGGACGACGGCGGCGAAGTAGCGGAGGAAGTCGTCCTCGGGCGGCGGGAGCGGGGGCGCCTGGCGGGCCTCCTCCGGCTTCCCTTCGAGGCGGACCCGGAGCCCGTTCTGGGCCGAGGTCAGGACCTGGCCGGTCCGGCCGTAGATCTCCATGTCCTTCCGGTCGAAGGGCCAGTTCCAGGACGCCTGGAGGATCGCCTGCGCCCCCGGATACTCCAGGATGATGGTGGCCTCGTCGTCCACCCTGGGATACACGTCGGGCTTGATCCGCTGGGTGACGGCGGTCACGGAGGTGGGGCGGGCGTCGTCCATCAGCCAGGTCATCAGGTTGGCGCCGTAGCAGCCGAAGTCGAAGAGGGCCCCGGCGCCGTTCTTGTCCGGGTCTGTGAGCCAGGCGAGGAACTCGGGCTGCACGCCGATCTCCTTGGGCCCGCGATGGCCGTCGTGGACCACGACCTTGCGGATCTCGCCCAGCGCCTTCGCCCCCTTGGCCAGCGCGTAGGCGGCGTGGTTGGACGGGTACCAGGTCGTCTCGTAATTCACCAGCACCGGGATGCCGGAGCCCGACGCGGCCCGCTCGATGGCGCGGGCCTGCTCGACGTCGACGGCGAGGGGCTTCTCCATCATCACCGGGATCTTGCGACGGGCGCAGGCCTCGACGACCGCGAGGTGGTCGACGGTGCTGGTGAAGGCGACCACGGCCTCCGGCTTCGCCGCGTCGAGCATCGCTTCGAGCGAAGGATGGACCTTCGCCGGGTCGAGCCGGGACCGCTTGACGTAACGGGCCGCGACCTCGGCGTTGGGTTCGGAGACGCCGACCAGGTCGACGTCCTTGGAGCCGCGGTAGCGCGAGAGGAAGCCCGCCGCGTGGCCGTGTTCGAGCCCGGCCATCCCGAGCCGCAGCGCGGGCGGGGCCGCCCCGCAGAGTGCGCCGGCCGCCAGGGCCCCGAGGAAAGTCCTTCGCTTCATCCGCCGCTCCTCGTCCAGCTCCAGTCCGTCGTCATCGGCCCTTCAAAGCACGCCGAGCATACCAGTTGACGAGCCGAGCCGGTAGCGGGAGGATCGCCCCGGGCCCTTCGGCCGATCAAGGGCCGCACGATCTTTGATTTCAAGGAGACGCGAATCATTAAAGGACACCCCGGGGCGATCATCGCGTAGGCTAGATCCACCGGACGAGGCGGGCCGGACCTGGGCGACTTGCTCGCGGGCCGCGACGCACGCACAGCCCGGGTCGAGGCTGCGGCAACCCGGCGGTCGGGCCGGCCCGTCGGCCCCGGCTCGGCGACGTCGCCGCGACCAAAAACGGAGGATCGATCGATCATGGGCGCTCGACACGACAACGGGCCCGCCGGGCCTCGGGTGGACCGATCGGTCCGCCACGTGGACTTGATCCACCGCTATCGCCCCGACCTCGCCCGCGACACCTTGCCGGCGACCCCCGCCGAGGCCTTCGAGCGGCTCAGGCGGGGGAACCGGAACCTCGCCCGGTTCATCGAGGCGTGCGCCCCCGACGGCGAGCACGTCCCGCCCCCCTCGCCGATCCTGCTCGACGCCCACGAGGTCGGCCGGGGGCCCGACTCGTCGGGCTTCCCCAGGCAGGAGCCGTTCGCCGTGGTCCTGGGCTGCGCCGACGCGAGGACCCCGGCGGAGATCATGTTCTCCCAGTCGTTCAACGACATCTTCAACGTCCGGGTGGCCGGCAACGTGCTGGGCGTCGAGGTCGCCGGCAGCGTCCGCTACGCGATCGACCGGTTCGCGGTCGACCGCCGCTCGTCGGGCGGCGACGCCCCTTCGCTCCGCGTGCTGCTCGCCTTGGGGCACCTCAACTGCGGGGCGGTCAAGGCGGCCGTCGACGCCTACCAGGACGGGCTCCCGCCGACGGTCCTGGGCGACGACTCGGTCGCGGCGATCCTCCGGCGGATCCACTTCCCCGCGGTCGTCGCCGCCGCCGAGGCCTTCGACGCCCCGGGGGCGTTCGGCCCGCTCGCCTCGCGCGACCGGGCCCGCTCGGCCGAGCTCTGCGAACTCGCCGTGACCCTCAACGCGGCCTGGACCGCCCGCGAACTCCAGGCCCTGATCCCCCCGGGCCTGGACCTCGGCGGGGGCGTCGAGGTGGCCTTCGGGATCTTCGACCCGCGCGACTGCGTGGTCCGGGCCGATCCGCAGAAGGCCCGGACCCCCGAGGACAGGGCGGCCAGCTTCTCCCCGCCCCCCCGGGACCTCGACGACCTCCGCGAGATCGCCCGCCGATTCGTCGCCAGCCTCGTCGGTCGCGCCAGGTCGGCCGCGACCTGATGCCGATCCCCCCATCACCGAGCCCGTGGCCTACGCTTGAGCGGTACGACGATCCCGGAGGACCGGCGATGCCTCCGGCTCGGGCCGGCGCGGAATCTGCCGATTTCGATCCTTGCATGCCGCCCGAATACCTGTTAAGAAGTACACCAGGTTGATTCCAATCACGTTCTCCGGCCGCGCGAGCGAAGGGGTGACGATGCCCGACCTGGACGACGGCGAGTCGGTCGAGGTGAAAGGTTCGGGAGCCCGGCCCTACGTGCTCAAGAACACCGGCGGCCTGTACTCGTGCAGCTGCCCGGCCTGGCGGAACCAGTCGACCGGGATCGAGCGGCGGACCTGCAAGCACCTCCGGAAGCTCCGGGGGGAGGAGGCCGAGGCGGCCCGGGTCGGCCTGCCGGCGCCCGAGCCCGTCGCGGTGGCCGAGGGCGAGCCGGGCAAGGCCGGGCCGCCGCTGCTGCTGGCCGAGCGGTGGGACAACGCCCAGGATTTGGCCGGCTGGTGGATGAGCGAGAAGCTCGACGGCGTCCGGGCCTACTGGGACGGCCGGGCGCTGATCTCCCGGCTGGGCAACCCGTTCCACGCCCCGGTGTGGTTCCTCGCCGGCCTCCCGCCGACCCCGCTCGACGGCGAGCTCTGGATCGCCCGCAAGGCGTTCCAGCGGACCGTCGGCGTGGTCCGCCGCCAGGACCGATCCGACCACTGGAAGGATGTCTCCTACGTCATCTTCGACGCGCCCGAGGCCGCCGGCCCGTTCGAGGAGCGGCTGGCCTCGGCCCGAGAGCACGTCGAGCGGGCCCGGCCGGGCCATGCCCGGGTCCTGGAGCACTCGGCCTGCGGCGGGACCGACCACCTCCGGGCCGAGCTGGCCAGGGTCGAGGCCCTCGGCGGCGAGGGGCTGATGCTCCGCCGGCCCGGCTCGCCCTACGAGGTCGGCCGGTCCCTGACCCTGCTCAAGATCAAGAGCTTCCGCGACGCCGAGGCCCGGGTCGTCGAGCACCTCGCCGGGCTCGGGCGGCACAAGGGGCGCCTCGGCGCCCTGCTGGTGGAACTCGGCGACGGGACGAAGTTCGCGGTCGGGACGGGCTTCTCCGACGCCGAGCGCGAGGCCCCGCCCGCGCCCGGCTCGCTGATCGCCTTCCGCTACCAGGAACTCTCCGACGGCGGCGTCCCCCGGTTCCCGTCCTACATCGGCGTCCGGATCGACGCCGCCGGCCCCGCGAAGTCGCTCGCCGACCCGACCGGTCCCGATCCCGTTGCCCGGCCCTTGCCGCCCGGCGGGACTCGCCGGTTCGAGCGGGTCGAGGGGAAGTCGGCCAAGTTCTGGGAGATCACCCGGGACGGAACCGAGGTCACCGTCCGCTACGGCCGGGTCGGGTCGGAGGGGCAGTCCAAGGCGAAGTCGCTGCCCGACCCCGAGGCCGCCGCCCGCCACCTCGACCAACTGATCCGCGAGAAGACCGGCAAGGGCTACGCCGAGACCTGACCCTTCGGCCGGCCCGGGCCATCGCATCCGGGCCGGCGGTATCCGATAATCCATCAGCGGCCGGCCGCCGAGACGATCCCCGACGACTTCATCCCACGTGAGGGCTCCATGCCGAAGAAGACGGGAGGTGCGAGCCGGGCCGCCCAGCCGGCGTTCCCCGGCTGGGAAGAGTTCGCCGATCGGGTCGGGGAGGTGGCCGACCCGGTCAAGCTGGGGCGGGCCCTCGACATGCTCCGCTCGGAGCGGTTCCGGCTCTTCGCCGACGTCCAGCCCGACCACGCGCTGGGGATCGTCCGGGGGCAGGGCTCGGCGCAGCGGGTCTACTCGTGCCGGCTCGCCTCCGACGGGTCGTATGCCTGCTGCACCCAGAACCTGATCACCTGCGTCGTCTCGCGGGATTCGCCGTGCAAGCACCTGCTGGTCCTGATCGTCGGCCTGGCCAGGGCGGGCGACCTCGACCCCGAGCTTGCGCTCGCCTGGCTCCGGGCGGCCCGGCTCCCGGACCGCCCGAGCAAAGGGGCCCCGCTCGACAAGTCGCTGATGGCCGACACCTTCCTCCGGTACAAAGGGGCCGAGGCCGGCGAGGTCGACTGGCGGCCCACCGAGACCATCCCCGAAGACTTCTACGCGCTCTGAACCCCATGGCCAGACCAAAAGCCGCGCCGGCCCAACCGCCCGTGCCTACACCCGCCGCCTCCCCCCCGAGCTTGGCCGCCGACTGGCCGGCCGCCTTCCGGGCGGGCCCGGACGGCCTGCGCCGGTGGAAGCAGCTCAAGGCCGCCGAGCGACGGGAGGTCGACCTGTCCGGGGCCGACCTGTCCGGCCTCGACCTGACCCGGGCCAACTTCAACGGGATGACGGCCAGCCGGGCGTCGTTCGCCGGCGCGACCCTCGCCCACGCCGAGATGTCGTCCGGCTTCTTCGACGGGGTCAACTTCTCCAGGGCCGACCTCCAGGGTGCCCGCCTGGCCCGCGTCCAGGCGAACGGGGCCACCTTCGCCGGGGCCAGGCTCGCCGGCGCCGCCTTGGCCCAGGGCCGGTTCTTCGGCTCGACGTTCGCCGGGGCCGACCTGTCCGGCGCCGACCTCAAGGACAGCAACCTGCACAAGGTCGACTTCACCGGGGCGGACCTCGCCGGCGCGGCGATGGAGGGGGCCTCGTTCGACGGGCAGACGCGGTGGCCTGTCGGCTTCGCGATCCCCCCCGACCTGGTCTTCGCCGGCAAAGGGACCGACCCCCGGCTGGGCGGCCCGCGCCCGGGCCCGGCCGCGTCCGTGCCGCTGGCCACGGTCCTGATCGCCCGGCTCTACTCGGTGATGGACCCGAAGCTCCGCAAGCGGACGCTGGACATGCTCAAGGCGGGCACGAACCAGCTCTACGCCCACGTCGGCCCGGACTTCGTCCGCGGGATCGTCCGGAGCCAGCGGGACGAAGACCTGTACTACTCCTGCGTCCTCACCGACGGCGGGGCTTACATCTGCTGCACGCCCGACCTGTCCCCCTGCATGGGGCTCCGGGGCGTCCCGTGCAAGCACCTGATGGTGCTCCTGATCGGCCTGGCCCGCTCGGGCAAGCTCGACATGGCGAGCGTCGACCGCTGGGTCGTCGCCGCCAACGGCAAGAAGCCGGTGCTGGACGACCTGACCCGGAACCACGTCGCCGACAACCTGCTCCAGTACCAGGGCATGCAGGCCGGCGAGGTCGACTGGCGGCCCACCGAGACCATCCCCGAAGACTTCTACGCGCTCTGATCGGAAGCGAGGCGGCCGGTTGGACGACGAGATCGCCGAACTCCGAGCGGCCCTGGACCGGCTCCACGCGGCGGCCGACGACCTGATCGTCCGGGGTGTCCGAGCCGCCGGCCCGCGGGACATCGCCCGCTTCGACGCGCTCCGCGACGAGCTGCGCTCGGCCGGGGCCGAGCACCTCGCCGGGCGGCTGGCCGCCGTGGCGGACGCCCTCCGCGCCGGCGACCGGGCCGCGAGCCCCGCTCTGCTCCGGGCGATCACCGCGCTCCGCCTGTTCGACCGGATGCTGACCGTGGAAGTGGCCGGCCGGATGCTCAACGCGGCGGCCGAGGCCGAGGCCGATCCCGAACCGGAGGACCTGTAGCGGCCATGCTGCCCCCGCCCGCCGACCGGCCGAAGCTGACGACGGTCCTGGAGCTGCTCGCCGGAGCGGTCGAGGAGTTGCTGCTCGGCGGCCTGACCACCGCCTCCGACTCGACCCGAGCGACCATCGCCGGGGCGATGCAGGAGGCCGCCCGATTCCGCCTGCTCCGCCTCGGCTCGTCGCTCCGAGGGGCGTCCGAGGAGCTGGCTCGGTACGGCCGCCAGGACCCGGCCTTCTCGCGGCGCCGGCTGACGTTCTTCCTCGGCCGGTCGTGGCTCCTCGGCCGGGGGATCGCCCACGCCCTCCAGGCCGGCGACGAGAAGGAGTACGACCGCCTCACCTGGTCGCCGGCCTCCCGGCCGCTGGCGGGGGTCGAGGCGGCCTGCCTCGGGGTGGTCAAGAAGGTGGCGGCCGGGGCGTTCGTGGCGTTCGACTTCCGGCTCCGTGCCACGGCCGAGTCGGGCCCGGTCCCCGACGGCGGCCGGCTGACCTGGTCGGTCATCTTCCCCATCAAGCCCGGCGTGGTGGTCCCGCCCGAGGGGTTCCTCCACCTCCCCCAGAAGCAGAAGTTCACGCCCTGGCTGTTCCTGGAAAAAGCGACCATCGGGTTTCGCGACGTCGCGCTGTCCGAGGACGAGTCCGGCGGCGGACGGCTCCTCCTGGGCGAGTCGAGCACCGTGACCCTCGGCGAGCCGTTCGAGGATTGGGGGCGGTTCCTCGGCTGGTCGCCCCGCCCGGCCGCCGAGCGGGTCGCCCGGCACCGGCCCGGCCCGCTCGACCTCGACACCGAGCTGCAAGAAGAGGTCGTCCTCCGCGACTACCAGGTCGGCCCCCCGACCGCCGGCGACGAGCCCGACCACATGGTCTATCCGGTGACCGCCCCGGGCCTGGCCCTGCACGCCGTCGTCGGCCCCGGCGACGAGAACCAGCCGCTCCGCAACGGGCTCGACGCCCTCCGCAACCTCAAGGAGGGCCGGCCGCCCCTGTTCGGCCTGATGCACTACGAGCGGTGCCGCTTGGCGTTCCAGCCCCTGGCCACCTTCGGCGAATCCGGGCCCGACTACCTGACCATCTCGGGCGAGGTCGTCAACAAGGCCGCGCTGCTCAAGGCGCTCTCGTTCAAGTGATCCACCCCCCAACCCCCGAGCCGACATGGCCAAGAAGCAAGCCGCCGGACCCGCCCCGATCGAAGCCGCACGGCCCGAGTCGGCCGACGTGCTCCGGGAGCCGGCCGAGGTCCGCTACGCCGACCAGCTCGAAGCCCTCCGGCAGAACGACGCCGAGGCCCCGCCGCCGAGCTGGGGGCTCTCGCCCCGCTCGGTCCTGGCCTACGTCACCGGTGGGAAGACCTTGAAGGCCACCATCGGCGGCAAGCCGGCCGAGGTCGCGATTACCCGGAAGTTTTTCGGCGACGACGGGATCGTCGAGCGGTCGATCGTCACCCTGGCCTCGGAGCGGGCCCTGCTGCTCGTCGGCGAGCCGGGCACGGGCAAGAGCTGGCTCTCGGAGCACCTGGCCGCCGCGATCAGCGGGACCTCGACCCTGACGATCCAGGGGACCGCCGGCACGACCGAGGAACACATCAAGTATTCCTGGAACATCGCCCGGGTGATCGCCGAGGGGCCGACGCCGGGCAACCTGATCCCGTCGCCGACCCTGGTCGCGATGCGATCCGGCAAGCTCCTCCGGTTCGAGGAGCTGACCCGCTGCGTCCCCGACGTCCAGGACGCGCTGGTCTCGATCCTCTCCGACAAGGCCATCGCCGTGCCCGAGCTGCCCGACGCGGCGATGGCCTGGGCCCGGCCGGGGTTCAACATCATCGCCACGGCCAACACCCGCGACCAGGGGGTCAACGAACTCTCGGCCGCGCTGAAGCGGCGGTTCAATTATGTCTACATCCCGATCGTCGGCGACCACAAGACCGAGGTCCGGATCGTCCAGCAGCGGTCCGACGAATTGCTCCGCCGCTACAACCTGCCGGGCCGGATCAACCCGACGGTGATCGAGCTGCTGGCGACGGTCTTCCGCGAGATCCGCGACGGCAAGACCGCCGACGGGGTGGCCCTGAAGAAGCCGAGCACGACCCTGTCGACCGCCGAGGCGATCGGCGTGGCCCTCGACTCGGCGCTGCACGCCCGGTTCTTCGGCTCGGGCGCGGTCGGGCCGGCCGACATCGCCCGGAACATGGTCGGCGTGGTGGTCAAGGAGGACCAGGAGGACAAGGCCGCCCTCAAGGAGTACGCCAGCCTCGTCGCCCGCAAGCGAGGCGTCCACGACCCGGCCTGGAAGGAATTCCACGACGCCCTGGTCGAGGGGCTCTGATGGCCGCCGTCCGCCCCGGGGCGGGGGACGACGCCCTGTCCGCCGCCGGCCTCGACCCGCTCGCGATCGAGGCGGAGGTCGACGCCGTCCTGGCCGAGCCGCTCTACTGGTTCCCGGTCCGGCACCACTCGCCGACCGTCGCGAGGCACCTCGCCGAGGCGCTCCGGGCCCGCCGGCCGAAGGTTGTCTTCATCGAGGGGCCGGCCGAGGCCAACGACCTGATCCCCCACATCGCCGACCCGAGGACCGAGCCGCCGGTGGCGATCTACTCGTCCTACCGCGACGACGACAACGTCCTCGGGCTCAACGGGATCGCCAGCGCCTCGGCCGACATCCCCGCCCGGTTCGCCGCCTGGTACCCCTTGACCTCGTATTCGCCCGAATACGTCGCCATCAAGGTCGCCGCCGAGGTCGGGGCCGAGGTCGTCTTCATCGACCTCCCCCACCACGCCCTGATCCGCCCGGCCGGGGGGGACGAGCCGCCGAGCCCGCCGGCCTCGCCCTTCGACGACGACCGGCTGATCACGACCAGCGGCTTCTATCGCCACCTGGCCGAGGCGGCCGGGTTCAAGTCGTGGCCCGAGGCGTGGGACACGCTGTTCGAGGACCCCGCCTCGGCCGACCACGAGGCGTATCGCCGCGAGCTGGCCCTCTTCTGCCGCGCGTCGAGGGCGACGTCCGGGCGCGACGAGGATTCGGTCGAGCGCGAGCGGCACTTCCTCAAAGTGATCGGCGCGACCCTCGCCGCTCGTGGGCTCTCGCCGGCCGACGCGGCGGTGGCCTGCGGCGGGTTCCACCTGTTCCTCGACCGCGACGACCGCCGGCCGCCGCCCGAGCCGCCGCCGGGCACGGTCTACGCCACGGTCGTCCCCTACTCGTACTTCCGGATCTCGGAGCTGGCCGGCTATGGCGCGGGGAACCGGGCGCCCCAGTTCTACCAGACCTGCTATGACCTGACCCGGGCCGGCCGGGCCGCCGACATCGCCCTGGAGCACGGCATCGCCGTGCTCCGCCGGGTCCGCAAGGGGGGCGACCCGCTCTCGACCGCCGACGCCATCGCCGCGACCCACCACGCGGCGATGCTCGGCCGGCTCCGAGGGCGCCCGCACCCCACGCTCGACGACATCGAGGACGCGCTCGTGACCTGCTGCTGCAAGGGGGCCCCGGCCGACGTGGGGGTCGGGCTCCGCAAGGCGATGGACGAGGCCGGGGTCGGCAACCGGATCGGCAAGGTCACCCCCGCCCTCGGCCGGCTCCCGGTCGTCGTCGACTTCCACGCCCAGATTTCCGACCTCGGACTCGGCGACGCCCTGGACCGGGAGCGGACGCTCGCCCTCAAGCTCGACAAGCGCGAGCCCTTGGCGGCCCGGCGGTCGGCCTTCTTCCACCGGCTCCTTTATCTCAAGGTCCCCTTCGCCGCCCTCGTCCGCCACGACGGCGAGTTCTCCGCGACCCTGTTCCGCGAGGACTGGCGGGTCAAGTGGGAGCCGGGGACCGAGCCCGCGCTGATCGAGGAGACGCTCTACGGCGACACCGTCGAGTCGGCCGCGCTGGCCAGGCTGACCGAGGCGATCGCCGAGGGCGGGGCGGACGCCGGCGAGGCCTGCGGCCGGCTGGCCCGGGCCGTCGAGATGGACCTGCCCGACCTCGTCCGGATGGCCGAGGCCGCCTGCGGCCCGGCGATCGACTCCGACCCCAACTTCGTCTCGCTCGCCTCGGCGCTGCACCGCCTCGGCCTGCTCGAGCGCCATGCCGCCTTCCGAGGCTTGGGCCGGGAGGCCCTCGAAGCCCTGATGGCCCGCTGCTTCGGCCGGGCCTGCTTCGCCCTGCCCGACGCCTCGGCCGTCCCCGACGACCAGGCCCGCCCGGTGGTCGACGCCATCGTCATGCTCGCCGACATCCTCCAGCGGTCCGATCGGGGGCGGTTCGACCGCGACCTCTTCGCCGACTCGGCCCGGCGGGCGGCGGAAGAGTCGCCCGTGCCGTTCCTCCGGGGGGCGTTCCTCGGCCTCCTCTGCGAGATCCGCGAGCTTCCCGCCGAGGCCCTCGTCGCCGAGGTCGCCGGCCTGGCCCGCGCCGGGCCCGACCGGATGGTCACCGCGGGCGACCTCCTGGACGGGATGCTCGCGGTCTCGCGGACCTCGATCCTGCTCGGCGCCGACGCCCTGATCGCCGCCGTCGACGACCTGCTCCGGGTGGCCGACTGGGACTCGTTCCTGGTCATGCTCCCCCGCCTCCGGGCCGCCTTCGAGCGGATCGCCGAGGCCCAGCGCGACTCGCTCGCGGCGTCGGTCGCCCGGAAGTACGGGCTCGGGTCCGCCTCCGAGGTCCGGGCGATGCACAGCAGCCTCGGGGCGACCGCCCTCGTCGCCCGCCTCGACTCCGCCGTCGCCGCCGTCCTGGCCGAATGGCCGTTCTGACCGATCCGACCGCCCAGCCCGCATCCCCGGAGCCGACCGATGCCCGACGACCAGCAGGCCCTCTCGCGATGGCGACTCGTCCTCGGCAAGGCCGCCGAGGCGCGAGGGATCACCTGCGGCGACGACGCCGACGCCCGCCGGGTCGAGCGGCTCGTCGGCTTCCTCTTCGAGCCGGGCGACTCGGGCGACGGGACGGGCCGGAAGCGGCGGTCGTCCGACCACAAAGGCGGGTCCGGCCCGTCGCAGCTCAACGTGCCCGACTGGGTCGACGCGGTCAACGAGCTGTTCCCCCACCAGGCCAAGGAGGTCATGCAGCGCGAGCTGATCCGCCGCCGGGGGATCGCCGAACTCCTGGAGAAGCCCGAGCTACTCGAGAAGATCGAGCCCAACCTGGAGCTGGTCAAGACCCTGCTCACTCACAAAGAGCTGATGAACCCCAAGACCCGCATCCTCGCCCGGAAGATCATCGATCGGGTCGTGCGGGAGCTGAAGCAGAAGATGCAGGTCCAGGTCGAGCAGGCGATCACCGGCGCCCTCCGCAAGGACCGCCACTCGCCCCGCAAGGTCTTCCGCAACCTCGACCTCAAGACGACGCTCCGGCGGAACCTCGCCAACTTCGACCGGGCGTCGGGCAAGCTGATGGTCGACCGGCTCTTCTTCCACGCCGCCGAGCGGAAGAAGAGGCCCTGGCACGTGATCCTCGTCGTCGACCAGTCCGGCTCGATGCTCGAAAGCGCCATCTTCTCGGCCGTGATGGCGTCGATCTTCGCCGAGCTGCCCGCCCTGAAGACCTCGCTCGTCCTCTTCGACACCGACGTGGTCGACCTGTCCGACCAGGTCGGCCAGCCGGTCGACGTCCTCCTCTCGGTCCAGCTCGGCGGCGGGACCGACATCACCAAAGGGCTGGCCTACGCGAGCGGCCTGATCCGCCAGCCGTCGAAGACGATCGTGGTCCTGATCACCGACTTCTACGAAGGGCGCGACGAGGCCGATCTGATCGCACAGACTCGGCTGATGGCCGACGGCGGGGTCCGGCTGGTCGGCCTCGGCGCCCTCGGCTACGACGCCCGGCCGTCCTACAACAAGCCGACGGCTGCGAAGCTCCGCAAGGTCGGGATGGACATCCTCGTCTGCACCCCCGAGAAGCTCGCCGATTGCATGGCCCGGATCATCCGGGGCTGATCGGGCGACGATCTGGGTGCTACCTCCGAGCCCTCGGACGTGGTACGAAGGATCGTCCGCTTCGGGCGCGACGCCGTCGCCGATCCGGGCTCGGGCTGGGGTCCCCTTCGAAAACCGGGTGATACGCATGCGAACGTCGGTCGTGCTCGCGCTGGCCTGCCTGGCCGGGTCGCCCCTCGGGCCGAGGTCGCGGGCCGACGATCCGTCGGGCTTCGACTCGGGCGTCGCCCCGATCCTGGCCCGGCGGTGCCTCGACTGCCATTCCGGGCCGGACCCCAAGGGGAAGCTCGACCTTTCGGGGCGGGCCGCCGCCTTCGCCGGGGGCAAGGCCGGCCCGGCGATCGTCGCCGGGCGCCCCGAGGAGAGCCCGCTCTGGGACCGCGTCGAGTCGGGCGAGATGCCCCCCAAGGCCCCCTTGCCCGAGGCGGAGAAGGCCGCGCTCCGGGATTGGATCGCCTCGGGCGCCCGCTGGGGGGGCGACCCGATCGACGCCTTCCGGGTCACGACCGCGCGCCGGGCCGGGCGCGACTGGTGGTCGCTCCGGCCGGTGTCTCGGCCCGAGAGTCCCGCCGTCCGCGACCCGAGCTGGGCCCGATCGCCGGTCGACCCCTTCGTCCTGGCGAAGCTGGAGGCGAGCGGGCTGGCCCCCGCCCCCGAGGCGACTCGCGGGGCCCTGATCCGCCGGGTCACCTTCGACCTGACCGGCCTGCCGCCGACGCCCGGGGAGGTCGACGCCTTCCTGGCCGACCCCTCTCCGGTCGCCTATGAATCCCTGGTCGACCGGCTGCTCGGCTCGCCCCAGCTCGGCGTCCGCTGGGCCCGGTGGTGGCTCGACCTGGCCCGGTTCGGCGAGAGCCACGGCTTCGAGTTCGACGAGTTCCGCCCCGACGCCTGGCGCTATCGCGACTGGGTCGTCGACGCCTTCAATCGCGACCTCCCCTTCGACGAGTTCGCCCGGCTCCAAATGGCCGGCGACGTCCTCAAGCCCGGCGACCCCTCGGCCGTCGAGGCGACCGGCTTCCTCGTCGCCGGGGCGTACGACACCGTCGGCCAGAACCAGCTCAGCGAGGCGCGGAAGGCGGTCGTCCGGGCCGACGAGATCGAGGACATCGTCGGCACGGTGGGCCAGGCCTTCCTCGGCCTGACGGTCCACTGCGCCCGCTGCCACGACCACAAGTTCGACCCGATCCGCCAGGCCGAATACTACCGGATGGCCTCCGCCCTCGGCGGCGTCCGCGCCGGGACCCGCGACCTCGACCCGGCCGGGTCCCGGCCCCGGGGCCCGAAGGCGGCCCGAGGCCGCAAGGCCTACGCGGTGGCCCCCCGCGAGCCGGGGGTCGGCAAGGTCCACCTCCGGGGGAACCCCGCCCAGCCCGGGGACGCGGTCTCGGCCGGAGGGGTGGCGGCCGTCTCGGGGGCCCCCGCCGACTTCGGGCTCGCGCCCGACGCCCCCGAGGCGACCCGGAGGGCCCGCTTGGCCGGCTGGGTCGCCGGCCCGGACAACCCGCTCTTCGCCCGGACGATCGCCAACCGGCTCTGGCAGGCCCACTTCGGCGTCGGCCTGGTCGAGACGCCCAGTGACCTCGGCTTCAACGGCGGCATCCCGTCGCACCCCGAGCTGCTCGACCGGCTCGCGTCCGAGATCCGCGAGCGGGGGTGGAGCCTGAAGGCGATGCACCGCCTGATCGTCACCTCGGCCGCCTATCGCCAGTCGTCCAGGCCCGACCCGGCGGCCTCGGCGAAGGATGCCGGCGACCGCCTGGTCTGGCGGAAGGCCCCGGCCCGGCTCGAGGCCGAGATGGTCCGCGACGCGATGCTGGCCGTCTCGGGCAAGCTCGACCCGAGGCTCGGCGGCCCGAGCTTCATGGACCACGCGATGGTCCGGCCGCCGGGCTCGGCCTCGATGCTCTACGTCCAGGCCGCGCCCGGCGAGCCGGGGCACGACCGGCGGACGCTCTACCGGGCCTGGAGCCGGGGCGGGCGGAGCGCCCTGCTCGACGCCTTCGACTGCCCCGACCCCTCGGCCACCTCGCCCCGCCGGGCGGTCACCACGACGCCCCTCCAGGCCCTGGCGATGATGAACAACGCCCTGGTCCTCCACCTGGCCGACGCCTCGGCCGGACGCCTGGCCCGCGAGGCCGGCCCCGAGCCCGCTCGCCAGGTCGAGCTCGCCTATCGCCTGGCCTTCGGCCGAGGGCCCGAGCCCGAGGAGCGGGACCAGGCCGTCCGCGTGGTCGCCCGGTTCGGCGCGGCGACCCTGGCCCGCGCCCTCTTCAACAGCGGCGAATTCCTCTACCTCGACTGACCCGATTGCCCCGCCGGAGCCCCCCGCCATGGATCGTCGAGGCTTCTTCTCCTGGGTCGGCGGCGGCCTCGCCGGCGCGGCGGCGGCCTCCCTGATGCTCCGCGAAGGCTCGGCCCGGGCGGAGGGGCCCGGCGACGGCGGACCGCCCGGCCCCCACTTCGCCCCCAGGGCCAAACGGGCCATCCACATCTGCCTCTGCGGCGCGATGAGCCACGTCGACTCGTTCGACCACAAGCCCGCCCTGATCGCCGCCCACGGGCAGTCCCTCAACTCCCCGACCAAGCCCGACGCCTTTTTCGGCAAGGTCGGCCGGCTCCGGGGGCCCGACTGGCAGTTCCGCCAGCGCGGCCGGTCCGGCCTCTGGATCTCCGACCTCTTCCCCCACCTCGGCGAGGTGGCCGACGAACTGACCGTGATCCGCTCGATGGTCGCCGACTCGGCCAACCACACCCCCGCCACCTTCCAGGAGAACAGCGGCTTCCGGCTCAACGGCTACCCGGCGATGGGCGCCTGGCTGAGCTACGGCCTGGGCTCCGAGGGGGACGAGCTGCCCGCCTTCGTCGTCATCCCCGACGCCCGCGAGCTGCCCGCCGGCGGCGCGATCAACTGGTCCAACGGGTTCCTCCCGGCCCGCCACCAGGGGGTCGTGATCCGCCCCAAGGGGGAGCCGATCGACGACCTCTTCGCCGCCCGGCCGGTCGACCCCGAGGCCGAAGCAGCCGCGCGCGACCTGATCGCCGCGATGAACCGCCGCCACCTCGACGCCCACGGCGGCGAGGACGCCCTCGCCGCCCGGATCAAGGGGTACGAGCTGGCCGCCCGGATGCAGACCTCGGTCCCCGGCGTGACCGCGATCGGCGGCGAGTCGGCGGAAACCCTCGCGCTCTACGGCCTCGACCGGCCCGAGACCGCCGACTTCGGCCGGTCCTGCCTGATCGGCCGGAGGCTCCTGGAGCGCGGCGTCCGGTTCGTCCAGGTCCTCTCCGGCGGGACCTTCGGCAGCCCCAGGCGGAACTGGGACGGCCACGAGGACATGAAGGCCAACCACGGCCAGGAGGCCCTCCGGATCGACCGGCCGGTCGCCGCCCTGCTCCGCGACCTCCGCCGGCTGGGGATGCTCGACGACACCCTCGTCCTCTTCACCACCGAGTTCGGCCGGACCCCGTTCGCCCAGTCCGCCGCCGACGTCGTCGGCCTCGGCCGCGACCACAACGCCGAGGGCTTCAGCGTCTGGATGGCCGGGGCCGGCCTGAAACGAGGGATCGCCCACGGCTCGACCGACGAGATCGGCTGGAAGGCCGCCGACGACCCCGTCACCTGGCCCGACTTCCACGCCACCGTCCTCCACCTCCTCGGGATCGACCACGAGCGGCTGACCTATTACCACAACGGGATCAACCGCCGCCTCACCAACGTCCACGGCCGGGTCGTCCGCCCGATCCTGGCCTGATCGGTCCCGCCGGCCCGCGTCGCTTCCTCCGGTCCCTTCAGTTCGTCCCAGGCCGTTTGAGGACCACGTCGCCGAGGTCCCTCGACTCGCCGGGCGCCAGCTTCAGGCCGTCGAAGACCTCGCCGATGAGCTCGGACTTGGCGGTGAGGGCGCGGACCTGATACGCCAAGCCCGGCACCAGGCCCTCGACCCGGAACCGGCCCCCGGCGTCGACCGGGAACTCCCGCTTGAGCAACCCGCGCCCGGGGTCGAAGCCCCGAGGAAAGTTGTCGAGCAGCAGCAGGTCGGGCCAGGGCCGCCCCTCCTCGTCGACCAGCCGGCCGGTGACGACGCCCCAGGGCTGGAGCCGGACGGTCAGGGGGTCGGGCTCGTCGCCGAGCAGCGGCGCCGAGCCGGCGAGCTTGCGTTCCTCGTGCCAGAGGAAGAGGCGCCGGGGCCGCCGGCGGTCGACGCCGGTGACCTGGAAGTCGGGCGAGTCCAGGGTCCGGTTGCCGAAGATGCCGACCGCGCCCAGGCCGCCGCCGGTTGAGCCCGCCAGGGGTCGCCCCTCGGGGTCGAGCGCGGTCGCCTTGAGGGTCCGGCCGGGGTCGAGCTCGATGTCGCGGGTCAGCTCGACGTCGGTCGGCCCGGGGGAAATCTCGGCGATCCACTGATATGACGACGGGGTGCAGCCCAAGGGCAGGGTCCGGAACGAGTTGAGTTGGCCATCGAAGCCGGCGATCCCCTCGGCCCCCAGCCCCTGGAGATAGCGGTCGGCCCCCGAGTAGGCTGCGATCAGCCCCCGGCCCGGCAGGGCGACGACGGCGAACCGGCCGTCGGGGTCGGACCTCATTTCGCGGAGATCGCTCGACCGGTAGCCGGGGTAATCGGCGACGTGCGGATTGTCCTCGAACGCGAACGACTCGACCCTGACCCGGACCGGTTTGCCCGTCGCCTTGTCGGTGACCCGCCCCCGGATCAGGACCCCGCGCTTGATCGCGATGTCGCAGGTCGCCGGGTCGAGCGACCCTCGGGCCTCCGCCTCGACGGCGGCGTTCGGGTACGGCTGGCCCTTGGGCGGCGTCGCCGTGACCCGATACCGAGGGGCCCCCCCGGCCAGGCCGACCAGCCGGTAGCGGCCTTCGGCGTCGGTCACGGCCTCGACCCCCTGCTGGGTGAACCGGCTCCGCTCGTCATGGACCAAGCCCTCGATGGTGACGCCGGCCAAGGGCCGGCCGGTGTCCTTGTCGCGGACGACGCCGACGATCGGCCGGGTCGGGGCCGAGGGGTATTCGGAGCTGGCCCCGTGATAGAGGGTCGTCCGGGGGGTCGTATCGTCGCGGGCCTCGGACGGGAACGAGGGGACGGCCCTGGTCATGGCGAAGGTCATCGAGGTCGCGATCCCCGGGCCCGAGATCATGAGGTCGACGACCCGCTCGCGGCCGATCCCGTCGAGGCGGAACCGGCCGTCGGGTCCGGTCGCGGCGGCCAGCTCCAGCGGGATCTGCTCCAGGCCGTGCCAGACCGATTTCCCCCGATCCCTCGCCCCCTCGATCCACGGGGACAGGTCGTCCCCGGGCGGGACCCAGGCGGTCGTGGTCCGGATCGTCGCCCCCGCGACCGGCCGGCCTTCGAGGTCGACGACCCGCCCGAGGACCGGCACGTCGTCCGGGCTCAGCCGCAAGGTGACCTCGCGGAGGGCGTCGGATCGCGAGCCGGGCGAGGCCCAGGCCGGGCCGAACCCCGGGGCCGAGGCCAGGATGCGCGTGGCCCGCTTCGCCTTCCCCTCGGCCAGCGCGTCGAATGGCGCCCGGCTCGACCGGAGCGAGAACCGGCCGTCCGGCCCGCTCGTCGCCTTGGGGATCGGCGACCCGGGCGGATCGGCATCGAAATAGACGTAATAGTCGAGCCGGATCGTCGCGCCCGCGACCGGCTTGCCCGACGGGTCGACGACCCGGCCGGAGACCGTCACCTCGGAGCCGGGCTCGGCCTCGGGCGCCGCTTGCTGGGGAGCTTCACGGGCCGCCGGGGTCGGCCGCGCGACCTTGGCCGGATCGGGGCGGCCGGGGGCGGCGACGACGCCGGCCAGCAGGAGGGCCGAGGCGGCCAGGGCGGCCGTGGTCGCGATCTTGAGCTTGCCCATGAGCATGCCTTTCGTGATGGCCCGGGACAGGGCGGCGGCGAGCGCCGAGGGAGACCCGCCGGTCGCCGTCGCGACCGCCGAGCGGGCCCAGGCCTCGGGCACGGCCGCGGGGGCCGGGCCGGGGGACGAGGCGAGGCCGAGGGCCGCGCCGGTCAGCCCTCGGCGGAGGAGCCGGGCCTTCATCAGCTCCCGAGCCCGGACGACCCGGCTGCCGACGGTCCCGACGGGGCAGCGGAGCTGGCCGGCGGCCTGCTCGTGGGTCAGGCCTTCGAGGTAGCAGAGGACGATCGGCGCCCGGTACCGCTCCGGGAGCCGGTCGATCTCCTCGTGGACCAGCGGCCGGGGGTCGTCCGAGGTGGGCCCCGGCCGGGCCTCGGCCGCCTCCAGGGCCGGCGACCAGTCCTCGACGCGCCTCCGGCGGGCGATCCGGGCGTCGGCCTCGACCGCGACCCGCCGGGCGACCCGGTGCAGCCAGGGGGCCAGGGCCGAGCCCGACCGGACCGTGCCGGCCTTGCGGGCCAGGGTCAGGAACGTCGCCTGGAAGGCGTCCTCGGCGGCGTGGCGGTCGCGGAGGACCCCCCGGCAGGTGGCCAGGACCATCGGGCCGTGCCGGCTCACGATCGCCTCGAACGCCGCCGAGTCCCCCCTCGAAGCGAACCGGTCCAGCAGCTCGCCGTCCCCGAGGCCCGACACCCCGCCGTCGTCGAAGGCCCGGCGGAGGTCCCGCAAGGCCGGCCCGAGTCGTCCGCTCGCCATTGATCCGGGCCCCCCGCCCTTTTTCCGATCCAGCCCGCCCTTCCCTACCGGTTGAGAGGGGCGGCGCGGCCGGATTCATCCGGGTTTTCCCGGAATCTCGCCGGGACCGCAAGCTCGCGGCCACGCGACCCTTGATTGGTGGGCGCGCCGCCCCTACGCTGGGCGGCGGCGCACCGCCCGGCCCGAAACCTCGAACGGGGACCCCCTCCCGATGCGACCGCACCCGACGCTGCCCGCCCTCGCGCTGGCCCTCCTGCCCTGGCTGGCCGAGCCCGCATCGGCCCGAGGCCAGGCCCGGCCCCAGGCCCCGACCGGCGAGTTCCCGAGCGACCTCGTCTCGTGGAAGCCCTTGCCCGGCAACCCGGTGTTCGCGGGGACCGGCCTGGAGCGCGGTTGGGACCGGAAGATCCGCGAGCGGGGCTGGATCCTGGTCGAGGACGGCGTCTACCACCTCTGGTACACCGGGTACAACGACGACCGGTCGCCCAACCGCAGCCTCGGCTACGCGGTCTCGGTCGACGGGCTGTCCTGGATCCGCCACCCGTCGAACCCGATCGTCACGACCTCGTGGGTCGAGGACGTCTGCGTGGTCAAGGAGGGGGGGACGTACTACCTGTTCGCCGAGGGCAAGGACGACATCGCCCACCTGATGACCTCGACCGACCGGGTCCGCTGGAAGGAGGAGGGGCCGCTCGACGTCCGCAAGGTCGACGGCTCGCCGATCGACGCGGGCCCCTACGGCACCCCGACGGCCTGGGTCGAGGGCGGGACGTGGTACCTGATGTACGAGCGAGGCGACCGGGGGGTCTGGCTCGCCACCTCGAAGGACCGCAAGACCTGGACCCACGTCCAGGACGAGCCGGTCCTGGCGATGGGGCCCGGAGCCTACGACCGCTTCGCCATGGCCGTCAACCAGGTCATCCGCCGCGACGGGGTGTACTACGCCTTCTACCACGCCAACAGCCACAACCCCTGGCAAAAAGACTGGACCACCAACATCGCCCGCTCGAGCGACCTCGTCCGCTGGGAGAAGTACCGCGGCAACCCGCTCGTCGGCGGCGACTCCTCCAGCAGCCAGGTCGTCCCGATCCCGCCCTCCGGCCGCCTCCGGCTCTACACCATGCACCCCGACGTCCGAGCCTTCGGCCCGGGCCGATGATCGCGATCCCTCCCGGCTCCCGGGGCCTCGATCCCAGCTCAGGCGCGGAACTCGGCGATCACCTCGATCGGGCCGACGATGTTCCGGTTGAACTCGTCGAGTTCCTTGGCCGGGACCCAGAGTTCCTCGGCGTGGCCCGCCCCGACCCGCCGGGCGGCGTATCGCGCGGCGAACTCGGCCCGTACCGCGAACCGGGTCACGTAGCCCGAGCCGTAGACCCTCACGTTCCAATGCTCCGAGATCCAGGCCGCGTACTCCTCGTGGAGCACCGGGTAGAAGATCGGCTGCTCCGGCAGCCGGGGAGGGAAGGCCAATCGGCCCGACGCCTCGATCAGCTCCAGCTCCTTCGGGCCGACCGGGCGGTACAGGATGATGACGTCGTCCATCGATCTCGGCCCCTCTCGGCCTGCCCTGCGATCTCGTGCCGCGCTCGGCCGGATGGACGCCCTTCCCGCCGGCCGGGTTCGGCCCGATCACCGATCGGCCCAGCCTTCGCGACCGACCCCCCGTCAGGTATCCCCTTCGCCTCGGAGGATCAGGACCACGCGGCCCTTCGCCCCGGGGCGGGCGGCGCGGCCCGCTGCCAGACCACCGCTCGCGCGAGGTCATTTGTCTCGATGCAAGGTCAGGCGACGGATGAGGAGCGATGCTCGGCATTGCTGATCTGCTCGCGGACGGCGGCCATCAATTCGTCGTCTTCGACATGCCAGACCGCTCCCTCCTGATCGTCCCGGGCCCAGAAGACCAGATTCGCGATCAACTGGCCGAGGCGAAATTCCGGGTAACGCTCGCCCATCCCTTTGATGAGTCGGAGGAGTTCGCGTCGCTCCGAGGGGATCATGGGATGCGGTCTCCGATGATTGGATATACCCCGAAGACTACCAGGCAAGTTCAGGGTTTGACCGACCTACCCGTTTTGAGTGGTGGAAGCTTGTCTTCGATGGCATCCAGCGCGAAATTGCTCCAAGCGATCGTCGCCCAAGTAGTATACCACACCGATTTGTCGTCTTTCACGAAGAACGCCCATTCATCGTCCTCTCGTACAATCCCGTCCTCGAAACGGATCCTCACTCTCGCATAATAAGGTGTTCCTTCGTGACGAGGATTGCCTTTCTCCCTCTGTTCCACTGCCAAAATCGTAATTTTAGTCGGCTCTTCGAAGTAGAGAATTCCATCAGCGCCCCTTCGCATTGTCCGAGACTTATAACATTCATAAATTTTTTGATACAATTTCGAGTTGTCGATTGCTGGCGCATGAACCGCGACTTGGGGAGCGATCGCACCTCGGAATCCGAAGAGGAGTGCGAGCAGCAGACCTCCGGCGAACAAGGCGGTGATGATTGCAATCTTGCCTAATGAACCGGCCTTGCTAGACCGAGAGGTAAGCTTCAATTCGTCCTCGACCACAATCGGGGCGAAAGTGCTCGCCGGGATCACCTTCGCCCCGGGCACGCGAAAGACGTTGCCACACGAGCATTTTCCTCGGCGACCGGCGACCGGCGAGCGAAGCGTCCTTCCGGTATTGTTTCCCGCACCGGCTACACGCAAAACGAATCATGAGTTAGGACCTCATTCCCCAATTGCACCCGCCGGAATTCCTCATGAGTCAATGGCGAGTCATCAAAGAAAAGCTCGACTGAGCCGCCGGCACAAGCGCAGTCAGCCTGCTGAGCATGAGTGAATTCAGTATGAGATTATAGATAAGCCGGGGAAGTTCATGTTGCTCGGAGGGGATCATGGGATGCGGTCTCCGCTCAGAGACTGTCCCATAAGGGGGGTCATGCTGTCTCGCGGTAGCAGAACTCGGCGTCCGCCTCGTCGGGCCGGAGCCGGTGGAGCATCAGTTGGATCATCGCCAGCTTGATGAACGCCTCCG
>JAABUQ010002696.1_pt1 | contig 34497 bp, 45 predicted proteins | sample 5560001 | NCBI WGS metagenome assembly JAABUQ01 (sample SAMN10711888, study PRJNA513371) | rock metagenome | isolation source: Antarctica rocks | place: Antarctica: Victoria Land, Finger Mt nord | collected 2015-12-18
GTGGCTTAGCTAGAGACCACCCTAGAGAGGTATTTTTAGCCCTCCCTCGAGCTCTTGTTCGTCCTTCTAAAATCAGCACCAGTGCTACCCGGCGCTGCGGGTCGTCTAGGCCCTAAATGATCGCAGGGCGAAACTGCACGAGACCTGGGTGCCTTTTCCTATTTACTCTCGTTGTGTTAGAGTGCTCCCTCTCTGGTACTGCTGTACTAGCTATTTGGGGTTCAAAGACACCACGATGAGGGCGCCAATGCGAACAATTCCGACCCCACGTAGAGGCAGCGTCTTGTTGAGGCACTGAAGCAGCTTTTGTCTGATCATCAGCAGGTTTCACAACAGGTCGTATCGTGACTCATTGCGGCATACAGACACTTTCGAGACTGGGACGTCTGGTCGAAAAGGAGCTGTTCAAAGATCCTTCCTCCTTTCTATGACTGCCTTTGCCCTATGCCTACTAATTTTCACCGCTTGTGCAGCGAGGATTGCACGAAGCTGACACGACGCCTCAGCAGCGCGATATGGACGGTAACGGGGCAATGAGTAGTGATGGAAATCAAAAGACGCCACAGATGGGCCAGATATTGCATGCACTCGAAATCGTACACAATCCTAGAACATCGAATTCGCTGCGACAAGAAGCATCTCGATATCTTGAAGATGTTCGGTCGAATGAAGAGGCGCCGTATCATGGCTTCGGTCTAGCATCCACCAAGGACCAGTCAGCTATCGTCCGCCATTACGGTCTCTCCCTACTCGATTATGCAATCCGCCATCGATGGTCAGACTACACAGCAGAGCAGAGCAAACAGTTGCGTGACTGGGTGTTGGAACTTGCATTTGGTGCCCACAGGCAAGACCCGCCATACCTGAAAAACAAGATTGCGGAGGCATGGGTGGAGCTGGCCAAAAGAAGTTGGGGAGTAGACTGGATGGATATGGATGAAGCCTTGAATGGTCTGTGGGAAGGTCTATTCCCGCAGAAGATGTTGGCCCTCACAATACTAGAGGCGTTGTCAGACGAGGTGTTTGGAACTGAGGATACCGTCACTGCTCTACGGGGTAACGAGCTCACCAAAGCTTGCGTTGTGATCTTTACACCTGTGGATGTGCTTAGTGAGGAGTTTCCAACTCGAGAATCATCGAACATCATTAGGCATGTGCCGGATGGGTGGATATCCAGCCTCTCACTCAGCCTCGAGACGTTTCTCCGCGAACAAGCGGTCGACGACGACTCGCAATTTGTTGCTGCGAAGACTCTCTCTGCTCTGAGATCGATCGTGACCTGGGCCATTCCTGGCGCCTTGGTCTTTGCAAGGACCGTTGACCGTGTCTGCGCTTGCTTAGCTGTCTCTGAGATGTCTGTTCAACTGGTCAGTATGTTCCCAGAATCGATTTCGCTTGACTCAATCAGTAACCTTTAGGTATAGGCTGCGATGGAGACGTTATATGCTCTATACAATCGTTCCCGCTTTTCGAAAGGAGATTTCGCGGACATAGTCGGCCCCATGTTCAGGTCAGAGACTATCAACCTGCTGAAGCAGTTGTATCAGTGGCTGCTTGTTAACCCTACAGACATCGATGATGCCAAGTATCTCTTATTGAAGCGGTTCTCTGAGGTAACAATCAGTACAGTGGTCCGATCGCTTTTTACTGACACTGAGACTTAGATGATCTTTAATATCGGCAGGCTATTTGGAGAGAGACCCAACCAATTACCGCAGGGCAGCGATCTTGCAGGCTTCATTGATCTTCTCTTAAGCGTGATGAAGAACGACAGTCTCCAAGTTTCCATCCCTGCTCTTCATTTATGGGTCAAACTCCTGAATTCGCAAGAGATAGCACATTTCCCTGCTGTAATGGCTCACATTGGTGAATTGCTCGAAGTCTGTAGCAACCGCCTTATTCGGTATGAGTCTCTTCCAGTGGACTCATCCAATCCAAGCATGCTTTTCTTAAATGAAGATATCGAGACAATGCCTGAGCGACATGCATTTCTGGGGAACTACTCAAGGTTCTGCAATCAAGTAGTAGAGCTTGTTGTCCAACAACAACCAATTGATGCTCTCTACCATATTCTCGGAAGGGCTGATGGAGTTTTGGGCCATATTTACGATGGAGAGGCACCTTTTCATGGTATGAGGATCCCTTACGGCCTTCTCAGCCGAAGCTGACATATTCAAGCGCCCACATACACAAAGAACTCGGTTCCGTATCTGAAAATCGATGCGCAATTTACAGTGATCGAAGCGGCTCTGAAGGGATGTCTAAAGTGGCTGACTTCATCAGGAAGCACGACAGTTGTGAGAGCATCTAGTCCATGACGGAGGCAATGGGCTAACGTCCTCTAGCAGCATGAACGCGATGTCATGACTTCGAACCTTCAGGTGTGGTGCGATCGACTTCTTGGCCTGATATTCGAGGTAATTTTCCTGATACTAGTACCGACAGGAGCTGACATCGTCCAGGACCCCTTGATCAAAGAGCGTGTAATCCAACTAGCTGTGGGCTTTGCAATTGGACCTCTGAAACGTGATCCCCAATTTGCTGTTCGGGTGTTCGATTATGCCTTAGAATCCAGGTGTCCAGAGTTCCCAGAGTATGCAGCATACAATGATGCTGTCAAGGACCTCCAGGTTTTCGCCGTGCATCACGCGCAGCGTCTCGCCATGCGATTCGCAGACCATCTAGTGGTATGTATTTGTCGCTCAATTATGACTAAAGCTAATGCACATAGACGATCTATGATGAGGCGGAGCGGAAAGTCATGACCGTCAGTCAAGAAATAGCGGCCGATGAGCAGTCGAGAGCTCGATATTCTGCCGTTCTGTTCGTCATAATGTAAGTCTTGCGCATGTAAACAATATGCAGGACCACATTGCTCAAGATCTGGCAGGCATCGAGCCACGAGCATCGATCCAGCCCTTCGAGAAGCAAGATTGGAGCAACGCTTGCAGCCACTGGTTGCGCAATGGCAAGACCCTAGACTTAGCCACGCATTGTCATCCTTTGAGAATTTCATCTCGCTTGTCGGCTTGGGAAATCTACGGCAATACCTAACGTCTCGGAACGTCCAAAATATAGATGACTGGTCATCACAACCGCTTGATGAGGAAGGTAGATTGATACAGGCGCAGATGCTGGAGGCTATCGATGTAAGTGTCCTCTGGCCACAGCATGATGATAATGCTAAGGATATAAGACTCTACCTTTGCGAGCTACAAAGCACGTCATGAGCGTCAGTGTCGATAAGCTTGAGAAAGGCTCGCAAGCATACGAAATGTCATGTCGCCTATGGCACAAGCATTTTCCCGCTATATTACCCAATTTGCTGCAGTTTATCAGGTGTGTTGACTATGAAAATAATTCTGTGGTTTCCTGATTGCTGATGTACCACAGTCTGTCGCACGCTGTCCATGACCCTACAAAATGGACGGGCATCTCCCCCGAAATGCATGAGATTGTCCGCAGGATCTTTACAGATCGCTTCTGGCAGGTTGGCATTTCGCAGGGTAGTCGAGATGAATTTTATGCCGAAGTTGGTGGCACCAAGACAACACTGGAAGGTTTCGCCTCGTCAATTCGCGCTACTGTGAGAACAATCCGCGAGACTGGATACCGACTTCTCCTCTGCATGAGTGCTCTCGGCGAGCATTTTTACAGCTTTCCGGAGTTATCTGGACCTCTATCAAGGGCTCTCTTCACGGATGTGTGCGCACTGTCCCTACACCAGATATCTGTTCTAGTTGAAACGGTGCGGCCTCTTATCGAAAAGTGTCCGAAGAACTCAAGAGCCCATTTCCTGCCTCCAATAGTAGCCGCTTTGTTCGAGCAGGTCGACCGCAAAGCAAGCGCTGAATGGGAAAGAATCGAGGAGAGGAACAGGGCAGCTACAGAAGAAGACGATCTTGTTACTGAGATGAAGGACGAAAGCGTTCTACGGCAGATGACTATGGCTGCTGTGACTTTGGTGGTGGGACTGCTTGAGCCAACAAAGCCTAGTCAGTTCGTCCCAATACTAGAATTAAATACAGAGTACTGACAATACAGGTTTTACACTTGGTCCAGACCCATTAGCCAACGGATCTTCTCATGCGGAGTCTGCCGAGTCAACGCGGAATTTCATCCTCCAGACACCGGACATTTTGAAACCACTCGTACTCTTCTGCACCCACGCTCTCCGTATGCGCGATACGCGCTCATGTTCACTGATCACTAAAGTTATTCGAGCTTTAGTCCCCGAATTCGCTCGTGAAGCACCTGTTGAGTTGGACGTACGAGAATTCGTCTCGACCGAGGTTCTCAAAGCTTGCATCACGTCGCTGAACGATCCATATTTTGTGGACCTACAGAAGGAGTTTGCTCAATTAATCGCGAGCATAGTCATCACGTATTACCCGGGTACTCAGACACCTAGGGAGGTCCTCTTGTCATTAAGGATCTCCTTGGAGAAGGTCGATCGAGCCATTCGTCACCTCTTCACGGCGCAGACGAACCCTCGCCAACAGAGAGCGATTGTCCTAGAACTCCTTCAAGAGTTTAGAGGTGTTGCCATTCACGAGCAAGGCAAGCTACCGCGGTCGGATCAAAAGAAATTGCAGTCCGGTATGCAAAAGAAATACATGAGCACCGACATGGAAACGGCGGAGAAGGCAGAACGCAGCCCGGAGCTTGGAGGCGTCGCAGAAATGTTTGCATAAGATACCAGCGGGCGGATACGGATAATATGATTGAACAAGATACCTTGTGACATTGAGGTTGGTTTCGGCATTGCACAGCGTGCCTTTTCGTTTCTCGCGCAGTGTCTTCTATCTCACAGAGCTGGCCCAGAATATGTACAATAACGGTAGAAGGACTCCATGACTCCATAGATCTGCATCAACCAACCCAACTCACTTCGTGACCTTCTCCGGTGTAATCGCGTATGTCGGTCGAACAAATCTAGTCGAGCGACATCATTAGCCAGATGCCCCAAACCATCCTTACGCCCCAAAGTTTCACACCCCCAATAGTCACCCCAGACGCACATTATACTCCCACCTCTTCAACATCCCCAGATCCAATCTCCATCCCCACACTCAACGCCTCCATTCCTGCAAACCCCTCACCCCCCGAAAAGAAAAATGTCATCCAAAACATACCTATCACTATGATAAACCCTCGTATTCTTCCCCAACAGCACCCGCTCCCTCTCCTGATCCGCCCAGTACCGGCGCACCTGATCCCGATCCTCTTCCGCCTGCAGCATCGGTATCAGATGTATCCTCGCCCACATCTTTTCCCGCGCGAGTTCACTAACCAGTTACGTGTCAGCCATACCCTTGTGTCGACGTGAAGATCTGTGCTCAACGACGGATTGGAAGATGGGGGGGGGATTGTACTTTTTCTCCCGTACTCCCTGCCCGGTCCTGTACATTCCATACGTGACGATGACGCCCATGGCGAGGAGGTAGTAGGAGGGGCGGAAACCGCGGGCGGGGAGGTTGCGCTGGGGGGGGGGGTTAAGCTAGGTTTTCTGCGAGGGAGGAGTGGGAGGAAGAGGTTGGGGAGGTGTGGGGCGGGGGAGGGCTACTTTGTATTGGACTGGCTCGTAGCCGCCGATTGGGGGCAGGTCTTGTGCCATTGTTGGTGTGGCTTGAGAGAAGGAATGGATTGTTTGGGGAGGTTGAGGTTGAGAGCGATGATATGGCTACATGGGTGTGGGTAAATAAGAGTGTGGACGTATCATATCAATCATTTCAGACAGCCGCGAGCTCCATTTGTTGCATCACCACAAGACCAAGGGTACTTGAGCTCTTCTCCAGAATACTGTCGATGACTTTGTAGTCTCAACAATGATACCATTTCATATGCAGTGCCTATGTCTCCACCACGAAAAGATTCCTTGTAGTGGCCTCGCAATGGGGCCTTCCAATAAGACAGCCAGTGTGAGCAACGCGTTCGTTAACCAGCCAATGCGCTTGTCCAAGTCGGCCAAGGTCGTGCTTGACAGCTTTCAACTCAACATGGATCGCGAAGCTGTACGTGGCTCGTTCTTGCTCACACGCTGTCTCCCGAGTATGCTGTCATGTTCGGCGTCTCGCCGAGTCCCTACCTTTTCCGGTTTCTTGACCAGCGTGTCGCTGAATTCGCTGGTCTGTGAACGCCATAGTTGACGTTCATGCCTTCTACCTATCGAATGATTCTGCACTTACTTGAGGCTCTTTCCCCAAGATTTGGGATATCGTGGATGCCAAATGAAAGAATTTGAATCATTAATGATTGTCTTGGAGTCTCATTTTTCTTCCCTTGTCATCAACTCATTCATTACAAAACACAATACTTTTGGTGGTATTCCTACAAGGTCATGTCTCCACTGCAACCTGAGCCCCAGTCTCCCTCGAGGCTTTTCGTGGTCTCCAACCGTCTTCCTGTCTCTATCAGGCGCTCAGAGTCTGGCGAATTTTCCTTCTCACAAGCTACAGGTGGCCTGGTGAGCGGACTGAGCGGCCTGTCCAAATCTACGACCTTCCAATGGTACGGCTGGCCCGGGATTGAGCAACCAGAACAGGATGCCGAAACCCTGGTCAGTCGGTTGAAAGATGAATTCCGCGTCGTCCCAATTTTTCTCGGTGAGGAATTGGCGGATCGCTACTACAATGGCTTCTCGAGTAAGCTCAGCCACTGACCATGCCTTTGATGTCTACTAATGGCTACTAGACTCCATCCTATGGCCGCTTTTCCACTATTATCCTGGCGAAATAACTTTCAGGGAGGACGCATGGCAGGCCTATCAGCTTGTCAACCGGTTGTTTGCCAAAACATTAGCCAAGGACGTGCGGGATGGCGACATCATATGGGTCCATGACTTCCATCTGATGCTCCTCCCCCAAATGCTACGTGAGGAAATCGGCCACGACAAGCAGGTCAAGATCGGATTCTTCCTCCATACACCGTTCCCCAGTTCCGAGATCTACCGCATCCTGCCGGTCAGGAAGGAGATCCTGCTGGGCGTTCTGTATTGTGATCTGGTAGGATTCCATACTATTGACTACGCAAGACACTTCTTGAGCAGCTGTTCGATTGTTCTGTACGTCTTGCGACCGCCCTTGATCGATGAAGCGTAGGCTATGGCTGACAATAATGGAAGTGATCTTCGGACATCGACAAGCACTGTCAACTTTCTCGGTAAGACTGTCATCGTCGCAGCATTTCCCATAGGTATCGAGCCTGAGCGTTTTGCTATAACTCTCGGCCAAGATTCGGTCCAGGAGCGGATCAGCGCACTCCAGCACGAGTTCAAACACCGTAAGATCCTGGTGGGAATCGACCGACTGGACTATGTCAAAGGCGTGCCACAGAAGCTACGTGCCTTCGAACTTTTTCTGGACACGAACCCGGAATATGTCGGCAAAGTGGTACTCGTCCAGATTGCCGTTCCGACCCGTGGGGAAGTGGAGGAGTATCGGAATCTGCGGATGGTGGTCAACGAACTTGTTGGCAGAATCAATGGCAAATTCGGTATGACCATCTTTCTGCTGTGGTACTAAGCTTCGATACTGAGCATTTCTTTGGGTTAGGAACCATTGAGTATACTCCAATCCATTTCATGCACCAGTCTGTGAGCTTTGAAGAGATGGCCGCCCTCCTTGCTGTCTCCGAGGCTTGCGTGGTCGCATCTACTCGTGACGGTATGAATCTTGTCTGTTTCGAGTACATTGCCTGTCAAGAAAGGGGCCATGGGTCCCTTATTTTGTCCGAATTTGCGGGAGCAGCCCAGGGGTTATCCGGAGCCATCGTTGTCAATCCATGGAACGTCCATGATATGGCAAGGGCGCTACACAAAGCAGTCAGCATGACGGAGGGGGAGCGGACCGACCGATTCAATAAGATGAACGATTATATACAGAAGTATACGAGGTACGTCTTGGACAAAAACCCTGTTTTCAGAGGTGTAAACAAGTAACTAACCGCTCATATAGCGCTTTCTGGGGGGAGGCGTTTGTCAATGCTTTGACAAAGACGGGCGAGGGGCCAGAGCTTCCAAATAAGCTCTGGACAGATCCCCGTGGACAACGTATCGATTGGAAAAGTTTCGACGGTGAAGCCGATACGTAGATAGATTCGGGGCCCTAATTTATTATTAATACATAACCAAAGTGCTATGCCTTCTCTATAAGACTGTTCTTCTTGCTTCTCAGTCCAACTTGATGTATCGACCAATGCCATTACAGAAATTGACAGCGAAGGTCTTGATCTATGCTAATACCGATTGGGCTTGGGGTCTAATCATTGCCTTTTTGAATGTTGCCCGGATAAGGCCTTTGAAAAGCTTGAAAACCTTCCGCCCAAAATATATTTGCAATTTGATTCTACGGGCATATACCGGGAAACAGATTCTAATCTCTTATTTAACAGATTTTAGCTATAAAACTTGGGGAGTAGTTCAAAGGTAATAATGGAACTTGACGGCAAAGGGCCAAGGTCAATTAAGTTGCCTTGGAATTATTCCCCGAGAATTATATTTAGATTTAGGTATTCTCCCTCAAAAGAGAGCTTTAGATGTACTTTATGCCCTAGGTTTCCAGGTCTTAAAGGGGCTTTCGTCCAGGCCAAAGCTCCTGGTTACCTGTTCCCCTCCCCTCACGAAAGCGACGGCATGTCTGGCATTTCCGGCTCCAGCACCTGCTCAGCAGGGAACCAAAAGGCTTGCCTCGTATTGATCGGAGCGTAATACCCATCCGCCAACAGATACCCGTGGGAGTGGCATATGGCATAGCAATTATGAGCCAACTCATGCGTCTTCGCATCGGACAGGAAGCGTTTCTGGCCGTTGAATTCGAAGCTGTCTCCCGACTGGCTCTCTTCGAAGCAGAATTCGTTCTTCGTGTAGGGCATGTCGCTTCTGCAGATGCGTTTGTCGCCTTCGTCTTGGGGATGTTTTAGTTTTGCAACGTTTCTGTTTCCCCTTGCTGGTAGGAAGTGGTCACGTACCGAACATCAGGTGCCCGGGCTTGCACGCTTTGCCGCCGGGCACGTCGCATTGATGGTTGACAAAGAGGGTGGCGTTGAGGTTGGTGCTGTAGTACTCGTACAGCCGGTAGGCGACGGAGCGATCTTCCCAGAATTGGAATTTGCACCAGCACATGTGCCGGGTTACGATGTCTGCTTGGGTGAAAGGTGGAGGGATGTATGTGGAGAGGAAGATGAGGGTGAGGACAAGGGATGAGAGTTGGATGCAGACGCGCATTTTAGATGGTGTGTCGATGAGGATCTTGGAGAGCGGTTTTGGTGGAAAAGGATGGAGGATGGAGGGGAAGAGAGAGGAGAATAGAGATGGGAGGGATATGACGGTGCGAGAAAGAGAATTGTGGGAAAGTTGTAGTGTTTTGAGGCCAAGCCTGATGGAGAAGCCGTTGGGAAGTATACTTCAACGAATGAAGGCACACAATGACTCGGTCTTCGGCAGAATGTCAGGTCGATTTCGAAATGCATAGGATTAAGAAAGACAAGTACACAGGTTTCTTTCGAAGGAATAGAATAGCTGTTCCCAGCTGCCCCCTTCGAGGCACCATCTCCACCGCCTACGCCCACAATATCATCTCCTTCCCGTCTTCCCATCTTCCCATGCCAAGACCAGACACCCTCTCCGGGTTTTATTTCCTCTTTGGCAGAGCTGTAGCGCATATGTTTCAGGAGCAAACATCCATACTACTTGCGAGACGTTGCTCATGACTGAAAAATTATGTACATAAAAGAAATCGCCGACAGGAGAACTTTGCGTCCGGACTTACGAAGGAGTTTTCCCCCTGCTTGCTGAAAATTGTACGTTCTAATACCTCGCCCCCGAAAATTGGTCCTCGGCCCTAGATCGAGAAGAAAAGTGCCGGGGCCGAGAGAAGAGGTGGGGGGTATAGGTGATGGAGGCCGAGATGAACACGTGGGGGCAAGTTGAACGGGAGTTGGGCGTGCAAACGGCGAGTATTGTATCATTGGACGATCTGATTGCGACGTCGAGAGGCAAAGGGAACGAGAGGAAGATAGAGAGGTTGGAAGAATGTAGGAGGAGATATGATATCCGGTTGGTGATTGATGATTGAAAGCGGTTGGGCTGTCACTAGAACCTCCTCAGATCTGAAGGCGCCCCGATGCGGCTAAGTGCATTAGGTACCTCCGAAGAGCGAAGCTGCTTCCAGACCAAGGAAACGATTGACATGTAAAAACTAACAATCATGATCGAATTGTACAGTCTGGTCCCAGATCCTACCCGTCGAACCGCCTACTTTGCTCCACATGGGTTCTCTGCCAACCAATCTCGGAGCGCTGACATCGCCTCTTGCTTCTCCAAATGGCCATGACCAAAAACCTGTAGACCTCAACATACACAATGTGGCTTTGGGGGACACACTTTTCAAGGCCTGGTACCCCTCATTCTATCCAGAGGAGATTGTTGGCAAGGACCTGGGCAGGCTCCATGTCTGCCGGTGGTGCTTCAAATACTCCAAGGAGCTTGTGCCCTTCCTGACGCATCAGAAACTATGTCCAGGGAAGCGCGACGACCCGCCTGGAGAATTGATCTACTCTAAGGACTTACATGCAATATACGAAGTTGATGGGGAGGAACATCAGGCATGCCATTTACGCGCGTGTCTAAGCCGCCAGACTTCGCTAACAGACATTGTCTCCGAGTAGCTCTTCACGCAAAACCTCTCGCTCTTCGCCAAGCTCTTCCTGGACAACAAATCCGTCTTCTTCGACGTCGTCTCCTTCAACTATTACCTCTTGGTCCACACCCCCACCACCCCATCCCAGACCCCGCAAATCATCGGCTTCTTCAGCAAAGAGAAGATGAGCTGGGACAATAACAACCTAGCCTGCATCCTCGTCTTCCCACCCTGGCAACGCAAAGGTCTCGGTAAGATTCTCATGGGCGTAAGCTATGAGCTCAGCAAGCGAGAAGGACGGTTTGGAGGCCCAGAAAAACCGTTGAGTGAGTTGGGACGGAGGGGATATATGCAGTTCTGGGAGGCGAGGGTTGCGAGGACGATATTGGGTATGAAGGGCAAGAAGGTGAGGAGTGTGAAAGACATTGCGGAGGAGTGCTGGGTGCTGCCTGAGGATGTCATTGGGTCGCTGAAGAGGATGGGGATTGCAGGGGCGAAGAGGAAGGATGGGGGGGTGGGTATGAGCAAGAAAGCTGTCAGAGAGTGGGTGGCGAGGGCGGGTGTTGATCTGACGCCACCGGTCTCGGAGGACGCGTTTCTGATAGAGTGGGTGGATGAGGAGGAGGAGGTCGAGGAGTAAGATGCTGTTCCATGCATGGGGGCCTGTCATTGGAACGAGCTCATTGAGAAGAGGTAGGCCCGCAGTGTCCGAAATTTTGATGGCGTTGTACTCATATCAATGATTTAGCCTCCTTCTCTGGTCTTTGGTTTTTACTGTTTCGAAAGTACAAGGTCAACATTCAACATCCAACATCCGACCTCATCGTCATCAGTCCATTGTGCAACACCACTGAAGCCGTAAACGACATACTTCCAGAACGGCCATCTCTTACCACAAGAATTTTGTTGTCTTGTCTCAAAAAAGCTGGCTACCTCTTTGGCACCCTTTGAGCCCGCTATCGACCTGGGTCCTGATTACCAGTATCCTGAAGAGGGGGCTAGCAACTACAGAATATCAGTTCTTTACCGGCATCGCAACCTAACACTCTCGGGCCCTAGGAATTCTTGCAATGTTGCCAAGCAGCGCCTTCAATTCGGACGAGTTCTTACATCTACTGCTCGAGTGTGAGGGTGCAGACGAGTCTTTGGAAGTCCACCCTACTGTCTTGGAATCAAGATCGGACTGTTCGCGCATGCCCGACAGGAGAAAGTTGAAGTAGAATTCATTTTTCCATGAATTGCGACATGTGACTCATTCAGGAGAGGAGGGACACTCACCCAAACTCGTCTTGAAAGATAATAAGCCAAATATTGTGGGGATGATGCTGCACGCCTTCTACGCTTGTGACTATGAAGTCCCACAGTCCTACGGGAATGGCAGGTAATTCATTCTCTGTGCCCACATTCATGCACTGTTGGCTACGATGTTCAGCTCTTGAAAGCCCTTGCGAACGAGAAACTCGCCGCTGCTTGTGACTCGAAGGAATTCGATTTTGCAGACTTCTTAAACGCAGTTAAAGTCATCTACACCATGACACCATCTTCGGATAGAGGCCCGCGTGACTGTCTTACTGGGGCACTGAAAGCCCACCGAAAGAAGTTTCGCGATTCTGAGCAAATTGTGGCTCTGTTCAGGGACCGGCCAGACTTCGCCTTGGATTGTTTCTGACGCGGACCAATCTTCCACGGCACATTCTCCGCGCAAGAGAAGGCCAGGTGATTGGTCTTACGTGTGCAGTTCCCATCATTGCATAAATTCACCTACCTTTGAGGAATGTGGCTTTGCTGGTCCGATTAGGTAATAGTACTACGATTCCTGAGTCTTGCGGGCACCTCTGTGAAGTCAGTCTACTCGTAAATAGGTGCTTTGACCTTCTAACAAGGTGTATACAGATTGTGTACCAAATAGAGAGAATGGAACTATGGAGTGTGACCGTCTGAGCATCAGAGAATTCGAGCAATTTGTTAGCGGGTCACAAAATTCAAAAGGCTATTATTTACCATGATCTCTAATGCTTACCCAAAACAAGTTGATGATGGTAGAGAAAGCGCAAATCGTCTGTCAGTTCCCTTGAGCAAGATCACCCGAGCTACAGTGGCATATTGGTCTCTTAGATCTGTAAATTGGGGTATTATGGTCGTATTGTAGGCGCTTTGCCCCTCCGTACCCCCCGGGCCCCACCGTCGAAAATTCCGCTATGACTGGAACTCCAACTTTACTGTATATTGCTTGTGACTAGCCAGTGGGAACCAGTCACTTCTACCTTTTCTCTCCATGCAGCTTCTATACCACCACAAACTCTTATTTGCGCGACAACAACGGTAGCCTAGCCACCAGTCATGGCTACCACGGATTTGGTGAAGCAACAGGTGGTGGACAATATACCCAAGCGGATCAAAGAGCTGCAATTCGGTCTGGGGTGAGTCTGTGTGGTCGACAGAGTGCGGTCAAAATCTGATCATTCCCCAGTACAAGCCAAGACTTCATAAAGCAAGGCGTCCTCGAAGTCTGCGATCGAGCCCTCTACGATTTGACAAGGGATCGAGCTCCCGCTCAAAATGGGCCTCTCGACGCTCGTATGGGAATCTCTGGGAAATCGGGTTCCTGCGAGACCTGTGGCGAGCCCTTGCAAACATGCAATGGCCATTTTGGGTACATCAAGCTCGCGTTACCTGCCTTACATATCGGCTACCTCAAGATCACAATCGCGATTCTGCAGGCGATCTGCAAAGTGACTATAAGCCTTCCATGGCAGCAACACGGACTGATGTACTCTAGGATTGTGCCCGCATACTCCTCACAGAAAAAGATCGCCGCACGTACCTCCGAGAACTTCGTCGACCCAACGTTGACAACTTCAAGCGTACTCAGATTTGCAAAAAGATCTTCAAGGAAACCCGGAAGATGCACATATGCCCCGGATGTGGCCATCTGAATGGTAAGGTGAAGAAGACAGGTTCGGGTCCCTTGAAAATCATCCATGAGAAGTTCAGCCAGTACGAGGCTTCCAAAGCCGTAAGCAAGAAGCCCCCCAAAGAGAAGCTCAAGTTCGAGAAGACTTTCGACAGCGTCAGGAAAATTGTTACCGATGTTGAGAGGAACATCAAGAGGGCAATGGATGATCTCAACCCGTTGAAGATCTTGAATCTTTTCAAACGGGTGATTGCATTGGATTGCGAGATGCTAGGCATGAACCCTGCGGAGGGAAGACCGGAGATGCTCTTGTGGCAATACTTCCCGATATCTCCAGTCTGTCTTAGGCCTTCAGTTTCTCAGGAAGGCTCGACTACCGAGGACGACATAACGTCCAAGATTTCTGACATCATCCACATTAATACTCTGATTGCGGAAGGGCTTCAAAAGGGTCAATCAATCTCCACAATCATGGAGCAGTGGGATTTCCTACAGCTCCAGGTTGCAATGATAATCAACAGCGAAGTCCCAGGTATACAGCCTATAGGATATCACGTTGCCATTCGAGGATTCTGCCAAAGACTGAAAGGCAAACAAGGCCGATTTCGAGGGAATCTATCTGGCAAGCGCGTCGATTTCTCCGGCCGAACAGTCATATCACCGGATCCGAATCTTGGGATCGACGAGGTTGCAATACCAGTATCTGTAGCCAAGACTATGACCTATCCAGAAACTGTCACTCGGTACAATATTGAAAAGCTCCGAAAGATCATTATGAACGGACCAAAGACATGGCCGGGGGCGACTTATATCATCAAACGGGGCTCAGGGCTCAGGCAATATGTAAAATATGGCAGAGCAAGTAGTCACGTGGACAACCTGAAGATCGGAGACGCGGTTGAGCGTCACCTTGAGGATCGGGACATTGTGCTCTTCAATCGGCAACCCTCGCTGCACAAGATCAGTATAATGGCTCACTACGTGAAAGTCAGGCCGAGTCGGACTTTTCGGCTCAATGAATGCGTGTGCACTCCATACAATGCCGATTTCGATGGAGATGAAATGAATCTCCATGTACCTCAGACAGAAGAGGCAAGGACGGAGGCTACAGAGCTGATGGGGGTCAAACACAATCTAATAACGCCGAGGAACGGGGAACCTATCATTGCTGCCATACAAGACTTCATCACCGGAGCCTATTTACTGAGCAACAAGGATAACTTCTTCGACCGCAAAACTTTTACCCACATTTGCATGTACATGGTTCATGGCAATGTGCAAATCGATCTGCCTCCACCAGCGATACTAAAGCCGGTCATGTTGTGGACTGGCAAGCAGGTGTTTAACTTGTTGATGCGTCCAAACAAGGCCTCAGAAGTTCAAGTCAACCTTGATGCCGCTTGCCGAGAATGGAGAGCAAATCCGGGCTCAAAGATTCATCGGGATTTGGACGAAAGGGATTCATGGCTTTGTATACGCAATTCAGAAGTGATGTGCGGTGTCATGGACAAATCGACTGTCGGTGCAGGCAAGAAAGACTCCGTCTTTTACGCCATCCTGCGCGATTATGGCGAGACGGCTGCGCTTGAGGCTATGAATCGTCTTGCTAGACTTTGCTCTCGATATCTGACAAATCTTGGGTTCTCAATTGGCATTGGTGATGTCACACCAGGTGAGAAGCTGATCAGCATCAAGGAATTACTCGTTGAAAAGGCTTATGTGGAAACCGATTCGCTGATTGAGAAATTCAAGAATGGTACACTGCACAAAACCTCGGGATGTGACGAAGAGCAGACAATGGAGACTCAGATTTCTCAAGTTTTGAGTCGAGTCCGGACTGCCGCCGGGGACATTTGCTCCGAGGAGCTCAGCAAATACAATCCTCCAATGCTGATGGCGACATGTGGTGCCAAAGGCTCCCGCATCAACGTTTCGCAGATGGTCGCTATTGTGGGGCAACAGATTATCAATCAAGAGCGCGTGCAGGATGGTTTCCAAGATCGAACTCTTCCCCATTTTCCGAAGAATGCTCGCCAACCACCCTCGAAAGGATTCGTGCGCAACAGCTTCTTCTCGGGGCTCAATCCCAGCGAATTCGTCTTCCATGCAATGTCTGGAAGAGAGGGTCTGGTGGATACTGCCGTCAAGACTGCCGAGACGGGATATATGTCTCGTCGTCTGATGAAGTCTTTGGAAGATCTGTCCTCACAATACGATGGTACTGTGCGCAACTCCTCCGCAGCCATCATACAGTGCGCGTACGGGGACGACAACCTCGACCCGTCGTTCATGGAAGGATCGGCGAAGCCAGTCAACTTTGGTCGGGTTTTCACGCATATCGAGGTAGGTGGACCACATCGGATTCTCGAGAACACGTTACTGATCCAGTGTAGGCTACGACGCGCCAGAGCGGCGATTCAAATCTACTCCCTTTTGAGATTATGAAAATTTGTGAAGAGCAATTGAAGCCCGAGCGGGAGAAGTACGTACGCAAGTCACTCCTGGGAGAACAACTGGGATACATGGATCAAACACCAAATGGGGTGGATGACAAGGAAAGTGATCGAAACTTTTTGCAAAGCATCGAGGATTTTGTGGTGCAGAAAGCAGAGGACAGAGCCAATACTCGCAAGCGGCTTGGTTTGCCTGATGGAATGGAGAAACCCAAGTCCGCCAAGTCACGCAAGAGTAACAAGGGTAAGTTGCAGTCGTTCCTTGGTCGACTGCCCTAATAGCATGCAGTGAAAGTATCTGAGGCCTACAGCGCTCGTATCGCCAAGCTCTCTCAAGAAACACTACTTGCCTTCATCCAAGCATGCCTAAAGCGACACAAAAAGGCTGTCGTAGAACCCGGGAGCGCCGTTGGTGCCGTCGGCGCCCAATCAATCGGAGAGCCAGGCACTCAGATGACCCTGAAGACCTTCCATTTCGCCGGCGTCGCCAACGTAAGCGTTACGCAAGGTGTGCCCCGAATCAAAGAAATCATAAACGGCTCCCGCCTCATCTCCACCCCAATCATAAACGTCGACCTCGTCAGCAAAACGAACATCACCGCCGCCCGCGTCGTCAAAGGCCGCATCGAGCAAACCTTCCTCCGCGACCTGGTCTACTGGATCGAAGACGTCTGGTCCGCCTCCGCCAGCTATATCGTCTTGAAACTCGACATCCTCACCATCGGCAAGCTCTGCCTCGACCTCGCCCCCGCAGACATCATCCACGCCATCACCTCGAACAAAAAACTCCGGCTGCGCCCTTCGGAGGTCAAATGCTACAAAGACTACATCCGCATCGACATCACCGCCGCCTCCCTCCCCAAAGCCGAAGCAGCAACCCACGCCCGCAACATGCGCACCGCGAAATCAAAACCCGGCCTTAACCCCCGCACCCACGACGAGAACCCCGAAGTCTTCCTCCGCGTCCAAACAACCAAGCGCCTCCTCCCAGACATCCCCGTATCCGGCTACCCCCACGCCTCGCGCGCCGTCATCCAAACCAACTCCGAAAACCACAACGCCCTCCTAGTCGAAGGCTACGGCCTGCGCGCCTGCATGTCAACCCTAGGCGTCAACCCCCTCACCACGCGCACCAACAGCATCATCGAAACCCGCGACGTCCTCGGCATCGAAGCCGCGCGCCGCTGCATCTTCGACGAAATCAACACCGTCATGGGCGCCATGGACATCGATCCCCGCCACACGGGCCTCCTCGCCGACGTCATGACCTACAAGGGCGAGGTCCTGGGTATCACCCGCTTCGGCCTGAGCAAGATGCGCGATTCCGTGCTGCAGCTGGCGAGCTTTGAGAAGACGCCGGATCATTTGTTTGAGGCGGCGTGGATGGGGAAGCGGGATCGGGTCGAAGGGGTTAGCGAGTGTATTATTATGGGCCAGCCGGTTGGGGTGGGCACGGGGGCGTTGGGCGTGGTGCAGAGGGTGAGGGTTGGGGAGGGGAGGAGGGAGTGTGTTTTTGAGGAGGCGTGGGGGAGGGAGATGGGGAGGGGGTGGTAGGGTGGGGGGAGGGGGAGAGGTTAGGTTGTGGGCGGTCTGGGAAGGTATGCCTGCCTGTTCTTTCGCTGGGGATGATGTGGTTTCCATATTTAGCGATGGCGTTTGCGGCTGCATTGATCGCGTGAGATACCACACGGAGGTGTTTTGATCGTTACAACCGCTTTTCCCGTTCCAAGACCCGTTTTTTAAAAAGGTCGGCATGTGGCAAGAATGGAGATAGATACAGTGAATGGCTGGAAGAGGATCAACCCCTACCTAGCCTGGTCGTGGGAAGCTTTCGATACGGTAGCAGAACGCAGGGCTACCTTAGAGGCAGGGTAGACTTCCATCAGAAAAGTCGTAAACCCCAACCCCCCCTGTGTGGCTGAATAGCCTGTGTAGATGGAAAAGGCCGAGGTACTTTGACTTCTGGGCACCTCAAAATCTGCACACACGTTGATATTCTCATAGTTCTATATAAGATGTGTTCTGTAGCCACTCTTCACTATTTGAGACCCCTCCTACCTAGTTTCCGCAGACTGCACCTTGATACCACGACATCACCATCATTACCTTATCACTTTCCAAATTCACGAAAGGGGCTAATACAAGCTAATCAATCTCACTCTGATGCTAGGAAATTATCGTCAGCGATGTACCTTGGGTAGTGTACGAGGAAAATCCATCCCGCAGGGCAGTACCGCCGAGCGCCATCTCAAACAGATTAGGGAAACCAAAACACGTCAACTGGGTATTACAGAATCTGGTACTGTACATTACCTTAGTTGATATGTCCACTCCAACAGATGGCCGGAGATGCCGCCGAGCATGAGGGATATACGCTGGCGGGCACGGCCATCCCCTCGGTCACTTTCAAGCAAACATCACATCTCTGACGCCCCTCACAACTTCCTCAATGATCTCCTCAACACTACCTCCAACATCAACCTCCAACACCCTCTCCTCCTCCAGATTTCCTTCCTTGCCCTTCCCATACTTCAACTTCTTTCCACCATCAACACCTCCAGCAGCAGCTCTAACCGCATCGAAACTCGTGAATTCACTTAATGTGCTCGGATCTAATGGTCTAAGCACTGGCAATTCATCCTTTCCCTTTTTCTCCAATTCGTCGTCGTGCTCGGCATCAATCTTGAATAAAGGCACAAAAATGGTGCCGATACCATATTCTCCCGTAGCCTTACAAATGGCGTCTTTGTGCCACGCCTCCAGCTCCGGATGCGTCAGGACCATCAAAGCAGGATTCAATTTTCGGCGTCTCTCTTCCTCGGAGATTGTGAGAACGGGCTGGTTGATATATTGACTTGTGCCGAATATACCGCCGGAGGTCATGAATTGGTTCCCAACATCAACAGCAGAGGATGCGGTGGACCGAGCCGAAGAACCATCGCCAAAAGAAGCCGTGCTTGAAATTGACGTTCCTGATCCCCTCCGGCTTGTCGACGTCGAAGACGACCCACCGCCGAAACCAGAGAATCCTTCGTTCGCAGGTCTCGATTCCTCCGGGAAGAGCAGACCGGTTCGTGTCATCTTACTCAACCACATCCTCTGATATCTTCCCCTTCCACCATCGTCGCTTCGACTCGCGCCCACAGCTGCGGCTTTGGCACTACTCTCGTGCAAACTGTCACCCTGGAATAAGGGACAGGAAAGCGATTTTGAGACTGAGGTGGCTATTTGGACCTTTCCGGCAACGGAGGTTGGTGCGAGGAGGAGAATAATGTACTTATTGGGTTTAGTACGGGAGGTATCGGCGGCATCTGGTTTGTTGGGTGCTTGTGGAGTAGTGCTTGTGGAGTTGGCGGTCGTACGTAGGGGGGGTTGTCCATCTCAGAGGTTAGGCAAGACATGGGTTGGAAGATTCAATCTTAAAGATCGTCGCTTTTAGACAGATAGGCTCGTGGGGTAAAAAACTCGTGGCTGAAGCACAATCGAGAGGGCCGCCGAGTTTACTAGGCCACACCCCCGAGATTTGGTATATTCTCCTTCATCTCTGCAATGATTGAATGACTACATCCCCCAAATTCCTAGTCATAGTGGAATGGAGGTGGATGTGGTGGAGTTAGTAGGGTTGAAACAAAAGAAGGGGGGTGTGTTGGTAAGGGAGTGTTGGAGAATGGCTGGGGCAGTCTCTCCAGCAGCACTAAGCCAAATCAGGTCTAGCGTATCGCAATCCTGGATCACTGTCAGCCAGGCTGTATGCCGAACAACAAGGGCTATGCTCAGGGCATATCAGCTCCACTAAATGCCTCATTATCTATAGGGCCTAGATTGATCAGCCGAGTATATAGATGAGCCTGTATTCCTAGGTAGATAGAGCAATTGAAATCTCCTATAGCCAACAGGGAGAAAAGGCTTAGTGCTTCGGCCACGAGTTTTTTATCCCGCGAGACAGGGACACGGAGTATGTAATTTTGCTTTACTAGTTGTTTTTGATGTGATCTATCTAATAGGGCATACGGAGGATGACACCAATAGTTTTGGTCGCGCTAGTACGAGACTAGTGAAATTCAGGGCTAGGGCTAAATAAGTGGCCTGGAGCAAGGCCCCAGTCAAAGAACCTAACTAGCTGTTAAATTGATCTTACAGGGCCTGTTCCAGGGACTAGTCCTTAGAGACTCCTACTTGTAGAGTATTTTAGGCGGAAAATTTTAGACCTTCCGGGTGTTTTCGTCCAGGTAACCACTCCGGGGGCCAGGATGAGCCTAGGATCAACTCGTACTAGCGCAAACTAAAACTATTGGTGTCATCCTCCGTACTAATAGGGCTAATATTAGATAAATACATGTACTTTTGGCCACGAAAAAAAGGACCAACGCGGAGGTGCCTTTACTGGGCTCGAACCAGCAGGAAAGCTACTTGTACGTAAAAATCTTTCGGCTGAGAGGTTACGTACTCCCGTATAATTACCTCCGGAACTGCCGTAGGATAGCTTCTATCTAATAACTATACTACGTTTTCCTAATCATCGTATAAGAGAAAATCAGAAAACCAATATTTCTTAATGATAGTTGGTATAGATATACCCTTATGGTAAAAAGTAACCAGGCTATCGCTATTATCTGTCGTATATCGTAATCGAATCGAGAAGCTGATGCTCGGAAAGACGAAAACCAAACAAGATTTCGTGTCGTCGACGAGGGTGGATTTCGCGCTAGGTTAAAAGTGTCGACGGGGGTCCGAAAGTACTCGTAATCTATTCGATCGATCGATTGGTAGACCTCTTGGCCTCCTAGCTATAGGGAGCTAGGAGTTGATAGCCAGTACCACGTAAAGATGGGTCACCGTCGCTGGCCCACGGAATATGTAATTGAAGAGAAACGGCTTGTAATAAAATGAACATCAATGTAATGAAACATGCAAAAGCCATAACGTAAGCCACGCTAACAGAGTCGCCGAGAAACAAAAGTACCTGCTCCCTCTTCAAAGAACTCTCCGAATGCCAGTCACGCGGCGCTGAGTGTTGAGCAAGCCTGATGTGACAATCACTATAAAGGGAATTTTCGTTTCATCGACTCGAAACTCAAAGAGTCTCCAACGTCCATGATGTAGCAGGGGGAAGTAGCTCCAGCACCGCTCCGTGGAACGAGAGAGCCAACTCGCCCGTCATTCTATCCTTGAAAGTGAGAATCATGTTGAGCGGAGGCTGGAAAACATAAGCATATCAACTACAGGTCTATAGAGGAACGGAGCAGGACATGAGATGTTGATCAAGTTAAGTAGTTTAGGCACGGCGGGTTTTCCACCACACCTGGAGGGAGGTTATATCCATTCCACTGTACAAGAACCGGACCCCGGGAGTGGGGGGACGTCACGTTATCGACACCACCCATCCGGAAACCCCCCATCAACTCTCCCCCCACTCTATCCTCCCCCTCCCCCCCCCTCTCCCTCTTCCTTACGTCGCATAAAAAACGCCCAAAAGCGCCGTAGCCCGCTCTCTATGCAAGTCGTAAATGCGGTAAAATGGGTATCATAACTAAATCCGACAGGTCCTCCCCACGACCATCCCCCCCCATCAACGGTTCTCCGTCGTTGTTGTTGATGTGGTTGTGGTTGCCGCCGTCGGCGAGGCCAACCCCATGCTCAAACGGTTGAAACTGGGGATCGAGGGCAGCTGCGGATCCGGCCGGGGTGAGTCTTTCGCGGGGACTCGAGGTGGGCGATCGCTGTTGGTGGGGATGGGCAGCCCTGCGGTTGAGGCACCGGTCTTCTCGTCGCGGATGCTCTCCTCTCGGCTGCCGCCTTCGCCGTCTTCTTCCACGACTGGTAGTGTCGATCCCGCGACACCGGCGCTCCGCTCGGCGCTGAGGCTTCTTGCAGCGCTCAAGGTACGATCCCTCGCGGGATCTTCGTGCGTACCCTGTTTCTCCGTCTTGTGCGCTTGCTTCTCGGCATCCCCGACGACTTTTTCGGTGGATCTCCTAGAGATGGGGAAGCTCGACCGGCGGTGGCTGCTGCTTTCGTTGGTGGAGCCGTCGAGCTGGTCGTTCTGGCGCTCGGCTTCTTCCCTAGTTATGGTGAGTCCGCTGATGAACTTTATGAATCGTTCGCCGTAGGATTCGGGTGGGATGGGGGAGATTAGCGCTTTGTTGTTTGACATGCCTTTCCAGAAACTCTCGGCGCGTTTGATGAAGCCGTACTAGGAACGTTGTTAGTCGTTGAAATTCAACACAAGTCAAGGCTGCGACTTACGTGGGTCAAACAGTCGATGACTCCCAGGTAGTAGATCTCCTCGCCTGGGTGGCCGTCCTCATGGGTAGCTCTGAACCCACCATCGTCACTATAAAAAATGAAATTCTTCCTCTCCTCCAGCATTTCGTCTGGCATCTTGCTAGTACTCTGATCGATTGGCACTGGCTTCTCCTTTTTGATGATCTGCCGAAGCTGTCTTGCATGCCTCGCGTTCTCAAGCTTCGAGGGGGTCCTGGTAAGCATTTTGACCTGCGGTTCTGCTTCGTCATCTCCACCAGGCTGGAACACTTGGAGAGTCTTATCTCGCAGGTTCTCCTCATTGCCTTTTCCTAGATCGTGAATCCCAACGAGAAGTGAATAATCCATGATCTTGAGCTTTTGAAGTAGCCCAACGTCCCTTTTCATCTGTTCGATGAACAAATGTTTCTTCTGCGGGCCGAACTCCAAGTGATAATTCCTCCGCAACCAGTTCAGGTCTTTGAGCGTGGCCCGTGGATTCTTTTCGAGGTCTGCTTCTTTAAAGTCTCGTCCAATTGTCGAACCTTTGAGATCGAAAGTCTGATGAATGTCTCGATGTGGCGGAAATAGATTATTCATCACCACAAAATGGATCTTTCGGCCATAGGGTATCTTGACCCGGTGAAGACCATAGAATTGCGATATCAGGGAGTTGGGGTACTTTCCGATGTGGGCATAGTACTCTCTCAGTATTTTCCTCAGCAATTTGTGTTCTCCTTGATGTATAGTTTTGATAATGTACTTGTAGTCCCTGGAGAAGTAGAAAAAGCTTCCACTTTTGCCGGGTGAGCCGAGTTCTGAAAGGATGTATTTACTTGTTAAGGACATTAAGTAGTCTGCCGGATCTAGTTGGAATTTTGCTCGAAGGTGACGGAATACCCATGGAGCGTAGTCTTTGAACTTGAAGTCGTATTTGGCAGACGGAGTCAACTCATTGCCCGTACTGGAAATCGTCAGTACAAAGCCTTTTGTAGGGAAGCGACATTCCTTACATATCAAATGAGAACTTGTGCCTGGCGTCGAAGTCGGCATCAGTCAGATCACGATTGATTTTCGCGTTGGTTCTCGATACAGTAAATCGTATGCCAGTCAACATATTGTATGCTGTGACCCAATTGACATGGTTCATATCAACTTTAGTTCCCACAACGACCCTGTCATCCTCCTCCTCCTCTTTCCTTTTTCTTCGACTTGCCCTCTTCTGCCGTACTGTCTCCGTCCACCTTGCCATGTCCCCATCAGGGGGCACATCGTCCAGATACATGTCGGAATGTATGGATCTGGTCGGTGCGCGGGCCAGATTAGCCGAAGCTCGTGGAGTCCGTGGGGAGGGTGAAAAGCGTCCGCTATCACTGCCACCGTCGCTCGCAGTGATCGGTAACGAAAAGTCTCTCGATGTCCGACTAGTCGATACCCTGGGCACCTCCAAAGTATGGCGATGATGCAGACGAGGTGCTACAGGATGCAGAGAAGTGGAGGAAGAAGATGCTGGGGCCTGAGGAGCGTTGGGAAGAATTGGCTGCGCATAGACTTTGCTCGATTGAGGGAAAGTCGCTGGGATAGTGAAAGGTGCCTCCGAGGTTACTGGTGAAGTTTCAATCCCATTCAAATATGTGGGACTGCTACTCTGGCTTTGCGGCGCCGATAATGAATGTACTCTTCCATGGCCTTTGAGGTTACTTTTCCCTCGGTGGGCACTGTCCTGTGATTTGCGCGTTGCAGGTTGGGTGGCCGTAGCGGGTCTAGAGGGAAGCGCTTGCTCCGTAGCACTGGGCTTTGTGAAACCATTAGACCCTGGTGGATTGTGTTTGCCGGCTTCGTCAGACCCAGCATAACCATTTGCCGTTGAGTTGTTGCTTTCATTTCGCCTGTGTGATCGCTCTCTGTGACTTTCCATGCTGTCACTTGATCTGCCATTCGGCAATGCTTGCAGACTTGAATTTATCCCGTCAGGTTCTTCATATAAGACCTCTTCCACGCGCTGGCCACTGCCAGAGCCATCGGCAGATATTCCATTTAACAGGTGTTTTGGTATAGAGGCCGCATGTGTCGATTTGTCCGTGGAGGTCTGCTGGGGAGGCTCGTAGGGTCTTTCTTCGTTCGTGACCAGATGGACAGGTTCGCTGCCGAAGCTTGATAAGATCGATGGCATATTTCTCCCGTATTCGAGGGAAATGAAACCCCGGGGCTCCAATCCAGCAGCCTTCTGCGAGTGGAGAATTTATGACACCGGATGGGCTCCCATGGACAGCAAAGCTATACGGCGCATAGGGTGGTCCCTTGGCATTGCGTCGCTTTCTAGACTAGGTTTTGTTTCGGCTGCTGATTCCGAGCTGAGTGTGATTAGGAATCTGGCGAGAGAGTGATGCGCAGCCAATGCACCACGAAGCATGACTCAATTGCTCAGTTGCATTGTTGGTATCGAAAAGTAGACCTAGGCCATCGCCAAAGGTTAGGTATGACAATCGTTAGAGCTTGGATGTGCAAAGCAACGAGACGGTCTTGGTACGGATACCAGCTTAGGCCGCCGTGGCGGCCAAACCTCCCTCTCGGATCCGACCTTACCCAATACGCCCCTAGCGTCGGATTTTAGCTCGTTTCTCGGAAAAACTTCGGCCCGGTAACATCGCGTCGCGTCAATCCTCAATTCTCGCAGGCGAAAGAGTTAATTAGAAAGCGCTCATGTATCTGCCTCAAGCCAGGGCCAGCCAGACAGTCAACCAACGTTGACTCGAAATTCTTCCACTTTGCACATCTCTTCAAAGCATTCTTTAACTAATCTGGTGATAACATGGCTTTTGGGGTCTCAAACTCCTTCAAGAGGTTTGGAATTCCGATCGCTATCTCTTGTTTACACTGATTCCAGACTAGGGGCACAGTGAAGACTTACTCGAGGCACAGGGCGCGCCTGGAGAAAACTCATGATGCTGATCGACCTCGCAAAAGAGTATGCATGGATCCAACCGGCGCGATTGTCGAAGAGCTCCTAAGCCCCAGACTCCAGCTAGAAGATGCGGTCGAAGAAAAGAGCGAGGGCGAACCATTAGGCCAAGCAAGCAAAGAGCACTCTTCGCTTGCTTCTTCTGTCACTGCGCACTCAAGCCCTCCGCCGCCAGATCGATCGCTGTTCTCCTCCGATGCAATCCAAGATGAATCAGAGCTCTCCTCGCCACCGTCCTCCCCCCCTACGGGTTTACCCTCACCCGCAACCACAGCGCGCAAACCGACTTTTTCCTTTCTCAAACGGAAACGATCTTCTTTGGAGGATGAAATCGTATCGTTGCCTCTGTCCGACATCACACCTAATGCATGCAAGATTCCTCTGCAACAGCGCGCTGCCAAAAAAATCATGACCCAGATGCAGATCGATCTCGGAGGAGAGACGAGGAAGGCATGTCGGGCGTGTGGAATGGAGTATATCCCAAGTGTAAAAGAGGATGCTGCTCTGCACAAGGAGTTTTGTGGTATGAACGTCAGCGGAGTCGAAATGGGAAGACCGTTTTTGAAGGACGAAAGCGCAAAGAGAGTGAGATCTGAGAAGGCGATCACTAGAGAGAAAGATAGCGTGGTAATGGTCGACCGAAAGAGCTCGCTGGCCGTCAGGAGCAAGGCGAAGAAGGTGTTGGACGTCGTGAACGCGGAGCTGTCCTCCACCGACATTGACAACGAGCGATTGTGGGCGGGTCTGCTAGTCGACGCAGCAGAAAGAACGGGGAAAAGAAGTACGAGCAAGCGAAAAGATGCCAACGAAGGACCTGAAAAGCGAAGTGACCGTTTCAAGATGTTTCTTTCTCTGGTGGACGACAGGTGTGTCGGGTTCTGCCTAGCAGAGAAGATCACCTGCGCGTTCCCTGTCGTACATTCCCAAGCTGCAAAGGAAACGAGCAGTGAAGTAAAGCCTGCTTCCAGAAGCTCTTCCATATCATTCTCCACCGCAGCTGACGTTGCACTGCTCGGTATATCGCGGATCTGGACATCGAAATCGCAGAGAGGCCAGGGCTTGGCCACAGATGTGTTGGACTGCGCGAGGAGAAATTTTTTCTATGGTATTGAGGTGCCTAAGAATCTCGTTGCCTTCAGCCAGCCAACTGAGAGTGGAGGACGCTTGGCGGAACGATGGTTTGAGGCAGAGATTGGTTGGCACGTTTATCAAGGAGAAGGGTGATGACTTGCATGGAGACTGGATACCACGGCGATGACATTATTCGGGTACAATATCAATCGGATTGATAATCGGATCAGGTTCACCGACTCTCTGCCTTTCATTTCGTGCTGCAGTATCGTCAAGTAATTGTTTCTCTCGGATTGCCTGAAGTAACCAGTACATTGCCTCCATTTCTTTGCAGAGGTACTGCTCGGCTTTGACGAACTCTCCCGATCGACTCTGTAGAATTTGCTCGAAAGTGCGCAGCAATAAATCGTTGGGGTCGCCTCTACTGGACCGGCCCCTTAAATGGCTACCAGCGTAAAAGCATTTTGCTAGCCTGACGTTACGCCTTAACAGTATCTCGCTGAGGAGATACTCCCGACAGTATACATCAAATTTGCCTGTCTGAAAGCTCAGGTACAGCTGGTCCAGTCGAGGTAGTGTTTGCAGCATTCTGCCAACTTCATCCAAAAAGATTTTGTACTTTTGAATGTAGCCCAATCGTTCCTTCTCTTGCTCATCCAGCTGGTTATCCCTGGTGGCACACTTCCTGAGCCATGCGCTGATACCATGAAAACCTGCGTATGAAGACTTTCGCATGAAGACATCTACACCAATGAGATCGTCAAAAGGTAGTAGGCTGATATGTAACCGGCGAACATTCTCGAGATTCGTGTGGCTCCGGAGCATGGAGAATGGTATTCTGGGATTTCTCGGATGAGCCCACGTGCTTTGGCTCCAGGATATCAGGACGAAGGAGTCCGAGTCCGGTCGGCTTTCGTTCATTGGTAGGCGAGCAGCTTGCGGATGCCTGACATAGAGCGCGAATATATTTTCACGGTACAGTATTTCGGTGGCTTCTCGATTGATCTGCTTGTTGACGAAAAGAATGCCTGGACATTTGCCAGGAAACCACACGACGGGACAATCTGATTCCTCTCGGTCTTCTTGGTATGTAGAGTAGGGCAAGACATATCTGTAGATGGGAAAGCGGACTTCCACAGGCAACCAGTGGAGAAACGTGGAAAAGTGAGTAGACATGGCAAGAACAGCAATTTGTGCGCACTGGAGTGTTTTGCGTTCTGATGTGATACTCTATAACAATGGAGAGGGAATCAAGGTCAGACAATGGGTGCCTGGCACTCCGTAATGCTGGTATCGACCGACCTTGTCCTAAGCCGACTGGGCACCTACGAATTTTGAAGTCTCACGCAAATTTCCTGCAAAGTCGTAGCATCCATTTGTCTATATTTCTTACTTTGTGGACAAATTTAGGTGGAGATGGCAAAGGGACAAGCGGTGAAGAAAAAGATGGAGATGGAAATGAAGATATGTGCCTAGAACGAGGAGAAAGGCGTGCCGGGGTCCTCGGAACAAGCCCGAAGGATCCGAGGATACTAACAACGCTCACCGTTGCGAGGGGTGTATGGTATATATCAGGTACATTTATCAATGTGCTGCCAACTATTCACCACTCCTCCGTATGCCACCACTCCCTATCGAATTCTGCCCTCATGAAGATCCATCCCGCCAAGAACCGTCATGTCTGGCACCAACCCTTTCCGCCGTAAGGGTCTCTCAGACCAGGGACCTAACAATCCTCGTGAGGGAGCGAACCATTCTACTTTCCTAGAAAAGCTAGAAGCACAGACTCCTCACATAGACACCGGTAGGTTCCAGACAGTATACTCACTAAATTTCGAAGCGCCAGCCGGCGAAGCTGATACTCCTTAGATGTGACACGGCCAGCCAAAACTAAAACGGGCAAGACCGTTCGCATAATATCCCCTCACTCAGCAACATCAGACACAGGTGCTGGCGTGCGAAAAGGCTCCTTTGATTCGTCACGCTTTCTCCCTTCTCTCCCACCTCCAGAAACCGCTTCGCCCACGGGATCCCCAGACGAGCCTCTCGAGGACCCTTTCGGCGCTGATTCAGATGGGGGTGGAAGTACAGAAGACGAGGGAACGCGCCTGAATACTATCAAGAATCAGGGTGGCTCGTATAATCCCACAGTGCCGATTTTGGGAGTGCCATTCAACCCATTCAAAAAGACACTCGGAACCCTGGAAAGTAAAAGCTTAGGCGCGGAGCAAACGGCTTCGATAGACGAACCCAAACCCAACAAACCAACGTACGATGTTGATGACTTCAAAAAGCTACTGTTGACTGGCGAGAAGAGTCTTACAGCGGCTAGCGCATCTACAGCACCACCAGTCACTTTTCAGAGTTCAGCAGCAATAGGCGACAACAGTAGCAACACTGATACCTCCTCGATATCTCGACATTCCATCTTCGAACCCGCTTCGAGTCCTTTACAAGAAACTCCGCATACTTCTCAAGAAAACCTTCCGTCCGATGACGAGCGTCAACAGCCGGTGGAGAATGCTCCGAAAACGGAGAAAAGCAGACCGTCCACCCCAAGACACCGCTATGGCAAGCCTGTGAAAGCAGGTGCGCCAACGACGGTTTCATTTGAGGACCCAGCCTTTTCTTTCTCTGACTTCGGTGAGAACTCGCAACGACGTCCAAATGTTGGATCCCCTGCTACACCTGTGGACGCCGACAAACCATTGCCTAGCCTACCCTCTGGGTTCCACCATAAGCCTGAGAGCGATGGCATACTCTCGAATGCACTCAAGCAGCAAGAACCGACGCTTGAGCCCCAAAGATCTGCCTCGGGCTCGAAGCGCAATCCTCCACCACCTCCACTCTCTCGGAGACATAGCCAGCTAAAACCCAGGAACCCTGACTATGCTGGGCAACCGTCACCACTATCAGCAGAGCCTACCTCAGACCCAACTCTATTCTCCTCGTCTCCTCCTACCAGTACAACGAAGGGTCCTCTTCCGCCTCGGCCACGAAAGTCGGGACTGGCCAGAGGCAATTCGTCCTCGTCAACAAATACAAATGCTTCAACTGCTCTCCCGCAAGACCCTACGGAAGCGGTCGAGGCCTCCCCTTCTCCGAAACCAAGACCTCCGGCTCCCCCAACACGGAGTCCAAATCTAGCCGCAACCAAGCGGCCACCACAGCCCGCGTCCAGTTCACCCTCGATGGCCCCACCTCCTCCCCCCAGAAGGAGAGGGTCAAGTCAAAGTAGCTACACTCCATCTCGGCTCAGTGGAAACTTCAGCAACGCAGCTGGGTCACGTTTCAGGAGTGATTCTGGCGCTTCTTCCATCTCCCAGTTCCAGATGACAAGTCCAGAACCTCAAATAGAGAAGAAAGATATCATGGCCGACCTGTCGGCGTTGCAAAGAGAAGTTGACGAGCTGCGAGGAAAGTTCAAGGAATGATTCCATTGTTCGCTTCATACTGCAGAAGCTTTTTGATAGAATGGCGCTCTAGAGTACGTGGGCGCATTACACACCTGGAAGGGTGTAGGTTGCTCTAGACTGCGATTTTCCCGTTGAAATCTTATCTTCCCGCGCGAGTAGGCTGGCATTTTGTGGCATCGCAGGGCGTTTTCTCCGAACAGTATATACAGAATTCCAACATTTCCCATCTCCAACACCTGGCGCACCGACCAAATGGTTCTGCAAAGCTTTAGCATGGCTGAAATATAGCATTCAAGTACAAAAACGTTCTAGAACGAATCTCGGGTGCATAGTGTACATCATAAAGAAATCTCCAGTCCTGCAGACCCAGATTGTGATATTTTCCCCCTCCTCCTTCAGCCAAATCCTTTCCCACCCTCTCACAGAATCTCACACAAAATCACCACCCATATCCCCTCAACATCTCAATCGGCCAGCCTATCAAACCATTAGCTTCGTCTCTCAAACGGCCCCCCTCATCCCCCCTCCCCTTTCTCCCCCTCCTTCCCAACCCAAAGCAAAACTAAAAAGCAGAGGAAGCAGCATACCGATAACTAACCAACGTATCAACCCGATGACTACTCGTACTAAAACTCCTCAACTGCACCTTCTCCCCATTCTCAATCTCCCTCGCATCGCTGTCGCCCCACTCCATGGGCACCTCCGAGTCCGCATCGGCGTAGACGAGGACGTTGAAGGTGCAGTTGCCGGCGTCGAGCTGGGGGAGGAAGGTCACCGAGGCGGTGATTTGGCGGAAGATAGATTGGATCTCGGATTGAATTTCTTTTTCGGATTTTTCGGGTGCTGAGGGTGGGGTGGCGTCGCTTGGGGGAGTTGGTTTGGTTAGTTGGGCTGTAGATGCGTTTAAAAGGATTTTGGAGGGAGGGAAATGGGGGGGGTTTTGGTACGCTGGTGCTGTGTTTTCCTTGTCTGTAGGTTTGCTGCTTGATGTTGATTTTGTGGTCGGCTTCTTGGAGGGTTTGGTATTGAACATTTCGACCTAAAGAGAGGCTTCAGCTGTGGTTCACATGGGTACCTGATATTTTGGAGGCACAGGCTCTCTTACATCAAATTGCCACCTCTCAACATTCTCGCCCGTCTCTTTGCTGGTGATCACCACAACTAGCTTCGAGATCTTACCACCAACCATCCATTTGTTGAGCTGGGACATAATCTTTTTGATGTAGGCTTTAACTTGGTCGTCTGAAGTGACTGTTGCTCTTATTGGTATAACGAGACGTAGGAAAGGAGATGGAGAAGCAAACCAAGCATATTGAGGCCATATTTCTTTACACTGATGGAAATCAATGAGGGATCAGAGCTGAAATTATAGAGATATTGCGAACGCTGTAAAGTCTTCTGCTGGGTAGACGGCCCGTTGGAATCTATGGTACGGATTAGACTCTGCATTCTACATATAGTCTGGTGAATACTGACAAGATTGTGTTGATCGAGTACTCAAACTACCAATTATTAGCAAATCAACATATCAACAGCAAGGTTCTTTGAATATTGACAAATTCCGCAATCAACTTCGAGGAGCCTATTCCTAATCAGAAGATTCTCCTCCAGGGCAGTCTTGGGATTACCCACCTTTCAGCGACAGCCTGTGGACCTTTGACTTGTCCTTCTCTCCTGACATGGCTGACGATGGTATGAATTTTAATTACAAAGGTAGAGATCATAAGTTCATGGCCAAGGGGCCTTACGTTTATTGAGATGGATTCTGATGTTTACTCCGTTACCCTATGAAACCCTAAGCGCCCTTTACCGCTTAGTACGAATACGGATGCATAAGGAAGGACAGCCGAGAAGATTTTTGAAGCTCAAATAGACCAGAGGCAGTCACCATTCACACTCTGTAGGATATGAGACTCAGTTGGTGGACGACTCATGCAACGATGCCTCCGACTCCTTTCAAGGCCTCAACTTGTCGACCAAGTTTGGCTCTCTCCAAGACGCGCTTTCACGACCTCCACTTGCCGTTACGGAGTTCCTGCTAGGACAATAGGAAGTCTTGAGAAAAGAATATCCGAGATACCGCTTGACCGATTTCGTAATTTCTGCATAGTCGCCCATGTCGACCACGGCAAAAGTACACTCAGCGACCGCTTGCTCGAGCTTACAGGCACAATCGAGCCGGGAGGAAAGAAACAATTTCTGGACAAACTCGATGTGGAGCGCGAAAGAGGCATTACCGTGAAAGCCCAGACATGTAGTATGCTGTACAACTACAAGGGGGAAGACTATCTACTGCACCTTGTTGACACACCTGGCCATGTCGACTTCCGAGCAGAAGTATCACGAAGCTATGCAAGCTGTGGTGGCGCCTTGCTACTGGTGGATGCCAGTCAGGGCATCCAGGCTCAGACGGTCGCCAATTTCTACCTAGCCTTCTCGCAGGGTCTTCAGCTGGTTCCCATCATCAACAAGGTGGACTTGCCATCTGCGGAGCCTGAAAGGGCACTGGCACAGATCAAGGAGACATTCGAACTGGATCCGAAGACGGCGGTGCAGGTGTCTGCTAGGACAGGACAGAACGTGCTAAGTATTTTGCCTAAGATAATTGAGACGGTCCCTGCGTATGTTCCATGATCATCCTGTGCAACCTACCATGCTGATAACCGCAGGCCAATTGGCGACCATCTCAAGCCGTTACGCATGCTATTGATTGATTCTTGGTACTCAACATTTCGAGGCGTCGTCCTTCTCGTCAGACTCTTCGATGGCACCATCAAAGCTGGCGACCACGTTGTTTCATTCGCCACCGGCATTAAATACATTGTGGGTGAAGTGGGGATCATGTACCCAGATCAAACACCTCAGACTATGCTTCGAGCAGGCCAATTAGGCTACATCTTCTTCAACCCAGGCATGAAGCGAAGCCAAGAAGCCAAAATCGGTGACACTTACACCACAATTGGTTCCGAGAAACTTGTAGTACCACTCCCTGGCTTTGAAGAACCCAAAGCCATGGTCTTCGTCGCGGCATTCCCAACGGACACCAGCGAATACGCACACCTCGAAGAAAGCATCAACCAAATTGTGCTCAACGACCGTAGCGTCACTTTGCAGAAAGAATACTCTGAAGCCTTGGGCGCAGGCTGGCGCCTTGGCTTCCTTGGGACCCTCCATTGCTCCGTCTTCGAAGACCGCCTGCGTCAAGAACACGGCGCCAGCATCATCATCACCCCGCCCACTGTCCCCTTCAAAGTGCACAAAATAGACGGCACGGAGGAAATCATCCGCAACCCTGCCGAATTCCCTGACACGGCAAGCACCGCATCCCGCGTGGCCGAGCTGCACGAACCATATGTCCTTGTCACCGTCACCCTTCCAGAAGAATATCTCGGAAGGGTCATCGAACTCTGTGAAGGCAACAGGGGCGAGCAGAAAGAGCTCCAATTCTTCACCGCCACGCAAGTAATCCTCAAATACGAACTCCCCCTCGCCCAACTCGTCGACGACTTCTTCGGCAAACTCAAATCCATGACCAAAGGCTACGCCTCGCTCGACTATGAAGAGTCCGCGTGGCGCAAGTCCAACATCGTTAAGCTGCAGCTCCTAGTCAACGGCGCCCCTGTCGACGCCGTCGCGCGCGTCGTTCACAATACTCAAGTTGACCGATTGGGAAGACAGTGGGTTACTAAATTCAGGGAACACGTTGATCGGCAGATGTTTGAGGTTATCATCCAGGCGGCCGTGGGGAGAAGGATTGTAGCTCGGGAGACGATCAAGCCGTTCAGGAAGGATGTGCTGGCAAAGCTGCACGCGGCCGATGTGGGTCGGAAGAGGAAGCTGTTGGACAAGCAGAAGGAGGGGAGGAAGAGGTTGCGGGGTGAGTTGATCCTTACGAGATTGCGTTTGTGGGAATGATGATAGAGTGCATATTGTACTGACCTTTGCTGCAGCTGTTGGCAATATCACAATCGAGTCGACGGCGTTCCAAGCTTTCTTGGCTAAATGAGGTAACGCAGCTTTTGAATCAGGGGCTTGCAGTCTGCAAGCGGCATTACTCCCCCGAGCCTGAAGAAGCTGAGAGCGTGGTTTGATTGGGAGGAAACTGGCAGGACGTCACATGAAATCCAAGAGGGGCCAAATATTCTGTCAAAATGAAAACGAACTCTCAAAGACTACTCTATGTGAGGGACTTATAGGAAAAAGCAGAAATTATCATCTGGAGACAGTGGCCAAAGCCCCAAGCCCCAAGACCATCTCACCAGATCTCCAACAAATCTGGCGCCAAGGAAACCTCAGTCGACGCCAAACGAAAAAATCCGCTCAATCGAGTCTAGCGCACTCCCCTCCGCCCCCTTTCCATTGTTTACAATCTCCACAACCGCAGCAAAAACCCACGCGTCGCACAGCCGCAGATAGTTACTAAACAAAGAAACAAAGGAAACAAAGTAAACAATATCCACAGTACCAACAAAATCGAGATAGAGATCCATTTATGATACAATACAAAACAACTCATCTACCCCTCTCGCCCCACGCTTGCGTCGTAATAAACATGACAAAACTCGGAGAACGCCTTACAAACACCCCCTGTAACAGTGCTGACAACGAGAGGGAAGCAGCAGGCAGACTAACCCGCGCGCCCTGCCGCATAGTCACCCCCGCCTCCCACCCCCCATGACTTCCCTAGGACCCCTACCCTACATCCCTACACGGCCTCTCCCCCCCCGGGCACTACCTCCCCCGGCCCTCATCTCCGGCGCCCACTATACACCCCCCCATCTCCTTCCTCGACCCCAAATAT
>JAABUQ010002698.1_pt1 | contig 34486 bp, 26 predicted proteins | sample 5560001 | NCBI WGS metagenome assembly JAABUQ01 (sample SAMN10711888, study PRJNA513371) | rock metagenome | isolation source: Antarctica rocks | place: Antarctica: Victoria Land, Finger Mt nord | collected 2015-12-18
GGCAAATATGCCGGGTTTTAAACCCAAACGGGTAATAACGGCAGCACTTTTATCATAACGCGGATTTGCATAAAGCATTATCACTTCGCTGTTTTTATCAAAAATCATATCCAGGTTTTCGCTTTCAGCAACCGCTTGTACTGCTTTGGCAACACGGTCTTGTATGGGTTTGATCAAAGCTGTGCTACGTTGGGAAAGCTCGCCATCCGGTCCGAACTTCTGGCGCTGGAAATCTTTCGCTGCTTTTTCTTTTTCGATAATTTCATTTTCACGGCGTTTCTTCATATCTCCCGTCATCAACACCTGGTCGGCCTGATATGCTTTATACATACGGTCAATATCCTGAAACCGTGCATCTGTTTCTTTTTGCCATTGATCGGAGATGGAAGCAATCTGCTTTTGCGAAGAAGCATATTCAGGAATATGCTTCAAAATATACTCAGAATCAACATAAGCAAAACGCTGGGCAAAAGCTCCCGTTGCTGCCAGTAAAGGCAATATCAACGTTAAAAATAATCTCTTCATACTGCAAACCTACGTAAAAATCTGTTTTTAGAAATCTTCTTAAAACAGATTTTGAATGAACTATATAGTTTAGTTTAAAAATTTACAGTTTATTGTTAATTAAACCCACCGCTCAAACTTTGGGCAATCGAGAAGTGGAAATGGCCTTTATTTGCTGTTGGCAAACCAGGGATAGGATCAAATCCATAACCATAATCCAAACCAAGCAAACCAAATATCGGCAGGAATATACGGGCACCAACACCTGCAGAACGCCTTACATTAAAAGGGGCAAAATCATTAAAACTATTCCAGGTATTACCCCCCTCTGTAAAAGCCAGCAAAAAAATTGTTGCCGACTGGCTGGCAATAACCGGATGACGCAATTCCAATTGGAACTTATCAAAGAGCGGACTTCCGGAGGTGTTGGCAATATTTACGTTTGATCCGTTTGGCACAATATCAAAGTTTTCATAACCTCTTAAACCAATGATTTCCGAACCTTGCAAAAATTGGTAACTCTGCATCCCATCGCCGCCTAATTTAAAACGCTCAAATGGCGATTGGCCAACAACTTTGTTATAAGAGCTTAAAAAACCAAATTGGGTTTGTGCTTTTAAAACCAGTTTTCCATAAATTTTCTGGAACCATTGTGCTTCAAACTTTGCTTTATAGTATTCTACAAAATGGTAACGTTCCTGCGGTGTTGCAATGGCATAGTTGACGTTATTGAACAAAGAATATGGAGGCGTAAATTGTGCAGTCAAACGAATATTGGAACCTGATGTCGGATAAATAGGTGCGTCCAAAGAATAACGGCTGAACGTTTCTGTTAATTTAATGTTGATAGATTTACCCTCATTAAATAAATAACCTTGATAATTATTCAGGTTATAATGGTCAAAACTCAAGGTATGGCTTAAGTTAAAATAATCGTCCGGCCATTTTAACTGCTTGCCGATTGTTGCGGAAACACCGTTGATCGTAATTCCAGAATAATTTCGATCGCCTCTTTTAAGGGCGGGATAATAGCCGTTGAGACCGTTTGAACCGTTGGATTGCAATTGTGTATAAGCAGTTATACCAAAGTTAACAGGTTTTTTACCACCAAACCAGGGTTCGGAATAAGTGAAAGAGAAGTTCTGATAGTTTTTACCGTTGGCCTGTCCGCGCAAACTTAGTTTCTCGCCATCTCCTTTTGGAAGTGGTTTGTATGCACTCAGGTTGAAAATGTTTCTTAGGGAAAAGTTGTTAAAAGTTAACCCTAAAGTCCCAACGATACTTCCACCACCAAAACCACCGGAAAGCTCGATCTGATCGGACGGCTTTTCAACTACGTTGTACAATATGTCCACAGTTCCATCATTTGGGTTGATGTTGGTTGGCCGCGGGTCTATTTTCTGTTCGTCAAAGTTGCCTAACTGGGTAATGGCTTGTGTGCTTCTTACAATAGCTTCTTTAGAGAATTTCTGTCCCGGTTTTGTACGGATTTCCCTTAAAATCACCTTGTCATTGGTTACTTCGTTTCCTTTAACAATTACTTTGTTGATGGTGTATTGCGGGCCTTCGTAAACGCGCAAGTCAACGTCTATGGTATCGTTATGGATACGCCGCTGAACAGGGTCGGTCTGATAAGTTAAATAACCATCGTTTAGATAAAGGGAAGATATATCGTCTCCATTCTGAGAACCGCTTAAACGTTTGTTCAGTTCTTCCTCGCTAAAAACATCACCTTTTTTAATCCTGAGGAGCGTATTTAAAAGTTTGGCCGGATATTTTGCATTGCCTGTCCAGATAATGTCGCCAAAATAATATTTAGGCCCTTCGTAAACTTTAATTTTAACGTTGACCGTCTTATCGTCGTTCTTCCAAACAGAATCGGTTAATATTTCCGCATCACGATAACCACCGGCCTGCATCCTGGCAACCAGCGTTTGCTTATCTTCTTCGTACTTATCTTTCAGGAATTTTTTAGAGCCAAAGAAATTGTACCATTTTTTCTCTTTGGTTTTTTTCAGGTACTTCTTCAGTTTTGCATCCTTAAAAGCAGTATTTCCAGAAAAGGCAATGCTGTTCACTTTTACCTTACTTTTCTTATCCACGTAGGCGTCCAGGATTAAGCTGTTTTTTTCGCCGTTGTCCTTACGTTCTTTAATATCAACTGTGGCGTTTAAATATCCTTTTTCTGCAAAGTGCTTTTTAATGATCGCCGTGGTTGTGTTGATTAAGTTTTCATTAACAATTTTACCGGTTTTATCTTTCAGTTTCTTCTGAACATCTTCCATTTCCCCTTTGCGTAACCCTTTCAAATTAAGCTTTGAAAGCCGGGGACGTTCTTTTACATTAATTTCAAAATTGATCGTATCGTTTTGTAAGGTATATAACAATTTAACATCGTCAAACAATCCCTGCTGCCATAAGTTCTTAATTACATTGGAGGTTGCATCACCAGGTACAGTAATTTTATCGCCTTTGTTTAATTGGGATATTTTGATCAGGACATCTTTATCCAAATATTGCGACCCTGTTACAGTAACTGCACCAATAGTAAGTTCTTTCGGATTAAGATAACTTAAACTATCTGCCGGCAACACTGGAGTTGCGGCAGCTGGCCGCCTGACCTGGGCCAGCACAGCAGAAGATATTGTACAGAAAATTATAGCTAAAAAGTACCTGTTCATTCGTAGAATTTGGAGGCTAAAGTAATTTAAAGAGTTGTTAAAAAATGTTAAACGTAAAAATATTAGTTCACCTGCTCGCTGGTCATCCCAAAGCGCCTTTCCCTTTGCTGGTAATCCAAAATAGCTTCAAACAAATCTTCCCTGCGGTAATCAGGCCATAGTTTTGAAGTAAAATAAAGTTCGGAATATGCAATTTGCCAGAGCAAATAATTGCTGATCCGGTATTCGCCGCTCGTTCTGATCAAAAGTTCAGGGTCAGGCATTTCCGAAGTATGCAACTGCTGTACAAACAGGTCTTCATTGATGTCAGCAGCTTTTAATTCGCCTTTTTCTACCATTTCTGCCAGTTTTCTGGCAGCGTTTACAATTTCCCGCCTCGAACTGTAACTTAAAGCTAAAGTTAATACCAGGCCTGTGTTAGCCGATGTTTTGCTGATGGCAGCCTGTAATTCCTGATGACATTTTCCCGGAAGCATGTCCAGATCGCCAATGGCATTCAGGCGTACATTGTTTTCCATCAGTTTTTTTATTTCTTTGTTGATGGTCGAAATCAGCAATTCCATAATTGCACTAACTTCATATTTTGGCCGGTTCCAGTTTTCAGAAGAAAAAGTATATAAAGTTAAATATCCGATACCCAGTTCGCCTGCACCTTCCACAACATCCCGCACGGCCAAAACACCATTATGATGCCCAAATACCCGTAATTTTCCTTTGCCTTTTGCCCAGCGCCCATTGCCGTCCATAATTATGGCAACATGTTTGGGCAGCTTTGCTTTATCTATTTGTGCTCTGAAGTCCATTGATAAGTTTAGTACATTTTTCTTGCAGGATGTATATTATGTTCAATTGCTTATCGTTTCTTAGTTCTGTTTTATTTTAAAAATTGAAAAAATCAGGCTGCAAAGGTAAAATTAATCTTGAAATTATGGTGTTCCCGGCCATCAACAATTTAAATGTGAAAAATAACAGGGAATAGGTTTTGGATGCTGCACAGAATGCTTCTTTTACCCAATAAAAATCATTGTTCAACTACCGGGCATTTCTGACTGAGAAAAGTATAAGAAATACTTAAACCAGTAATCATATACGTGTCCCGGTTCTTAAAGTTTCCACGCTGCGAACCAGGGGAACCTATGTAATAACCATTTTTTTCGCCCGACCGGTCAGACAAAATCCTGGAATCTGCATTAATCAGATTAGATTTATTGGCGTAAACACCGCTTACATCGTCTAAATAACCCGTAAAAGCAGTTCTGTAACCCAGTTCAAGCGCAAGGCTCCAGCTTTTGTAAAAATTAACTTTAACACCTACACCATAAGGAATACTTAAAGCATTGTAAGGATACTCTTTCTGCTCACCTTCTGTTTTTAGTGGCCGCAATACATAAGTATTGCCTTTGTACGTTGTTTTGGGGTCGTAATTTACCAAAGCAACACCGGCAAACATAAAAGGGGACCATCTTTTTAAGCTGATGCCCGGCAGGTAATTAAAAAAATTAAGTTCGCCGGTCAGGGATACTTCGTTTATGGCAGAAAAAAAGCTAAGGTTACGGTTGCGTAATTGTGCATTGGACGAAAGGCTGTCGGCACCCCGGATTTTACCATAAGTATAACCTAATTTAGCAGAAAAATAACCGTTAAAATTTTTCTTCGCAAAAGCACCGATAGCAAAATCTGTAAATTTAAACGGATTGTTCTGATTGAAATCGCCCATATAACCCGAAGAACCTGCAAATCCGCCTACTTCCCAGTTTTGCGCAAAGCATGCATAAGAAACCAGCAGTAAAAAAAGCAAACCAAAAAGTTTACGCATTAGTATTAAAGATCAGTAGTTGCGGGTATCCAATCCCCACATTAATTTGTTCCTTAACGTGGATAAATAGCTTTCATTATTCAGCCGGACCAGATTCAAGCCGTAATTAGCTTTACGGATGGTAAAAATGTTGGGTGTGTCAATGGTTTCTGTTTTAGAATCGCATGAAATCAAATAGTTTGTGCTTCTCGTTTCAACTTTAAAAGTAAGCTTGCGGTCATCAGAAATTACAATTGGCCGCACATTTAAGTTATGGGGCGAGATAGGCGTGATCACAAAGTTGCCGGATTGCGGAAAAACAATGGGGCCGCCGCAACTTAAAGAATAAGCTGTTGAGCCGGTTGGCGTGGAAACAATAATACCATCCCCCCAATAAGTATTCAGAAATTCGTCATTTAAAAAAGCATGAATGGTTATCATGGCCGCATCGTCCCGCTTATGGATCGTAATATCATTTAGGGCCGTATTTCTATTTTTAAACACTCCCGGATCAGCTTCTATTGCAAGCAGTGCGCGATGGTCCAACGTGTATTGCCCGTTAACTACAGCATGAATGGCGGCTGCAATATCATTTTTATTGATACTGGCCAAAAAGCCCAAGCGGCCAAAATTAATACCGATGACGGGTATGCCCGAATCACGGATAATATCAACAGTTCCCAAAATCGTACCATCACCGCCAAGGGTCAGCATTACATCAATACGGTTTTTAATATCTTCATAGCTGTTAAAAACAGTATGCTTTATCGAAAAATTTTCCTGTCCGACAATAAAATCGTTCAATTCGGAATAGACAGATATTTCTGCATCATGCTGTTCCAGGGAACTAAAAACCTGCCTGATAAAGGGTAATACCGATTGGTTAAACTGTTTGCCGTAAACTGCAATCTTCATTAATTGGATTTATAGGTTGATGTAGTTCATCAGTAAATCGTAACGGTTCATGGAGTCGTCGTCAACCTGTGCCTGGTTAAACACCTCTTTTACGATATAGTCATATCTGATAAAACTGGCCAGTATATTGGCAACATCCTTTTTATTGATCTTGAGCGTTACTTCTAAACGCGTGGAATCTGCAAAAGGGCGGGTATAAGAACTTAGCACCTGCGCTTTATCTGATTCTACAATCTGAGCCATTTGTGCAAGGGAATTGTCCCGGTTGTTGATTTCGAGCACAATAATGGCACCGGGCTCGGTAACCGAGGTGAGACCTGCAAAATAGTTGGTTAATGTATTGATATGGATCAGGCCGAGGTAATTGTTTTTCATGTCCAGTACGGGCATTATAGTTAACTGCTGTGCATGAAACATTCGGATAACATCATATATATGCTGGTTTTCCCGCACAAATAGATTCACCTTTAAAATAGACAACGCATTTACTGGTAATTTTTCATCCGTAACCTCGATCAGGTCATCTTCGGCAATTAAACCCAGAAACTGGTCCCCGTCAACTACCGGAAGTTCGCTTACCCTGAATTCTTCCAGCAGTAAATAAACCTTTTCAACCGTATCTGTAGTTTTAACAGGTGGGATGATATCAGAAATCAGTTCGGAAGCAACCATACTAAGCTTTTATATTTTCCAAAAATCCTTTTAACAATCTGTTAAATTCTTCAGGACGTTCCATCATGGGTACATGGCCGCAATGGTCAACCCAAGTCAATTCGGCATTAGGAAGTAGCTGACTAAATTCTACTGCAACTTCCGGAGGTGTGATTTTATCATTTTTACCCCAGATTAGCGAAACCGGAACATGGATCTTGTGCAACTCTTTAGCCATGTTATGGCGGATGGCCGATTTGGCCATTGCCAGCAAGCGTAGCATTTTATGCCTGTTGTTAACGCTTTCATAAACATCGTCAACCAATTCTTTGGTTGCGGTTTTTGGGTCATAAAAAGTGTATTCTACTTTTCCTTTAATAAATTCATAACTTTTCCTGCGGGGGAAAGAACCTCCAAAAGCATTTTCATATAAACCGGAACTTCCTGTAAGTACCATGGCTTTTATTTTTTCGGGATAGGTAATAGCGTAAACAAGCCCTATATGCCCGCCAACCGAATTGCCTAGAATGATAAAATCCTCCAGTTCTTTGTACCTAATGAATTTTTGTACAAACTTAGTAAGCGATTTTACCCCCAGGGTTAACAAAGGCAGCTCATAGATAGGCAACATCGGGACAATTACCCTGTATGTTTTGCTAAATTCTTCAATTACCTGTTGCCAATTACTTAAAGCCCCCATTAAACCATGCAGCAGCAATAATACCTTACCTTCCCCCTGTTCTATATATTTAAACCCTTTTTCTTCTTTAACCACGAAGTCCATAAACGTATTTTGAAAATAATTAGCTGTAACACCAAAACCAAAAAAGGCTGAAGCATAAAATTTGTTACAACGGCTATAAAAATAGCTTTTTTAAAATGGCTTCCTACTAATTACAATATTATTTTACTGCAATAACTGCTTTACAATTTCTGATATTGTTTTTCCGTCCGCCTTGCCTGCAAGTTCTTTATTGGCAGTTCCCATCAATTTGCCCATATCTTTTACAGATGTTGCACCTGTTTTTTCAATCAAATCTTTAAGATAAGCAGTAATTTCTTCAGGGGCCATTTGCTGCGGCAGATAAGCTTCGATCACCTGCATTTCTTCATTTTCAATCTGATACAAGTCATCACGGTTTTGTGCCTGATAGATCTCTGCCGATTCTTTTCGCTGCTTGATCAGTTTTTGCAATACTTTTAATTCTGTTTCTTCGGAGATCACTTCGGATGCGCCTTTTTCGGTCCTGGCCAGCAACAAAGCTGATTTAATGGCCCTTAACCCTCTTAAACGCGCATCAGCTTTAGCCAGCATGGCTTTTTTTATGTCCTGATCTATGGTTTCAATTAACATGCTTCTTTTACCTGTCTTTTTTATGTATTGTTAATGGCCTTCAAATTACTTCCGCATCAAGTCTTGTTACCTGATACTCGATACTTGATACCTGATACTCGATACCTGATACTCGATACTTAAATCCCTTGTTATAACTTCCGCACAAAGGTAACAGCATTTGCCTGTGCAGCAGGCATAATTGTTAAATCATTGATGTTCACGTGTGCCGGGCGTGAAACTACAAACCAGATGGTTTCGGCAATATCCGCGGCAACCAATGGCGAGAAACCTTCGTACACTTTTTTTGCCCTTGCCGTGTCCCCATCAAACCTAACATTGGAAAATTCGGTTTCAACTGCTCCAGGGTTAACAGCAGATACTTTGATTTTATGCGGAAGCAGATCAATCCGCATTGCTTTATTTAAGGCATCAACTGCATGTTTGGTAGCACAATATATATTTCCGTTTGGGTAAACTTCTTTACCGGCGATAGAACCTAAATTAACAATATGGCCGCTGCCGTGTGCAATCATCCAGTTGGAAATTATTTTGCTGGTGTAAAGCAACCCTTTAATATTGGTATCGATCATCCTGTCCCAATTATCCAAACTACCGTCCTGGATCGGTTCCAGCCCTTTGCTTAAACCCGCATTGTTGATCAGTACATCAACTTTTTTCCATGCTTCGGGCAAAGCTTCCAAATTGTGCAAAACGGCTGCTTTATCGCGGATATCAAAAGCTGCTACAGCAATTTCTGTATTATATTGCAGGTTTAAAGCTTTTGCTAATTTTTCCAGTCTTTCTGCACGCCTGCCGGTTAAAATCAAATTATAACCTTCGCGGGCAAAAACGTGGGCACATGCTTCGCCAATGCCAGCACTGGCGCCTGTAATCAATGCAATTTTGTTCATAAAAGAAGTATTAAATCAAGGCACAAATAAATGCTTTATGTTTATTCAAAGAACAAACTAAATACAATATTATGCAGAAATAATTTATCCAGCGGGTTGCCGTAAGGATGGTTTTCGGGGTACAAAACACTACCAAAGGAGTTGGACAATTTGATTTCGGGCGAAAGTTTGAAATATTCCAGGTAGATATCGCAGCCAAAACCAGCTACATAAGAAGAAAAATTACGCACATTTTTAAGCTTTCTTTCCAACGGTGCCAGATCTGCCTCGTTCTGTTTACTTTGGTTGCCGATGCCATAAGCATACTTTACGCCACCCAAAACATATGCCCTGAAATTGCCCAAACGGTTTGATTTTAGTTTTAGTTCGAGCGGAAATTCTGCCTGTGTTGTAGAAACCACCATTTGTTTATCTGGCGCTAAATCCTGTGTCCGATATTGGTAACTGATGGTGCGGTCGGCAAAACTCAAAGTTGGTATTGTACGGATCTCCAGGTTATCGGTAACATTAAAACGTGCCAAAAAACCCAAAGCAAAACCGGCAGTACCAGGCGAACTGATGCTGTTTAAAGAATCTGTTACATATCGGTTTGTGCCCTGGTCAAAATAAGGATTGCGCCAGTCGGGCTTCTTCAGGATTTTATAGGATGAATTAACGTACTGGAAAGTATAACCGAAAGAAAAAGTATTCTGATCTGCACCGCCAGCCCATGCCTGTACCACGCGTTGCGCAGAAACAGCCTGAACTATAAAAAAGGTGCCTAAAAACAGTATGTATCTGATGTTCATTTAACGCCGGTATATACAGAACAAACCCCAAACGCCAGCGGCCTTTGTTTGGTATTTTTAAAACCTGCTTTTTCCATTAAAGCAGTAAAACGAAGGCCATCCGGAAAAGCAGCAACAGATTCTGGAAGATAAGAATAAGCACGTGCGTCCTTAGAAAAAACTTTACCTATAAAAGGGGTAATATAATTGAAATAGAAATGGTACAACTGTTTTATGGGGAATAAGCGCGGCCTGGAAAACTCCAGGATCACGGCTTTTCCGCCTGGTTTTAACACGCGGCACATATCGGCCATTCCGGCTTCCAGGTTTTCAAAATTACGGACGCCGTAAGCTACGGTAACAGCATCAAACTGATTGTCTTCAAAAAGCAGCTTTTCCGAATCGCCCAACCGAACTTCAAAACGATTGCCCATGCTTCTTTTATCGATCTTTTTTTGGGCAATGTTCAACATCCCTTTGGAAATGTCCACGCCAATTATTTTTTTTGGCCGGAGGATTTTGATCGCCTCAAAAGCAAAATCACCGGTACCGGTCGCAACGTCAAGGATGAGTTGCGGCTTGTCTTTTTTCAGTTCGTTGACCGCAATTTTCCTCCAAACGATATCAATCCCGGCCGACATGAAATGGTTGAGGAAATCATACGTTTTAGAGATATTGTTGAACATATCTGCCACTTGTTCTTTTTTGGTGGCCTCGTTTTGATACGGTGTAATCGTTTTGCTCATGCTGATGTCCAAAGATGCAAATAAATAGGTGGTAAAAGAAGTATGGACGATTCCTGTAAGGGCGATTCATGAATCGCCCTCAACAAAACAAGCATGTTAAACAGAAAGCGTGGTCAGCAAATCTTGCACGTCCAACCTATTGGTAAACAGCTGGATTTCTCCGTTCCCATCTTTCGGCCACAATTCCCGCAGACGGTCCCAGTACAGTTCCACGCCGTTTTTGTCGGGGCCGTCCAAATAAACCGCTTCTGAAACACCATGATCCGATAGTCCGGTAAGCGGATATTGTGCATCGATCAAGCGTTTTAAAACAACAGCCAAATCTTTTCTTTCCGGGTATAGAATGGCAGTATGAAACAATCCCGGCGCCCTTTCCGGCGCTGGTGCCGCACCTTTACTATGCCAGGTATTTAAACCGATGTGATGGTGATAGCCGCCAGCCGAAATAAAAGCTGCCTGATCACTGTACTTCTGCATCAGTTCAAAACCAAGCAATCCGCAGTAAAAATCCAGCGAACGCCCTAAGTTGCTTACTTTTAAATGTACGTGCCCAATTTGCGCGCGTGCTGGTATTTTGTAATCCATTTGGCTGGTTTTTTTTAATTCGACACAAGAACATCAAAAGTAAAGGCAACATAGTTTAACTTTGTGGGATGATTGTCAAATCTGCCGAATTCATTTGCAGCAACACGCAAATATCAAAATTACCGCCAGCAACAAAGCCGGAATATGCTTTTATCGGGCGTTCCAACGTTGGTAAATCTTCTTTGATCAACATGATCACGGGTAAAAAAGGCCTGGCAAAAACATCTCAAACACCTGGAAAAACACAACTGATCAACCATTTTCTGATCAATGAAAATTGGTATCTGGTGGATCTGCCGGGTTATGGTTACGCACGTATCTCCAAAAGTAAAAAGGAAGACTGGAACAAGTACATCCGTAATTACTTAGAAAAGCGCGAAAACCTGCAATGTGTTTTTGTTTTGATAGACAGCCGGCTGGAACCACAAAAAATTGACCTGGATTTTTGCGCTTCGCTGGGCGAACGCGGTATTCCCTTTGTCATTACTTTTACAAAGGCCGATAAACAGGGAAAAGTAAAAACAGATCAAAATGTTGCCAAATTTCGGAAAGCGATGTTGGGCTTGTTTGAAGAAGTGCCGCAGCATTTTATCACTTCTGCCGAACTACAAACCGGACGCGACGGGATCTTAAATTTTATAGATGAAGTGAACCGAAAGTTTGATGTAAAGGATGTACAGGTATATCAGCCTGACCAACAATAGTTAACGTTAGAACTTTGACGCTAAAATACGGGTACTATAAAGACCACATTTCTGAACTCAAAAAGGGGAAAGCAATGTTTAGTGTTTTTCTATTATTTAGAAAAGTATGCTTTAGGCCTCCCTTCCCGTTAAGGGTTAGTGGTGTTTCTTTTAAAAATACAAATAAATAGCAAAGATCAAAACCCAACAATTTTTAAATCTGTTATTTGTGCCGATGCTGACCTTTGAAGATTTTTTTAAAAAGAAGAAAATAAACCTGGAACAGCTGCAACAGGCCGAGCCTGCTTTGTTTGCAGAGTTTAGTAAACACTACTTTTTGATGGGCGAAAAAAGCTTCGACCACACTAAAAAATATTGGTTCAATAACTTGCGTAGGACCTATCCGTTAGTACAGGAAATAAAACCACATGCGGTGCAGGCAGAAGCGATTTCGCAAATGGCGGTACAAGGCATGGCTGTTGCGGCGGCACAAAATTTAGATGCAGCGATAGAAAGGCCGAAATTTAAAGAAGATAACCTGTCGGAACTGGTTGAAGCAAACGTGCCCGAAGGTGATATTTCATTATTGGAAATTGAAAAATCCATAACGGAAGCCGCACCAGAACCGGCAACTGAACCAGCAAAACCTGCATTTAAACCGCGCTTCAATGCAAAAAACGTAAAAAAGCCAGAAGCAGAAGTTATATCAGAACAGGAAACTGAAAACCCGGAACCGGCAACCGAACCTGCAAAACCTGCTTTTAAAACGCGGTTTAACATGCAGAACATCAAAAAAGAGCCGGTAAAAACAGCATCAGAAAATGAAGTTATAAACCCGGAACCGGCAACCGAAAACCCGGAACCGGCAACCGAAAAACAAGAAGCGAAGGCTGCTTACAAGCCCCGTTTCCAGATGAAAAACATAAAACCGGCCACTGAGGTTAAAACCGTACCGAAAACCGACAACCCGGAACAGACAACGGAACCCTGAACTATTTTTTGTGTGAAAACAACCAGGGCAACAGGCCTGGTTCTGCAAATGCATCGTCCCAACTGTTGTGGTTGTCGTTTGGATATAATGTAAATTTAGGGTTTCCGCCTGCTTCTTTTACGGCTGCAACCATCGTAACAGAATGATCGGGCGTAACCACATCGTCCTTCCCGCCATGGAAAAACCAAAGCGGAACTTTCCTGGCATATTTTTTTGCATTTGCCGGATTGTCTCCGCCGCAAATACTAAAAGCTGCTGCAAAATATTGAGGTTTTCTGCGTAGGATTTCCAACGTTCCCATGCCGCCCATAGATAAGCCACCAACATAAACCTGGCTTTTATCTATATCCTGTCGGCGGCGAAGCTGATGAAGCAGGCTTAATAATAAACTCATAGCCTTGGTGGGCTTCCCTCCTTTTCGAAAATTAAAACTACGCCTTTGTGTAGCAGCATCTGTCCTGATGTCCACATTTGCCCAATAACTGTTTACCGGGCATTGCGGGAAAACTACAATAGCAGGAAACCGGCTGCGCATTGCTGGCTTTATAAGTACATCACCGCCATGTGCCAATTGTGCCGTGTTGTTGTTGCCACGCTCGCCTACACCATGCAGAACCAATAACAAAGGATACTTTTTAGCCGGATCAAAGTTTTCGGGATATAAAATACGGTAAGGCAAGGTATCACCTTTAAAAATAAAGCTTTTACTTTGGTACAATTCCAAATCCTGTGCTTTAATTCCGGCGCACATAAAAACAACCGGTAAAAGAAGCATTACCAGTTTTTTCATGGCAGCAAGCTGAAATTTGCAGATTGAACATCGTGGGAATTGGTACCGGTATAAACTTTAAATTCGCCGGGTTCAGAATCAAACTTCAGTTCCGAATTGTAGAACTTCAGGTCGTTGTTGGTGATGATAAATTGTACGTTCCGGCTTTCACCTTTTTTCAAAAAAATCTTCCGGAAACCTTTTAATTCTTTAACCGGACGGGTGATAGAACCCACCAAATCCTGAATGTAAAGTTGCACCACTTCTTCCCCGTCATAATTACCATTGTTGGTTACTTTTACACTTATGTGCAATTGATCGGTCTTACGGATCCGGCTTTTATCCAGCACCGGTTTTTCATAGGTAAAAGAAGTATAGCTCAACCCAAAACCAAAGGGATAAAGCGGATCGTTGGAAACATCCAGATAGTTGGAACGGAATTTTTGAAACCATTGCCCTTCACCTAATGGCCGACCGGTATTTTTATGGTTGTAATATAAAGGCACCTGGCCAACGTTTTGCGGGAATGTAGCCGTCAGTTTTCCGGAAGGGTTCACCTCGCCAAACAAAACATCACTGATCGCATCCCCTGCTTCAGAGCCGCCAAACCAAACGTTTAAAATAACCGGGACATTTTTGCTTTCCCAGGTCAAATCCAGTGGCCGGCCGGTAAATAAAACCAGTACAACCGGTTTGCCGGTTTTCAATAACGCTTTCAACAAATCCTGTTGTATTTGCGGAATTTGAATATTACTGCGGCTGCTGCTTTCGCCGCTCATTTCAGCAGATTCGCCAACGGCAGCTACAATTACATCTGCTTTTTCGGCGGTTTTTAAAGCTTCCTGCAAAATCTCGTTTGCCGGGCGCGGGTCACGGTGCAAAGATTTGCCAAAAACAGTTGCACGGGTTTCAAAGGCAGAATCAGCATCCAGGTTAGCGCCTTTGGCATAAATAATCCTGGCTTTGCTGCCTGCCGCATCTTTTAAAGCCGTAACTAAAGATTTGTAATTAGTCGGATCGGCGGCAACGCTCCAGGTGCCGCTCATGTTTTCTTTTGCATCTGCCAAGGGTCCGATCAAAGCAATCGTCCCGCTTTTTTTAAGCGGTAAAATATTATTTTGATTTTTGAGGAGCACAAAACTTTTGGCAGCAATTTCGCGGGCAGCCTTTCTATTGGCTTCGGTATAAATTTCCGTTTGTGCCCTTTTTACATTACAAAAACGGTAAGGATCGGCAAACAAACCCAATTTGTATTTGGCTTCCAAAATGCTGCGGCAGGCACGGTCGATATCTTGTTGTGTTACTTTTCCTTCTGCCAAAGATTTTTTCAAGGTTGAAAGAAAACCTTCGCCCACCATATCCATATCCACGCCTGCTTTTAGCGCCAAAGCTGATACCTGCTGCAAATCGCCCATGCCGTGTGCCGTCATTTCGTTCATCCCGGTATAGTCCGTTACCACAAAACCGTTAAAACCCCATTGTTTTCTCAGCACGTCGCTCAGCAAAAATTTGTTTCCTGTTGACGGAATGCCATCCACTTCGTTAAAGGCAGCCATTATACTTCCGGCCCCTGCATCAACCGCTGCTTTGTAGGGCGGCATATATTCGTTAAACATCCTCACCCGGCTCATGTCCACGGTATTGTATTCGCGTCCTGCTTCTACCGCACCGTATAAAGCGTAGTGCTTTACACAAGCCATGATGCGGTTGGATTTGGAATAATCGCTGCCCTGATAACCTTTTACCATCGCTTCTGCAATCCGCGAACCGAGAAAAGGATCTTCACCGGAACCTTCAGATACGCGGCCCCAGCGCGGGTCGCGGGAAATATCAACCATGGGCGAAAACGTCCAGCAGATACCATCGGCACTGGCTTCTGCTGCTGCAATCTGCGCACTCCGTTCTACTGCCTGCATGTCCCAACTACAGGATAAACCTAAGGGAATTGGGAAAACGGTTTGATAACCATGTATCACATCCATCCCAAAGATCATCGGGATTTTTAAACGGCTTTTTTCAACCGCTAATTTTTGTGCCTCCAGAATTTTAGCAACGGATTTGATATTGAACAAGCCGCCTACTTTTCCGGCCTGGATACTTTGCGCAATGCCGCTGTTGCTTGCCGTGCCGGTTGTAAAATCGCCGGAACTGGGCAAATTAAGCTGGCCGAGTTTTTCATCCAGCGTCATTTTTTTCATCAGGGCATCAATGTACACATTCATTTTAGGATCAGGCGTTACTGCTTTTTTAGGGGTAAAAGAAGCATTGGAAGAACCTTGGTTTTGTGCAAAGGAATGGATGGCAAAAGCTAAAGATAATATCGTTAAGTAAGTTGTTTTATTCATTAGGGTTGTATTTATGCTGATTTTTGAATTTTAAGTTTTGGCAGAAGTACCTTTTGTGGGTCACTTCAAAGATAAGATAGTAAAATATATTTGCATCCTACTTTCAAGCATTTAAAATTAGTTTGAAACCATGCGTATGAGCGAACACCTAAAAAACAGGCATAAAAGAAGCATTGTAGTGGATGCAGATTTCTTCATGCCATTAATTGATTTGCGGGCTGCTGAAACCCAGCTTTTTTAACCCCAGCTTTACTTCCGGGCTGCTCATAAACAGTTTCCAAAGCAAGCCTGTACGGCCGTTTTCGATCATCACTACTGCCGGCCCCTGGTCTATCCCCAAGTATTTTTTAGGATACCAGTTTGCACTTTCACTAAATGCATCATAAAAGCCATATTTCCCCCAGACTTTATCACCTAAATCTTCATACAAATGGCGAATGACTTGCATTGATTCTTTTGGTGTGTAAGGGTAGGAAGATAAAGCTGCGGTTGGCGAAATTACACCAAGATCGTCTTTCTCATTTGAACTGTGCGCAGCATAACCGTTTATAGAATAACTGGCCGTCAAGCCCCAGCAGTTGGCACCATAGCCCTGATAATGCTTGGGGTTTTGCAGGCAGTAAGCGCGGTTGATCAACGTATGATTGGTGTTGTGCAGCCAGTAATCGGCATGCTTGTCCTTTAAACCTTTTGGGTTGAGGCCGAGATAAGAATAATGCGCCCAAAAAAGCGGCCCGACCTGCTTGTCCCACACATTATGCTTTAAAGTGATGAGGTAGCCATAAGGTTTGATAACGGTATCAATCCCGCCGCCGCGTGCCCAGCCTTCCTGATAAACAACAGCCGGAATGGTATGCGTTGGGGAAGAAGCAGCAAGCACATACAGGATCAAACATTCGTTGTAACCCTGCACGGGAAAGTTTTCGATCCAGGCATACTTCGGCGACCAATGCCAATACAATACATTATGATCGTTTTGGCGGTACCAACTGTAATCAACCCCTTTCCATAATTGGTTAATGCGTTCGGACAGTTTCCTTTCTTCTATAGTTCCTGTGGCATAATATTGGCGCACGCAAAGCAAACCCTGCATCAGGTAAGAAGTTTCGACCAGGTCACCTCCGTTGTCTGTTTTTCCAAATGCCTTGGCTTTTCCGTCCGGGAAGATCCAGTGCGGATAAGCACCATGAAAACGTTCGGCCTTTTCCAAAAAACCAACAATTTTTTCAAAACGTGCCGTGCCTTGTTTACGGGTAATAAAATGGCGTTCCATCCCAACCAGTATGGCCATTACACCAAAACCAGAGGCGCCGGTAGCAATGGTATTTTTATCATTTTCAGGATAGATGTTGTCTGCATGAAACCGTTCTCTTGCCATTCCGGAAACCGGTTCTGCACCATCCCAGAAATATTGGAAAGTGCGGTATTGAACGGAATCAAGCAATTGGCTATCGCTTATTTTTTTCTTGGGCTGAGCTTGAACGGATGACAAAAAAAGGGCGATAAAAACAGTATGCAGCAGCAATAACGAAGCTGTTTTTTTGCTGATTGCTTCTTTTAGCAGCATAATTTATAGATGAGATAAGTTTAAAATAAGTCAGCCGGGGCATTTTTTGCTCCGGCCGACTTAAATGGAATTAGTACCCGGGATTTTGTTTTAGCCTGCCATTGCTTAAGTCAATCTGTGTTTGCGGGATCGGAAACAAGGCAGCGGTAGGCTTCCATATTTTTCCATCTGCTGTAAAAGCTGCGGCTGCACGGCCTGGTTGAACAGCATCCTGACGGACAAGATCAAAGAAACGGTCATGTTCTTCTGCCAGTTCTACCCGGCGTTCGTGCCAAATATTTGCTAATGTTGCAGCAACCGGAGCTAAGCCTGCCCTTGTTCTCACCATGCTAAGGGCTGAAGTGGCAGCCCCTACATTTGCTATCTGCAAGGCGGCTTCGGCATTGATCAGCAGCAGATCAGCATAACGTAAAATACGAACTTGCTTTGGCAACCTGTCTGTATTTCCGCCGCAATTATCTTCAGCAGTACGGCTATGGTAAGCTTTGTAGCTGTAACGGGAATTTTGAACAGAATCCTGACTTGGGACCCTAAAACCATCAAACAATTTAGTTCCGGTAGAATTGGTGGCAGTTGTAGGATTGATAAAAATGATCGTTCCGTTTTTGCGTACATCTCCTGCCTCATAATCGTTCACCAAACTTTGGGATGGATTATTAAAACCAAAGCCTAAATCAGACCAGCCATATTTACCGCCTGCCCGAGGCCCTTGTGATACTGTATATAAGTTAATGCCCGCAGAACAATCTTTATTGATACCAGCTTGGATTTCAAATATGGATTCTGCATTGTTGTTACCGCCATCTCCGTTTATTGCCCTTTGTCTCCAAATCAAGGAATAATCTTTTACCAAGGAATATTTGCCACCTGTAATTACCGCTTGTGAAAGCTCATAGGCCTTTTGATAGTTTTTCATGTACAGATAAACTTTAGCTTCTAAAGATTGTGCCGCACTTTTTGTTGCACGGCCAACATCAGTAGCACCTTTATCAGGCAAATTAGCAGCAGCAAAATCCAAATCGCTAATGATGAATTTATAAATATCATCGGCAGTTGCGCGGGTCTGGTATTTATCCTGGTTGGCTTCACTTGCCAAAGGCAGTTTATCCACTAATGGAACACCGCCATACAAACGAACTAAGTTAAAGTAAAAATAAGCTCTTAAAAACCTTGCTTCACCGATAAGTGCATTTTTTGTGGCTGCATCAAATTGGGCGTTCTGTAATTTATCCAAGGCCTGGTTAGCACGGGCAATACCCTGATAATGGCCGGTCCACACATTGTTGACCACACCGTTAGAAGCAGAAGTTTGCAGATTATCTATCTGCAAGGCATCACCATAATCATTAGGGGAGCTGCCCTTGTCCGCATCATCAGATGCAATATCCGTCATGATTACAAACTGGAAGCTGTCAATATCCGGGTCAAAGCCACCAATATAAAACACGTTATAAATACCGGTAACCAGGTTTTTGGCCTGAGCCGGGTCTGCTGCTATTTGATCTTGGGTAATTAAACCTTGCGGTTGTACATCCAGGTATTTTTTGCAAGCACTAAATGTGACAGCTATCGTAGCTGCACCAATAAAAAGCATAGTTAAATGTTTACTATATATCTTTTTCATAACTGAAAATTAAAATTGAAGGTTGACACCAAAAGCAAGTGTGCGGGTTACCGGATAGTTAGTTGCATCAATACCAGCTTCTAAAATATTATTGTTAAATAACTCTGGTGAGGAACCGCTGTAGCGTTTTAATATAAACAGGTTTTGTGAGGTAACATACAATCTTAAACGTGAAATATTGGCACGTTTTAGCAAAGAAGAAGGTATGGTATAGCCAAATGTTAAATTGTTTAAACGCAAGTACGCACCAGATTCAATAAAGTAGGTTGATGGCGGTGTACTTTGCGTAATTACATTAGGATCTGTATTTGATGGGTTGGCAGTTGTGAAACGCTTGTTTGCATAACTCGATTCAATATTGTCATTGTTGCTTCCACGGGCATTCTTTTTGCCATTATAAATTTTGTTGCCCCAATTACCGGTAAAATCGGCACTCAAATCAAAATTGCTATAGCTTAAACCCAAGTTAAAGCCTCCGTAATATTTAGGCTGGTAAGAGCCTGCATAAACCCGGTCGTTAGCATCAATTTTTCCATCGTTATTTATGTCGGCATATTTTAAACCGCCAACTTTATTAGGTTCAAAAGTATTCGTTGGTGCTGCATTTGCTTCAGCTTGTGTTTGAAAAACGCCTGTGGCTTGCAACACATAATAACTGCCGATAGGCTGTCCGTTATCTGTACGGGTAATGGTCCGGCCGTTGGCACCACCGGCATACAATGTTTGTCCGCCATTTAAACCAATTACATTGTTTTTATTATAACTGATGTTAGCGCCTATATAGTAGGATAATTTATCATTGATCTTATCGCTCCATTTTAAGCCTAATTCTAAACCTTTATTGCTGTAAGATGCGGCATTTGTTACAAATTGATTATTAGGATCGCCCAATATTCCCGGTAAGCTTACAAGGGTTAAAGCATTCTGCACTTTTTTATTGTAATAATCAGCTTCTCCTGTTAAGCGGTTATTTAAAAAAGCAAAGTCTAAGCCCAGATCAAACTGGCCTGTTGTTTCCCACTTCAAATTAGGATCCTTAATATCCTGTATCACACTGCCCAAACTCAATTGTCCGTTATTAAAATAATAAGGTACGTTTGAGGTTGCCGTAATAATAAATAGTGATTGGTCAATATTATCATTACCTAATTTTCCGTAACTGGCCCGCAATTTTAACTGATTGAATATATGGCTGTCTTTTAAAAACGATTCTTCTGAAATTACCCAGCCTGCACCAACGGTATAAAAATTGCCGTAACGAACACTGAATTTAGAACTTCCATCCCTACGGAAAGAACCGCTCAACAAATATTTGCCTGCATAACCATAATTAACCCGACCCAAAAAAGATTGCCTGGTGAATAATCCGCCCCCGTTATTGTTGCTTGCCGCAACATCCGGGTTTCCTAAATTTAAAAACCATTGGTCTTTGTTGGCAGGAACATCCTGGCGCGTTCCGTTAATAAAATTTGATTTGCCTTTTTCTGTAACAATACCACCGAGTATAGTTAAATGGTGCTGGTCAAATGTTTTATCAAAAGTAATTGTATTGTCCCAGGTGTATTGGTAGGAATCATCGCTCTGTATAAACAATGAACTATTGGCTTGGCGCTGATTGCCGCCACCTACTGTGAATGTATTGCCATCGGCATTAAACTGGTATTGATAGTTTTTTTGGTTATTGTAGCGAATATCTGTATTAAAAGCAGAATGCAGGGTTAATGAGCTTACCGGTTTATAATCCAAAGCAACATTTCCCTGGATACGGTTATTCAATGTGAAATTATTTGCTTTATCTAATTGCAGCAAAGGGTTGCCAACATTGCCCCAGGCAGAAGTATTTCCATATTTGCCGTTACCATCAATTGAAGCAATAATGGGTGCGGCCCGGTAAACATTACCATAAATACCATTAATATCAACCGCTTGCTCGGCACCGCGGCTAAGCGACAACTGCTCACTGAATTTTAATTTATCTGTTATGTTCACGTCATTGTTTGCACGAAAGGTGAACCGCTGAAATCCGTTGGTTTTGATAACGCCCTGGTCATCAAGATAATTAGCACTTAAAAAGTATGTATTTTTTTCGGATCCACCGGCAACAGAAATATTGTGATTGGTTGTAAAAGCCTGGCGTGAAACAGCTTTGGCCCAATCTGTAGTTCCCGGAATAGTTAAAGGGGCTTTATCATCTGCTGCTATCCTGCCAGGATTGGCATCGTTTAAATAAGCAACGTATTGTCCCCGGTCTGCTAATTTGATCTGGTTGGCAACTTGCCTGAAACCTACATTTGCATCATAACTTACAATTGCCGGACCATTTTTGCCTTTTTTGGTGGTAATGATAACCACACCGTTTGCACCACGGACCCCATAAATTGCAGCAGATGCATCTTTCAATACATCCAGAGTTAAAATATCAGAATTATTGATGTTCCGTATGTCATCTGTCAGCACACCATCTACCACATACAACGGATTTGCCCCGCCCAATACAGAACCTGTCCCGCGGATACGCAATATAGGTGCAGAGTTAGGCTGTCCGGACGATAGTACCTGCACACCTGCTACTTTGCCTTGTAAAGCTTGGGTTGGTGTTTGTACCGGCTGTTTAGCTAATTCGGCACCGTTTACACTTGCGACAGCTCCGGTTACATCCCTCCTTCGTTGCGTGCCATAACCAACCACTACTACTTGTGCCAGTTGTTTTGCTTCGGCAGCAAGCTTGATGTTGATGGTTGTTTGATTGGTAACCGCCACCTGTTGTGTAGTATAACCTACATAAGTAAAAGTAAGTGTGGCATTGGCGGGTGCATTGATGCTGAACGTACCGTTCACATCCGTTTGCGTACCCGTAGTTGTTCCTTTTACCAAAACGCTTACGCCAATCAAGGTTTCGCCTGATGTTGCATCAGTTACTGTTCCCCTAATATTTTGCTGGGCAAAAGAAGCATTGATAAAAAGAACACACATCAGTACCGCACCGCTTAGGTTGGTAAATAGTTTTTTCATAATTAGTAATTGGTTGTTAATTGGTTTTAACTGCCGTAAATCTCCAATTACAATTACACAATTCAAAAAAAATCAAACACAACATTACTACTCCTATTATGACAGGATAAGCTAATGCTTTGTTTATCAATATACTTTTATTAATTTATGTTGAAAAAATATTGGTTTTTAAGCTGAAAAAAACAGCTGTAAAAACAGTATCCCCAAATTTAAAAACAGCTTTTGAGAGGTAATGATGTAGTAATTAAAGACGCATGAGAAACTCAACCAGGTTCTGATCGTGCCCTAAATTGAGCTTTTTGCGCAAACGGTAGCGCCTGATCTCCACACCGCGTAAAGTGATGTTGAGCAGCGAGGCCATTTCTTTACTGTTCATGTTCATCCGCAAAAACGCGCATAGCTTTAAATCATTCGGTACAAGATCAGGATGGTCAGTTTTTAGCTTTATAAAAAAACTTTCATGGGTATCGTTAAAACTGGTTTCAAACAAATTCCAGTCGCGTTCATCCACAATTCCTTCATCAATTACTTTTTGGATCTTTTTCAGGTTATCTACAGAAAGTTCTTTGCCGTTGTCATCACGCAAGGCCGTTAGTTCTTCCCTGAGTTTTTGCAGCAACTCATTTTTATACACAATGTTCATGGCCGAATTGGTCAGTTCCCGGCCTTTACTGGCCAGTTCGGTTTGCAGTTGTTCGTTCCGTAACTCCACTATATGCTGTTGATTGGCCAAAGCTTCCTGTTTTAAGTATTCTTCTTTTTCCTTTTGCAGCTTTTGCTGGATCAATAGCTGATGCGTTTTCAATTTATGCTGATAATACCTGCGTAATTGCCAGATCAGCAAGATTAAAAACAGGGCGTAAAAGAAGTATGCCCAGATTGTGTTGTACCAGGGCGTAAGAATAACGAAATTATATATTGCCTCTCCGGACAAGGATTGATCATTCACTTGTGCGCGGACTTTAAATTGATAAGTACCGGCAGGCAGGTTTGTAAATTCCTTTTGGGTTTGGTTGTTCCAATCCGACCATTTATTGCTAAAGCCTTTTAACTGGTATTGATACCGGACCTTTACCTGGCGGTAATAAGGCAATGAATAAGAAATACGTATGCTGTTTTTACGGTAGGGAAATACTGCTTTTACGGCATCATTCTTATTAACTGCAAGCAGATCAGTAGTATCACTGGTGTTTTCTATCTTTCTGATCAGTACATTAGGCAATGTCAGTTTATTAAGGGTTGATGAAGTTCCGGCATGATAAATTACAAACCCATCATCTAAACTAATCAAATAAAGTGCGTTGTTAATACGGCTGATGTTTTCATAAGTCTGCAACATCCGCCCGTTTAATTCACTAAAACTGTTAGAATCTATTTTTAAACTTCCGGGTTGCGTTAAATCTGCCAATGCAATTTTCCCATGATTGATGAACCAATATTTTTTATCGTCAGCTTTGATGAGTTTGTTGGAAAAGGCAAATGATCCCAGCACTGTGTTGAGTTGCTGATATTTTACAAAACGGTCGCTAATTTCATCATACCTGTAAAAACCGCTGCCTGTTGCAAAAACAGTTTGGCCTTCAAGGTTAAAAATACCGATGTGGTAATTGTTGGGCAATCCATTTTTACGGTCGTAAAAGCTAATGCTTTTTGCATTTTTTAAATCATTGCTCAGGTTTAATTTATACAATCCTTTATAAGCGTGGCTTACCCAAAAATTACCTTTGTTGTCCGGCTCCACATACCTGGAAGGATCACCAAAACGATTTACTTTATTGGCAAAATGCCACCTGCCGGTTTCGTCTTTCCTGTAAACAACCAGGCCGGTATAAGTCCCCTGAACCAAAACATCATTACGGGAACCTAATGGTTTAGTGATCATCCAACCGCCATTTACAGTTGATATTTTATTAAGATGTGTGCCTTCAACCAAAAAAGTACCCTGGTTGTGGCCGCAAAATAATTGGCCGTCTATCAAAGTCAGATCCCATACCTGGCCTTGCGAATCCGGGATCAGCTTAAAATCAAACTGCTGAAAAGACTGTCGGCCGTTTTCATTCCAATCACTATAAAACAAACCCTGATTGGTGCCAAGGTAGATTTTGTTCTTGTAAATGATGCTTGAATAAACCGTGCCGAACTTGCCTGTTTTATCTAAGTAAAAATATAGCGGCGAATTGATCTCTATCCTGTCGATCCCGTTGTCTAAACCAGCCCACAGGTTTTGCTCCTGATCGGTAAAAACACTTAGTACCGTATTATTCTGCAAGCCGCTTGTTTTATTGATCTGCTGTATGATATTTCCATCTTCATCAAGAATAATGATACCGTTTAAAATAGTTCCGTAAGCATAATAGTGGTTTAAAACGATAGCGCCGTTGTTGATCTGGAAAGTTTTTAAAAAACTATTGGCTTTTGTAGTCCAGGGTTTAATGCCCAGGCTGTCATAAATAAACAAGCCGTTTTTTGCTGTACCGATGAGAAAACTGTTTTTTTTATAGGGCAGGACAGATAATATCCCCGTATTGCCCAATATGCTGCTGTTGGGCACGGGAAGAAGCTTTTTCCCTTGCATTTCGAACAACCCTTTGGAAATTACTTCTACAAAGTATCGATTTCCGGCTTTAAAGAGAAAAAGAAATGAACGTTCTCCTTTTACAACATGGATACGGCCGTTCTCGTAAATAAAAATAGAGGCAAACGACTGGAAGATGACCTTGCCCCCATCTACATAAATTTTCCAGATCTCATCTTTTGGTTGATCCTGCTTCGGCACCAACCCAATAAGCGAATGATAAGTTAACTCCCCTGTGCTGCCATATTTCCAGTACCCAAACTCGCCAAAACCCCCGGCATAGATCTTATCTTTTTGGTCTGCAGCAACTGCCCTTACAATCAGGCGGTTTGGCATCCGGTTAAGCTGCCAGTATTTGCCATCAAAGGACAACAGGCCTTCCGAATTGGCGAAGTACATGATACCGCGTGCATCTTTGGTTACAGACCAGTTTTGGTTACCGGCCTGGTATATTCCTTTCGAATAATTATCAACAAAAGGAGAACCGATATGATGTATATTGTCTGCTTTTGCTGGTTGGAAAAACAGAAGCATCATCAAAAGACGGACTAACAATAAACCGGTAAATTTTCTCATTCAGAAAAAAGGCCTGCTTTTTAATTTATTAAAAGCAACGCAATTTTAACGAATATCTTTTACGCATGTCAAACCGATACTTATTTTATGCCGATAAAAGAAGCATCGAACAAGTGATTTACCTAAGCCGGAAATACTAAAGGGCATCCCTAAAACCCGTATTATTTGTTTGGCTTCACCTTTAATTCCTCTCCATTGGAGAGGAAAAGGAGCGTTTTTAGAGATGCCCTAAAGAAAATTAATCAGCCCTGAGCTGCACCGGTTTTTGTTTTTTTGCTGAAGGATTTACGGGTTGCGGTACTTTTACATAATATCCTGTACCATCGTAAACCCTTTTTCGCGGATGGGATTTACAGGCATCGGAGCAGCAGCCATCGAGCTTCCATCCGCATTCCCCGCACTGGGTAAAATGCTCATTGCATTCGGGATTGGCGCAATTGATCATTTTTGGTGTTTCTGCACCGCAATTTAAACAGCGGGAAATCACAACCGGGTTTACCGAATTTACATCAACCGCCAAACGGTTGTCAAAAACATAACATTTCCCTTCAAAATCTTTTCCGCCGGCTTCTTTTCCGTATTTGATAATGCCGCCATGCAGCTGGTAAACATTTTCAAAACCTTTATGCAGCAGCAGGGCCGAAGCTTTTTCGCATTTGATGCCGCCGGTGCAATAGGTCAGTATTTTTTTGTCCTTAAAAGAAGCAAGCTGGTTGATCATCTCCGGGAAATCCCGAAAGTTGTCTATATCGAGCGTTACGGCATTTTTAAATTTGCCGAGGTTATGTTCGTAATTGGAACGGACATCCAGAACAACCACATCATCGCGGTCTTTCATCTCCATGAATTCAAGTGGTTCCAGGTGGATGCCGGTTTGTTTGTTCGGATCAATCATCTTTGGATCACGCAATCCTGAATGCACTATTTCTGATTTATAACGCACGTGCATTTTTACAAATGAGGGTTCGGCAACTTCATCAATTTTAAAATCAATCCCGGCAAAATGCGGATCGGCATGAAGGGTTTGCCTATACGTTTCGCATGCTTCTTTTATGCCCGAAATTGTTCCGTTCAGGCCTTCATCGGCCACAATAATCCGGCCTGCCAGGTTCAGGCTTTTACAAAATTGTAAATGACCGGCAGCAAAAGCTCCTGCGTTTTCTATCGTTACGTAGCAGTAATAAAGAAGGGTTTGGTATTTCATGACAAACATTGATACTGGTGTAAACAGCGTAAAATGAAGCGCAAAGATAGGGATTTGAGGTAAAAGGACAAAGTTTGAGGTAAAAGGTGAAAGGACAAGGTTTGAGGTAAAAGGTTGAAAGGTAAAAGGACAAAGTTTGAGGTAAAAGGTGGAAAGGTAAAAGGACAAAGTTTGAGGTAAAAGGTGGAAAGGTAAAAGGACAAAGTTTGAGGTAAAAGGTGGAAAGGTAAAAGGACAAAGTTTGAGGTAAAAGGTGGAAAGGTAAAAGGACAAAGGTAGAAGGGTGTATTGCTTTAACCTTTAACCCTTTAACCTTTAACCCTTTCATCCTTTAACCTTTCTCCTTTCATCCTTTCATCCTTTAACCTTTCATCCTTTCACCCCACCTAAAACCCATAATAAATCCGAAAGCCCTGGTGTATTTTCTTTTGGGCATTATAAGCAATGCCATAATCCACCCGAAAAATAAAGCGCTGTAAACCAATGTAAAATTCACTATAACTATTGTAAGCCCTGGTATCACTGCCTACGGTGGGTTGTTGCGTTAAGTACGATGCCCCAACAATTTCTTCTAATTTAAACTTACGCATAAACGGTACTTTATTAAGCAGGAAGCCGGAAAAATTGTGCTCGTAATGGCCTTCCAGGTATTGGGTGTTGGTACTGTACGGATAAAAATCAAGAAAGTGGAACGCTTCGATGGACGGATTAAATGTTAAGCTTTGGTTACCGAGGAAATGGTTATAATCCGGGTAAAAAATTTCTTTCGTGCTGAAAAATTTGCCGGCAGAAACCAGAAAGGATGAATAACCATACAACCCTAACCTGATCCGGTTTTGAAAGATATTTACAGATCCGAAATCATAATCTTCTTCAGAACCCAAAGCACTAAACGCTTTACGGTAATTCAACCGGACCTGAGGATACTTGGAAGGCTCGTAAAAACGGCCGTTTGGCCGTGTAGTATATTGCTGATCGAAAGTAAATAAAGCAGATGCTTCAAATGTTAAGGATTGATACTCCGGAAACAATTGAGTTTCTGCACCCGGGTTTAAAGGGTTATTGGAAGTAAGCTTGTTGCCCTGGCTGATTTTATCCAACATGGCTGTGTTGTACAACTGTTTATGATTGGCATACTCCAATTGCCCGGTCAATAAAATCCCGTTTGTAACTTCTCGTTGCGTACCAGCCATTACGGCTTCAGAACGGTAAAGCTTCACATAATTCTGGTTATACAACAATGTTCCAAGCGAATTGATCAGCAAACTTTGTGTTCCCAAATTGTTTAGGTCAAGCACGTCCGATCCGATCTTGCCAAAAATAGTTCCCTGGTTTATCGGGTCATAACGATAATTTGCCTCAGCATTTAAACTTAAAAGATGGTTGGAAAAGCCATAACGAATATTGGGTGTGATCGAAAAATCACGACGGTATTCGTCACTTTTGGTATAAGTCGCTTTTAAATTCAGGGCAAAACCTTCTACCGTATTGTAGTGGATTTGTTTATAAGCAGCAGGAAAAGCAATAGATGTATAATCGTAACGATCGTTCTTAGTATAACCGGCAATCAGGAACGGGAGGATTTTAAAATGATTGTTGGCGCGTTCTACAGAATCTAAATAAAACTTGGTTTGCTTTCTGCCGGAAGTATCATCTTTGAATTTATAATTTTTAGTCTCTTCGGCAGTAAGCGGGACCGGCCGGTTTTGTTTCCAATAGACGGAATCTTTTTTGTTCACTTCTTTAGTGATCTTCATGATCTCACCATTAAAAAAGTTCTTTGGAAAATTAGGATCAATATTGTAATTGCTGTAAATGCCAATGAAATAACCATCAAACTTAAAACCCAAGACTTTGCCCTTAAATCCAAACTGCACAAAAGCAGGCTGCCAGATGTTGTTTTTAATTGGAATGTATTGCTGACTTAAATTTAAAGTATCCACAAAGTTGATTTGTGATTCTTTAGTCAGGTGCAAGTCAACACTGTAAATACGCCAATCGCCATCCACAATATAAATGTTCCCTCTAAAAACCGGGTCAAATTCACGGCGAGGGATAACTTGGATCTTATCAATGGTTTGTCCGTTAATAACATTTGTCCCTAATAATTTGTACCGATAATAGAACAGGGCATTATCGGCAACAGGCGAAACAAAACCACGATTGGATAAACCATTAAACTGTACAAGGTTTTGATAGAAAGACAATTGCAGATCGGAAGCCCGGTTAAAACTAAAAGCATTGTTGCGGCCTGCTATTTTTGAGGAAACCATGATCTCTTTAACCTTGCCCGGCCCTCCGTAATTGAAACGTGATTCGGATTCGGACAAGTAAATGATCCCTTTACGGTTAGAGTCCAGTTGCAAAACCTGCTGCACATCCCGGCCTAAAATCTTTTTCGGTGCGCTCAGCAGTTTTTGCATACCTTTAATATAGACATCACAGGAATAAGCTTTCAGCTCTGTTAAATATTGTTTTCTTTTACGGATAGCATTGCGGATAATGGCATACGCAGGATCTTCGCCGTTGCCATTTACCGATACTTCTTTTAACTGGTAAATCTCGGTGTCCAGCATTACATCGTGCTGTAAATTTTCGTTTTGTACCGAAAGTTGCTCTACCTTTTCCTTAAAACCAACGAAACGATAAACAACATCGTAAGTGCCGGGGTTAACCCGAAACTGATATAAGCCCTTATCATTGGCAGAAGTACCTTGTGTGGTGTTTTTTATGTAGATGGAAGTGAAGGCTACCGGTTTCCCCTGTGCATCTGTTATTTTACCGGAGATGATGTATTGCTGGCAAAAGGCTGCGGAAAAAAACAATTGGGTGAGTAAAAGAAGTAAAGTTTTTTTCATTAAGATATTTTATATTTAGAAGAATGCCGGGGTGGGCGTTCATTTAACTTTATGTTCATGATGATTTTTTAGGTCAGACAAATTCTTTTTAAAGATAGCAGTATAGTCTGAAAAGGGTTTGATCAGGCCATAACTTATTTTATAAATGGCCATGCTTCTTTTACCGGCATATTTTTGTTGTTTTATAAACTGTAAACATACCGAAAACCCTGATAAACTTTGTGGTTGCCATCAAAAGCAAAACCATAATCAAAGCGGATAAGCAGTTTTTTGATACCAAAATAAAATTCGTAATAATTGGGTTGTATGCGCTGCGAAAGGAAAGAACCGCCAACAATTTCTTCCAACCGCAACTTACGGAACAGCGGCAACCTGGCTAAAATATAGCCGCCAAAGTTGTGCTCGAAATGGCCTTCCAGATAATTGCGGTTGGTGCTGTAAATATAATAGTTGAGGTAATGGAAACTGCCGAGCGAAGAATCGAAAACAAATGGCTGCCCGCCGCGAAATTGTTTATAATCGGGATAATACAAACTTTTATAATTATAAAACTTACCTGCAGATAAAAAATAGGAGGAATAACCCAAAACACCTGTGCGTATCCTGTCCTGAAAAACATCGGCCGAAACAAAATCATAATTGATATCCGAACCTAAAATAGGGAAACCTTTGCGGTAGTTTATCCTAAGGCGGGGATAAGGCGATGGTTCAATGTATTTGCCATCCGGCCGTTGCGTGTATTGCTGATTAAAGGTAAACGTAGCAGAGCCGCTGAAAGTAAGTGCCCGGTACCGCGGAAAAAGCGGCACATCACTTCCCGGGTCTAAAGGATTGTTGGACGACTGCGGTACACCACGTATTGCTGGTGGTGGTGTAAGCTGTGTACTGTCAGAACCAGATTGGGTGCGGAAGTTATTTAGGCTGCGGCGATCAGAATATTCGAGCTGGCCGTTCAACAGGATTCCGTTTTCTATTTCACCCTGCGTTCCTGCCTGGATAAATTTAGATTGATACAGCTTTAACAAATTATGTTCGGCAAATAAAGTACTTAACGTGTTTAGAAAAATACTGACCGTGCCCGAATTGTTCAAGTCGAGAAAATCAGAACCTACTTTACCATAAATACTGGCCTGCTTTGTTGGGTTATACCTATAGGACGCATAAACGTTTGTATTTAACAATTGCCTGGCAAAACTGTAACGAACAGTAGGCCTGACCTCTAAGGTTTTACCATTTGTGGCAAACCTTTTATAACGAGGCGCTACGTTAAGCCCCCAGCCTTCCACTGAATTAAAAAAAACAATATCTTTTGGTGATTGGATGTTATAGGTTTGTTTGGCATCCCTGCTTTTAATGGTATAACCGTTAAGAATCCAGGGCAGAAACAAAAAAGTGTTATTGGTTCTTTTTGCCGAATCCTGGTACTGGAGAGACTGCCGCTTTTTGCCCAGGGTATCTTTATTAAAGTAATAGATTTCTTCCTGACGGGTTAAAGGCACAGGCCGGTTATTGTTCCAATAAACAGAATCCCTTTTAAAAGCCCCGTTAGGGATTTCCATAACCTGTTTGTTAAAAAAATGAGCAGGAAAGTTTGGGTTAATATTATAATCAGAATAAATACCTTCATAATAACCGCTAAATACAAATCCCAGTACTTTACCTCGAAAAGCAAAACGGATGGATGATGGCTGCCATATATGATCGTCCACAGGAAAATATTGTTGCGTAATCCTTAAAGAATCTACAAAGTTAATATTGGCCGTTTTGTATAATTTCACATCAATACTATGAATACGCCAATCCCCATCTACAATATAAATAAAACCCGTAAAAGTAGGCAGGCTTTTGCGCTTAGGGATAACTTCTATTTTATGTATCAAAAAACCATTTTCTACAAAATCCCCTGTTAGTTTGTACCTGTAAAAAGCTAAGGCATTACTGGCTATTGGCGAAACAAATGAACGGTTGCTTATTGCATCCCAATGCAGCAGGTTTTTATAAAAATCTGTTTTTACATCCTGTGCACGGGTAAAGTTAAGGGAAGCATAATCACCAGCCGTTCGGGAACCCAGTAAAACTTCTTTGACTTTGCGCACACGGGAAAAGTTGAATTGAGAATTGGCTTCCCCCTGAAAAATAATACTGTTGCCGTTCTTGTTTAAGCTTAGCACTTTGACAACGCTGTCGCCCAGATAACGTTTTGGCCCCCTCACCAATTTCTGAACGCCTTTTAAATAAACATTGCAGGAATAAGCTTCCACCTGTTTTTTGTAAAAACGGCGTTTGGCAATTGCTTTCCTGATAATGGAATATGCAGGGTTTTGGTCCGTAACAAACGCTTTTTTTATCAGGTAAATTTCAGGTTCCAGTTTAATGTTTAAAACAGTGTCCCGGTTTAAATTCAGTTTTATGGTGTGTTGTTTTTGTCCGGTCAGGCTAAAATTTAACGTATAGGAACCGGGGTTAAGCCGCAGGCGATAAAAGCCCCGCTCGTTTGCAATTGTGCCTAAAGTAGTATTTGCCGCAAAAACAGAGGCAAATGGCAATCGCCTGCCTCCGCTATCTGTAACTGTGCCGCTCACCTCGTGCTGCTGGGCAAGGGCAAGTACAGGAAACAGCAGTACCAAAATAAACAGCAAACTCTTTAACATGAAACCGAAAAACAATAAGATACAATTGGTTGAAAAAAGTTTGACCGCATTTCTATTTAACCTGGTGAACAAACAAAGTTTTCATCGTGGCAAATGTACCGGTTATAAAAGCTTTTATATTGAAACTCTTTTATAGCTGTTTAAGTTATAATTTTTATGCGATAAAAGAAGTATTCTTTATGATCAGTCAAGGTCTAAAAATTTCCCGTCTTATAAAAACATCAATTAAAAGCATTCAAATTACTAAAACAACTACAAATACGTTTATAACCCTTATTTTTGTGGCTAATTTACAGCAAACATCCTTGGCAACTACAATGCAAGACCAAATCACTCAATATACAACTGAAATCAATACTTTCCATCCTGCCGATGCTGCCGCACTCGAATCTTTCCGGATACGTTTTTTGGGCACAAAAGGGTTGGTTAAAGATCTTTTTGATCAGTTTAAAACAGTAAGTGCAGAAGAAAAACGCCCTTTGGGCAAAACCCTGAACGAATTTAAGCAGCTTGCCGAAGCCAAATACCAAAGCCTGAAAGAACAACTGGACACACCAGTTGAAAAACCTGCTTCAACAGAGGATTTGACATTGCCGGGGGAAGGTTTCCTGTTAGGTTCCCGCCATCCGCTTTCTCTGGTCCGGAACGAGATCATCGAAATTTTTAAACGTTTAGGGTTTGTGGTTGCCGAAGGGCCCGAAATTGAAGACGACTGGCACAATTTCTCTGCACTCAACTTTCCGAAAGAACACCCGGCGCGGGATATGCAGGATACTTTTTTTATCAGTAAAAAAAGCCTCACCCCGGCCCTCTCCCCCGGAGAGGGCCGGGGTGAGGCTTTAAAGTTTGGAGGGGGGGGGAAAGCTGGCGAGGCTGGTGATATTGCCCTGCGCACACATACTTCTTCGGTGCAAGTGCGGATGATGGAAACCGGAAAGCCGCCTTTTCGTGCCATTATGCCGGGCCGTGTTTACCGCAACGAAGCGATTTCTGCCCGTGCGCATTGCTTTTTCCACCAGGTTGAAGGGCTTTATGTGGATGAAAATGTTTCTTTTGCAGACCTTAAACAAACATTGTATCATTTCGTGCAAGAGCTATATAAAGAAGGGACAAAAGTCCGTTTCCGCCCTTCTTATTTTCCTTTTACCGAACCTTCTGCCGAAATGGACGTATCGTGCAGCATTTGCGGCGGCGCAGGCTGCCCGATGTGCAAATATACAGGCTGGGTAGAAATTTTAGGTTGCGGCATGGTAGATCCGCAAGTATTGGAAAATTGCGGTATTGATTCCGAAAAATACACCGGTTTTGCTTTTGGCATGGGCATCGAGCGTATTGCCAACCTTAAATACCAGATCCGCGACCTGCGCTTGTTTTCCGAAAATGACGTCCGCTTCCTCAAACAGTTCCAAACCGAAATCAGTTGATCAAAAAATTATCCCCAATACTTCTTTTATGCCTGTTTTTTCTTTCCTGCGGAAAAACAAACGTTGGCTCAATCCCCTACGTTCCGGTAAATTTTAGTGCACCCTTGTCCGATCCGCGTTTAAGCAGGCTTTCTGTGGCTGGTGGTGCCGTAACCATTGACGGTTATGGTGTTGCAGGTTTGATCATCTATCATAGTCCGGGTGATATTTATGTTGCTTATGACCGCTGCAGCAGCTACCAGCCTGAAAAACGCTGTGCGGTTACGGTTGATAATTCGGGTTTTACCGCAACCGACCCATGCAGCGGTTCCAAGTTTTCCTTGTCAGACGGCTCTCCGGTTAAAGCACCGGCAACGCGGTATTTAAGATCGTACAGCGTTAACGTGAGCCAGAACCAGATCTTTGTAAGTAACTGATATATGGAACCGGACAAAACAATACAAAGCATTAAGCAGGCCGCGCGAGAGCTTTACCGAAAGTTTGGTTACCATAAAACCAGTGTTAACGAAATTGCTAAAAAAGCCAAAGTTGCCAAAGCAACTATTTATAAATATTTCGACAGTAAAGAAGCCATTTTACAGGTTCTGTTGATGGATTATATCAGGGTGAGCGTGGATGACCTGATCCGGAACAGTGCAATTGATATGGACGAGGAAAAGCATCTGACTAACCTCATCATGAAAACCAGCCGCCTTTCTTACACCATTTGCAATGAATTTATTGGCTGGGATTTTATCCGGGAATCTACCAACGCGCAGGACTTCCTCAAGAAACTCTCCAACGAACTGGAGGAACTGCTGTACAAATCTTTTACCGGCGTAAGCGAACTGCACATCAACGATACCTTTCCGGCAAGGCTGCGTTTCCTTATCAAATCCAGTAAAAGCATTGTGTTTAGTTTTGCCTTTACTTCGGTAAGTGATGCTGACGTGCGCAAAAACTTTGTGAGTTTTCAAAAAGAGATTTTGCCGTATTTGGTTAAGGCGGCGTTGAAGTAAAGGTAATCATAATTGTCATGCCGAACTTGTTTCGGCATCCCACAAGCAAAATTTGTTACTTTTCACGAGGGATCCTGAAACAAGTTCAGGATGACCAGCTAAAGTTTTCAAAAAGAGATTTTGCCGTATTTGGTCAAGGCGGCGTTGAGGTAGAGGTAATCATAATTGTCATGCCGAACTTGTTTCGGCATCCCACAAGCAAAATTTGTTACTTTTCACGAGGGATCCTGAAACAAGTTCAGGATGACAAGCTAAAGTTTTCAGAAAGAGATTTTGCCTTATCTGGTGAAGCCGGCGTTGAAGTAGAGGTAATCATAA
>JAABUQ010002699.1_pt1 | contig 34480 bp, 44 predicted proteins | sample 5560001 | NCBI WGS metagenome assembly JAABUQ01 (sample SAMN10711888, study PRJNA513371) | rock metagenome | isolation source: Antarctica rocks | place: Antarctica: Victoria Land, Finger Mt nord | collected 2015-12-18
CCTCACACCCCGCCTCAGCGCGCCCCAATCCCATCCGCCGTCTGCTGTTCTTCCTGCCTCCCTCGTCGTTCCCTCAGGCTGGGTGTATATGTCCGGAGAAGGGGATGGTGGTGGTTTAGAGGGGAGAGAGGGTCTGGAAGCTGGGGTGTGCGGGGGTTGTGAATACCAGGATCTTATGGGGGCTTTTAGCTGCGCTGGTGGGAGAGATGGATGTGCATCCCCACCCGCCCCCTCGTCATCGCCCTCCTCCATCCCACCCGCTTCACCCAGTGCAACCCCCTCCATCCCCTCGCCCCCTTTTTCTTCTTCTTCTTCTTTTTCCCCTTCCTTTTTTCCCGCGTGACCACGCGCCCCGACCCCCGCCCCCTCCCCCATATCGGGGGCAATATTTCCTCGATTACTGATCCTGGGTTGGGAGGGGAGCGGCATGGCATTACTCCCACTGCTGGGGTCCAAGGGGGAGAGTTTTTGTTTCTTGCGCTGGGGTTTGGCGCCGAAGGTTGTGAAGCCCATTGTTGTTGCTATGTCGGGAGAGGGAGAGGGAGAGGGAGAGGGGGAGGGGGAGGGGGAGGGGGAGGGGGAGGAGGAGGAAGGGGAAGGGGTCATTGTGGTTGTGGGGGTGGGGGGGCGTTGGAAAGGGGGGTAAGGGCGAGAGGCGGGCGAGTGGTGGGAGGTGTGGAATGGGCGAGAGGCGTGGGATGGAGGATTCGAGGGCGTTTGAGTGGGGTTGAAGGGAGTCTCGCTGGGTTTGGGTTCTGGTCGGCTGCGATTTGTGGGAGGAGATGCCTTCTTGAAGTTGTGAAAGCTCTGAGTTGGTGCTTGTGGAGATGGTAGGGTGGAGGACTTTTTGAACGCCGGGTAAGAGAGGGTGCTTTTAGGGTACAGGATAGGGGAGGTGGGGGTGGCGAGAGGGTTGTCTATCAAGGAGGATAGTTGGGACGCTTGACTTGTGGTGAGGAATGGATGTAAAGTGGAGTGTGCTAGAGAGGCTTCGAGGTTTCGTCTAGACCATGTATATCGTGCTAGGAATAGAAGTTGGCATCGAAAAAATGTGCATGGTTTTGACGGCAATTATCATTGGTGTGAACTTTTCCAGCTATGCCCAAGCATCATTTTGTAAAGTGGCCCTTGCTTGCTATTATCAAGAATTAATGCGTGTCGGCCATCGTTTGGAAAGCTCGTCCGTGCATACTGGTGCTACGCTGAGATAGGAAGAGAATGATTCTCAAAGACAAGCCCAGAGCAGCTTTTAAGGAGGTCCACAGAGCTATATAACACAGTCAGCAAGGCTTCATTCAGACATCGACCAAGTGCGAGATTGCAGTCAGGAGCATCGACGTACTTGAAGCAAAAAGATTGCCCGTAGACTGGGGAGTTACTTCGAAAGACAATTGCGACTTTCACTTCCTCGCGAAGGACCTCGCAGAGGGTTCCCTCTTGAACCACTTCTTTGGGGGCCCATTCTTCTTGTCGCCTCCCATGCTCTTGCTATCGGCCTTCTCCTCTATGGACTGCGAATTGTCAGTGCTGCATATCTGAAAAAGCTACAGGGCAGAGACTCACCTCGTCATCCATCTCGGTAGATGATCCCTGGGTATGAACGGTGTTCAAAGCTGAAGCCGTCTCCTCGCTGGCGGCTTCACTTCCTGAATCCCATCCCCTCTCCGGGTCGCCATTGTAGATCACGTACCACCCGAGATTGGCACCTGAAGCCATCTTGTCTCGAAGATCGGCCATCTCACTCCACGCTTCACCAGTGAGATTGTGATTCTGCACGTCCTTGACGTCAAACCCGAGACCCATCTCGACCACCTTGTCCGCTACATATGCGTATGGCTGGCAGAGGTTGCGTAGGTCCTCGGGATCGTATTCTTCGACGAGGCTAAGGTCTGTGAGATTGTCGGTCTTGTGTGGGTTTACTCTGCGGATGCTGGCTATGAGGGCTTTGCAGCTGGATGCGGCCATGGTGTAGTCGGGGGCTGCATCCTCGACGTTGTTGACGATGACGTGGACACGGATGGCGCTTCGTGGCCAGCGGAAACCATGGATGAGAAAGAGTGGCATGGTGATTGTTCGGCGGCAATCGATGTGTTTGGGAGTGGGTTGCAGGAGATTAGGAAGATGTGTGCTGCATAAAGTAGTGTTCTACTTTAAATGTAGATAATAGACAGGTAAAGGGAAGGAATTCAAGTGTAGCATGGACAATGATTATCACATCGAAGAGGCGTCGTTCGGAAGCAACGTGCGGTAGTGATGATGGTCTCAAGGGGGAGATGTTGTGGGGGGAAGTTCTGGCAGCTCTTGAAAAAGGTACGACGTCCCTTTTTGTGGGACACGATAGGTACATACAAGCTACAGCCTTGCAGCAAATCGGCCTGCAGACGCATCTCGTTGCAGTCTTCCAATCTTCTCTCACTTGTGATGCTGAGAAGAGGAATAGTTCTCGCCCAAGGGCATACAGACTACGCGCTAGGGTCTGGAAAGGAAAGGCGCCATGCGAGTCGCGGGCCGTGTTTACTTTTAGTCTTTGATTCTTCCCCCCTTTAATGTTGGGTGCAAGGGTAGACCTGTATCCAGTCAAGTTGTATATGATTTGCATTTTCATTGCAAAGCCGCCGTTTCTCTCGTTGTCGCACCCTATCCTACCATTGACAAGTACATTTCTGCATTCCCATTGCTGATTCCACCAAGGTCCAATCACGAATTGAGCAATGTCTTCGGCCAAAGACATCTGACCGGTGACGGCGCAATCGAGGTCGTGATATAGCCGCATCGATAATCGATGTCCGGATCCATTGGTATAGTTATGCCGTGGTATTCGAAATACAAGTTGCCACCCGCCAGACCAGATTGGCACCAAGTATTGTTGTAATCGAATTTCGCGGCTTTGGGACCGAGCAAGTCCGTTTGCGGGAGGGTGAGAGTCGTGTAGGCGATCTTCCCCGTCCTGCTGGAGGTAAAGAGATTGCGGCATTTCAACTTCTTAGACACCTTTGTGACTTTCGTCGGTTTGGATGGGTCGAGTACACCCTGTAGGAGGAATACACCTGTGCCGGCATAGCGGCTGCCACCTACAAAGACGGAGAAATCGTCTGTCGAGATACCGCCGCCCGTGCCATCCGCCCATGTATTCGCAGAATTGACGACAAGGGGAGCTAGGACAAAGAATAGTGATAGCAGTCCCGCCATGAACGGAGCCATGATGTCTCGAGTGCAGGAAGTGCAAAGAACAGCTGGATAGGAAGAGCGTAGTATTGAGGGGAAGGGATTTTGTGTTGGTACTATAGAAACAGAAGCATCAGCACTGCCGAAGACAAACGATGGCCCTTCTTATATGCGTCTTCATTTCACGCACCTCCCACATCTACTCAGCCTCCTCAGTTTGAAACACATCACCGAGTCTCCAGTGGCGATATCCGTTTTCGCGCTTGTTCTTTGACAGGTCAGTATGAAAAATTGTCTGACTGGGCTGTAAGACAGTCCCAGCATCCGACTCGCGCACCTCCGTTCACAGTTTCTTGTTTTGCTCGAACACAATGAACGTCGTAAACACATTAATACTGGACGAACGGTTCTCTGCCTATATAATCCAGTATTCATATCTCGTTTCCGACACTCTGTAATCTCAAGTTTTGATGGTTTTGACTGGCCACCAGGTAAGCCAACATAATCTTCTGGTGTGACCAATACCCCTTGGGCGCTCTTCACTAGCTACCCTCATAGCTCTCGGTCCACACAGCATCCAGAACAGCTTTGTCCACCGCAAAGTCCCTAATGAAGTCACGCTCTAGGTAATGAGTCCTCTTCCCTAGCAGAACCAAGCTATGCAATGGCTTCCCAAGATCGACTCGACTCAGCTGCTCCAGCGTACCAGCCGCCATTTCCTGGTCCTTCGCACCGATCCGAGCCACTCCAACAGCAAGGCTTTCGGAAGTGCATATGCCCTCGCTTCGTTCCTGTTCCGTTTCGAGCATCTGGCTTGCGCATTGAGCTACTGTCATGAACCGAGGTGGTTCGTAGATCTTGCGGCCTCTGGCAAGGTTTGCTAGCGATTGCTCCTTGACCTTGATATCCAGTAGTACGAGGGTATGCAGCCCGATTTGGTGGTTCTCTTTCAGGCGATCGTAGAAGGATGATGGTTTCCATGTGTCTGTAAAGAAGACCATACTGACTGTTTGGCCGAAGTTGTAGAGTTGGAGTCCTGTAGCGCCGATTGCGGACATGATCGAAGCGTTGTGTACGGTCTCGACAGGTATCTTCAACTCTCGAGCCCGAAGAACCAGGTCGGTATGTGTTGTCGCCCTGAGATCATGAGCATGAAGTGTTGCTTGGGAAATGGCTTACCATACCCGAATGGATCGCCCACAACAAGGAATACCACATCAGAGGAGTCTGCCGTTTTCAGAATCTCGTCGCTCGCGTATTCGACCATTTCGCGATCAGCCACGATAACATGGCGGCCATAATAGGCCTCCTACTATATCACTAACTTAGCATACTCCAGTGAGATCGATCATGATTTTGAATATGAGGGATATGCTCACAAGCTTTGCCGTTTCGACTAGAAGTATACTAGTGTATGCCTCAAGATACACCCTCTCTGCCTTCTTGATGATTTCCAATCCTTTTGCCGTCACATCCGTCTCATCGGCCAGTCCCAAACCAACCAGATAGAGCATGGTTTTTGAAATTGCACCTTCAAGACATGCAAGTTCTGTGAATAACTTCTAAATAGAATCCAAAACGGATGGTATCCTTGCAGCTCTAAGTAAAGCGCCTGCTCAACAATCAAATTAGACAGGCATGGAAGTTTGAATGGATAAAATGGATGAGATCTGGGAGTGTTGGAAGGCCTTGCATAGAACCTACCTTAGATAGGAAATAGAGCGAGCTGGAAAAAACCTTGTATTATTTAGGAGGCTAGTTGTCTCGGCGGTAATGTATTCTGTCTATCGGTACGCGGACCTTAAATTATGTTCGATTCAACTTCTCTCTTCGTTCCTATACCTACAATATTTTTAATGATGAGACAAGCCTCGTGCACGCTTCGCTCGCTGCACGACTCAAACTTTGTCTCATTGCAATCGCATCGCCTCAAAAGTCCACAGGAACTGCTCCGGTGGGTCCTTTATAGGTTTGGTTGCAACAAATATCATCTTCCTGCTGCGGGGACTTCGCAAGTGCGCAGGTACCTTCAAAATGGCGGACAAGTCAGGTCCGAAATACAAGCAGGAGATTCAACAGGTAAGAAATATTCTCTCTAAGAGTCTTCGTCTCTTCTTTGTAGAAATACAAGCGCGCTTCCTAGTACAAGAAATCACACAAGTCCAGATGCAATAACATGATGCTACTATTCAGGATATGTTCGAGTCTCATTGATGCCATGGAGCTGGCTTTAAGTGACTCTACTTCTGTATCTATGATTGCTGTTGAATTGGTTTACAAGCGTTGGGTCGTGGGGCTTTCTATATCTTCATTGCCATCGCCACAGCATTTTGGTGGCGGTCACGCTATGCGAATACATGTATTTGTATGCACGTTTTACATAGGCCCTTCATCTCCGCTCCAGCAGACCTTTCTACCCTTACCGTAATTGCATCATGTCCTCCCCTAAGAACTGTTCTGCCGATCCCTTGCTCGAAGAGAGGGTAGAGAGTTAATACAAGCGAATTGTGCTAATCCTGGAACTCGAGCAGATGATGTTCGTTGCGGGCGAGACAGGAGAGCCCTCTTCTGATACGATTACGCTCATCGAGCAAATTGTTCATGAGCAAGTGGTCGAAATGGTCAGTACCTATGCAATTGCTTGCTCAAAGACTTACACCAGCATAGCTTAAACAATCAACCTCCCTCGCTACGCGGAGGGGCTCTCGTTCAATCACCGTCCCTGATCTTTTTTTCCTTATCCGCCACGATAAAGCAAAGACATCTCGCCTCAAGACCTTCCTTTCGTGGAAGGATGTCCGCAAGACAGCCAAAGATTCTGATGACAAAGGAGGCGACGCTGCTGATGTTGTCGGTGATGATCCGCTCGGTGGTGCTGACGCTGGAGGACCCGCAGTACCTATTGAAGGAGCCAAAAAGAGTAAAAAGAAGGTCAAGTTACCATGGGATGTATCCTCTTACTTCAGCGAACAGCCACCAGAGGGCGAGGATGACGACGACGACGAAGAAGAGGAATTAAATGCCGCCAGTATCCTACGCCTCCAGCAAGCAGACAAGCGCACCAAAGGCATGACCCGAGATGAGTACGTTCATTATAGCGAATGCCGCCAAGCCTCATTCACCTACAAGAAGGCAAAGCGCTTTCGGGAATGGGCCGGGTTTGGTACGGTGACCGATAGCAAGCCCAACGACGACATTGTGGACATCCTTGGCTTTCTACTCTACGATATCGTCCAGACCTTGACCGAGGAGGCACTAAAGGTCAAGAAGGAAGAGGATCTCAGCAAGACTCGGCATGGCGATTCGGATGCTCAGAGTAAGAAGCGCAAGAGGGAGACAGGGTTATTCGATCCACCTGAGGAGGGGACCACACCAATCAATCCTACGCACGTTCGTGAAGCTTTCCGAAGACTCCAGGCGAAGCCTATCCCTGGCAGGGTCAGAGTTTGGATGGGTGGACCGAGAGCTTTACAGAGGACTCAATTGAAATTGGTGAGTGTGAACTTATCCATCTCTCGTGTAATTACGTCTGCTCAATATGTAACAGATTTGAATGGTCGAAACATGGCCCAATGTATTAATCAGCACTAGCAGCGGTATAGTCGACGCTGTTCCTATGCTTCCTGCCGGCGTAATGGCAGGAATGGTGCATGGCAAAGGCGTTGTGGGATTCGGTGGCGGCGATATGGTCAAAGAAGACTAGGGAATGTTGCAAACGCGGTTGGGATCCTATTTTTATGGAACGTCGTCCTCGAACGGGTAGTGGCATGGTGATAATGGCAAAGACTTGGGGAGGACAAGTTACAAGATGGTTATGGCTGGTGGACTACTTCGACACAAATCGCTTCGGTGAATGATGGCCTGATAAGTCTTTCAAATATTCGTGACGAGTACACGATCCCACTCCATCCATGGTTCCCTTTGTGCCACGTTTCCTGCCGATAACGCCAGACTATGCTCGCAATCCCAAATGCCTCATAACGTCGTATCACAAACCGCTCTGGCAAATGACTCCACCCCCCACACCCTCCTCATCCTCAACCTTCACCCCCACACCCCCTTCAGTCCTCCTCCGCTTCTCCCTCCTCTTCTGTCGCTTCTCCTCCCTCTCCCTCTCCTCCTCCGCCTTCCTAACCTCCAATCTAGCCCCCAACTCCACAACCCCCCCAATCCCCTCCGCCTCCTCTCTCCTCTTACTAGCCAACCACTCAAGCCGCTCCCTCACCTCCCCCAACGTCGCCTTCCTGACCTCCCCACTCTGCCCCGTATTAACCAAATGTTGCCTACTATTCAAATGCTCCACAAATTGCAAATTATCCTTGAACGTCAAATCGCACTCTTGGCAATAGAACCCGGCGCTCCGCCCTTTCTTCCCCATGCCCGCCCCCGCGGGCACCAAGGTCGTTTTGCCCACGTTGTGGGAGACATCGAGGCGGGCGGTGCGGGATTCGCTGTCTTTGGCGTCCGGGGGGGTGGAGGGACGGGGGAAGTATTTTTTCCCAGCGGCTTTGGCTTCGGCGCGGGCGGCGCCTTCGGATTTGATGTGGGCTTCGCGAGTGGCGGCTTTGGCGGCGTATTCGGTCCTGTCCCAGGTTTTGCGGAAGGAGGTGTCTGTCGATTTGGAGTTGGGGGGGGCGGACATGGCTGCGGTTTGGGGGAGGGCTGGAGAGGGGAAGGAGGTGGTTGTGGGTTGGAAAGCTTTTCCTCTGAGGCGTGCGTACTCGGGATCCCACTTTCATGTGTGTTTAGGAACAAAGGACTATGAGTTGCGGAGGTGCATGTAAATTGATAGCCCAGGGACTTCGTTTCCAATTACTCAGGTACCCGAGGTACCGTACCTACAGTACCTACCTTAGAAAGCTTGGCAGTATGCTTGGAACCGTGTAGATACTGTTACTTCTTAAAAAACGGTATAGAAACCGTTATCTAAGATTAACGTTTATTAATATTAACGTAAAATATTAATTTTTATATATTTATTTTTATAATTATAAAACAGAAAGATAATTTAAACATTTAATTTTTTTAATTTTAATTTTTTTAAAGTATTATATTTTGAATTAATTATATATATTATTATAAAAATTAAATCTTTATAATTTAATTTAAAAATATCAAAATATTACAACTATAAGTTGCAGATTAACTAGAAAATAGAAAGGTCAGGGACGAGAAAAAAAATAATAAAAAAATAATAAAAGTAAATACGAAAATTCACAATAAATAAAAAAAAAGTTTTAAAAAAGAAAATGCTAAAATCGATAGTAAATAAACAAAAACGTCCGAAAAAGGAAAATTTTTAACAAGAGTTACGAATTATCGTAATAATACTGTAAAAATACGATATAGTTTAATTATTATGTTAAAAATTTTATATAATGTTTGATTTTTACGTTTAAATTTATTTACAATAAACTTTTCCTTTATAGTAATATTGTTACTACCTTTAGAATGTTTAAACGAGAGTTAATAATAACAATTTTTTATTAACCGTGTCGGAGCTAGAACAGCCGTTTTTAACGTGACCAAATGATAACGGTGACGTTACAGTTTCTATACGGTGATAGCTTATTGCCAAGCCCTGCTAGGTACAGTATAGGCGGGAAGGCGTGCCCCATCTGGCTAGTCGTGACCTCGTCGCCCTGCGCTTCCTGCTTCCCTCTTCTCGGCTTCTGGCCACCATCACAAATTCTGGATACTCTCTCCCTGTCAGTATGAACACACCTCTATATTCAGCTCTCTTCTAACTTCTACTCGGTTTCTTGTTTGTCGGCTTCTTTTTGGGTTAAGCTATGGACATCACCCTTTCGACTGATGCACACCGTCAACCTAAGTAGATGCACACCCCCTCGATCGGATTAGATCCCATTTCTCTCAGCTACTCATATTGTCATATTTCGGGATAAACATTTAAATTTTCGAGGAATGGCGAGAGAATACAAGACCAAAAATGGGGATGTAAATATGTACCAGAATACTAATACCAATACTATCATCAACGGCTAGTTCTGGCTCTCAAGCAGCTCAGGCAGTACGACGGCGAGGGGGAACAAGAGCTGATATATCTACAAGTCAGGGGAATAAGCAAGCGGGGAGAGGGGGGCTAGGCCGTGCTCTCTACTATCCAATAACTACTTTTCAAGCTTAATCATGAAGGAAAATGGTCAATCAGAAAACCGGTTTTTGGGGATGTATATAAGCAATTAGATATGATCGATTTTGCTAGCTTACAAGCATACGCAATCCATCTATGTCTGACCTCAAACTTCGATTGCTAGTAAGGATACGCTAAAGGCTGTGGCCATTGTTTTTCGGCTATTTAACTTATCTCTGCCGTTTGAGCCCCGAGTGCCCTGGGCTTTCAGGGCAGCTATCGTATGTAAATACTGAACGAAAAAGGAAGAGAATTGGCTTCCGTGATCGATATGTCAGTACCTTTTGTTGTCTTCATACCCCGCATTGCGTTCAATAGCAGCACAGCGGGGAGCATATGGAGCACTGGGTCTACTGTTGATTTTTGTAGCATGAAGACTAGGAGGTAATGCTTAAGAAGAAGTGCTAGGAGTCGAGCCGGAGGCGTTGAAAATTGCCTTACATGCCTGCGCACGCATACGAATCAGGCATTAGGTGGGGTGTACGCAGTTTAGTGTTATAATTGTATTGGTTTGAATCCAGCTCATAAGCACTTCTTGTCTTTGTCCTCTTTTAGTGGTTCAGGACGATAGGGAAGACAGGCAACCTGAATTGTGGACTTTTAATAGATTGCAGGCATTCAGATAAGTTGTCCTTTGTTCAGCAAAATGAATGAGGGTAATGCTGAAGCAAATGTCCTCGCTCCTATGACGCCCTGTCGTATGCCTCATGATGTACCAGACGTTTCATTAGTATTCTTGGGAGGATTTGAGACGCAGAAAGTCCCATTTCCCATGTTGCCTGGCTCTATATCACCAGTAGTAGAGTTGCAGCACGAAGAAGCCGGCGGCATTAACATACCAAGCTTATTTGAGGCAACTTCATACACAAAGTCGTTCGCAGAATCAGAACAGGCATAGGAGATGTAAGTACAATTACACGGACAGGGGATTGAACCCGCAGCCTTAGCAGCAGCCGCTGAGTTCACTTCCGCCAAAAGGTCAGCTATTGTTGTATTCGTTGTCGTGTCCCGCACTTCCAATAGGTCCGACGTGTCCGACGAGTTCAAAAGATGTGATTTATGCGCCGCGGACGCGATCAGAACTTGCGGGGAATCGAAAAGGTCCGACGAGTTCAACAAATCGGACGATTGCACGAGACTGGAAGAATTGACGGATTCGACTCCGCCTAGCCTCCGCCCCTGCGTATAAGTAGCCCACGAAAGCTTACAAGTGCCAGTGAAGTAGGTCGAGCCGGGCCCTTGGAAGCTGTCTGCAATGCATTTGCAGCCATCGTTGGCGATACAGAGATTTTTGGGTCCCCAGCAGTATTGTCCACACTTTGGTTTATTTCCTCCGACTATAGAATCCATTTCCGGCGGGTTGTAATTTTGGCACCAGAAGTCGAACCGCCAGGATTCCACCAGCTGGGGACCCGAGATCGATCTACCCCTCCGGAGATCTGGTTACCGTCGAGGATGTGTTGGGTCATCGTTGATGCGAAGTGCTGATCAGCTTGGCTACCTGGTTCGTATATGAAGAGGGTGAGCTGGTTATGGTCGCCTTCGGACCCAGGTGGGAAGGCTCGTCAGCAAGGCAATAGAAGCTCACATGAGAACATGTTGCGGAAGACTGCTCACCCGTGTTGTCATGTCCACCCATTAAGTGGGATACACAGCGGTCAGCGATGGTCACCCCGGCGTCGCCAATCATTTGCCATGTGCCAGTATCGCTCAAAGTGTTCCCACTAGGTGCCACGTTCGGGATCAAGAGCAATCTACACCGACCCAAAGCGCAAGAATCATTACTGTAGGGGCTGAGACCGAGGTCTTCAATGAGCGCTTACCGTACGCAAGAAACATTGGCAATTCTACCCTGTCTCTCCATTGGCCCACTGTGTACGCCTCTGGTCGTGTTGAAAAGCCTGACGTAACAAAGATATGGCGTCTCTCATCTCTAGGGCGTAAGGGATTTGCCGCAAGTATAGCTGCGCGAACAGCAGGATTTTCGTCCGCCTGTGGGCCCCTCAATAATCTCCAGCAGTGGAAATAATCAGGCGAACCAAAGTACGATGAGCGCTAAGCCTGGCGTGTAGCTGAGATCAAGGGGTTGAGAACGGAGACAAGAACAGCGGCAAGGACTCTGCTCATAACCACCTGCGCCATCCTTCACTTTGGCAGGAGAAACGAAATGCAATCGAACCGAGGGTCGTCTGGCTATTAAGAGCCATGCGATGATGAAGGCATCTAGGTGCCACGATAGTTCCGGAGACGCGCGCATATATTTGAGCAAGTCTCCACAAGGCCACACCAACAAGTTTCACCGTTCAAAAGAGGCAATGCCAACATGCGACGTCCATGCCTTGACGCGCGCGGGAAGCATTTGTATAGGCGCACAGGTCTTTCGGAGTTGGTGCGTTTTAATGGGACAGCGTTTGATTTAGAGACGAATTGTTGGGGACGGCAACCCCAGCAGCACCCCTGGGCCATGCTCTAGGCACGACCCCATGGGCATCTATTGGCATTCCGAGGGCTTGAAAGCGTTTGGAAAGGTCTTGCACGGGTCTGAGGGTGATTTTCAGGCGTTTGTTTTGTTTCAATCAATCAATCAATCAATTAATCAGTCTTGTATGCGCGCATTTTCACCTCCTTCGGCGCCAACGAAGTTCACTGGACTCTTCGCATTGCACCGGCCTCAGCATCCTTTCCCATAAGACGCATTTTAGACGCATTGTCGGCTGTGCTGAGTCTGCTGCAATGTTGAAATTTCAGCCGATGCAAGCCTAGAGTGAGTGGGAGCGCAGGAATCTTTCTAAGTCTGACTAGACGTAGGGTCAGGAAAGGGACGAAATGCGCTAGTACTACTTCAGCGATGATACCGTATATAATACAGTAATCTACTGGATTATGTTGACACAGCCATTCATGAAAACCTAAGGTGCTAAGGTATAGAAGAGATAGCGGCGGGTTCTTCCGTTACGTAATCTCATACCTCCGTATCGATACTTTGGTGTGACTTGAAAATTGCTGGTGAATACTGCTGCTGCGAGTTTATCATTCAGATCCTACATTTAGATTGTGAGCAGAACGCGTAGAATGGGAGACTATCCGCGTCGCCTTCCTGAACTGATACGCAGCCAGCCATTGTCCATCACTGCGGAGTACTATCATGACTTGTCAGTCTGCTGTAATGCCCTGTAATGGCGAGCGCAGATTCTACGCCCGAAGAAGGACGTTGGTCTGCTGTTGTCGAGCACTTGGTGGAGATATGGGATAGCCTTTGGGAAAAGAATCTCTGGAAGAGGATCTTGAAAAATGTTGTGGCTACGACTACTCTCGGTAGATGGTTTTCCAATCGAATACCTGCCTCGAATACTGATTGGATCGTATAGTTAGCATATGTCTCATCCCAGGCGCGGAGACTTCAATTGGAAGGGCCGCCTACTTGGGCGCCATTACCACTGTCTTTGGCCATCCAGGCAGACGTTTTGGTCAAATGGCAGAAGCTCTAATTCTTATCTTAGCCGGAATAGTCTTGGGGGTAGGATGGTCCACTCTGGGTGTCTATCTTGGGTCTTTGATCGTCAAGGACAATCATTCAGCAGCATACGCAATTCGCGGTATTTTCCTGTCAATTGCTGTCCTTTTCCATGGCTATCTACGCTCTAAAACACCACGGCTGTTTATCTTTGTTTTGCTACTGGTCATATCCTGCGTTGTTTCTTTGCTATCCACCGCAAACCAAGTCACAGCAGTTGCTGTAACCCAGATTCTATATCCTATTCTACTCGCTTTGGGTGTTCTCCTGGTGATCAACCTTTGCCTATTTCCGGAATTCAGCTCTGGCTTCTTGGGAGAAATTACCATTGAAACGTTAAACGATACTGCAAAAGGGCTTGCGGAAGCCGGACAATACTTTGTGGCAGGGAATCCATCTACTCAGACACCTGAGGCCCAAAAGATGGGCAACCATCAAAATAGTGGAGACATCAAATCAGTTGCCGGCGCACAGGATAACACATATATTGAGGATACTGCTAGCCCGAGGAAATTAGGACTCACCACCTGGGTTGGACAGAAGATCAAGGGACTGTTCAAGCCCTCCAAAACCGAGAACCCTGAAGCCGAAGTTGAGATTGGGACTCAGAGTTCTGTTTCCCTTGCTGATTTGACTATTACCAAAGAGCAGATACGGAAGAAATTGGAGGAGTGCAAGGGAGCCCAGAAGGAGTGCAACTTCGAGCTCGCGGTGTCTGTACTCCCTCCTCGGGATCTGAAACCCCTGAGTGTACATGCTATGAAGAAGCTAGTAGCGAACACAATCGCTGTTATTGGCGCCTGCGAGTCAAAGTACGCGCTTGTAGGACTCGAAGGAAACAAAAAAAGCCGCGAGAAGGCCGGCGACCTTGACCAGAGGGAGGATGGGAACCAATCTTTAAAACCAACTCATGATTCTGCACAGACCAGATCCCGCATCCAAAATGTGATCGATGTTGGAAGAAAGCAAATACAGATAGGCTCAGCTCTCGATGAAGAAAAGGGAGAATTGGAGGCCATCAAGCCTAAACGCGAGATCGAGTTTGGCGATGTCGGATTATTCAAATACCTAATTGCAAGGATATCACAACCATATCAGGACCTGCACTTAACCATGGATCGGACTGTTCAGGTGATCACTGCTTGTATTGCTTACGTCTACGTGAGACAGCCTGCACGCCGTATCGCACCACCTTTGCTGAGATCCTTTAGGGTGTTCCAAAGTTGCCCTCTGGAGCGAAAGCTCCCAAAGGAATCATTCTCGAGGAGCTGGATCTGTACATGGCGGCCTTGCAGAAGTCCTTGGTCGATTTCGACGTCGATTCAGCCTCTGCACTGGAGGGTGCTGCTATCGTGCAGGAGACCGAAGGCCACGAGCCAGATATTATGCCGAGGGAAGAGGTCTTCTTGATATCGTCCTTCCTGCTCAATGTACGGCAAGCGGTGTAAGACCCAAGTATCTGGAATACCTGAATTCATTCTGACCTTGGCAGCACCCATATTGAGGAGATGTTGAAACATTCTCGTGACCTTGTCCAGCGCAGACAACAAAGACATGGCCGGCTTCGCGTCTATGCCCCTCACATCAAATGGTCAAATTGGTTGTACACCGGAGGCGAGGAGCATGAAGCTTTACCTGCGCAGGGTCGCAAAGCTAACCGACAGGGTGCCTCGAACGACGATGCAGACGATGACGATGATACAGAATCGTTGCACAGTAGAAGGAGTCTGCTCGCAAAAGCTCGTGAGCATGAAGACCTGGAAAGAAACGCGACTTCGGCAACAGACGCAGGGGCAGATGCAGAGTCCCCAAATATGAAATCGGGTGTTTTAAATAAGCGCGACACTAGGAAGAAAGTCGATCCCCTTCCTCTGTCTTTGCGACTGCGTGGCAAGGCTGCCGATGTTCTGGAATGGTTACAGAGTTCCGAGGATGTGCTGTACGCATTGAAGCTTGCTTTTGCGGTACTTCTTGTATCTTGGCCCGGCCTCGTTGCTTCTTGGAATAATTGGTACTCCCTTAATCGAGGATGTAAGTATGAGCATGTCGGCAAAACCTCCTCCCTTCAGCAAAAGTATACGTATTGACCAGCATTCACAGTATGGGCTGCATTACAACTAGTCTTAATCACGGAAGTGTCTATCGGCACCTCTGTTCAGACTTTCTTTCTTCGTGGAATTGGTACAACGCTTGGTTGCTTATGGGGTTGGGCCGCTGTTGAAGCCAGGAATGGTAACAGGATCGTCTGTGCGGTGATGATATGCATCGGCGTATTTCCCTGTGCATACGTTCAGCTAGGAACAAAAGTCCCCAAGGCTGGCAGTACGTCTTTTCGAATATATACTTCCCAGAAACTTTTATGAACAGGCAGTGCTGACTCTGGATTATTAGTGGTTTGCATAGTGAGCATGTGTGTCGTGGCTCTTTCTACAGAGCTTAAGACTGTGCCAGGTAAATCAGCCCCAACGTCATGTGGAACTCAAATTGACATGCCGCTTAGGTACGGCGACCGAGAACTTCTTGAAACGATGGATCGCTTTCATGATTGGTGGGCTTGTTGCTCTCCTCGTAGAAGTGGTTATTCTTCCTGTCAAAGCACGAACCCGCCTGGTCGAGTCACTAGCTGCTGCTTTGCATCAGATAAACGAGATGGAGCAGTGCATTGCGTCTGGTATTGAGGAGGGTGTCAAGGTTGATATATTCGATGCCGGAATTTTTCTACACTTCGAGGATGCCAGTGGCAAGGCTAAGGCAGCTTTGGGTGCTGCAGAGACATTCCGTATGCTTCCTGTCTTTAATGTCACTTTGCAGGCTGACTAATGTTCATAGTCCCATTTTGTAGCAAAGAACCTCGGATTAAGGGTTCCTTCGAGGGTCTTGCCATGATATATGATGAGGTAAGACGCATGCCTACCGTTCCTGCCAACTTCCCTGCTGACGCTATTCTCAGATCCTCTTTGTGCTCCATCAAATCGTTGACAGAATGGATAATATGTTACACTTGAGGACTGCATATGGATCTGGTCCGCTGGAAGACCTAAACGCACGATGCCCATTCCCTTCGCTTATCAGAGACTAAACATTGTGCAGGCTGAGATATACCCCTATCGCCGTAACGTTGCGGGCTCGATTACCGTAACACTCTTCGCAATCCACGGCGCTCTGACCACAAAGCTACCGCTGCCGCAATTCCTACCTTCAGCTCGACTAGCACACCTCCGGATGATCAATAGAGTGCGCGAGGTGGTCCTCGAGAAAGTAAGCCAGGGGCAGGAGTCACATGAAATCACAAAGCTAGCCCGTCAGCGCGCCGTTCGTCGCAAGTATTTATCGTGGAATGCTGCTTCCGCTGCGCAAGCAGAGATCATCGAATACTTGGAAGAATTGATTGATCTGACGAAGTTGTTGGTTGGCGCCAGCGAATTCAGGAGTGGGCTTCTGACTCGGCCAACGTATCTGGATTATACCAACGACAGCAAGGAAGAGGGGGGAGTGGAAGAAGGGGAAGACGTCGGTGCAGAAGCTCGCGATGAATTCAAAGATCGTCCGATGGAAATTTCCGGGCTTACTAGGCGAAGAAGAGGGACTACGGCCGGCTCCAAAGGGGAAGATAGATCAGGATCCGCAAGACGGAGAAGAGGCACCACTATCAGTTCTAAAGGCGAAGAGCAAGAAATACCCGCCAGCTTGAAAAGAATCTATACCAGGAAATTCGAGGCAGAGATGAAGAGACAGAAAACGGATGAGAGCCTGCGCGATTGAAACCCCGAGAGCAGGTATATGTCACTGCTTGGCTACCTGGCATTTTCAGGAAAATGCTCCATATCGTATTCCCAACCATCAACCTTCGCCTTCTCCGCTATGCTTTACCCCTTCCCGCTGCTCAAGCACTTGATCCGGGACAAGTCCAACGATATTCTCGGCAAATCTAACACGACGTACCGTTCCATCCTTCTCTGGGACATCCGATGACGACACCATCACGCTTACAAAATAACATTATGAAACGCCATCTAATCGGTGGTGTGACAAAGGAACAGCAAAGACTCTTCCGGCCTTTGGTCGGGTTGTCTTACGCGTTCTGGAGCCTATTCGGTTCACAGAAGCGCCAGAAACTAGGTTGTCTTACACAGTGGATGCACGGAAAAGAGAACCGGCGGTCGGGTCAGTGATACGGGGTGGTTTATAATTTATGCTTTACGTATGATCAGGAATGCGTTGATGATGCGATTGGTACAGAATATGAGCGCAAGGAAAGGCAGCTGAGGGGAAAGAAGGTGGGATTTGTGATAATAGGCTGTTTTGAACTGGCGCGGTGGATGTGCGGAGCAAGAGGTTTTTGGACACGCGAAGAAGATTCGACGAGCACGCAGGGCAGATGCGTTAACATTTGGAGCGATGATCAGGCGCAGTGGAAATGGGTGTAGCAAGGCTAATGTTTTCTACGGCTACCTGTGCATACTGCCCACTTTCCCTATTCCCCCCCCAACATCAAGACGCAACCTCGCCAACGCTAGCCCTTGACTCTCGCCTACTTTGCTCAAACCCACCCACCACAACCATCATCCCCCCGAGCCTCGAACGTAGCAAGAAAGGTAACGAGCGAGAGATCCGCAAGGCACCGACCCGATCCTCGCCTCTGCAGACTGCGACAGGTTTCCTCAAGCGTAAAGCCCCTCCCCGACCTCCACTTCTGCATCCTCAACCTTCACTCTCTTCGCCTTGGAATCTTCCTCCTCCTCTCCAACATCCTTTCCCCCCTCCCCACCTTCCTCCTTCTTCGCAGGCCGTCCGCGTCCGCGCTTCTTACTCGGCGTTCCCTCCACCTCACCCCCATCTTTCCCCTTCCCCTTCCCCATCCCCTTTCCCCCAACAGGCGATCCAACAAACCCCCCACCCCCACCCCCACGCTGCCCTTTAGGCGTCACAGCAGCGCCGGCAGTCAGAGTAACGCCAGTGGCGGTTTTTAGAAGTTTCTCGTACTGTTTCTGGCAGGTGCCGATGGTGCGGCCGGAGGGCACGGGCAGAGCTTTCCAGTTTGGGGGGGTGGGGGATTGGTTGATTATTGAGATTAGGAGGGCGAGCTGGGGGGGGGGCGCTTAGTGGGAAGGTTTTTGAGCAGGGGGGGGGGTAAAAGCGGGGAGAAGGGGGAGGAGATAAAGGGGGGGGAGGAAGGTAGTGATGGGTGATTGGTGGAGGTTGAGGGTGGATGGGTGAGGTGGGACTTTAGACTTGGGTGCAAAGTGGGTGGGAGGTGAGAGTGAGAAGTGAGATTTGAGATGGGGGTTTTGAATTTTTGGATAAAGGATAAGACGATGGGAGATGAACGTAATGGTGGATGAAAGATGTGAGGACTTACCTTCTCAGCGTCAGACCAGGATCCGCCTTTGGTTGCCATTTGGTGGAGTAGAGTGTTATCTTGTGAGCGTTTGTGAGTTCAGAGCAAGAGGCCGGGGATGAGGTTTGGGAGCGGCCAAGGTTTGGGGACTTACCGTGGCTGAAGGTGCAGAGGCGCGATGTTAGGATGTCGACGATGTCGACGTTGTTGCAGATATCGAACGAGTGTGTGTGGTTGAAGATAGTCGGCTGGTGGAAGTTGTGATATTGGTTGAACTCCGAGGGTGAGGGAATAGGAAGTAAGGAGGCTGGAGTTTGAGTGGATCGAACGATTCAAGGACGTGGTTACAAAGATCGAGTTTAGCCGAAAGATTCAATAGAGCGAATTGATAGAATTGAAGCAAATCGATGATGGATAAAGAACGCTTGAAAACCTTCAATGTAAATGTTCTTCAGGGTGCGTAAAAGAACCCTGTGTCAATGTCGAAGGTCTGTAGATAAAGGCTGGTGATACTCGAAGATACCCTTCACCAAGAATCTAACAGGACATAAAATTGTGAAATGTTACCCAAGCTGGTCTTTTTCAGTCGAAGCTTATAACGATAGTTTGATCTCATTCTGCAGCGTCGATTCCATAGAACTTCCTTTGACTGAAACATCACACCACCCGTCCTGCCTCTTCCGGAAATCTCTCCCACGACCTCCATATCTTCTTGTCTCCCCATATCTTCTGGTCTTCCGATTTCTCTTCGTCCTCTGATTTATCCACGTCCAACCTTTCTCTCCAACCGCAAATAACACAATAATGTGCAGCCAATAAAGCCCACTCCTCAACCTCATCCAGCATCTCCAACCCCGCCACCCTCTCTTTCTCGGGCTGCTTGACTCCAAATTCCCACAATTCATTCACATTCGCTCCCCGACTGCCTTCGAACCCATAAGCCCTCATACGTGCCGCCTGCGCTTCCAACGAGCCATACTTCCGCAGCGTTTGCAAAATTATCCCTCGCGTTGCGAGATTCGAGATCATTTGTCTACCAAAAGCATCATGGGGTCTAATTGGTTCATAGAGGATTAAGCCGAGTGGCATGTGTGCGGGAAAGAGATGTTTGGTAAAGTAGAGGGCCACTGTGTCTGCGGTAGTAGGGTCGAGGTAGATGAGGCAGCATTCGGATATTATCAGGGTGGGGAGGGTAAAGTCTATGGTGCTAAAGGAGGAGGGAGGTTCTTTGGAGGAGTCGAGGGTACGAAGGTCGACTGGGTGCACGTAGTAGTTCAGCGAAGTCAGTGAGTCGACAGGCCCGTCGAGCGTGCCTTTGCTGGAAGATAACGAGACCGGCGGCTTTATGCATTCACTTAGTTCGTTGATGCGCGAGACGACAGCGAGCTTCTGAGCTGTGTTCTCTGGGAAGTCTATTTCGTGGTAGATGAGATCAGGACGACCACGAAAATGAGTGACCGTAGATGCAGAATGATCCCTGTCCTGGATACGGAAGAAGCGTGTGTCTGACCCTGCGCCGAGTGATATAATCTGTTTCATCTGCAGAGGGTCTGAGGAGAGGAAACCGTCGACCAGAATGTCAATCGCTTTTGTCCGGACATATGTGCCTGATCATACCGTCAGCATGAGATCCTCAAAGGTATCAGCATAACATACCTCTGTTGATAATGGGTAGCCTCTTCTGCCCCTCCGAAGACACAAAAAGCTTGGCGAAGGGGTCGTGCAGATATCCAACCTCGACCGCGCTCAGTCTCGACACACTTGCATCCTGATCTGTCTGCTGAACGATTTTGTCTTTTGAAACCCTTTCGGCCTCATGGCTAGGTGCTAAAGTTCCGTCAAGGGAAGTCAGCCCACGTCCTTGTCCTCGGCCTCGACCACCGCGTAGGGAGAGCAGGTTGGGAATTTGAGGAGCGGACATGGTCGATGTTGTGGAGTAGAACAGATATCATGGTGAAAGTGGCACGGTATATGTGCGACACGTTCGTTCTTGTCGCTTCTCGCCACTTTTCGCCTCAATCTCCACCACCAATTGCTGTCGGGTCAGAATTGAGAAGGCATTCCTCTGGAGAATGGTGGAAGGCAAGAAATGTCGTTGAATGATACCTCCAGGTATCTTGCCCCACCACACAGACTATGTCCGAGCTAAACCCGAGGCCAGAGCATCCCTCCTCCCCCCCTACGAGGTCCACAGCGTAGACCGTCTCCATTCACTCAGAAGACGATCATTCAGAATGGCGCCCTCATCTTCGATCGTGGTAGGTCTTTAACCCGAGTAAGAGCCCGTACACTAGCTGATCTCTCGTAGTCTAAGATCAAGGTCCAGCTAAAGCTAGCCATCACCCGTTTACGCATGGTCCAGCAAAAAGACACAGCAATATCAAAACAACAGCGGCGAGCCATGGCCGTACTACTCGAGGTGCCCTGCCTGCCGCAAAACAATCCTCCAACCGCTAACGAGCAAACAACAGCAAGGCAAAGACGAATCCGCCCGCATACGAGTCGAGAACATAATCCGCTCCGACATCTCCACCGAACTCCTCGAAATCCTCGAATTATACTGCGAACTCCTTCTCGCACGTACGGGCCTCATGGAAGCCAAAGACTGCGACCCCGGCCTCGAAGAAGCGATCAAGTCTCTCATCTACGCTGCTCCAAGAACGGACATCAAAGAACTGCATCAGGCGCGGCAATTGTTGGTTGAGAAATACGGCAAGGATTTCGCGCTGGCGGCGGTGGATAATATAGACGGTAAGGTAGCTGAGAGGGTACTAAAGAAGCTGAGGGTCGAGCCCCCGGACCCTGAGTTGGTGACTTCATATTTGAAGGAGATTGCGAGGACCTATGGGGTTGACTGGCCGAGAGGCGAGAATAATTCTGAGGAGAAGAAGGACGACGACGACGACGACGAGCCGTCCGGAGGACAAGCGGTCAAGAACCTCGAACAGCCTTTGACGACCGACGAATTAAGCAAAGCGACCCCACCGCGAGATCTGGGGCCGAAATCGCCCGTCAGCGTTGCGCCTCCGAGTCCCAGTATCGATAATTTAAGCCCGAGGATCAGGCTACCCGGTCCACCGGAGCTGAAGCCGAGTGCAAAGACGAAGAAGCAGACGCCAGGGCCGCATGCGCAGAGTCCGCCTCTGTCGGGGGAGGGGGGTGGGAAGAAGAATGTGGTTGGGGGGAAAATACCGGATGTGGATGAGCTGGCGAAGAGGTTTGCGGCGCTGAAGAAATGAAAACGAGGCATTAGCACCGACCCTGGAGTTTTCTACCGGCTCCTTCACCGATCTGCTTGAAGCCGAATCCACTATTCATGGAGGACGAAGGGAATGTGGTCCGTGACTACTATGTCCAAGACTGCTACTCTTGGACTGCCATATAAGCTATACACGGCGGCATGGGTTCCCCTGAGCTTCACACTACCCAGACGCCAGCAGCCTCGAAGATCATACAGCTGTAGCCCGTCAGTGTGCCCTGGCATCCAACACAAAGCATGGAACGAACGATCCGTTCTAGTAATCGCTGGATCCTCCCTGACGAGCACTCCCATCGCTCCATCCAACTCCACCGGCGATACCCACTCGAGAGACAGGATGCCTTGTCCAAGGCGGTCAGAATCAGTGCCCGCCACCCATATCTTCAGTACCGGCAGAGATCATAGAAATCTCGCCTAGCTACACAAATAGTCTTCATATTGTGTGATTAACATACTGTTTTATCATAACGTTTCCCCCCGTCTAGCTAGCCATTATCAACAACTCTATGGGTATCATACTCACAAATCCATGTGCATAGCGCTGATGCTGCGTCGATAATTGCGAAAGCAACTCCCCCAAGCAAACACCCTAACAGCAAAGCCGAAGGCAATCCCCAGCGAACACGGAAAGCGAAGAATGTAAATGCGCTGCGCGGTAATGCCGGGCGAGCCAAAGCAATAGCAATGAAAAGCCATCCCCGCAAAGTATAAACGTCTCGTAATGTCATCATCACAACCTCCTCACCACCTCCCACATTTCTCGTTACACGACTCTATCGCCGCCTCCTCTTGCCCTTCCACTCCACCCGCGCAACCCGCATCATCATCTCCTCGTCCTTGACAGGGATCCAGGAGGTAAGCACTTTCATCGCGTTCTCAAAGTCGCTGTCGAGTAGTATCTCCCGGGTGCCGTCTATAAGCGCCAAGGAACATGCGTGGAGCACGTCGAGGCCGCCGTGGAAGGATTTATTGTTTTGTGACTGCTGGGGGGGTTTGGTTGCGTTTTGTATGGATGGGGAGGGGGGATTGGCGGAGGGGGTGGTTAGTGGGTAGGGGATTTCTGGGTCGCCGAGTAGGATGAAGACGTCCCAGACGCGGAGTTGGGCGGGGAAGGGGATGGAGTAGTTGAAGAGGGTTAGGTACCAGCGGGTTCCGTAGGAGGTGGGGGGGATGCTGAGGTCGGTCTGTTTGGGACGTTAGCGAGATATTCTGATTATATAAAAGAAAATCATGGAGTGAAGTGAATGAAAGCGAGGGCCGTACAAGTTTTGCAGCCACTTCGCCCTTGCCCAACCAATTCTTTTCAAATTGCTCCAAGGCTTGCATCAGCCCTTCAAAGCCGGACTGGTATAACCGCTCCAACCCACGCAGTTGCCATAGCCTTACAAGCATCACGAACGTCATTTCTTCGTCGAAGTAGCAGAGTAATGTAGCTGCCAAGGCAGCCATGCCTTGAACGTACCCAGTGTCGGGAAAGTAGATGGACATGCAGTGTAGGACTCTAAAGAGTAAGCGTTGCCCCCCGCGATATCGGCGTCGGAACATGATATGGCTGTTTATAGTCCTTGGGACGTCGATGTCAATTTGTACATCATCTGGGCTCCCCTGGTCCAGCAATCTTTGGAACACGACTTTTAGGTCGTCATCGCTCGGGCTGCCTCGCCGCTTCTTGGCGCTAGCGGTGAGAAAGGCGTGCCATGCTGTCGCGCGCCAACGATCGGGTATGCCTTTCCACGTGCGCTCGATGACTTTGGGATGTTTGGTGTCGAACTCGAAGACCATGCCACCACCGTGTTTTTCGTTCTTGACGATCTTGGCCATTTTCCTCCACTTCTCCTCTCGTTCCCATTCTCGGCGTCTGAGGTCATCAGCTACCTTACTATCCTCCTCGTCTTCAGCAATATCTGCGAGACCAGGTGGAAGGGTCAGCATGTCCCCTGCTTCGTCTACGCATCTTCGGTTCTTGTTGTGAGGAAGTCTGTTTGCCGCCGTACGCATTCTGGATGAGGTTGTGTTCGTGGATCTGTAAGAACTTTGCGAAGACGTAGGTCGCATAACGCCAGACCAGGGCCGTGATGTGGAGACTGCCTCTGCCGAGCGGGCTGGGCTTTTCGACGAGTTTGCTTTTCGTCTTCGACTGCGCTGGCGGCGTGGAGCTTCCGACGCTATCTGAAGTAGGGTGGACATTCGTTGTAATCGAGGTGGATCAGGAGTGTTTACTCGTCCCGAGTTCATTGATGGAGTGTTGGAAGATAGCTTCTTTGGTCGGATAAAGCCGTATCGATCTACGTCTTCACCGTCCACATTTTCCCAATCCTCTATACCACCTGCAAGCTCGGTATCTCCACGCATAATGTTACTAGTCCATTGATTTGTTGGAGGTGTGGGCACAGGAGAGATGTCGTGGTTCGCACTGCCATTCATCGTGGGTTTGCCGCTCTCAACGAGCCTTATAGTGGGGTGGATTTCTGCAGCAGTACAGTTTTCCTCCATCTTCTCAATTGCTAAAGCACTATCGAGGCCCGTAGCAGCATCATTGGCTCGTCCCCTTCCATCTTCATACATGGACCTGACTTTGTTCGAGAGAGCTTCGTCATCGGCAGAGAGAATCCTTGCAGGTACATTTAGCGAAGGTTGAAGTAACGCGGTATTAGGCTGTCGTCGACTACCAATCACCCCTCCGTTTAGCCGGCCTCCCCCAATTGCATCATTGGCTTTTTTGCCCCCAATTAACATGCTGCCTCTTTTCGAGAATTCAACCTTACCAGGTATGGTGAGGTCCTCAAAGCTGCCGGTGGGGTTCTCTGTCAAGATGTTCATGAACGGTAGTTGCGGTATCGCAGGATGTTCGAGCTGTCCGTTTGATTGAGTTCCCGTACTCTTCCGTTCATTTGGTAAAGGGGAGCTGGGCTTTGAATCATGTGTCAGGACGGCGGGATTGCTCGACGAGGGTCGGACGCTGGGTGTCGAGTCTACATCAGTGCCAAGGGTGGTCCGACTGTCCCTAGCCGTAAAGCTCGAGGGCGCAAGCCCCGAATCTCTCCGTGGATCATCCTGGTTTCTCGAGCGAGTCTTTTGGGGTGCGAGTTGCTCGACTGTCTTCGGCCGCCGAAGTGGATTGGCACCTTTCTGTGGCAGTCCCTGTGGGGCAGAAGTGGCAGTAGTGATTGGAATGGGAGGTTCGGCGGCTTTTGTATTCTCGTAAGGAATGCCACGCAGGCTTTCTGGACTGGGTCTCGGTGACGTTGCGGCAGGCTTCATGGCCACCCATTGGTGTTCCTGGGCCTAAACATGTAAACGTACAGATCCTACGAAATGTAGAGTTCTCCACGAGGAGGCCGAAGTGATATTTCGACAGCACTGTGCTCGCCCCATTGCGATGCGTTCCAGACAATTGCTAGCGGTTCGACTTCAGTACGCTGATTGAAAAGGGTTTAGGCCAGTCGCGTCCGCTCTTTTGGGTTTAGCCGAAAGTTTCTCAATACGACCAACGAAACCCCAGCTACAAAATAGTCATTACATTTGAGGACTCCATTCCTGCGTTGTTGCGTGCCAGCACTGCCCGTCTCCGGCGTCTTCGGGGTCTTCGGGGTCGTTTGTATGGCCTATTACTGCAGCAGAAGGATCATGATCAGATCGCGGCACCCTCGAATAATTCACACTCAAGTAATATCATTGAAAAATCCGCTGGCTCCATCTACTTGACCTCTGAGATAGAGTCAGGCTGGTAAAGATGTCATCCTATTACTATCAACCGCCAACGGGTGCAACTGATATTCCTGATCCTCGAAGCTTGTCCGATCTTCCACGGAAAATAGCTGCCCATTACTTCTTCGCCGTAATTGCATACTCGCACTATCTTTCCCTGACATCTAGGTCTCATCGATACACTCAAGAGACCATTCAAGGAATAGCTTTTGTTTTCTTTCCCATGCTGCCAATTGTACAATTATGTAACAACGGTATAAAGCTGCTCCTATTTGCTGTACAGAAAAGACTCCGCAACTCAGATAGTCCCTGCATGGTATCGGCATTGTTCGGGATGCGGACTGGTATAATACAATCACCCGAGGACACCGAGCTGCAGTATGGATACCAGAGCACCGAGGGTCAAGATCTAATTGACCACGGCGAGCAATCGTTCCCGCTTCTGGACATCGACCGTGATGACTTGGTGGCGAAGACAGATGATTTCTGGACATATAGATACCTTTTCAGCACTGTCACTCTTCTTGGAAACATGACGGTATCTGGCCTGAGCGTTGCAGCCTATTTTAGAAGGGTCAACCAGAAATTCAAGCTGGCCTCTTACGTGGCAACCCTAGGCTTCGATCACCGAGTCGGATGGCTTGCAATTGGTGGATGTGCAGCTACCATCATGTCTATTCCAATCCAGCTCATCAACAGGAGCTGGAGTGTCTCATCCAGAGCCACCTTTCCAGAAACGAGCCCCATTTGGGAAATAGCCAATCAAATCGCTGTGGCGGCCTTTGTGCAAGACCAGCTCCAGTCCATTACAAACCGTCCGTCGACGTTCAGAGTTTTCAGACGGTATCTGGTCTTTCGAATCGAGCTTGTCTTCTTCTGGATCATCGTCATTCCTGCATTTGCTATCAATTATCGGCGAAGGCTCCCTCGGAAGCTGCTTTACATTCTGGGTTTTTTTTGGCTTGTGACAGTTGGTGTAGTTCAGCTGGTTTCTGATGTTTTGGAAATAAAGCACATCCAAAGTGGAGAGCTGGAGGAATACAACTATCGATGGGCTGTAAACGATCCGAAGTGGTGGTCTCTCTAGAACATGGGGTTCAACAGAGAGGGTCCATCATTTGTTTCCTGTCAATTGGCGACCTCGTCTCGGTACCATCAGCACTGGGATGTTCACCATGGCCTAGCATCCAGCTTCTGGATTGCGCGGTATGTGTTGATAGCTGAACCACATGCAATACTGCTTCTCGTGGGCGCTCTCAATCTTGATTCAGAAGCTTTCGACTATAAAATTTTAAAGAATTGACAAAAAAGAAGATCACAACACAAATCAGGTCATCACTCCAGAAGATGTCGAGTTGTGGCTATCGCCGTTTTGTAAATGCTAATCTCGTTGAAAATGGTGGACTTTGCGCACGGTTGAGACAGAGTACTAATCACTGGGACGGTGAGCAGCCTGCAGTTGACTATGTGCACGATTGAAGCAAAAATGCTGGTAATAATTATCGAAATCTCATGAGTGCTGTTGGTTTCGCACCTGCAGCAAAATCGGCACCGCTTGTAGCTATAACTACTTACCCTTTCTTCTACACAATTAGCCTAGCATCTCAGTACTGTCACTTTCGCCATTCGCATATCTGTCTCGTCTCACACATAGGATTATGTACCAGCAGTGGGTGGCACGTCTTCGAACTGCCGATGACTAGCACTGTTCCTTGCTAACGTGAGCAATAGGAGGCAAAGATCGCCCCATGCTTGATCCTCAAAGTCATTCTTCTGCGCACGAACAAGCTGATGGTAAGTCTTCATCGTGTTGCGATTCGCAACAGTAAAGCATACTAAATTCATGCCAGCATAGACACATGAAAAGCGCGTGATCATTGCAATTTTGGCGCAAGGACATCCACCTTCTAGGTTCTAGCTCGACGAAAGCCTTCGTCTGAATGGGAGTCTTTCTCGACTTGGGCCTGCAGCTTCATGCCCTTCCAAATTGATCAGTCAAGTCTGAAGCTTCAGTCATGCATGAGCGAATGCTGACTCGTCTCACGGGACAGCTTGCATGATAAAAAGATTGCTCTCTACGCCTACTGCCATAAGCCTTGGGCACACTATTTTACTAAGAGAGCTTCTACCACACACGGCATACCTTTCGTCCGATATGAATGTGGACCAGTGTGTAATAGCTATAGTGAAGAACGGAAAATTGTTGTGATCTTCCAAATAGATCCATGCTCACCGAGACCCCAGGCTTCTCTCCAATCTAAACAATGCAGCTCTACGTCTGGCTTACCCTGATTGTCTTGGCTATCGCTGGTCCTAACGACACTAGTTCCTCCCTTGAGAAGCTTTACAGCGAATCCTGTGGCACGCTAGGTCGAAATGTAACATACGACTATGTCGTCGTTGGCGGCGGCGCCGTAGGTACTTTCAATGATTGGCTTTTCCAACTGAGTGCTGTTGCCTTTTGAGGCACTCGACTTGAATGCAAATAATCCAGTCACCCCCCGAACATATCTCGAAATTTGGACAAAGCAGATGTTGACTTGCCGAGCTTCTAGGCTGGAAATACAGTTGCTGCACGGCTAGCAGAAGCCTCTGGCATCAGTATCGCCGTGATCGAGGCGGGCGGTTTCTGTCAAATCGAAGACGGAAATTTGAGTGTTGTTCCTGCGTTCACTTTCCTTGGTACCGGATCCAACATTGCCGATGACATCCCCTCTGTCGACTGGAGCTTTGTAACAACGCCTCAGGCGGGCGCAAACGGTCGAAGCTTGCATTATGCACGTGGAAAGACGCTGGGAGGATCCTCTGCCCGTAATTACATGGCTTATCACAGGTGAGCAGATGCGTTGAATTGACATTGCTTTATCTCTAATGGTCCTTAGGCCTACTGTGGGTTCGCTGCAGATGTGGGCCGATCAGGTCGGCGACGATAGCTATGCCTTCCCCAACTTTCTTCCTTACTATGAAAAGTCCGTACACTTTACGCCGCCTGATTTTACAAGGCGATACACAAATGGTACCATAGACTATGATCCGACTGTGTTCAACAACGCCCTGAATGGGCCGTTGGCTGTTTCTTACGCAAATTACGCATCACCAACCTCGAGTCGGCTGTGAGTGATCCTGTTCTACCTCTTTGTTCTCTGTACCCGCTTAGGGCTCGCAAGACGTTGATTGAGATAAAATGCTTCAAGAACCATTTGTAATATGCGCCCCACACCCCTAATTGACCCTTCGATGGAAACGCTGACTCCTGATTCCCTTTAGCCAGCTAGCCCTCAACAAGATCGATGTCTTACTAAATGTCTTAGGCTTCAACAGCGGCAAGCTCTTTGGGAACATGTGGTCTACCTCTACAATACATCCTACTTCCTCTCAACGTTGCTCGTCACAGACTAGCTTTCTGGATCAAGGGGTGACCATCAAGTCCAATCTAAAGGTGTATAACGGTACCATGGCGCGGAGAGTCTTGTTCAAGAAGCAGAATACAGCTAGCGGAGTGCTGGTCACAACAAAGGGTGAAGACTACGTCCTATCGGCGCGCAAGGAAGTCATCTTATCTGCAGGAGCCTTCCAATCACCCCAGCTCTTGGTGGTGTTGCGCCATCGGTCCTGTCAGCACACTCAAAGAGCATGGCATCCCGATAGTGTCCGAACTGTCTGGAGTCGGCCAAAATATGTGGGATCACGTACTGTTTGGGACGGCGTATCGTGTGGAGACCCCCACCAGCTCTGAACTCGTAGACGATCCTGATTACGCAACGCAAGCGACCTTTGAATACAACCACAACCAAACAGGTCCTCTTACAGGCTTTGGGTTCCTCGCCTTTGAAAAGGTCCCACAGGAGTTCCGTAGCAAATTTTCACAAGCAACGTAGGATGCCTTATCGAGGTTCCCCAGCGACTGGCCTGAAGTCGAGTACCTAGGTGGTGATGTATACATGGGGTACAACACCAACTACATGGCAGCGGATCCCCACGACGGCTACAATAACTCTCAATCGATAATTCCCTAGTGGCTCCTATCTCCCGTGGGAAGGTCACAATCACATCTCCCGATACCATGGATCCACCCCTCATCAACCCAAATTGGCTCACCGCACAGGCAGATGTCGAAGTAGCCCTCGCGGGCTTCAAACGCACAAGATAGGCATGGTAGAACATGAAGAGCATCACCATCGGCGACGAATACCTGCCCGGTCCGAACGTCACCACCGACGCCCAGATCCTAAACTTCATCCGCGAAAGCCTCATTCAGCTGTATCACGCTTCTGCGACAAACGCGATGGATCAGAACGGGGAAGACGGTCGTGGATAGCCTGTGCAGAGTGTTTGGGGTGCGAGGATTGCCGGTCGTGGATTCCAGCGCTTTCCCGTTTTTGCCGCTCGCGCACCCCCAGTCGATTGTGTATGCTTTGGCGGAGAAGATTGCGGATGAGATCAAGCATGGTCAGTAGTGTGAGTACGCGGAAGAAGACTTTTTAAGAAGCAGTTGCTTGTGAGAACAGCAGTGTGAGTAGGTGGAAGGAGACTTCTAAGAAACAGGGCCGGTGAGAATGAGAAATATTCTACCGCTGGACAGCCCACGCATTGTTATAGACATGCAGTCGCCTGAAGCTATCACAACCCATCTCCCCATCCAACCCCTCCCCCACCCCCTCCTTCCCTTCCATCCCTTCTCCCTCAACCCTCCAACCCCAGCCAACCCCTAATCCGCTACCACCCCTTCTCTCAAGCCCCCAGCCTCCCCCAGCCTCCCCCGTCCTTCCCAACTGTCCCTTCCCCTTTCCCCCTTCCCCATCCCCTCTCCCCATCACCCAGCCCTCACCATCGCAATACATCTCTAGATCTCAACAACCTAATCACCCCAACCATTTAAAGCACCAACCCCCCCCCCCACCATCGAGCGCGCCCGTTGAATTCCGGGAGGGAGGGCGGAGTTGAGGCGTTGAGCTGTTGGGATCTTGGATGGCGGGGGGAAGAGGGTGGTGGGGTTGGGGGTGGTGGGGGTGAGGAAGGTTTGGTTGATTTCTTGTGGGGAAGGGGGAAGGGGATGTAGAGTTGGGGGTGTTTTGGGTATTTCCGGGGGGAGGCCGGGGTGCGGTTGGAGGGGGGTGTTGGAGGAGGGATAGCTCGTGTAGGACACTTGAGTTGGTGGAATTGCTTTGTCAATGGTGATGGTGATGGTGGTGGTGAGGAGGGCTTCTGGAGTTTGTTGGAAGGATCGATCGCGAGCTTCAGGAGCTGACCTGGATAAGACGATATCGAGGTATAGCAGGTCCTTTCGGCGTAAAGGGGGTGGGGTGGGGGGGGTCCGGTAGATGTGATATTGAGTTGGGGATGCCGGATTAGTCTGCTTTTTTGTTCGATGTTAGAATCATTCCTGGGGGAAAGTGGAAGTGCCGTATTTGATGTAAGATGGGAGGTTGGTAGGTAGGTACCTCCTGCGATAACTGTGATAGATATTAGAAATACGTATATGTACTTTACCTATAGCTGCGGAGGTTGGGTCCAGGGATCTCAAAGAACAATACCGTAGTGAACTTGCGAAACCGATGTCCCGGCGTATTGCTTCGCCGAATCTCGCTTCGAGCATACGGCGAAAGGGTCGCAAAACGCAGCGTACGGAGAAGTACCAGTAGATTGTACGACCCGAACGCGGATAAAGGACACCATAAGCGGTCAAGAGCAGGGGAAAGCAAGTCAGAAGGGCCGCAAAGTACGCAAATCTAGGACGGAGACCAATTTCGATTGCGTCAAGATAAGCTCGTGGCCTTGCACGCACCATTCACCTTTAACGAGAGATCAAAAATCAAACCCGGCCGACCCGAAATCATCTGCCCTGTCCACCCCCATCTTCCCACCTTTACTTTTCAGCTCGACGACCTCGTCCCTCTCCCCCCCCTCAACCCCCGGTCTCTGCCCATGCCAAAACCTCCCTCCCCCCCCAGCACTCGGTCTCGACGCCCGGGACTCGATCCTCTTCCCTTTCCCCTTGCTCGAATCCCTGGTCCCAACCCTCCCATGCAAACACAATCGCAACAACGGTCCCATACTGGGCAAACAAGCACATATCACCCCCGTATTCGTCTCCACCGCGGTCCACACGCCCAAATCGATCACATCAAAGGTGTAATCGCCGGAGTCCTGGGTCACGGCGATGGTCGCCAAGCGCAGGGCGCCGACGACGATGACGAGGCCGCCGAGGGTGAAGATGCCGCTTAAGGCTATGCGGTGGGAGAGGGCGATTTTGAGGCGCCAGAGCCAGGGGAGGGGGAGGAGCATGAGGGAGAGGTCGAGGAGAAGGTTGGTGATTTGGATGCCCAGGAAGTAGGTGAGGATGTTGATGCAGGTGTACGGGCCCATGGGGTCCCAGTAGGCGGAGATAGGGTGGCAGGTCAGGATGGCGGGGAGGATCTTTGTGGTTTGGTAAGTTTATTTAGGTGGATTTTGGAGGTCTTGTGGGGAAAGGGGGACAAACGGTGGCTATTCCCCATGATATTACGATGATACCAATGGCTATGGCCCAGATTTGGAATATTCGGAGGTGGAAGATGCGGTAGAGGAAGAGGAGGATTGAGATTTTGATGAGGACGGTGGCGATGGGGTAGAAGACTTCGGCAATGTAGAGATAGAGCCAGAAGTTCCGGAGCTGACTAGATGTGACTAGTAGTTGGTGGTGGCCGAAGTTGAAATGTTGTGTTGCTAGAGTCCATCGTGTTAATCTTGATGTTGAACTTGGGTTGGACAGGGGTTGAACCATATATCATCAGGACGCTCGGGATCCAAGATATCGGCTTCGCGGGCTGTCAGCCAAAGCTACTCGAGGTCGTGAGACTTTGCAAATGGCAGTGCACTCGACATACCAAGGCGATCAAGATTATCCAGTCATCCCACATTATCGCTGCTCCGGCCAATCTTCTGCTTAAGAATCGGAAAAAGACTGCAAGGAAAGATAGAGCTATCATAGCAGAGGAAACGCGAACGAGGTAGGGCCCCCTATTGGCATAGACATCGAAGCCAGGCGGTAATTGCATTGATGACGGGTCCATGACAAAGAAGGCAAAGTGAGGAGGGCTTGGATTGGAAAAAGGGTCAAGAATAACGACATAGTATAGAAGGTGGGGGAAGAAGCCCCGTTTCTTTATCATATCGTTGGTTGCATTGCGGTTGGCGGTTTGCGAAACGGGCCTTCCCCCACCACCAATTCCATACGTCTGCAAAATGGTCAACGCTGTGCCGCAGCTGAGGACAGTATGGTAGAGTCTAGCGCTTACGTACGCAAGGTTAAATATGTAAGGCAGTCCGGATGCGAGAAGGGTGCTTGCATGGTGTTTCGCCTAGGAACAGACATGACGTTTTAGTTTGCGGCACACCAAGGACTAGGCAACCAGTGCTACCGGAATCCTAAGCCACGGAAGCTTGCCGTAGACCCATGTATATATCATGTTGTAAGGTATTATTGATTTAAAGGATGGCACTATAGGTCAAGCATCATGTACAAAGCTAGAAAGGAAGTGCGAGTAGAAATAGAATGAAATTAGGTTTCTGTTCTAATAACTGAAACTAATGCAAGTCAAAAAAAAAGTTTGCCCCGTCTTATACAATTAATCAATAATTTACTGTCACTTCCAATATTCCCATCAAGTGGAATTTTTGAAATTTCAGAATCTACTATTTTTATTACTTTATTATTTTATTATCAATTCTTTACAATATTTATATACATAATAATAAATTAAATAATTTGAAAGAACAAATTTTTATAAATATTAAACAATAATAAGTTTTTTAATAAGTTTTTTAATCTTTTTTTCAAATTAAACGTTTTTTCAAAATATTATAAAGTTTAATTTTGAATGTTGCCGAAGTACATTTTTTTAACTTTATTTAAAAAGGGCAAAAATTACATATACATTTAATTATAAAAAATTCCAAAAAAGTTTCTTTCTTCTGCTTTTAACTACCAAACTAAATAAACATTGATTTAATTTAAATTTAACTTAAACGTTTCTAAGAAAAGCTAAATACCGTTTAAATCAAGATTGAAAATACATTGAGTTAATTTTATATATAAATAATATAGAAACATAATATGTTGGAGCTTGAAATGGCTCCCTTCGATTTCAAAATAAATTGATTTTGTTATTTTTCAACCTTTAAACCCTGTCTACTGCTTGGACTTTGCTATTTCCTATAAATTTTTATAAAACTTCTTTGTTTCAACTTTAAACATTAGGCTTTAGCCAAACAATTGCATATTCTCGTTTGAAGATCTGAACCAAAAATTGATTAAATCTTTATACCAAGTTTTCCAAACTTCAAATTACCGCATTTTTTTTTATATTTTGCATCAAAACAAAGAATATTAAATTTAAATTGAATAATATTTATAATATACTTTATATACTTTATATATTTATAGTTCCGTTAATATTATATAATTAAACGAGATTTAAATTTTAAAATTACGAACAAGTTTTCCTTTAATTATTATTTATATAATTAATTTTAACTTTTTTCGATTCAATTATTTTAATTAATATATATTTTAATTTTTATAAATTATATTTTATTGTTAAACAATATTTTTTTAATAACTAATAACGAAGTTTAAAAATATATAATATTAGTTACGAACCTTTATTTACATTTAAATAAAAAACCGAAAAACTTTATTATTATCGAAATTATTATATATAAAAATATAATATAAATATAATATAAATATGAAATATATATTGTATATATAGAACGTAATATAAAGTTTTTATAATATTATAATTATAATTTTTATAATAATATAACTATTGTAAATATAATAAAATAAAATAATATACATAATAAATAAATAAATATTTATTTATTAATTAATATGTAATAAAATATATATAAAGAGTCGAACCTTTTATTACTTATAAAAGAATCTTTTATATACTTTTAAAATATACGTTATTTTTATATTTTTCGAAAGTATAATTAAATATTAATTTATAAAAGAATAATAATTTTAAAGATTAAAAAGTTATAAAAGGTTTAAAAGGAAAATATTTTATTATATTTTAAAATAAAATTATTTATATTAATATAATTAAAATTATTTATTTATTTATTTTAAACGAAAAATATATAATATATATATATAAATTATATAATATTTTATTATATAAAAGTTTTATTTTAAAAATATTTTATTTATATTTATAAAATATTATATATTAAAAAATTAATAAAAAGGTTTTATTTATCTTTAAAATTTTTATAAAAGTATTTAACTTGGTTATATTTTAAATTTAATATAATATTTATTATAAAATAACAAAAATAAATATATATAAATAA
>JAABUQ010002700.1_pt1 | contig 34478 bp, 31 predicted proteins | sample 5560001 | NCBI WGS metagenome assembly JAABUQ01 (sample SAMN10711888, study PRJNA513371) | rock metagenome | isolation source: Antarctica rocks | place: Antarctica: Victoria Land, Finger Mt nord | collected 2015-12-18
TATGATGGATATAGGGATTATAAAGTTATTCGCAAGACGCTGTGTCATGAGCTGGCGCATAATGTCTATGGGGAACATGATCGGAAGTTTTGGGATTTGACGGGGGAGATTGAGAGGGAGGTGGAGAAGGGGGATTGGACGAGGGGGGGACAGGCGTTGACGGGTGAGGAGTTTTATAATCCGGAGGATCGGGGGGTGGAGGGGGAGCATGTGGATGGTGGAGGGTGGACGGGAGGGGAGTTCGTGCTTGGGGGGAGTGGTGGTGGCGGAGGAAGTAGTGGAGGGAATGCTGGTTCGGGTGGGTCGGCGCAGGGAATGAGCAGGAGAGAAGCCATGGCCAAGGCGGCGGAGGAGCGGATTAAGAAGTGGGAGGCGGGGGGAGGTGGTGGAGCCTCGGCGTAATGCCCCTCTGTGCGCTCTGATTAGTAGCCTTCTCTGAGAGACTTACGCCCGTTGTCCCAAGAATGTAACGGCCTGACGATGGGCTGGACGACCAATGGAAGCCCTTGGCTGAAGAGGCATACCATCACTACGTCAATCTTGCTCGATCAAGAAAACAATTGGAGGGTCTGTTGAAGACAGTGAATATATATTCCAATCGTGAAGTTAACCCGCACCCCACAACCTCCGTCTCCTCCACCCCTCCATCCTCCTCCCCCTGTCCCTCATCACCCCCATCAAGAGCTTGACCCCCTCCCCCACCCTAAGCCTAAGCCCCTCCCCCACCCCCCGCTCCCCACCCCCCCTAAACCACAGCCACAGCACCCCCACCACCACCGCATCAACAAGCACATGCCTAACCAACGCCCCCACCAGCCACTCAATCCACACCCACACCTTCCGCCTCTCCAACCGCCGAGCCCCATCATACAGCAGTCGCCGCGCCTCCATCTGCTCCCGCAGCGCCGCCACCTCCGCCGTCATCTTCACGAGCGCGGCTTCGACCCGCCGTCGCCACTTGCGGTTGCGGATGTCGTAGTCTCTGCTCCGCGGGGCGAAGAGGGGGGCTTCAGCGTCATATGGCGAGGAGCGCGCTTCGGCGATGTTCTCTTCTTCCTCCTCGTCGCCATCCTCGGCTTCGTCGGGTTCACTGGCTGGTCTTAGTAGCTTTAGCTCCCCGTCTTCGGGCCGTTGCGAGGCTCCGCCTTCGTAGCTAGCCTGCGCTCTCTGGTCGGGGGATGAGGCCGAGCTGGTGGATGCGGGGTCGGATTTGATCTGGTCCCAGACGAATTCCAGCCCGGCGACGAGGTCGCGCGCTTCGGGTGTTGTGGAGGCGTAGGCGTGCATGGTTTGGATGAGGGTGGTGATGTAGCGGCGTTTGGCTTCGGTGTAGGTTAGGGAGTGGTTGGCGTGCCAGGCGTCCCTGGAGGTAGAGAAACGGGTTTGAAGTCAGCTTACTGCTGTTTGATACATGCTGCTTGCATAGGATTATATGGCAGAGGGCGGTTGAATGCAGATGGGAACTGGCTGGTGATAAAGGGGCATGAATACCATTTTTCCCGCTCGGCAATCTGAATGGGGTCATTCCCAACCGGCCGGGGCATTAATCCGGAAACGTTGCCTTCCGTGCTTTGCTTGTAGAGGCCATAAAGCTTGAGGCGGGCGTCGGGGGGCGGGCGCGAGGAGCCGGTTCGGGGGATGCGTTTGACCGTAAGTAGAGCATGTGAGAAGACTCGGTCTGCGGATGAAAGAATGGAGATCAGCGTGGCAAGGGAGGTTTCGCGGTGGTAGTGCTGGGGGCCCAAAGGAGCTTCAGGATTTAGGGATGACTTACGTACTGCATCGCCGGACATGGTGGTGAGGAGGGCTTAGCAGGCTTGAGAACAGGTGTGAGGGCAACCTATATCGATGGCATGGTTTAACGCATTCACGTAATGATGAGAATCATAATTGTGTCCCTTGCGTTTTGGTGCTGATGTTAAACGCCCCGTGCAAGTAGTGGGCAGCCGAGAGCTAATGACAGACCGAGATCGACTCTCTAGGGGACGGGCCGATCGCAAGTAGGAGTCTATTTTCCTGTAGTAGCATCCATTGTACGCCATGATCGCGGAGAGACTAGACTTTCTCTACCAAAGGGTACTCGTACTCTCGCGGTGCAAAGAGGAGAGAGACTTCAGAACTCGTGGAGGCTTGATTTCCTTGACGGACCGGAAATATCTGAAACCCTAACCATCGTCGTGGCAGAACAGGGCGATAAGGGATATCAGCTGTGCTTTGCAGGCTTCGTGCTGCATGTTTGAGAGCTTCGAACAAGGGACAACATTGATGCCAGAACTGGTGTTATGGGGAATATAGTTACATCATGAGTTTGGAAGATAATACTCTGAGTACGAATCGCTCGGTGACCTCCCTTGGGGTTTGTGTAATTTGAAGGATACTTCAATCCGTACCAGCAAGCAAACACTGAGCGCTACAGAGAGTGCACCTCTAGCACTCGCCAACGGGTCGAAGCTTTAGCAACGCACACCTCCGTTCGTTCTACTCATCTGCGAACAAGTACGCCCCATCCTTCCTCATCGCCTCCCTCCACATCCCCTCCACCCTCTCCCTCTCCATCTTCTCCGCCTCCTCCTCATCCTTCGCCATCTCCTGCGTGCTCGCCATCTCCACCCTCCAAAACCCCGGCGGTGTGGCCTGCCTCCCATTATCCTTGTGCCTCCCGAACGCCTTCCCAAAATTCCACTCCTGAGCCCTCATCCACTCCTCCTTCTTCTCACTTTCCCTCATCTTCCTCCATTGCCGGTAATTGTCCCCCATGTATTCCTTTAGTAAGCGGTGGTCTTCTGCTCCATCGGTTCCGGGATCTTCAGGAGAGGAAGAAAACAGGTTGGTGTAGTTGGAAGGGAGAGCGCCGCCGATAGCGAGCATCTTGCGGATTGTGTCGCCACAGCAGTCGGGGCGGGTGCAGCCGGGAAGACATTTGCGCTCCTTGCGTTTGCGGATTACCTCCCGATAGGCGTAGTTGTAGCCGGAGTTCCGGGCAGGGTTGAGCTTGAAGTGTTTGAGATCCAGGGTACCCAGCGGCCGAAAGCGTATGGGGCCTTTCTCGGGAGACGTTGGCGCTTTTTGAGGTGATACAGAAGCTAGGACAGAGCGTGTGGTGGGCTTGGTGAGAAGGCCGGTCGGCTTTGCAGTAAAACTTCTTGGTGTTGTCGTCTTAGCCACGTTGGCCGGCAGCTGTACCGGTGTGACTGGCCTCTTACTGAATTTTGCGACAGAAGTCTGTGGTTTGGGACTGGGTGCGTCAGCTTTCTTCATATAAGTTTTCTGCCCCACAGTAGGCGATTCCCATGGTAGGAACGGCTTAGCCGACAAGGGTTCTGAAAGCAGACCCTCCAAACGGTGCTCTGCTTCTGAAGCTCTCGGTGCTTTAGTCACACCTGTGGCTGAGGGCTTCTCTCTAACATCCCCGTCTTCTGAAAGTAAATGTACGGCGGCGGCACCATGGTCCCGGCGGCTAGGCGGAGGAAGGCGTTTTTTGGTCGATCCGCTTGTCCGGGGTAAGATATGAGTATTCGGATCGGTAGGTCGCAATATCGATGGAGTTCTCCGTTCCCCATTTCCGTTTGAAACGCTCCTTTCAGTATCGGGACGCCTGATGCTTGTAACGGGCGTTGGTAGTCCATCAGCACCGACGTTGTTCAATCGATCTCTATAAATCGCACCCTTCGGCGTCTCTGATGGGTTGACCACACCATCTGGCGTACTTCGTTGCTTAGCTTTCGTCTGAGCTTGTCGTTCGTGCAGTTTTTGGTTGTGCTGGGAGGCCCTCATGCGTCTGCTGTTCCCACGGACATGCTCTGGAACAACCACAACATCGTTGGTATTGCCCTGCAGGTGTCCTGATTTCCTCTCTAGCTGTCCCTTCCAAAGATTGGCGGCATATTTTTCGCCAGCCCTTTTACATGATTCCTCGTCGAGACAGAGAGGCGGGCTTGTATCTTTATCGTGCGTGTCCACGTCACTACCAGCCTGCTCGTCCGTGACGTTCTTTCTGCTAATATACCCATCCAGGAGTGCCTTGGTACGCGTAAAATGAATTGGTTCGAGCTCGAGATAGCGCGTTGGATCCACACGCTGGCGCTTTCGGGGAGTGAAGTTCCTCTCTCCAACTTCGTCTAGGTCCATGCTATCATGTTCGTCTAAGGTTCGACATCTGACTGCTGCTAATGGACTGCTGGAGCTTTGGTCGCTCTTGATTTGGACTGGCTTCTCTACCGTGCCCGGCCTTTCGTTGGCGGGTGTAGGTACTTTGGTGGCTGCGGATGTCGGCGATGGATGTCTGATGCGCTTTCTCTTCACAGGCCGGGCCGAGACTATGATTGGAGAACTGCCTTCGGAAGTTTCGGGAAATGGAGCGGCTTGCAATGAGCTTAATGGCTTATCTACAAGCTTGTTCGTTGACCCAAGGGCGTCTTGGGTTTCATCTGAGGTCTCAGTACCGTCATGACCCTCAAGCGTAGACTCTCCAACAGCTGCCTGTGGCGGTTCTGTCGCCCGTGGGTGGACAATGTCCTGTGGCCCTTCTTTTCGTCCGCCAAGGCCAATTGAGGTTTGCAGTGAGGTAGTTCTTGCAACAGGCTGATGTTCGATTTCATCGGGTGGTAAGAAAACAATAGGCGCACTTAGAGCACTTGATTGGCTGCCCCTCGAATGTAGATCTTGCGTTGAACTAGGACCGGCTTTTTTTCGAGAAATCCTCTTGCCATACTTATCATGCCATTCACGCCATTGTCGCAATGTCTCTTGATAAGACTGACATCTGTCTTCCAGCCTGTCATGGGCAACAGCCAGGTGAGCATAATCCTGTTCAAGTTTGGCGTAGTTGCATTGCAATTGATAGAGATCCTCGTCGTTTACAGCCTCCGCTTGATGTGTCTGGTCGTGCACAGCGTTCGTAGTTCTCAAAGGCGATACATCAGATTCTACGTACTGTGGGCGAGACGTTTGGGTTCCCTCGTCCTTGTGATCCTGGTCAGGGCCGCGTAGGTAGGCAATCTCACGCTCTAATGCTGCGATCCTTCGAGCATCTTGCCGAGCTCTCTTTTGAGCTTGGCTAAGCTCATGTTCTGCTTGGTTGGCTGTTGCAATGTCTATCAAATATGTAAGCTTCTGGTGTGGGCCGAAGGAATGGGGCGAGATCGGTCTACATTTGGTGGTTTCGTCAACAAATTGGTTCTGAAAAGCGTCCAATTGACTTTTCAATGTGTTTAAGATGCCTTCCTTGTAACTCTCTACAGCTTCCATTATCTACCGTAGGACCATCACGAACGGCCAGAAGTTCGTGACAAACAATGGTCGAAACGCGGTAATGAAAGAGTGCGCGTCGTCATGGTACACGAGGACGGAGTCGTTGCATTATCTTAACTCCGAGATCCGAGGGGCGAGTTCTTATCTCCAAGCACCGATGATGGTTCAACGCCTTTCTAGCAGCAAGTCCAGTTAAAGCTAGCACAGCAGCACATCATGTCGCACTTTTCATAGCACCAAGGACGCCTGCGTAAGCTTTCATCAAGCAGCAGGCGCATCGCAGCTGCTACTACCCTAACTTCTCGACCGCACCATGTCCAAGCGAAGCCACGCCGATAGCGCCGATATACTGCCCGCTGCAAAACGTGTCCGCTCCACTGCTGTTGATAGACTGTCGTCTTTGAGTGATGAGCTTATCCTGAGAACCTTCTCGTACCTTACCATCTCCGAGCTCGTACTGTGTTATAGGTTGGTATCTGCGTCGCCTTCTCCAGGACGACTCGCTGACATCAAAGACTATCGCACCGGCTTGGTGCTCTTGCAACGGATTCGCAACTATGGAAATCCGCGTACTATGATCGCTTCGTACGCCCTAGAGCGCTCCGGATCCCTGGCCTGCGCGATCATGACCTATTCGCGAGGTCCGTCAATTTTTCTTCGAAGATCTCGCGATGGCTCGAAGATGACCACCTTGTCAAGGGAGGCAGACGGACAAATTGGAAGCGGCAGTACAAATTGAGACACAACTGGTCCCGAGGAAGTTGTAACATCACTGAGACTCGGGTAGCGGAACGACCATCGATCCCGCCACTGCTTGTACGGCTGCATGAGAATGTTGTTATTACGGTTGACGCCACTGAAGGCCTTCGGGCGTGGAAATTAAATGGAGAGCAGCGAGTTATTGCGACCATGCCTCTCGATACACAGCCCGTAAATGATCTAAAATTAGCGGCGCCTACATCTCTAGCACTAGATACATCGAACTCGGACTATACACTGGGCATCGCTATCGGATTTGCCAATGGCAAATTTGGAACATACGAGTTCGACAGACGGAAACCTGGCTTTACCCTTCGCTACATGCACGCGCCGTCAAGCAATGGGACCATCTCTGCCATAGCATATGCTTCGCCATACCTGCTGTCGATGACCGATACATGTCTACTTTCTTTCTACCGGTTCAGTTCCGAAACAGAGAAAAATATTGGCGAACGGGAACAGAATACTCCACGCTTGCTTTCCTCTTTGAAGTCACATACGGCTTGGCCACCGCTGTCGCTTGCCATAAGAGTCTCCCCTACAAATATCTTCGCTTCTATAGCTTACGCCATGCCGACTTACCTTGCAGGCTGGTCGGTCGGACTTCAAGAGCTGCTCCTCACACCAGCCGGCAGTGTTCTAGAGTCCCGCTTGGCCTCCGCCCAGACCCAGGGCTTTACTCCCCTATCAACCTCGCCTAGCCGTTCAACCTCCCCTAAACCCAGGCCAGATGTCTCTCCGTCGAGGGGTCGACAGCCAGAAGCTTCGCAATCATCTAGACCGACCTCTCTGTCCTATACACACCCATATTTGCTTGCTACTCACGCGGATAACACTCTGACGCTTTACATGGTGAACTCCAACGCCGATGACCTATCAATAGGTCCTGGTCATCGGTTGTGGGGTCATACATCGTCAGTATCGAGTGCCCACGTTGGCGATCGAGGAAAAGCTGTTTCTTTCAGTAAGCATGGCAACGAGCTCCGAGTTTGGGAGCTGGAGGGTGGCATCTCGTTCCACACAAACAGGCGACGCATGGTAGCTGGGCAGGCAAGCATCCAAGTCCGGCCCGAGAAAGCGGTCAGTCGAGCCGATGCCGAAAGAGATTCTGGAAATTCTGGCGACAGCGCGGCTGCGAACCGCGAGGTACGATTCGAGAACTGTAATAGAGAATTGGCTATCACCAAGGGTTGGGTGGCTTTTAATGAAGAGACGGTAGTGGTCCTACGTGACCAGCATGAAGGATCTCAGAGCCTTGTGGTATATGACTTTACTTAAATAGAAAAGAGCACAACATATACGTCCACCGAGATCCCGTTGCGTCCAAATTCAGGTGAATTCGAACGTAGAAATTGGGATGCGCTCAGTCTTCAGGAACCAGGTACGCGAGGCACCATAACCTTAATTGAGCCAATCACTGATGAGTTGGCTTCTCCGTAATTTTTTTCCCCACAACATCACTTACCTCACTGGACAGCAATCTTTGACTATTCCTTACCTTTGTCTCTGAACAAACCGCTCTTTCGCTATACTCACAAACCACCTGCTAGGTGAGGTTATCTTCCAACAATTGGCAAGACTTGCCCATACTCCGAATTTTAACACCGTACTTCAATCGAACCGCCTAGCTGACGACTTACGACCAGTGACCTCAGAACCAAAAAATCATGGATTACCAGACACCAGGCGGGCGCGGATGCTACAACTGTGAGTACGCATCTACAGTCTCGATCATCATCAGTCCCTACAAGCGTATCACTACCGCTGTCTGACTTCTTCCGTCACTAACGGGATGCCCTCCACTTGGGCTCGGCGCGCCTCGTCAGGAGCCCGTTCATTCCTCTCTCCTCCCATAATCCTATTGAATAATCCTGTGTCATCAGACTTTCCCGATACACGATTGGGAACTGTGCCGAGCTTGCTAACGTTTTGAACTCTCAGGTGGCGACGCCGCTCATCAAGCTCGCGACTGCCCTAAGCGTGGGACCCCCACTTGCTACAACTGTGGTGAAGAGGGCCACGTCAGCCGAGAGTGCAACCAACCTCAAGTCCGCCAACAATAAAGGCCTTTACAAGCCAAGACTACTGGGAGTCCTCGCTAAGACTTGAACAGAAGGAGAAATCTTGCTATCGCTGTGGAGAGAACGGTCATATCTCACGTACGGATCCACACCGAAGTATTGGCTGGACGGGGGCAGAGAAGCTGATACCTGGAATGATTAGGTGATTGTCCCAACGCTGCTGCCGGGGGAGGCGGTGGCTTCGGAGGCGGTTCTGGAGGCTACTCCGGTGGCGGAGGTTACTCTGGCGGTGGAGGCGGCGGTGGTCAAGAATGCTACAAGTGCGGCAAAGTCGGCCACATCGCTAGGAACTGCACTGAAGGTGGCGGAGGCGGCTACGGAGGCGGTTACAACCAAGGCGGTGGTTACGGTGGCGGGTATGGAGCTGGAGGAGGAGGAGCAGGCCGTGGAGGCCAGACCTGCTATTCTTGTGGAGGCTATGGACACATGTCTCGTGAGTTGAAAACCCTCCATATCAATGTTGTCTCAAGGCAGAGCTGACGTCAAATCTCTCAGGGGACTGTACGCAAGGCCAGTACGTCAATTCTTCTACAATTACTGGACTCATGGACTTGAGATTGACTGCGTATTACAGAAAATGCTACAACTGCGGAGAAGTCGGACATCTCTCTAGGGATTGCCCTTCAGACCAGGTACGCCCCGAGTGGTACTCATGTGATCTCTCAGTCTTGCTAATATCCTTCATAGACTCAGGAGCGCGTTTGCTACAAATGCAAGGTGAGTCCCATGCCAGAAAGCAGTATACAACAACGTCAAGTACTAACTCGGAATCTAGCAACCCGGCCATATCCAGTCGCTATGCCCGAATTAGCTCGATGTGCAGCTGATGGAGGATTTGGATGATCTTGAGGACCGGTCTTTCTTGTCTAACAATCGCATAGCCCGCGAGCAAGTTCGAGAGGAGCAGCATTGGTCAGGATCTTTCCCTTCTTGTATGATCTTCACCTCTTACACAAGATCACGGTTTGATATTCCTGCACGATGAGCGGACGTTTTCAACCCTCAAACACGGGGTGAATTCGGTGGATGGAAACCAAGCTGCATAGCAATGGGCGAATGCAAATCTGCCTTGTGTAAGTTAAGCAGCATTCTACTGCATCTCCATCATAATGGCAGTCATAAAGCAGGCTTTACGGTCACTCAAACTGCTGCGACAATAGTCGGCAATTTCTGACGATAAGGAGATTGGAGACTCGTGGCTCTTGTATGTGCTCGTCCCAGTACGAACGCCGAAGGAAAGATCCACTTCTACCCTATGTAGATCAGCTAATCACTGTAAGTCACCAAGACCTCTACGACATGCAGATCCTGCCGAGATCGGCAATGAAACCCTTGACCTGCCACTTTTTCAGGATCTATGACAATACAATATAGAGGACAGGTATTCCGTTCTCCTCCAAATTCTACACATCTTTCTCATTCATCGTTTCTTAATATCCCTTTCGCCCCTATCCCCACATCCACACAGCCCACAGTGTACACCCCTGACCTCCCTCCCTTGACCCCTCTCACCTTATCCCCCTTTGCTCACACTCAAAACAACATCAAACTCCGCTTCCATCGTTCCACCATCCCCCGCCGTCGCCATCTATCGCGCTGGCTTCATCCTGAGGACAATATAATACCAGAACCCCCAATTCTTCTCAAGATCGCATTCATACAACAAGCCTTCGACGGCAGGACCTGCATCTCCGACCACCATCACCTGCGTTTGTCAAGGTCCAGCTTGTGCGCGCAGACGAGACGGGGAAATTTAGTGCAAGGAGCTGTGGGGTAGGGTGTTCGTTGACTCGCTTTTCCGTGCTTTTGTTTAGCTTCTGTGCTTGCTGTCTCCTCGTTTTGTCTTTGGAGTTCGTATAGGGGTTGTATTTGGACGGGTTGGGACAGGGGTGGCGAATCGAAGATGGCTACATGCAAGTCGGCTTGCGAGAGGGTTGAGGATCGGAGTAATTATTGCTTGTGAGGGAGAAGAGGGATGGAGAGACATAGAAAGGTCGAAGAAGAGGGAAAGGAGAGTAGGAAGGTGGAGAGATGAAGTAACCTCGACCACAGAGAGATGACGACGTTCCTAAGAGTAGGCCTGTTTCTACGTTGTTGAAGCAGGGGTTTTTTCGGCAAGGGAACGGCAAAAAGCGTATCTAGAAGTATTCATTGTGCGATCGCGCTTAGCTTAGCGCATCGCCTCGCTCTAGGGCAAATAAATATCTTCCAACCCTCAAATCTCCTACAGCGTTGCGTCACAGGTTAGAAGCCTGTGTGGACTGACTCCTGCTCACGCACGTTGAACTGCAACATAAGGACAAGCCATCAAGGACTCCTGCATCAACAACATAAGGATAAGCCAGAAAGGACTCCTGCTTCAACATCACATGGACCAGCCTGGTTCTACGCTCTCCTCCTGCTATGCCGGCATCATGCCTGATACTACACCGCACGAATGTCCAATCGTTGCGGCAGCAAGGCTGTCTTCCAAACGAAAAGACGATGAAGAGTGGGAGGTGCTAGACATATCAATGAGCAAGCAACCGTTCCGTAACAACGTTCATGGAATACGCTATGAGCAGCATGACAACAAAAATCTAGCGGACGGTAAGTATCTATCCTATCCCCCCCTGTAATCCGAACCTCAATTGAGAGTTTGGCTCTGCCGCCGTTGCATCACTGATGCAACGAGTGGTCGAGGTTGGTCATACATGGCGTTAACGAAAGGACATCGCACACATCAACGACTTCCCGACATTCCGATATGTCTAGCCTTTCCGGACGTGATAGACGATGAAACGAATGCGTTCTACAGCCCTCGTCATACAGAAATCCTATGCTAAGTCCTAATTTTCTGATAGGCGCAGGCAACCGACCGGATGATTTATTGATATGGAGAGCCACTTTCGAGCATGCATTCATCAAGAACATTCGCATTAAGGAGATCGAAACTCCAGCCGAGGCTCATCCTAGCGTCGACATACTGCTGGAATTCACTCACAGCGGCTCTCCACGCGGTGAGAAAGACATAAAGCCCAAAGAGACAAAGAGGCTGCAGCAAGGGTATGTACTTTTGCCGGCTGATGATCGTTGGTGCCGATTGGGTACTTGATTGCGCGCTTCCTGTTTTCCTTCATCAAACGATAACGCTGATCTTGGAAATTTATGACAGACATCACTCCACCGTGGCAGGTCAAAGCACCGTCTCCAGCAGCGTAACGATGCATTCCTCGAAGGCGACCTCCTCCAGCACAACAACGATCGAATCCTCGCAGGTGAGGTACCCTCAATTAATCGACAAGGCAGAGGCTTTCCATTGGCTGGAGTTTGGGCACGAGACGGCCCTCTGCACGTCCGACTCGAAATCAGAAGAGTTTACCAAGGGAAAGCCAAGAAGAGAAGTTCCCGGTCGTGGCACTGGGGCGCTGCAATTGCTCTTTTGGCAGGCCGCTCGGACTACACGTGGCCACTGAGCAAGCTGGCGTCTGATACTTGGATGGAAAAGAGCCTCACGCAATGGGTCGAAGGTCAATACCGTCAATGGGAAGACTTTATTGTGATAATTGGGGGCGATGATGGTTGGTACGAGCTCGTTCCCAAAAAGTACGTTATTAGGATGCGACAAACCCTTCTTCTCGCGACACAATCCAGCTAACCGCGTGCAGTCGAGCTGACACAGCCACATTATTGCCAATCATACCCACGAAGGTATTCGTCCAATCCCATACGTATGTGATGAAGCTGATTATTCGCAGCGTGGTGTGAGCGAGGTCGTAGGCGCCGCACAACAAAACTTCAAACGTGAGGAGGGGCCGCGCGCAGAGCCCGCGGAGCTGAGGGAAGAGCTTCTTGACGAACTCAAATCGATGGGTAGCGAGAGGAAGGAGTTGGAAGAGAAGTTGGCCGAACTCCGAGTACGAGAATTCTGTCTGCTGGATCGGTTGACCGAGCTCAATAATCAGGAGGAGCTCGTGTGAGGAAGGGGGGGGTTTGAGTGGCTTAAGTGGCTTTTTATCCCTGTTGTCGTTACCGTGTCTTGACCAATGAGATAACATCAATTTTGCATTCTCTTCCACCGTGCTTCTACTTCCTCTTCTTCAATTGACATAGCATCGCGTTATGGGAGATCGAGCTAACAGACCTCTTATTCCAGCCCTCACCTGTACGAGTTGCATTGTAGGTCCGAGAGTCTCTTTCTGTCGACGTCTTTCCCGTATTGATTCCCTTCAGTCTTCAGAGTTGCATCAGTAATCAGAATACATGTCTGGGACCGCAGAACGGCCAGGCATGGAAGCTGATTGTCTACCTTCCGTCGAGTGAAAGTCGTCTAAAAATACCAAGCCATGTGAAGGATAAGAGATTAACGGATCAGCTCAATCGGATCCCATATTAGAGGGAACGCCCAATCGAGTCGAAGGAGTCTGATGATGGTTTTCCGGGATGTTGAGGTAATATGACTTACCTCGACAGCGTGACATGGGAATTCCACCAGATCGGGTTGAAACAGCCTATAGAGCGTAGCATGCATCGTCGTATCATGGGAAAACTCCCAGATCGAGGCGAAGCAGTATGTCGAGAATGTCCCGGGGATCACAATCGAAGTGAAGCAAAGGGGAGGCCATGCGAGATGCCCAGTTGGAACAGAAAACGTTTCCCCTCGAGGATACACGAAAACAATCGCAGAGCATGGTTTGCTCGCGAATAGGAGTGTTCTGGAGACAGGCAAGACTCAATGAGTACTACATTAGGGATGCCGAGTACTGTTATCACAGCTCGGTCAACCATGCAGATTGATTGTATACTATTTACTGATGCTCATACCTAATAGACATCCCCAAGGTTAAATCCCTCCATTATCAGGCTATCATCTTCTCCTTACATTGTCTTCAGCTCTATCGAGTCTTAACGAACGTTTAGGTAGTGGAGCTTCCCGGGCCGAGTTGAAAAAGGCTCGCTAAATCTATTTGAACGTCTCTTCTCTTTCCGGTGTTCGTCGCCTCCCAAGAATTGTATAGTCGTCAGTGATTCAGTGGGCATGCAGATCTTGAATCTCCATGCGTATGCAGCACAGGGACAAGCCATCAAGGACTCCCCATAGCAACTCAAGGATACACTCCTACTCATAGGGACAAGCCATCAAGGACTACCGCATAGCATACAAGGATACCCTCCTACTCTCCACTGCAATCACTTTCTCCTTGTCAATTTACCAGAGCGGCGAGCATCATGCCTTCTTACGTTCCCCGCCATGGTGACCGACCTCTCATGATCTACAGACAGGACGTAAGTTCGATCTCCAAGCAGATGTCTTAACTAAGAGATCACCTACAGACCTTCAACTCCAGAGAGAGACGAGAAAGAAGACAGATTGCTGTTGACATTCGCCGCTGGCTCTACAATACGAACAGACATAGTGGCATAGACTATGACGACGGCATGTTCCATGAAAGGGACATATTCTCACCTTGGTCGCACTTTACAGGCCAGATCCGAATTACTATGCGGTTCTGTCGAGAGTGGTACGCAAACCAAGGGCCAGCGAATCAACAACCTGCTGTTCCCCACCCGGCCATCCCGCCGCCAGCAATCCCATCGCCAGCAAATCCTCCACCGGTCTCCGCCTCAGATCCAGCGACTCTTCAACACGAGGCTTCCTCAACGGTAGGCTCATATCTTGATCACGATAGAAGAGAGCGTTGACACCACAACAGGCGGATTTACCACAAACCGATGCACTGCCTTCGGTCGACTCGCCCGTCTCCTTGAAGCCTGCCTTACCTTCGACATCCCCTTCGCCACCAATGACGTCTGTAAAGCCTTCTTCAGCCCCGCACAAGGGCACATCTGAGGACGACCCAATTGCCATCGACGATGCTGAGGACGACGCTGCTGTTATTGCCCTTGCTAATGCGGAGGCATTCGAACGGATGGGAGGCTAGGAGGGATGATGATGCTGGGAACTTTGGTTGATGGAGCAATTGGCTATGCTTATCCCATGCGCTGACAGGGTGCTAAATCCAAGCCTTGACTAAACCTAGACTCAATTTCTCCGCACTCTGTAAATAACGTGTTGACGGATTCCCGATGGACAGAAGGGCCAGTGATCCCTCATGGCCAAAGCGGCAAATCGTTACAAAGAGCATGGTGGCAGGACTTTAAGGAAGCATAAAAGATTGATTGCCAATCATTAGCACTTACTGGTAAGGGGTGAGAAGAGAGTGAGTGGTTGCAATACTTTTTGATGGCAACCGAGCACGCTTCTGAATCGCTCTCAAGATTAGGAAACAATATACTATGATGGCCTATAGGTATTGTCAAACTCAGAATCGTTCAACTATTTCAACAGGTTGTACTTTTACCTTATCTTTGTTTGCTTTTCCATTCTTGCTTTGCCGTTTAAGCTTGACAATGTACAGCATCTCAAAAACCTGGGGTAAAGCACGTGAAATCCAGGAGACATGCCAATAAGGCTAGGCTAGTCGCATCCACAGCTCGATCCTAGCCGTGTCAATGGATGAAGTGCAGGGCAATTGACTTCACGGCGCATTTCCCGAAGATCGACATAAAGGGTGTCTGGTGTGGGAGCAGTCATTGACCTCATGATCGGTACAGTGGTGACCCCATCGCATGATCATTGATTGTAGTGGTTGCCTGCAACAACTGGAATTGACAAGACATGTGAAAGGTCACGATATGCAACCACTCAATACATCTACGAATCCATCGTTCCGAGACACTCTCTATTGACCCGGCTTGATTGAGGAACTCAATTGAGATGGAATCATATGCAATTGAGACGGGCTTGGGACATGCGCTCCCCTGCGCGGAACTACTTCTAGATTCTGCAGGAAGCAAAGTTAATCTGGTCCGAGGTTGTGGCGTTGTAGGATCCGGGCCTTCTGAAGCTAAACCGTGTCGGATCAGAGAGGCGCGTGGAGCAGTCATTGATTCACACTCTTTCGTAGAGTCATCCGACCAGATTCACTACGGAATCTCAATGGGCCATGATGGATCTTCTTAGGCCAAGTCCCCGTCATGTGCGGGACTCCTATTGGAAGAGTAATTCTGATTCGCCAATTCCTCTAGTTTCATGTGTTTCCATTGAGAATCAATGCGCAGCTGACAGAGTCCGACAGCGCGCTTACTCACAGCCTTCTCTGAACATGATGGTTGAAGGCGTAGGACCAGAATGGTCACACTCTTTCCATGTCCTCTTCTTTCTTTGTTGCTTCGTTTATTCATAGGCTGGCCTTGCCCCACCACTTCCTATTGTCCACGACCTTCACCTGCTGCCTAAGATCTATTGACTCAGAATCTGCCAGCTGGCTAACATAAATCCTGCCTGTTTTCCCCAACCTGCACAGTCTTCCTCTTCTCTTCTCTCTTGTACTTTACACACATCACTTTTACGGAGCAAAGACACTTCGACGGACAAACAATCGCCGTTTCGGACTTAACACACAATTGCCATCAGCATCGGATTTGCCACACAGCAACTTGGAATCCTACATCTTCTACGCCTTACAAATCATACGATCATCGATTGTCCAATATCTTCCACCGCCTTCCACCATCTCAAGATTGCTTCCATCTATCGCGACCGTTCCGGCACCTGAAACAATCACCTTAAATTACGACCATTCAAGCTCTTGACTTTCATCGACAGCATGACCCAATTGCCACCCATACGAAGCCTTATGTCTCCTCCAGAGGGCAAGCCGCTTGAGACCTTCAGCCCGGCAACCTCACCTCAACCGAAAATCAATTTCCCGCCATCATACAGTCGAGAGAACACACTCCCTCCCATTGACTCCTGCAAGACTCCCGAGACAATGAGGATCCTGCTATCGCCACCTGTCTCACCATGGCCGAGCAAACCGTACAAAGAGCAAGCAAAGGCACAAACACCAGAGAGTGTTACAAGGGATCCGGTTCTTTACGCATCGAGCGAGGAGGGTACAGACAGCGTGATGGAGCACCCACTGTTCCCATCAACTCCAACTCGTAAGGTTGCAGAGGAATTGGTCACCAAGCACATGGCAATGCATTTGCATCATTTCGATAGCAGAGTCAATCGCCCTACTCGCGAGGAATATCTATTGGCTCTGTCCTGCGTGCCTACCTTAGGTCGTAGCTATAACCATAATCCTGGAGCCTATATGAAGCGAGCGCGAGAAGAGACGGAGAACCAGTACTGGAAGGCGAAGCGCATCTGTGCTGAGCCAGGCACGAAGGCACACACGTCTAAGAAGATAAAGACACACATCAATATTGCTCCAGCTCCAGCTGTTAGGCAACCAAGGAAGCCCGTGGAAAAGCCGGCTCCAGCAACTCCCGTGCAGCGAGTCAAGCGTACACCCAAGCCATCGCCAGCCATGAAAGCGCTGTCCTATCCACCCAAGGGTCGTTCTGAAACCCCAGAATTCAAAGCAGCAGGACAAAAGCGGCCTGAGGACGTGGATTACAATGCTCTGCCCGACTTTGCTCCCCCAGTCTCGACGCTGCAGCATAATCCGAAGACACTGAAGGCTGATTGGACAAGCACCAATCCTCTCAACCTCTCTACTGATCCCGACCGCCACATCCTTCATGAGACGGAGGTCACTCTTGCAGCCACACTACGCCTGAGCTGTGCAACTTATCTCTGTAGCAAGCGTCGCATCTTTGAAGCCCGCCTCAACGCCTTGCGTATCGGCAAAGAGTTTCGCAAGACTGACGCACAGCAAGCTTGCAAGATCGATGTCAACAAGGCTAGCAAGCTTTGGACTGCCTTTGACAAAGTCGGCTGGTTCAACAAGGACTTCTTCCAGCAGCACCTTTGAGCTGCGGCGCTAGGTAAACGCTTGGTACATCTCTATGCTTCACGAGGCCTCCGAATTCGACACTTCCTGACCGCGAAACTGCGATGGATACGCATCTACGACACTTTTCCAACATCTACGGTATCGTTTTGTAATCGACACACTTTCTACCTTTGGACGCAGGCCAGCGGGCTGGCCCTGCATATTTTCGGCATCCGAAGGGCTTCACACCATTGGCACGTGTTAGGGACGATCACTCAGCTCATTCTTCATCATCTTGCATACAGCACGGCGTTTTCTGGTCACAACCCCATACGGTCATCCACCCCATTAAGGACGAGTCCGGCAGTGGTTTCGGCGTTTTTTGGTTTCGGCATCTTCACTCATATACCCGCCCCCTTGTTCTAGCTTTGGAGCAGTCACTCGGCACTTTCATTCATGTTGTTCTGGCTTTGACTTGGTGGGGAAGCATCTTGGACGAACTGTATGAGGGAGAGCCAGTATGGATGGGATTAGGTTTCCAGATGCTGTGGGGCTACAGGTTGCTTATGCTTGTGTCTTCTTATGTTAGGACCAGCTGTTCGATAGCATCAATGATCGATTCCACACCCAGCATTTAGGTGTCCGTGTGATTTGTAGTATTCTTTTGATGCAATTGAGTGATCTTCGATTCACTTAACATAGTGCTAGGACTTGACCTTATGACCTTCGATTCGAACGAATCAACGTCCATCCACCCCATACCTTACTGTAGTAACTGGTTATAACCCTCACGAGGCCACAAAACCCTACGACTAACCCTGGGGTACATATATCAAGGCACACAATTCGCAATAATCCCCTCTCAATCTCTCCTCCCCCTCCCACCTCCCTTCACCACCTCCCTCCTCTCACACACTCTTCTCATTCAGTAAGGCACCCCCTCCCCACCCACGCCCCTCCCAAGGGGCAATCCTCCACCATGTTCCAACACAACGCCCAAGACACCTACCACCTCCGCCGCCACCGTGCCCGCTCCGTCATCCTCACCAACGACGAACTCGTCGAGATGCGCGCCGCGCAACGCACCTTCGAAGGCGCCTATATCCGCACAGCGCTGGGGCAGTTCTCTTTCTCACTGTACGAGCCACCTCCTTCCCAAACCGCCCATACCGCCCTGACGCGATATACCCAGGGTCATCCTCAAGATCTTCACCGCAGAATTCTACTCCATCGGCGCGCTATTCGCGATCTACGGCGCCGGTATCCTGCTGATCAGTTTGCTGAGAAGACAGCAGGGCAACAAGCAGTTCTTTGCGGAGGTGGGCGAGGATGGGCTGCATAGGAAGAGGTTTCGCACAAGTGGGAATGTGGTGGTGGTGCTGACTGCGCTGTCGGTCGCTGCGTATGCGAGTTTGCTGGTGCTGACGCTTAGGCTTGGGGGATGAGGATGCTTGGATAAAGGGAGAGGGGAATGCAGGGGCCATATGATGGATTTCGGACTCCGAATACTGAGAGGGATTGGGGTCCATGATGAGGGTTGCACTGAAGGACACACGTCGTCGAAGAGGATCGGCGGAGCACCGGTTTCGAGAAAGCAGCGTTGGATGGGATGAGCGAACGTCAGCAGCCCCAGAAGAGCCCTGCGACGGCCTACATCGGCCTTTCAGGCGTCCCGAGCACCATATCGTCACCACCGCGCCGCTCTCTGTACACTGCCGTTGTGGTTCGGTTGATTCCGAGCCATATCAAAAGAAGAGGGAAGAGGTGTTGTCACAGGGAATAGCGACGGTGAGACTTACAGCGAGGCCGGTCAACGAACTAGCCATCGACGAGTAAGACCGCCAAAGACGAGCTTGTCGATACGGAGCGATCCAGTATAAGGAGAATCAAAGTGGGAAATCTATTGATGAATCCTACGCCTTGGCGATCTGACGATTAAAGGACTTGGTCACCTCTACGTCTTTCACAATTGCGGAATTGGGTCATCCATCCATACTGCTCGAGTCCTCGCGACTGGGATTCTGACTCTTTTCGACTTCACCGATATCCTTTATCGCTGTCAACTACATTATTTGCTATATGGAAGACGCCGTGCGGTGACCGAGCGAGGCGTGGTCGACAATCAAGCGTTGATTGGACAATTCAGAACACAAGGCTGGCGGATGCAAACAGAGGATCTGATAGGAAGTAGATGTGAGGCAATCTGACATATCTCACGCAAACCTCTATCACTTCGCTGTCAGGGTGATCTTGCGATTCCTGTCACCTTCTCAATCCACTCTCAAATGCATGAGAAGTAGGCTCAACTTGGTAACCTTCTCGAAGCGCAGCTTTGTGGCTTGCTGTCACGCTAGATAGACTAGAGAGCTAGATATACAGCAGCGGTGCGTCATTCGGCCGGATCGGAAAACAGCAAGGGTCCGAGGTTTGATTTCTGTCCAAACTAGCTCAAACAAACACTCGACTCAATTGCTCCATTCTCCATTCCTTACTGCCAGCTACGATCCAGACATCTCTCCGAATCTCCCACAACATCCTAGCTTACAACTTCGGTCAGCTTCCACCCTCTGCGCTGTCCTTTTCGCCATCCTACAGACCCCCAGCTTCACCACTCTACACCTTCTTGCGCCCTTGCCGCCGACGAACACATCGGCCATGCCTTTACTAGGCGATGGTCGCACATACGTCTCTAACGACTATGAATCCATACCGGCGGATCTGTGCTCTCGCGCCGCACTTTCACGCCCCCAAAGTCGACACTCAGTCATCGCAAAGACCGCCATCTTCAACCACCGATATCCACCCTCCTCAAATGCATCTACAGCGACCTCTGATGGCAGACGATCGCCGGAGGAACAAGACCCAATACACGAAATGGCCCCGCCTCTGAGGGCATCAACAGCAGGATCTCTAGCACCCCAAACACTAAACGGAAGACACGGCGCAGCCATGACCGACACACCAGCGACTACGGCGCCAAACAGTCCCAAGATCGTGCCTCGTCGGCAAGACTCTGGGTCTACGACCGCCTCTCGCACGCGACCGACAACACTCGACATTCCAGGCTTGACCAAGTCTAGGGTCTCTCCTGACGGACGCATCGCCCAACGAGATGTAGGGTCGAAACTGGTCATTGTGATGGTTGGTCTGCCTGCAAGGGGAAAGAGCTACATCACAAAGAAGATTGCAAGATATCTGAATTGGCTTCAACACGACACTCGCATATTCAACGTGGGCGAGCGAAGGCGGGAGGCTACTGCTGGGCCTTTGTCACGGCCATCAACGGCTCGGCCAAAGGACGTTCTCCAAGGCTCATCCGTCGACCCTACTTCGCTCAACGGTGCCCGGGATCAGAGAGAAATGCTGCCTGCGCCCGCGCTGACTGCGCAGATCCTGATTAATGGCGAGGCTCAAAGTTTTTCCAATGGCGTGCATTCCCCACCGGCTGTCACGACATCGGATACTGACCAGTCGCGCTCAGAGTCACCAGAGCGGTTATCTCAGTCTGGCAAGCCTGCCCTCGATCAGTCTGGGGAGGCTTCGAGTCCCGAGTCGGAGCAGATGGATCAGTCTGCGCAGTTCTTCGATCCAGAAAACGCGAAAGCATCCCAATTGAGGGAGCAACTGGCGATGGCAACTCTGGACGAGCTATTGGATTACATACTCGACCAGGGCGGATCAGTGGGCATCTTCGATGCGACCAACAGCACGCTTGAACGGCGCAAGAAGATCATGGAGAAAGTCCGCGAGCGAGCGGGCCCAGAATTAGGAGTTCTCTTCCTCGAGTCGCTCTGTATCGATGAGAGCCTGCTCGAGTCAAATATGCGCCTGAAGCTTTCCGGCCCAGACTACAAAGACCAAGACCCCATCATCGCCCTCGCCGACTTCAAGGAACGAGTGGAACTGTACGCAAAGAAATATGTGTCACTTGGTGACTACGAAGAGCGCAACAACATGCCCTACGTCCAAATGATCGACGTCGGCCGCAAAATCGTCTCGCACCAGATCCGCGGTTTCCTCTCCGCACAAACAGTCTACTACCTCCTGAACTTCAACCTCGCCCCCCGCCAGATCTGGATCACGCGGCACGGCGAATCCCTTGACAACGTGAACGGCAAGATTGGCGGCGACTCCTCCCTCAGCGAGACAGGCTTCCGATACGCCCAAGCGCTGACCCGCTTCATCAAGCACGAACGCCAAGCCTGGGATACCTACCAGCAGCACAAAGCGCTCTGCACGCACTTCCCTCCTCGCCCCGGCGACACCACCCCGCCCAACCCCGAATACAGCCACGCCGCCTCGTGCTCCATCACCGAAAAGAACTTCTGCGTCTGGACCTCGATGCTCAAACGCAGTATCCAAACGGCGCAATACTTTGACGAGGAAGACTTTGAGCTGAAGCAGATGCGTATGCTCGACGAGCTCAATGCCGGTGCTATGGAGGGTCTCACGTACGACGAGATCAAGACCAAACACCGCGACGAGTATGAGCTGCGCAGGCAGGATAAGCTGCATTACCGGTATCCAGGGCCCGGCGGGGAAGGGTATCTGGATATCATCAATAGACTGCGGGCTGTTATTGTCGAGGTGGAGCGCATGACGGATCATGTGCTGCTGGTGGGCCATCGCAGCGTCGCGCGCGTGCTATTGGCCTATTTCAAGGGGCTGAGCAGGGAGGAGGTGGCGGATCTGGATGTCCCGCTGGGGATGCTGTATATGCTGGAGCCGGTAAGCCTGCCCTGCCCTTTCTTCCCCTGGGATGCCAACAACGGCTAACGCAAAACCCGCAGAAACCCTACGGCGTCGAATTCAAAGCCTATCGCTACAACCCCGACAGCGACTGGTTCGACCACGTCCCGGACTATCAGCTGCGGCGAGCGGCTTTCCAGACGGCGTCCTGACTCTCTGTATAACGATAATGAAGCGAAATTTAGCGAGGCGCTGGAGGGATATCGAGGGCCTTTGTAGGATGAATGGGGGCATACGTGGGCGGCATTGCAGGCGTTTGTCATCTACACTCTTGTGAAGCGCTGGAAATTGGGGGATAGCTACCGAGTACGGCATTGGTCGGACATGAACGTATCAGTATCGGTACCAACCCATACTCCTTGGCATCCACGAGAAATGTCATTCCCTCCATTGCGCTTCCCTCTTTCAAAATCCCCTCCCTCGCACCTCCCTTTGCACTCGTCAAGCCCCCCTCCCACTCCTCCCCCTCCCGGGCCTTCTCTGAATTCCCACTTCCCTAAAGACAAATCACGCCGCCACCATCAACTCCCCCCACCTCACCAGCCAAAAAGCTCTCATAGCCAGCATAGCATTAGCACCACCACTTCACCGCGAACATCATACTACTATAAACAGCCTATATCGCCATCGCCATCGCCATCGCAAGCCCCATTCCCAGCCACATCCCATAACCCAGCCCATCTGACCTTCTTTTCTCCCCGCCTCATCTCTCAATTATTCTCGTTCAGTGGTTCACTCCAGTACTCCCTTAGTACTCTATCCCTCTCTCTCTCTCTCTTCTCTCTCTCGCTCTTTCTCCTCTCTCTCTCTCTCTCTCTCTCTCTCTCTCTCTTTCTTTCTCTCTCTGCGTCAGATCGCATGACGTCACCTCACCAACTATGGATGGCATAGATGCATAATAATGTGTAGAGCGGAAGTGATGTAAGTAGTGTGGTGTGTGTAGCAGTAAACGGGCCATTTGGTGGTCGTTGAGGGCTATGGGTCTTGAAAATCCTAAGGGTCAGGGTCGTGAGCTTTGTTTTGGTATAGAGATGCTTTTTATTCCGATAGATATGGGTTTTGAAGTATAGAGACATGGTATGAAGACAAGAAAGCAAGCTCTGGAGTAAAAACGAACATGCTCCAAAGTAAACAGAAATGCTATAGAGCACATTATCCGCTCTCAAGTACATATCCGTGCATTTTATAGACATGCTCCTGGATATACACAACATCGTCATTAAAGAAAAAAAGGACATGCTTCCAAGTAATTAATTAGAGATGCTTTTCCGTACATAGGAATGCTCATGCGTTAAAGTACATCAGCATTGTCTGCTTCTAAGTACATAGCTATAATCTACTTTGAAGTACAGAAACATGCTTTGCTGCGAAGTATAGAGATAGGTTTTTTGAATAAGGTATATAGATTTTTGTTTTTCGGAATATAGACATTATTTGCCTTGAAGTACACAGACAAAACTCGTATCTATCCATAACCCAGTACTCCAAAAACGCTAAAGTGCACAGAAGCTGCAAAATCCAACAGTGCTCCAAAAACTCCGATAGCAATGCAGTAGAAGGCTAAGCAATGCGGATGCTGACGCGGGTTGTTTCATTCTGAGTTGGTAGTCGCTATGACTGCTCTTGTTGTGACGTGGGTGGTTTATTCCTCTCGTTCAGACCACTGTTTCAGGTTGGGAGCGATATCGCCTAGGCGCTGAGGGTGCGTGTGCACGGTGGTGGAGGCAGGTGGTTCGTGGTTCGTGACAGAGAAGGCTGCGTATAGCTGACCTGTAGCCTGGACGCTGAGTAGCGAGTCGCCGTCGTACATAGCTAGAGTAGCCAATGCACCGATCTCCGAATGTTCTGAAAGAAGTAGATAGCTCCATAAAGCCATCTCCTTCCAGCGCTCAATTGCCCTTCCGAAAAAGATTAAACATATTCAGCATCCTCGTCTGCTGCATCGGCGAGAAACCCGTATAGCACTCGTCATTGCTGTAATCCATATAGTTATGCACCGGATCCAGCCCCTCCACGCCAGGACAGCTATCCTTGGCCATGCCCTGCGCCGGCGGACACCCATCCGTCGAGACACTCTCCTGCGGCGTATCATCCACAAAGTCCCCGGCATCGCTCGCCGCACAGGTATTTCCCTGGAAGGTATGCAGCAAGCCAAACCAATGCCCGACCTCATGCACGGCCGTCTTGCCCATCTGATAGCCCTGCAGCCCACCCCCGGGCATGCTGCCCGCGAGGACGTTGCACCCATCGAGGATGTACGTGCTCTTGGGGAACGTCTGGGGCTTGCAGTTCCCGTTGGAGAGTTTCGCGTCGCTGGGGCAGGCAGAGGGCGTGTAGGCGACGGACTGGGGGAGGGTGCAGTAGCCGAGGAGCTGGGAGGCCTGGGCGCCGGGGGTGGTGATGCCGGCGGAGAGGTTGGTCTGGAAGTAGATGTTGAGGGCGGCGTAGGAGCCGCGGCGGAGGGCGGTCTTCATGGCGCTGTCCTGGACGTCGGTGGCCCAGCCGTCGTTGATGGTGTGGCTGTAGGGGTGCAGCAGGAAGGTGATGTTCGAGTCGGCGTAGGCGGTGTTGAGGACGGAGCCCTGGCGCGCGACGAGCGTGGCGATGTCCTCGGGGGCGTACTGCGCGGCTTGGTCGGTGGTCGTGACGAAGTGGATGCAGGTGTCGACGATGATCTCCTTGGCGAGGCTGGCTTTGCGGGGCTCGAGACGGTGGGCGGTGTGGAGGGTTGCGTGGGCGTCGAGGAGAGTGTCGCTGGGGGGGCCGGTGCCGCATTGTCTGATGTTGGTTCCATTGCTGCTACGAGGGGGCAGAGCCAAGGGGAGGGAGAGAGAAGGGAGAGCAGCGGAGAGGATGAGGAGGGAGATAGTGGAAAGCATGATGTAATGAGCCTAAGTATATATAGCTTGATTGGGTAAAGTGTGCTTGTATGTAAGGGATAGCGGTGGAATGCTGATGAAACGGAGACATCTCCGACCAAAGGAGACTTTATATAGAAAGTGACCATCTTCGAGACCTCAACCATGATATTGAATCCCAGTCTCGATGGCTTGAGATGACATGATGGCCCAGACCACCGTATCAGTGGCACTTTTCCATGTGGTACTAAGCCTTGGAGAATTGCAAGCGGACATGCAGAACAAGAGAAAAGGGAGCCTGACAGTTGTTGATATATCAACCTTACCACAACACCCAAGATATAAGTACTATGGTTTGATCTGATTCACAGGCCGGGCGTAATGGCTGAAAACTATCTTGTGATCTCCTAACGTGATGATGAACCGGCTGAAGCCTACCATGCGATCTCCTAGTGTGGTGGTGAGCTGGCTATTGCGACACGCCCCGACGCCGATCCACATCTTTTTAAGAATCCCGGGTAAAAAAAATAAAGGTGTCCACATCAATCATGCTGAGTCATTACCTGGCCTTTGAATCCCCGTTGCTGTCGCCGTACTCGGTCGGTCATTGTCCCAGGTCAAGTATGTGTGGTCTCCAAGTTTTCTGGACCCAATCCGTCAGGAATCGTCCAAAATGTTGGGTCCAGAGAATCTAGACGTAGTAAATCTGGACATACCTTGGCTTGACCAGATGCGCGACCGTGAACAAAGCCCCAAGAAGAACGCATAGACCTCCAACCACAATATATGCGATGCCAAGGAAGGGGTTCTTCCCTCCTATAACGGTTCGAGTGGAGAGTAAGATCGATTTAGTGCCTCCGTATTCGATGACAGGGAAATCTAGCAAAGTCAGTACAATTTAGTAGCACACTTGACTCACCTACTCAACATGATATCCACCTGATAGATTGAACATGGCATGGTCAAGTTGTCGTTTCGTAGTGCCAGCTTGCTAAATGCCGGCAGCCCTGCCGTCCTCATCCAGACTTGAAATTCTTCATCTTCTTCCAGATTCGGGGGTGGATGTGATTCGGTATACCCATTCGGCCACTGATCTTTCCAATTGAGCGGGACAGCAATGTCGCTTAGGGCGTATTTGGTCGGGCCATACAATGCCTTGTCACTGCTCCAGGCGATACCTTTGTTTGTCATAGGATATGTCATGTTCGGTGCGCTTCCCCCTTGCACAGCTATATTCAAGGGAGGCTTGAAGGTGTCATTGAATAGCGAATTGGCGATCAGTCCACACGGATAGTAAGGCTTTCCGCTGGGATCTAACCGCAAAGGATCGCACGATCCATGTGCAATGGTAGAAGCCGGTACCGCAATGCCTTTTAATTGATCCGATTCCAGTGATTTGACATATCGACGGTGGTTTTGGTAAAAATTGGTAAGGCGGTAGTAGAAGAGGACGGGTGGGCCAATGTTGTTAGGGATAGGAAATTGTAGAGTACAGAATTGCGTTGAGCCGTTCTTGGTGTCCGTGCCGAATCTGACATTTTCCTCGTTTCGCACTTTCCACCGTGTTGGAGCCCCGGCTATGCTTGCGCAGCTCGATGGCCCTGCCTTGAAGGAAGAAGATACTTTGTCGCCAGGGATGTTCCCGAAATCCGTCGTGGCCAGCGTTCCGCATTGTGAATAGTCAATCGATAACTCTTCCACCTGACACCCATACGATGTCAGCTATGAGCCTATTCATGTACGCAAAACGCAAGCCATGGAGTCCACAGACCTGAGCGCTTGCATATAATAGAAGTCCTCCTATGGGCGCGAATATGATCCCGATGGCGAAGAAGAGAGGCAGGACAGTCTTCGGCGTCAAGATAGGTCTGAGAAACAATAGTCAGTGTCCATCAATGTGAACCGTAGCTGAACATCGGAGAGGCATGAGGGGCACTCACTGCCATGCTTTTAATCGCTGCTGCCGAAACGCAGTATCTAGAGGGTGCAGACGTGTTGTTAGAGACTATATCATTCCCAAGAAAACCCGCGACAGATTGTATGTCGTCCCAAAGCTTACTCGCCGGTCTCCTGTTCTTCACCTTCTTCTGCTCAGCTGTGGTATCGTGGTCGTTCAGCGACTCCGATCGGGGTGCTTCCGTTTGTGACATTTGAGCGACAGTATCACCATCAGATTCGAGATACTCAATTAGTATTACAAGCTCTGCGTTGGTAGGTTGGGGTAGTGCTGTTGTCTGTGGACTATTAAAGTTGCCATGCGCCGTTGGTAAGCCAGAGTTAGGTTTCAGGGTCGTAGGGCTGAGCTGCGGCGCTTTAGCCGATTCCGCTCTAGTATTCGGTGAATATGAAAAACGTTATTGAAGGACGAGCGAATTGAATAGGGAATTTAACAACGCAGATGAGTCAACGATTGGTCCAGATGCTGGAGCAACAGCCCAGTCATAACAGAAGGCTTGAGAACATGTATTTTCCTACTCTGTAACGCTAGCTACTCTTATCATATAGATATCCAACATACAAAGCCCCTTCCCTCCATCATCCCGAGATAACATACTTGTCCAAGTCTCGGTCTACTTAAACAAGAAAAGAACGTAAAGGTGCATGCGAAGATGCGGTTTCTCAAAAACTACAAAAGCTCCCTCCAAAATGAGCCGCTCACAAAAGCCGCCAGATATGGATGATGAACCAAGATTCGAGAATCCAGCGCTGACCGGCTCCGCTTGGTGATCTGGTCTGATGATTTCAAGATGAGAAAGAAATAGCTCTGAATAGATAGCGCAATGCTGAAATCTTGGAAATCCTCTTGAATTGGCGATCAGGGGGTGTATAGCTGACGCCGGACGTGGGGTAGGATATCATGGTCTGAGGAATGGGTCGTAGCACAGGATAGATAGTGAGGACATGTCGGACGTGATAGTCATGTAGGTTTCATGATTGGAGGATTCGAACGTAGATTCAGATGTACCGCTCTCAGCTTACAAAGCTAGGGGGTGAATCTAGTCCCTGATTGGACTCGGACACTTCTTGAGATGCGTCGTGCCGTCTGCCCTTCTGTAGCTCAGCATCCGCATGGCAGTCAGGTCATACTCCTCGACTAGGCTCCCGTCCTCGGCCTCAATCTGGGGGACTTCACGACCAGCGCTGAATGTGCTCGGCCGCATGCCGCTATGCATTGCTTGGTATTGGTGGGAGTTGTCGAAGACTTGCTCGTGTGAGCGCTTGGACATGCGTCCGTAGCCGGTAGCGCTGCCAGAGGTTGGAGTAATGGTGTAGGGCTGGTATTTGTTGTGTAAGTTCTCGTAGCTGGAGCTTGGGGTGATGTTGTTGACAGGTGCGGGCAAAGTGGCCGGCGTGTAAGGTTCATATTTGGACTCGTACTTGCTCTCAATTGGTGGTTGCAGGGTTTGAATTGGAGGAAGTACTTGTCCGGTGCCTCCTGGAGTGGCCGATCTTGGAGCTAGGCTCTGCTGCAGGGAAGATGGGTAGTAGTTGGGCTGCATAGATGTTTGACGATTGTCTTGTTGCGAGAAGGGAGTCATCGACTGACTGGCGTAGCCTTGTTGACTAGCAGGAAGCGAGGCTCGTCGATAATCTGGCATGGGCTGATACTCTGGGCTACTGTTGGAGTAGATCGGCACTTGCTGATATGTTGGCTGCTGCGGTTGACTCGGTGGATAGGCGTAGTTTTGAGTCGTCGACACCGGGCGAGAGTGGGCACTGGAATGGTACTGGTAATCATTGATGGGTTGAACGAAGCGTTGTGGTTGTTGCGCGACCAGTGGTGCTTGGGGCTGGAACGACGGCGCTGCATATTGAGACGAATTCGAGCCGAAGGTCAGGTGTGAAGAGTATGGAGCAGCTTGGTTCGGCTGGGGCTGCGGTGGTGGTGCTGCATAGCTGGGTTGACTATAGTAGCTCAGACTCTCAGAGGACCGGCGATGTTTTACAGAGTACGGAGTAGCTGGCTCCGCTCCCCCATGAACACTTCCATGGACGCTACCGTGCATACTCCCATTGCTGATCGAACGTGGCCTCTCTGGCACCTGTTGCAGAGGTGTTGCGAAGCGATCCGTCCGAGCATAGCCGGTGTCGTCGTACTCGTCGAAGTCCTTGGACTTGTTATCTCTTCTCCTCATCCGCACATCACGTCGTATGCGGACACGACAGCCCTGCTCGGCCACAACGCGGCTCAGATTGGTGCTTTCCGCCAGTCCGGGGAACTTCTTGGCACTGAAGACATTGAACGGAACCGACTTGACTTCGAGACGCCAGATAGCAAAGGATTTGGGCGCCATGCCAGCGCCCGGTAACGGCTTGACGTCTGCGGCTGTTGGACTAGGATCCGCGTCCGCATCTTTGTCTTCTTTGAGCTCTTCGAAGAGATTGAAGCTCAAGCGAAATTTACCTTCGTGGCGAACGGAGAGATCCGGGAAGATAAAGTATCCTCCAGGTGTAGGGCGATCAAGGTATGCCATGCCAGCCACAGGCATCCCAGTGAGGACGGGAAAGGACGTGGCGCTTGGGCCTGGAGGGACACGGCCATGTGCGATTTGGCGAGCCGGTTCCAGAGTTGTAAAGAGAAAGAAGTTGGCGTTGTGGGAGAAGGTAATGTCTTGCTTGCTGTCGCCTTCGAAAATGCGAAGCTGGACGACAGGCGGAGGGTCGACGGGGCGGCGATCTGCAGACGCTGTTTTGTGTCAGTCCAGATGATGCGACATCTGCGAGAGAATTAAGACGTACATTTGGCGCCTGAGCCACAAGCTCTGGCACGCTCGGGCTGCTGAATGACTTCCATCTCGTACGTCAAATGGCGGCCTTCCTTGGTGACGCGACTTGTGCTGGTCTTGGTCTCATTCGAGACGCTCATTATACTTGCCATGATGGGCGTACCCGGAACCCTCAAATTCGTAATGCGAGTGGGATAGCTTCCTAACGGTCGATGGCGTGTAGAGTGTCCGACGTTTGTCTCGCCGGGATGTGACTACCTCCGCGCACAGATAAGGATGACGAGTCAAGCGACAATGCCACTTCGCATGGTCTTAAGATGTGGTCCTTCACCAAGAAACGAATGTCTGGGAAAACGTCAGCGTTCGGTGGAGCCGCAAAGTCAAAAAGTGGCACAAGGATTGCTTCGTGCATTTGGTGGGAAATGTGCAACCAAGGCGTTGGGTAAGGGACACGGAACGACAGAACGGCGAAATAACGACTCAATGCGACCACGCACCATCCGCAAGTTCGACCGCTATCGACCTGTGACAGCCTCCAGGACGACAGTGACAGTGCAGCGGCGAGCGGAAGACTGTCTTGTACCAGAAACGAGCAATTGGTGGATGTGTGCGTCGAGTTTGTTATCCCGACGGCAGGGCCCCGGGTCGGTCTATCCCGGCAATACGGTGAGGCTAGGTGCTTGGTGCGCGATGACTCTGTGGTCGTCCTTAAAGGCGCTCAGGTGTTGCGACCTTGAGCAATTTGACCAGGAGGGACGATGGGCGTTGTCCTCAGTGACTTCAGCTGACGATGATGGAGGAAAGAGCCAACGGGGAGTAGCAGGTAAAGTAAGTCGGGGAAAGAGCAGCGCTGATCAGTGGGGCTTGGGGCTTGGGGCTTGCCTCTAGACTCTCTGCTTGACTCCATCGAGCTTAATCGGCTGCTGGCCGTCCCGACAATTCGCACCAAGTGGACAGCCGTGATTTGGGATGCTGACACTGGGTGGATTATCCGTGCAGCTTGGCTTCCATCCTATCACAATGTCCGCGCCCCTTTCAATGAAGATTCCCTCGACACCCTCACCATGCGTCGGTCAGTCGTCTGGTGATATCGAGCAACCACCTCGCCTTCTCGTATGGTCATCGATGACCCCCCACTGCTCCAAACCACCGGGCTTATCGAGTCATCCACCAGCTAGTCGTACTTCTAGAAGTCAGGTAGTGATTGTCTGGGGAGCTTAAGTGGTCTGAGCTGTCTCGCCAATCATCACTCCCTCACTCCACAAATAACTCAGGGGAGCCTTTCCAAGGCGCGGCAGAAGTCTAATAATGTGGTCAGGCTAACGTTCACCAGGAGCGTGATAGACGTTGCAACAAGGACAATACGCTCGCTCCTTCTTTTGGAAGGCCCCAAAAGCGAAACGCTACCACAAGAAATCTCAATTATCTCACCTTATCCACCCTGGTCAAGCACAACATGTGTGCAGGAGTCTCCAACGGTCTTCACATGCTGAGCCCGACAGTCTGTTTCCAGCTGAAGCCTCTGAAGCCTCTGAAGCCTCTGACTGCAAGCTCAGCAGCCTCCAGGTTGATAGCAAAACAACCCGGCCACTACCCGCCCACCCGACGCATTAGACCCCGAGATCGTCGTCAGTCTCGACGACGATTGGGCGACCAAGTTTTTCTGCGAGTCATGGCTCACGGGCGGAAGCTTCATTACCCCTTGTCAAATCTGACTCAGTCGTGTCGCACATACCGTTCCTACCGATATGCTGCCTCCCGTCTGGATCTCGTTGCATACTAGATCATCCCGGCTACCAGGACGGCGCTGATAGCCTGATACAGCAGCATCTTCTCGACTCTACACGACTGGCTAGGTTGAAGAACTCCCAGAATCCTTTTACAAAAGGCTATTAAAGGCTTCTCAACTGCTTTCAATCATTGTCATGGTCTCGTGTCATTCATCGTCGTAGGCTCGAGTTGCTTATTACAGGGTGACTCGCCCTGCGCTTGATCCAACAACGGCCCGAAAAGTCAGCAAACCTTCGTTGACCTAGCAGATCCTTCAATCAGAAGTATGCACAACATCCTAGAGCAAAGGGCGTGGGAAGGTTTTGGCCCAGGCGGACGAATGGCTGGAGACTCAGAAGGACCACCTGCTCGATCAAGAGATTGATGGTAAACCTCTCGAGATCTTACCGTGAATTCTTAATGATCCTGCCGGAAATCCGTATGCGGTAGCCGTTGCTCATGCAGATGCAGCGCTTCCATCACCTTACCCGGTGGGTCTCTTACGGTTCCACTTTGCTGCATTGCCTTCATGCCCGTGTCGAAGACTACCTTTCTGGCCTACATCTCACATGGCGAAAACAATCAATTGGACGTGGATATCGCACATGCTCGATCAGGAAGCTGCGCATTGGTCTTTGCGACCACGGATTTCGCGACCACAAACCCGATATGCACGTGTTCCTTGTCACTGCGCTGTGTCGATCACACTACCGGGTCCTAGGGGTCGGAGAGCTCAACCGCCCGGAAAATTGGGATTCCGGCTGCTGACAGCTGCCAATCAGGTATAACAACGTGCAGCCAGTGTTTCAGATTCAAGTGTCATGCTGTTGCCCATCCCGATATCGGTGCCACCCATCTTATGAGTAAGTAAGACTCTAGATCTCGTTGTCCTTTCCCCTGAGCGGAACGGTCATGGGCAACTGCTCGTTCTCTTGCATGTCCAAGCGGGCAGAGAATGACCAGGTCACCAGAGATTTCAGTCGATGTGTTTTGGCTTTTGGCAGACAAGGATCCATCCTAGAGGCTGCATGTCTGCGACTGTCACCGCAGTAGACCGGTTGAGTCGCTGCTCGAATTAGTAGGAGCGTTGGGCTCGTGGAGCTTTAACGTGATGCATCTATCGCATTCAAGGAAGCTGTCATGCTGAACACCTTTCCGCCTCGGCCTAGCCCCTGTTCTCAATCTCAATCATACTTTCTTGTAATTTCTTCCAGACGAAGTCAGGACGATGTGGCTCAGTGGCATTTTCACTACTATGTTTCTTCATTACAATGTCTTCTCTCAGGGCGACAATTTCCTCTCTTGCTAGACCCTGTGCGCACTAGTCATGATCTTGTCATCAACAAATTTCGATTTTCAGACGTTCGGCGACGTATCTCTGGGCAACTCCAGTACCGAAGCTCTGCTCAATCAAGCTCACGGCACCAGTACAGCTGGGCAATGATACAGCTCTGACGCAGTGATCAGGTAGTTGAGCAGTTCCTAGGGTTGATCTATTTAGTCACATCTAGGATCTTTCCTAGGCTACGAGGCCTACGGATCTCGAAGATAAAGATGTGGCCATAGGTCATCACAGATCAACCTAGCCTTCCTTGATCTACGTACAGTAACACATCAGACTTTGTGGACCTAAAATAGCACTTCATGGCCGTTGCAACAAATCCTTATTTTTCTTGAAATGACGAAGCCGGAAACATGATTCTTGTTCTCGTACACTACACCCAGTATGCGATTCAGAATCACAGCAGCGAGGCTTGGAGCGGCCGTCAAGATTGCAGATTATGAATAGCACTCCGAGGCCATTATTGCGACCGGATCCCCCTTTTCCAGGATGGAACGAAGCTTGAGACATGATGTCCTGTTCTTATCCCATGCGCTGGCAGGATGCTAAGTTCCAGGGGCTGGCTAAAGCAAGAAACGATCGCCTCTGCGGCCCCGAGAAACATGTCGACAAGAAAAGTTCGGATCGAATAACCAGTGACGGCCCATCGCCAAAGCGCCAAACCGTTCGAAGAACATCGTTGGGTGCCCCTAAGGAACCAGAAAAGGATATCCCAAGATATAGCCAGGAGAATCAGCACCCACTGGTGCCAGCGAATATGATAGATACACTACAGCCAATACCTAGCCAAGACGTACAGTAGCGAGTCATGAAGAGATCGAAACAAGCGCGCTCACCAAACCAAAGCCAGGGCTTTCACGAGGGAATACACATCGGTTCTACACCAGCTATATCATTCCACCATCAAAAACTCCTCTCCCAACGTCGCGAACGTACGTCCTCCTATCTGCGCCCATCAATTGTAGCCTACGCCGCGACAGCACGATACACCTCTCCGTCGCGCTAGCTACATTACGAGCCCCGGCGCAGCGTCCGGGGGATTTAACGAGCGCAGTACAGTGGCAATTCCTCACACCAACCCTTGTCGTAGCGATCATGGAGGCCAATCCACCTCTTCTCCAACAGCGTACGAACGAATTTTTCCGGCCGAGGCCGACACATACTGAGCATTAGCAGCGTATCACCTACTGTGGACTCACATGCGACCATCAACGACATTCCACACTCCCTTGAACAGTCCTTGCGAGTCTAGACACCGCGTCGACATCCGCAGTGGTTCCCCCAGCCCCCTCCATCCTTCTCTGACAAGAAAATTCCATTACAAGAGTAACTGCATACATGAATACAGTTGTTTGTCCCTTTCCATCCGCCTCCCAAGCCCCGCACCACAGCATCCCCATCGCCATCGCCGTCCTCCATCGCCATCGCCATCGCCATCGCCATCGCCATCCCCCTCTCGCACCACAGCAATTTTCCCCTCGCCTCATCCCCATCTCTCCCCACATCTCCCCACATACCTCACCCACCTCCTCTTGCCACCCCCCTACCAAAGAAGCCATCACGCCCCCTACATCCTCGCCACACCAGAAAACCACGCTACCAAAGCCAGGGCTGGTATCGCTGATCGCCCTGCTGGTTGTGCTTTTTCCCATGAGGAAATGGCGGGGGATTGGGCTGGGAATCAAAGCTTGAGGGGGTGGGACAAAGAGGAGAGGGGGAAGTAGGAGGGGGTGGGGAGAGTAGGAGGGGAGAGTAGGAGGGGAGCGTAGGAGGGGAGCGTAGGAGGGGAGCGTAGGTGGGGAGCGTAGGAGGGGAGCGTAGGAGGGGAGAGAGAAGGAGGAGTAGGAGGGAAGAGTAGAAGGAGGGAGTGACGGGGAAGAGGAAGGTTCTTGTAGAAGAGACTAATAGGCGCATGATGTTCGTATCGTAGAGATCAATGAACCCACCCTATATACTTCACGAATGGCAGCTAGCTTATAGAATATGGATAGTACGAGTATCATCGATTCATCCCGTCCTTCATACATTCATGACAAAAAAGTTTTTCCTCTGCGCATAACGTCCGCATCTTCCCTTGGCCCACACACAGGGAAGCTGGGCTATGCCGACATGGCCTCCCAGCACAATGCTGCAAATCCCAACCGCTTATCCCTCTCACTCACCACCAAACCCACCCA
>JAABUQ010002701.1_pt1 | contig 34467 bp, 29 predicted proteins | sample 5560001 | NCBI WGS metagenome assembly JAABUQ01 (sample SAMN10711888, study PRJNA513371) | rock metagenome | isolation source: Antarctica rocks | place: Antarctica: Victoria Land, Finger Mt nord | collected 2015-12-18
CTTCAAACCGCACCAGCCGCCTTTTTTCCCGATTCTTGTCATATAGGCTGCTCAACAGCTGCGGTTCGAGCACATACTCGGTGCGCGAGCTGTTATCGCTCAGAGCAACAATCGATGCGATCTTACCGTTGTTGAAGCCAAGAGCCCCAGATTCGGAGCCCGTCGACGACTTGTCGCCGGGGAATATTTCGATAGCTTGGGGGCGAAGGTGATACCAGCCGAGCGGATTTGTTCGGGCATCTTCGCCGTAACCGCTCTCCCTCAAACGCATGGCGAAGGCGAGAGGCGTCCCGGTATCGCCGACGCCCACTGTTTCAGGCGCCGCATACAAAAGAGATGAGTTTGGAAACGGACCCTGAGTGAGCTTCTCGTCCGTTAAGCGGGCGTACTTCGCATAGACAAACGAGATCCAGATCACGGCGCAGAGAATCAGGGCAAGCGTGCCGACAAGGATGTATAAGCTGATCCTGCGAACGTTAGGCGTCAGAGCTGCTCGGCTCGATCGCCGTTTGCCTGGAATTTTTATGCGTACGGGCAATAGTGCGCCTGGGTCGTGAAGTCCAAAAGCTTGGACGCCCAGCTACTGCTTCGGTTACCTCTGGGCCTGATGAACCGATTCTAACTCTTTCCAGATGTTATCGTCGTGCGGCTGCCAGTCCGGCGACTGCCGGCCCGTGATTTGAAGCTCTTCAATACTGAGCGTGCCATGACCGAAGGGACAGATCCATTCGGTTTGAGGGCGTCCGAAAATCACCATGTTTCCCCAGGAGCCCCGCCGGATGGGCATAATGAGGTGGCGCAGACAAGTGCGGCAGCGACGCCGCTGATCCCAAATGATGACGAACAGCAAACCGGCGGCGATCAGCCAGACGCCGAGAGTGGCAAAGGTGAACAACATATCGTGCAGAAAGAGCGGCTGGGGCGGTCCGAACCTGGCCAGCGGTTTCGGCAGTGGAGGATACACATGGACGAGCGAGAACTGGAGCGCAAACACCAACGCAGCGCCACCCAGAAGCTTGGCCAGAAGGTAAAGCCAGTACCTCATTCTCTTATTAGACTCCTTTTGCGCCGGCGCGGTTCCGGATCACATAACCATCTTGCACGGTGAGTGCCAGCCCAATCATCTCGCGGCGCATTTACAAAACAGTTGTCAGCTACGAACCAGATTCTTCGCCAGGAATAAAAGATTCGCCGGACGTTCCGCCAGCCGGCGCATGAAATAGGGGTACCAGGCGTCGCCATAAGGAACATACAGGCGAAGAGTAAAGCTTTTTGAGACCAGCTCCCGCTGCAGATCGCGACGGATCCCATAAAGCATCTGAAACTCAAAACGATCAGGCGCTATCCGCTCGTCTTGTACATACTTCACGGCCTGCCGGACGATGTTCTCGTCGTGGCTCGCGAGCGCCGGGTAGGCACCCTCCGAAAGCAGCAGCTTCATCAGTTTGACGTAATTCAAGTCGACGTCTGCTTTCCGCGGAAACGCCACGTTCGGCGGCTCGCGATACGCGCCCTTACACAGCCTCACGGGGATCTTACGGGCCGAGAGCATTCTAATATCGGATTCACTGCGAAAAAGGTAGGCCTGGATCACCGCTCGGACGCACCCCGGATGGCTTTCCTGGAAATCGGTCACAATCTTCAGCGTGCGGTCGGTGTAAGCGGTCGATTCCATATCAATCTCGACCCGGCTGTTCATGTCGCGCGCCCGATTCACTAAGGCAGTCACGTTACTCAGGCAAGCTGCTTCTGAGAGGTCAAGGCCGAATTGGGTGAGTTTTATCGAGACCGTGGCCGGAAGGTGCGCCTGTTCGATGGCGTCCTGCGCCGCAAGGTACGATGCTTTCGAACGAGCGGCATCCGCTAAAGAGGAGACGTTTTCTCCGAGAAAATCAAGAGTGCCCTGAATGCGCTCGCCCGCTAAAGCCTCAAGTACGCGCACGCCTTCTTTAAGGGTTTGGCCTGCGACGAAGCGGGACGTAAGCTTTTGAGATAATGCGGAGCTCTCCATCCAGTGCCGCAGCCAGCTCTGTTCGGAGAGGTAGAGAAAAGTATGCCTCAGCACCATCTGTCGGCTTCGGCACTTGCTGTGCCATTACCAATATAAGTGCTCGGCGGCGAGCGCAAGTCTCCGGGCTGCGGCTTAGGAGGGCCTAATTTTTTGAAAGTTACGTAAAGAGCGAGTGGCTGGAAAGCGCAAGGCCCGTTCCGAGTATGGCTCCGACGATTACGTCGCTCAGGAAGTGCATTCCGAGAAGGATTCGCGAGATCGCAATACTGAGCGCGCAGAACAACAGCGCAGGAAAGAGCGCCGGGTAAAACTCCGCGAGCGCTACCGAGACGGCAAACGCGGTAATTGTGTGTCCGGAAGGAAACGAAAACTGGTCAGGCGGAAGCAGCTTCGCCCAGCAGTGCGGTTCAATTTCGCAAGGGCGGCGGCGTCCCGAAAAGTTCTTCAATAATTTGAAAAGCGCAATGCCAACGAGTGCGGCAGATCCGGCAGAGGCGATCGCGGTTAGACGGGTCTCTCCGCCGAACAGTAAAACCGACAGCCCGGTCAGATACCAAAGCCAGCCATCACCCGCTCGCGTGGCGGCTATGGCCCAGAGACGTATCCACTTCGGCGCCGGCCATTTGTTTACCTTGCGCATCAGCTTGTGATCGCGCGTGGTAATAAACTGAAGCATGTTCTGGTGGGCAGTCATGACCGGGCCCCCTCACACAAGTAGTTTACGAAAGTGTTGGCAGTTCTCAACAGCTCTGATACGTTTTTAGCCGCAGAGCGATTACATCGCAGTGACAGCTTGGCAAATCATCCGTGACTATGGGCTGGACTTTGTTATTGGGCAAGTACGATAGATAGTTGCATACGCAGCGGACGCTCGATTTCGTGTATTTTGATGCCGGAGGAGGCCATCGCAGCGCCGCTATGGCCCTCGAATCGGTCATCGCGAGCCAAGGTTACAACTGGCGAGTCCGGCTGGTAAACCTGCAGGATGTACTCGACCCTCTAGATATTTTCCGCAAACTCACCGGCATCCGCCTCGAGGACATTTACAACCTGGTGCTAGCGAAAGGTTGGACGCTCGGGTCCACGTATTTGCTGCCCTGCATGCACGCCGTGATTCGCCTCTATCACGGAGCGCAGGTTAAACTCCTCACCGGCTTTTGGCGCGAACAGGCGCCAGATATGGTGGTGTCTCTCGTACCCAACTTCAATCGCGCTCTCTTCGAAAGCCTCCAGAAAGCGCTGCCGGGAGTGCCTCTCGTGACAATCCTGACAGACCTGGCGGACTACCCGCCTCACTTTTGGATGGAGCGGCAAAAGCAACACCTGATCTGCGGGACGGAACGCGCCCGGGCACAAGCTGCGTCGATGGGGTACTGCGACGGACAGGTTTTCACAACGAGCGGAATGATTCTGCGTCCGCAGTTTTACGACCTGCCGCCATTCGATCGCCGGGAAGAGCGGAAGAAAGTGGGGTTTGATCCGGACCTGCCGACCGGCCTTGTGCTTTTTGGCGGAGAAGGTTCAAACGTCATGTACCCCATTGCTGAGCGCCTCGGAAACAGCGCCTCCGATCTGCAGCTCATCATGATCTGTGGACGGAATCGATCTTTACTCGATCGCGTGGGCCGGCTAAAGACGAAAAATAAAATACTCCTCGAAGGCTTCACCAAGAAAATCCCACGCTTCATGCAGATGGCAGACTTCTTTGTCGGCAAGCCGGGCCCCGGGAGCATTTCAGAAGCGTTAAAGATGAGGCTGCCTGTCATTGTGGAACGAAATTCCTGGACACTTCCGCAGGAGCGCTACAACGCGGATTGGATTGCTGAACAAGGTGTCGGGGTGGTACTCAAGAATTTCAGGACGATTGACAGCGCTGTGCGTGAACTGCTCGGCGGTGGCCAGCTTGCCGTGATGAAAGAAAAGATAAAAGGGCTCGATAACCGCGCGGTGTTTGAGATTCCCCCCATCCTCCAATCGATACTTGAACGGGGTGATAAAAATTGAGTGTGACCCGGCGCAGCCTTATGCACCTGCTGACCGCAGCCTCATCGCTGCCGGCCTTTTCTTCATTTCTTACTGAGTGGCTCCAAGCCGCGCCCACTCACAACCATGGTGGCAATACTGCGCCTCCGGAGCCTTCTTACTGGCGCGATTACCAGCCGAAGTTTTTCTCGAAAGAAGACTTCGAAGCCCTGCAGGCAATCACTGAGATTTTGATTCCGACCGATGAAACGCCCGGCGCACGCGAAGCCCATTGCGCTCACTTCATCGACTTCTTACTCAACGCCTCACGCGAGGATACGCCGCAAACGGGGAAGCAATGGCTTGCCGCCATGGCGCAGTTGAAAGAAGTAGGATTCCACGCAGCGGATGCGCAGAGGAAATCGTCCATCGTCCAACAGATCGCCGCGCCTGAACGGGACCGGTCGGTAAAGCAACCGGGGTTTCGGGCCTATCTTCTAATCAAACATGAAACGGCATTTGCTTTCTATACGTCGCGGGCCGGAATGATCGAAGCGCTTGATTATCGCGGCAACACGTACAACGCCGTCTTCCCTGGCTGCCAACATCCGGAGCATCATGCTTTATGACGCGATCGTAACCGGTTCCGGCGCATGCGGCGGGTGGGCTGCTCTCGAGCTCGCCCGCGCCGGCGTGAAGGTCTTGTTGCTCGAAGCCGGCAGCGCCATTGACCCTGCCAAGGAATTTCACCACACCTTCTTCTACCAGATGCCGTTCCGCGGCCAGGGAAAACCCGGGCTGCTGCGTCGCTATAGCGGTAGCGAGCGGAACTATCGAATCATGATCGATAACGAGGAAAATCCCTATACGACCTCGCCCGAGACTGTCTACAAGTGGGGACGCTCGCGTTGTCTCGGAGGCCGCAGCTTGCATTGGGCGCGCGCCAGCGATCGCATGGCAGATTATGAATTCAAAGCAGCTTCCCGCGATGGCTTCGGCATGGATTGGGACATTCGCTACGCCGAACTCGCCCCTTATTATGACCGGGTCGAAGAGTTCATCGGCGTTAGCGCGGCCACCGAAGGTTTTGCGCAATTTCCCGATGGCGTTTTTCTACCTCCCATGCCGCTCAATTGCGCCGAGACGATCTTTACGGCCGCTTGCAAGAGTCTAGGCTGGCCTTCCACGCACCGCCGGCTCGCCCAACTGACCCGCATGCACAACAATCGCCCGCCCTGCCACTACTGCGGCAACTGCGTGAATGGCTGCGATGTGGGTGCGATGTTTAGCACGGTCTCGACTACTCTTCCACCAGCGCTCAAGACCGGCAACCTCGAGCTGCGAACCGACTGCGTCGTCGCCGAAGTGCGCAGGGACCGCGAGAACCGCGCCAAAGGTGTCACATATGTCGAACGCTATACGGGCCGATCAGTCGAGGTCGACGCCCGGCATGTAGTGCTTGCCGCCTCTACGCTCGAAAACACGCGATTGCTTCTGCTCTCGACAAAAGGCGGCTTGGCGAATTCGAGCGGAACATTGGGACAGTACATGATCGACCAGGTCAGCGGCGGCGGCGTGAGCGGCTTTCTTCCGCGGCTCAAGGGCGGCGTGAGCAGGCTCGATGATGGCAAAGCGGCGGGCATCACGATCCCCAATATGATCAACATCGATGCGAAGACTGCGCGCACAGATTTCATCCGTGGCTATGTGGTGAACGCTACGGGCGGCCAGAGCGAGTTTCCTTTGTTTGCGCCCCGCTTGCCAGGGTACGGGTCCGCCTGGAAGCGTGAAGTGAAAAGTCGCTACGTGGCGCAAGCGCGAGTCTGGATCGCCGGTGGAGAAATGCTCGCGCGCAAGGAAAACTTCGTCGAGCTTGATCCCGAGGTGAAAGACCACTGGGGCATCCCTGTTCTGAAGATTCATTTCACTCATTGCGACAACGACCGGAGGCTGATCCGGCATTTTCAGCAAACCGCCCAAGAGCTCTTCGCGAGAGCCGGTGGCGAATCCATGCCTGGCATGGGTAGCGGCGGTCCCGTGGGCTTTCCTGGCGCGCCTGGCTCACCTGATACAGGACCAGAACGCGCCGTGAAGGATTCCGATCCAAGCCGGAGCGCCGCGCGAGAAGGCGAACCAGCAGACGAAAAACGAAACGCGCTCGGTGGCGCCATTCACGAAGTAGGCACCGCGCGTATGAGTAAGGATCCGCGAGTGGGCGTATTAAATTCCTTCTGCCAGACCCACGACATCCCGAATCTCTATGTCTTCGGCGGGAACGCCTTTCCTTCAACAGGCGACAAACATCCGACCTTGACGATGCTGGCTCTAACAGCACGCGGCTGCGACCATCTGCTCGAATCAATGAAAGCGTAGCGCAACAAAAAGCGCTCCGTTAAACCTGCTTCTGTGCGTACCGGAAACAGGCTTTTATGTTTTCTTCTTCGATCGCGGCGTGTTCCGCATGCGCAAGCTCTTCCGGCATAGGCAGCGGAGTTGCGCTCTTATGCTCCTCCACAAAACGCAGCGTCCGCGCCAGATACACTCCATTCCGATCCGGAAACGTCGTCCAGTAATGATCGGTCAAACAAGGCACTTTGAGCGGATCGCGCGTAATCATCTCAAGCGACAAACGCACTCGCGGATTTGCCTTCTGCACGATCGTAAGCGCCTTCGGGAGGTCAAGTACTCCTGTGCCGAGCGGAACTTCCGACAGCAGAAATCCTTCCGCATAGGGCGCCACCGCGACATCCTTGAAGTGAGTCGCCTTTGTGTAAGGAGCGGCGGCTTCGATCGTCTCCATCAAGCCGTCCAGCAGCGAAATGTTGTTTCCGAAATCGAGACAGGCACCGAAGTACTCGCTTGAGTAACTTCGAAACAGGCCTACGTATTGTTCAAGCGTCCAGTCCTTATGGTTCTCGAGCGCAAGAGTAAATTTCTGCCGCTCAAAAATCGGGATCGCCGTCTTGAGCTTACTCTGGCTTTCAGCGACCCAGGCATTCCAATCAGTCAGAGTCTTGAACGTTTCATAACGCCGCCCGCCTAACAAACCGTCTCGCGCCAGCGTGCAGCCGGCCTCTTTGGCGTTGATAATCGCTTGTTCGAGACTCTCCGGCGTACTGTTCCGGACCGAGATCATCGCTTCGATCCACATGCCAAGCTCTTCGGCTCGCGCCCGCAATTGGCGGGTATCGCCTGTAATCTGAGTCTGAATGCCGGCCGCGCCGAGTGCATGGCATCTCTCGAGAAATTGCAGCGTATTGTGTGTATCCGAGCCCGGCCCGCGAGGCACCGGAGGCAGACTCATCACGTTCTTCGTCTCGCTAGCCGTTGCCGTTCCCGGCGCCCCCGCAGCCGGATGTGCCGCCGGTGAACTACGCTTGCCCAGCATCGCACCCATAAAAGAAGTCGACGCGATTCCCATCTTGGCTAGCATTGGATTCGTATTTTCGCTTCCTTCAAGCGATCGAGGTAAAGAGGCAGCAGCCACCGATGCGATTGCCTTCAAAGAGAACTCCCTCCGCGTTGTGTAAGCCGGGCGCATGTTATTCCTGTAATTCAGCCGGCAGCCGCACCGGCCTTTTGTAACCAGCTGCGCATCTGGTCGCGGCCCACCAGTCCGGGCTGCTGAAGCACTACCTTGCCGTCCCGCAGCACCAGGAAGTTCGGGATGCTCTGGACCCGGTAACGTGCGGCCAGCTCCGATTGGCTCTCCGTGTCCACTTTCAAAACGAGCGCCTTGCCGGCCATCTCCTGCGCTAACGCGTGCACTTCAGGCGCGGCCGCCCGGCACGGACCGCACCATGCTGCCCAGAAGTCCACCAGAATGGGCACAGTCGCCTCTCGGGTGATCTCGTCAAACGCAGCGACAGTAGTGACTTCAATCGGCTCACTCGCCGCAGGCAGCGGAGCTTTGCAAGCGCCGCAACGCCCCGCATCAGCTAAATGTCGTGCGGCAACGCGATTCTTTGCCCCGCACTTTGTACAAGCCCGCATGTCCGAAAAACTCACGGTTGTCTCGCTTCCCCTCAGCTCCTATTCCTATCACGCTCCGATACAATCGATGTCATTGAACGGATGCACGCTTCAAGACAACTGCTTTTTTCTTGCACTTTGCTCTTGCCGCCGGCGATGTTTGCACAGGCAGTAGCCATCACGAACGTAACGGTAATCAACCCACGCGATGGAGCCGTCGACGTGCATCGAACCGTTTTGATTCGGGACAAGAAAATCTCAGCGGTCCAGGCCGCGGATGCACAGCTGCCCGACGAGTTCAAGCTCATTCAAGGCGACGGTAAATTTCTGATTCCTGGATTATGGGATGCGCACGTCCATCTCTCGAAAGCGGGAGCGCTCGCTTTGCCGTTGTTCGTGGCGAACGGCGTCACCTCTGTCCGGGATATGGGCAGTGATCTCGCCGAGGTCTTGCAGTGGCGCTCGCAAATCGAAAGCGGCAAACGGATCGGACCGCACATCAGAACGAGCGGTCAAATGCTCGAATCGCGGGCCAACATCGAGCGCATGAAACGGGAGCACACGATCGAGCCTGTAGACAGGCTGAGAATGAATCAGCAATCCCAAAGAGGGCAGAGTTGCCGTCGATCAACTAGCTGACCTGGGCGCGAATCATATCAAGATGCGTACCACGCCCGATCTTGCGACTGTTCTCGCAGTGGGGAATGAGGCGCGCCGGCGTCATCTGCCCTTTGCGGCTCATCCGGTAGCAGGCCCGGATTCGCTTATCGAGGCGCACGTCGGAAGTGTCGAACACCTCCTCGCCTATCCACCTATCAAGCTGCCAGCCCGTGAACGGCAGGAATTGTTCCGTCGTGTAGCTGCGTCCGGAATGTTCCTGTCCGACACGTCCGCGAATATCCCTGGACTCGAGCTATCAGTGGAACAGGCGAGAGCGCGTCTCGCGGATACGAGCGGGCAGCTAGATCCATGGCGCAAATACGTTTGCGGTTATCTCGTTCGGGACTGGCGTGAACAGGCGGAGGAGCTCAAAGACATGCCGAAAACTTTCGGCCAAGACATGGCCGCGGGCTACCGTGACTCTCGCGATGCAAAGAAAGCGGGTGTGCCTTTCCTTGCCGGAACAGACGTTGCGGTCCTTTTCATCTACCCCGGCTTTAGCCTCCATGACGAACTGGCGGCCCTTGTCAACAACTTAGGCTTCACGGCGATGGAAGCGTTGCGAATTGCCACTTACAATCCGCTTGTTTTCTATTCACAAGAGCGGACCGGAGGAGCAATTGAAGCAGGGCAACCCGCAGATCTGGTCCTGCTCGACGCAGATCCGACTCAGGACATTCACAATTCGAAAGAGATTAGCGGCGTGATGTCATCCGGCCGATGGTTTGACCGGAAAGCACTGGACGGTCTACTGTCGCAAGTCGAACAGCACGCCCAAAGTGATTGCAGCGATATTCCTCTGCAATAGATCGATCTGCACAAATCGTCACGCCAGCGCTCGAGTCAGAAACGGCAGGCCTTGCTTGCCATGAAACTCGTGACCGCCATCGAAGATCTCCTGCTGCGCTTTCTCCGGAGAGCCGCAAAGTGCATAGACTTTTTTCACTCGCTCGAAACTCTCAACGGTCGCCTGTACTGGAAAGATTCGATCTTTGTTGCCGCCTTCGGAAAAGAAAAAGCGCGGCGCGATCAGTCCTGCTACATCGTAGTTTTCCGCCCATTGCAAGATACCCGGCACATAGTTATCGATGCAATGCGAAACGCTCATGATACTTGCCCGAAACGTGTTCAGGTATCCGCTCACAAACGCTACTTTGATGCGTGTATCCAGTGCTGCCGTAAATAAAGTGCACGTGCCGCCTCCGGAAATCCCCATGCAGCCGACCCGCGCGTGATCCAGCTCGGGCCGTATTTCCACCCAATCCACTGCGCGCATCGCGTCCCAGACGCGCCACCCGATCATGGTCTGCCCCATCAGAACCGCCGAGCCCGCGGTCGGCTGGCACGCGCTTTCCGTTGGACCTTTCGCTATCGTGATCGCATCGCGCCGGTGCCCGAATGCCATCGGTTCGATCGCGACCGCAGCTAAGCCATGCTCAACTGCCTGAATCGCAAAATCGTGCTGATATCCCGGCTTGTCCGTGCGGTCACGGCCGTGTTCGTCAATTCCTACGATGTCGTCTACTCCGCGTCCATGTCCCGGTACGCAGATTACGGTCGGGCATGGTTTCCCTGCATTGACGGGCACTAGCAGATAACCCATGACAGTTACGCCTGGCCGGCTTTCAAACACAAACTGTTCGCGGCTGTATTGCGGAAAGTGCCGGACATCGATGGTCCTCGCTTGCAGGGGCGACCGCCGCGGAAATCCTCCGAGCAGCTCGATCAGCTTCTCGCGCAAGGCAGTCTGCCACGCTTCTAGTTCAGCCTTGTCCTTGGCCCGAAACGTCAGGCGAAGCGGCGCATCGCTGTATTGCGCCATCGTCCATGCAACCGGGTCCAAGCCCTCTAGCGAAGGGGCTGGCGGCATTTGCGCTTCGGTAGCTTGGTTTGCAGATTGCCCATCCACCTGCGTCAGCGTCGACGCGGCCAAAGCCGCCAGGCCCAAATCGCGCCGTGTAATCACCTTCTTCATTCGACGAATTATACGCCGCCTGTCACAAGTCTTAAATGCCGCATACCAGCGTCGCACAGATTGTAAGACTATAAAAGCATTCTTCCGAAAGGTAAAGGTTGTCATGCCACGACGTGTAGCCGTACTCGCGCTTCTTTGGTCTCTTCCTCTCATCGGTCAACAAAAGAAGATCCTGCTCGCCGACAATACTCCGGGATTTGCAGACGAACTGCGCAAGGTCACAGACCAGGCGACAATTGTCCCCGTGTCACCCGCCACCGTCATGCAACAGCTCACTGACGCGGACGCCTTCATCGGCGACATCACCTCGGCCGAGGTGCGCGCCGGGAGGAATCTGAAGTGGGTGGGCGTCATGAGCGCCGGTGTCGAAGACGTCTTGTTTCCAAAGGACGGAAGCAGTGATCTGCGTCAAAGCAACATCATCCTGACCAACAACAAAATCGTCCAGGGCCCCGAGATTGCAGATCATGCGCTTGCCATGCTCTTGATGCTGTCACGCAATCTGTATGTTCTCTATCGTAACGATCAACAGCAGATCTGGAGTCAGCACGACTATCGCGGCATTGAACTGCGTGGCAAGACCGCTGTTGTGGTGGGAGTGGGCGGCATAGGAACACAAATCGCGATACGCGCCAATGCTTTCGGCATGAAGGTGATCGGAGTCGATCCCGAGGACAAGCCATTCGCTTCTTTCCTCGATCGCGTCGTCAAACCGGATCTCTTGGACGAAGTAATTCCGCTTGCCCATGTCGTCTTCATTTCAGCTCCCGACACTCCGAAAAGTCACAAAATGATGGGCGCACGCGAATTTGGGTTGATGAAGAAAAATTCCTACTTCGTCGCGGTAAGCCGCGGCGGCATTTATGACATGAACGGGTTGGTGAAAAGTCTCGATGAAAAGCGGCTGGCCGGCGCCGGCGTGGATGTTACCGACCCGGAACCGCTGCCCAAGGGCCATGCTCTTTGGAAATTTGAAAACGTGATTATTACGCCGCACATCGCGGGCCGCTCCGACCAGGATGCCGAGCGCATGACCGGGACCATCAAAGAGAATGTCTTGCGCTTCGTAGAAGGCAAACCGCTCATCAACGTCGTCGATAAGCAGAAGGGTTACTGATTAACCGGAACGGAACCGCTTGCGGAACGCAACTTACCTGCGCTCCAGTGGGCTTCAATTTCTTCAAGTGTTTTGTTCTTTGTCTCCGGCAGGAAGAACCAGGTAAATACTGCCTGTGAAAGGGCCATCACCGCCAGAAAGCCGAACGTCGCGGATTTCCCGACTCCGTTGAACGCGAGCGGAAAAAACAGGACCACGACCGCATTCGCAATCCACTGCGTGAGTACAGGCACCGTCATGGCTGTCCCTCGAATATGGTTTGGAAATATCTCCGGTACGAGCGTCCAAAATACAGGCCCAATGCAAGAAGCGAAGAAAGCAAGGTACGCCAGAATGAACACGAGAACAATCCAGCCATGAAAGAGATTGTTCGCCGCGATCAGCGCCAATACCAGCAGGATCACGGCCATCCCGGACGATCCAACGATATACAGTGGCTTGCGCCCGTAGCGGTCAATGATCCAGAACGAGACTAGCGTGAAAACCAGGTTCGCGATCCCGACGATGAATGTCGAAAACAGAGCGGCATCTATCTTCCAGCCTGCTGATTTGAAAATGGCGGGTGCGTAGTCGATCACCACGTTGATTCCGGAGAAGTGGATGAGAATGGCCAAAAAGAAACTCACCCACACTGCGCGGCGGATGCCTGGGTTGAAGAGATCCAGCCAGCCGTTTCGCCTATCGGAAAGGCTTGCCCGGATTTCCGCCATTTCCGAAGCTGCATTTTCCCCACCGCCAATTCGGCTGAGAATTGCTAATGCTTCTTTCTCTCTTCCGGCAATGGCGAGATAACGCGGCGTTTCAGGAGCTCTGAGCAGTAAAACGAAAAAGATGAACGCCGGGATCGCGCCCGTGGCGAACATCCACCGCCAGTTTGCCGGTCCGCTGTTGCGCAGCAGATAGTTGATGATGTACGACATCAGAATGCCGAGAATGATCGACAGTTGATAGAGCGTTCCCATGCGCCCACGGTTCGCGGCCGGCGACACTTCGGCTACATACATGGGCGAGAGAATCGAGGCAGCTCCCACTGCCAAGCCTCCGAGAAATCGGGCCGCCAAGAAGACCGCGAATGTTTGAGCGCAGCCGGTCGCCAGCGAGGTCACCGCAAAGAACACCGCTACCCAGAGCAGAATTTTTCGGCGGCCGAAGCGATCAGTGATGCGCCCCGCCACTGCGGAGCCGAGCACGCACCCGAACAGCAGCGAACTGAATGCCAGCCCTAAACTGAAGTCGTTCAGCTTAAAGTGGTCGGACAAAAAAGGTCCAGCGCCCGTGATAATTGCTATGTCAAAGCCGAAGAGCAGGCCACCCAGCGCAGCAGTCGCCGCGAGGAAAATCACGTAGGAAAGGTTAATGTCAGTGCTGGTTTGCCTGAGCGTCTTCAGCATGGAATCCAGTCAACACTTTACGGTGTGCGTGACGACATATACGCCGCAATGTTCGACATGTCTTCTTCGGTCAGGTTCTTGACTACCGGCTTCATAAGCTCCGTCCAGACGCCTTTCCGTGTTCCCTGCTGCATGTCGAACATCTGCCGTACCAAGTAGCTGGGTGAACGTCCCGCGATTCCGGGAACCGGACCGAGACCTTTCAAATCGGCTCCATGACACACATCGCATCGAGTAGTTTTCCCGCCGCCATGAGTCACCAGTTCCTCACCCTTCTTCACGCTTCCGATGGGCGCATAAGCGATGAAGCCCGAGTGCGGATCACGCAGCGTTTCAGTCGCTTCCGCATCGACCGGCACTTCGATGATCCGTTCGCCAAGCGGCTCTTTCTCGTTTCCTTTGATTGGCAAGTACATGCCCACCGAGGTTCGTGTCTTTGGAACTGTCTCGGTCTCGACCACTTTTATCCACGGCGTCCACTTCATCGCGCCGAAGTAAGTAGCCGCTGCTTTTATCTCTTCGTCCGTCATGGCCTTCGCGATAGAGCTCATAAGCGCTGTGTTTCGCTTGCGCTTGTCCGCGCTTTGCCGTTCACCGGCCCTGAATTCGCCCATCTGCGCAATGAAGTATTCAACTGGAAGTCCGGCCACGCCCGCATTCTCCGGTCGTCCCTTGCCGTTCGGGTAATGGCACAACGAACAGGCCCATATCTGGGGTTTCCGGCCGTGTGCCACCACCGCCGGCATGTCTGGATGGTCTTTCGGATACCAGTCAGCCGGGCCGAAGCGATCCGCGATCTGAGCTTGCGTAAACGAGAGCGCGCTGCCTTCGATATGTTTCAAAGCACTTGCGGCGGCTGCGTCAGGTTGATGCTCCGCTGGCAATTGCGCCTTCGCGGGATCCGTACCGTATGCCCAAGTCGGTGGTCCTTCCGGCGCGCCGGAGAGCCGAGCCGCAAGTACGAGCAACGTCAATAATCCGTAGGTGTGTTTCATCTGAATGGGTGAAAAGGCGCTTCCTGTGAACCAGAGCTGGCCGGCTCCGGAGTCTCTAAATCAAGGTTGACGACGATCGGCTCTTGTCCGCTGCGCACCACCACCGCCTCACACGGTTCATCTTGCCGCGCGTTAATCTCCTGGTGGGGAACAAACGGTGGAACGAATATGAAATCCCCTGGTCCCGCTTCGTCGCTGAATTCCAGCCGCTCGCCCCAGCGCATGCGCGCCCTACCGCGCACCACGTACAGCACGGTCTTTAGCTCGCCATGGTGATGCGGGCCGGTCTTCGCATCCGGTTTTACAACCACAGTCCCGGCCCAGAGCTGCGCTGCGCCCGTTCGCGCGTGCGTGATCGCCGCCGCCCTCGTCATGCCGGGTGTTTGCGGCGTGTTCGAGTCAAAGGTCCCGGCTTGCACAATTTTTACGCCGTGCTCTCTCCAGTCGATGTCTTTTGATATGGAATCCGTGTTCAATCGGGCCGCCTTCTCCAGTTAAGGATATCCCCAAGTCTCGGCTCCGCACCCGAAGTAGGAGACACGAGATAAGTAAGGATAGTCTTCCCTGATGCGAGATGATGACCATTCATGCGCAACAACGGGAAGATTCCCTTCTTTCTGGCGGTGTCAGCGGTGGCGGTGCTCTGCTTGTCCGCTGCATCTCCGCCCAACTGGGAGGCCGCTGGTAAAGCCTGGTGGAAACATGTGCAGTACCTGGCGAGTGATGATCTCGAAGGGCGCAACGTCGGCTCACCCGGTTATGAAAAAGCAGCTTCTTACGTTTCTGCACAGTTCGAAATGGCCGGTTTGAAGCCCGCGGGCAGCGATGGCTTTTTTCAGCGTGTCGTCTTTGTGGAATCGTCTATTGATCCGTCGAGATCACATCTCGCACTTGTGCGCGACGGGCGCACTCAATCCATCGCCGTTCCCGGGGAAGCGCAGCTCGGATATTCGCAGCAATCGGCCGCTTCGATTACCGCCCCCGTGGTCTTCGCAGGATACGGATTAGTGATTCCAGAAGCGCAGTATGACGATCTGAAAAGCCTGCCGGTCAAAGGCGCGATCGTTGCGTACCTGAGCGGCGGCCCGGCAAAGATCGATGGCAATCTGCGGTCGCACTATTCGTCTGGAGAAGAGCGCTGGAAATCTCTGCGAGCAGCCGGAGCTGTCGGCACTATCGCCATTCAGAATCCTACGACAATGGAGATTCCATGGACACGCCAGGCAAGCACGTGGGGCATGCCGGCCATGAGTCTGGCCGATCCCTCATTGCAAACAAATGCCGGCAAGAAATTTAGCGCCAGCTGGGATCCCGCCAAAGCGGACGATCTGCTGGCTGGATCGGGGCACAATTTTAGCGAAATTCGCGAAGCAGCAGACCATCAGACGCCTATTCCGCATTTCGTGTTGCCAGCGCATATTCAGGCGACTCTTGCCACTTCGGCAAAACAGATAAATTCCAAAAACGTAGTGGGTGTAAGACCAGGCACGGATCCGAAACTGCGCAGCGAGTACGTGGTCATATCTGCGCACCTCGACCATCTCGGCGTCGGGAAACCGGTTAACGGCGATTCGATCTATAACGGAGCAATGGACGATGCTTCGGGCGTCGCTTCTGTCATGGAAATCGCAAAGGCTCTCCACAAACAGCAGCTCGCGACAAGGCGATCAATTTTATTTCTCGCTGTAACGGGTGAAGAAAAAGGCGAGCTAGGCTCGACCTATTTCGCCAGCTACCCAACCGTAAAGGGGCGCATCGTCGTTGATCTCAACATGGATATGTTCCTGCCGCTCTTCCCGCTCAAATGGCTCGAAGTGCAAGGGCTCAACGAATCCACGTTGGGCGGCGATATCCGCGCCGTTGCCGAAGCAGCTGGCGTAAATGTGCAGGCCGATAAAGAGCCGAACCGCAATCGGTTCATTCGCAGCGATCAATACAGCTTCATTAAGAAAGGCGTTCCGGCGCTGGCGTTCAAATTCGGCTACATTCCCGGCGGCGAGGAAGAGCGAAAGTTCAAGGATTGGTATAGCAAGCGTTATCACGGCGTAAGCGACGACCTCAGCCAACCCGTGGACCTCGCGGCTGCCGCTCAATTCAATGCCCTTCTGCAGAGTCTTGCCATACGAGTGGCGGATGCGCCCGCAGCGCCGCATTGGAATTCGCAGAGCTTCTTCCGGCGTTTCGCTCAGGCCGACGGCCACTAACTCCGCGCCATGTACTCGCTGCACCTGATCTGTAACGAGAATGATGTCGATCTTCTCGTGGCAGAACTTTGGGAAGCGGAAACAGCCGGTATCCGGGAGCTCGACTCCGGCAACGGTTCGACAAAGCTGATCGCCGGCTTTGTGTCGAACGACTCACGCGAGTCACTGTTGCAACGCTTCGCCCCGTTCTCACCGCAATGGACTCACGAAGCCGATACGGATTGGATTGCAGCAACTCAAGAAGCATGGCCTGGTCGAGTAGTAGGATCTCGCCTCTTTCTCGCGACGCCCTGGTGCGAAAAGCCAACTCCTGCCGGTTGCCTACGCGTGATACACAACCCGGGACTCGCTTGCGGCACAGGCGAGCATCCGTGCAGTCAGCTCGCCTTAGAAGCACTCGAGAATTTAGTTGGCCCAGGCTGCTCGGTAGCCGACATAGGCACTGGATCCGGCATCCTCGCCATTGCCGCTCATAGACTCGGTGCTTCTTTCGTCGTTGGTGTTGATCGCGACGAAGAGGCGCTGCGGGCCGCCACTGAAAATTTCGCGCTCAATGCTCTGCACCCAAATCTGGTCGTCGGTTCCGCCGACTGCCTGCGCTCGGAGAGGTTCGATCTAGCCGTCGCTAATATCAGCGCTACAGTGCTACTCTCCATCGCGGATGATCTGTTGCGGATTGTGCGTCCAGAGGGTGCGCTGGTCTTAACGGGATTTGCCGAATCAGAGTCTGCCGTTGTCAGGCACGCGTTCACGGCCGAAACGAACGTCGAGCGAGATGGATGGAGCTGTCTTAGCCTGCGGATTTCTTAGCGCGCTTTATCGCTCTCTTTGCTGGCGCAGCTTTTCCGCTCACCCGCTCTACTGCGTCTTCCAGGCGTTGGCCGCCCTGCAGCACGGGCGCGAACAAGTCGCCGACTCGTTGAAAGCGTTCCGGACTGTTATCAATCCGGAAATCATGCGGTCTAATCCCAGGCTTGACCTCCTTCCAATCGAGCGGCGTCGCAACCGGCGCACCGTCATAGGCGCGCACAACGTACGGCGCAGCGATCGTCTTCCCGGTTCCAATCTGCAGATAATCGAAATAGACTCGCTCCTTCTTCCGCTTATCTACGCTTCGCGGCGTCGTGAATAAATCGGGTGCGCGATCAATTGCCATATGAGCGAGTATTTCGGCAAAGCTGCGGACCTGTTCGAAACTATATTCCGGGTCGAGTGGCACGTAGATGTGCATGCCATCGCCGCCCGTCGTCTTCGGGTATCCCTGCAAGCCGAAATCGGCAAGTACCTCGCGCACGAGGAGCGTGGCTTCGATGATTTGATCGAACGAAGTCTCAACAGGATCGAGATCCAGCAGCATCCAGTCAGGATGCTCCAGATTGCCCACCCGGCTCATCCACGGATTCTGATCGATGCATCCCAGATTGACCAGATACAGCAGACTCGCGCGATCGTTCGCCAGAGGGTAGTGATTGAGCTTGGCGCCTCCGTGCTCGAGAATCGGTTCGCATCGCATCCAATCCGGAAAGTGAGTGCTGGCGTTTTTCTGAAAGAAAAACTCATCGGCGATTCCGTTAGGATAGCGTTTGAGCGACAGCGGCCGATCTCTCAAATGCGGCAGCAGATACTCGGAAACAGCATCATAGAAAGCGAGTAAGTCACGCTTTTTCCAGCCGTCCTTCGGAAAATACACCTTGTCAAGATTAGTGAACTTGAGCCTGTGTCCGTCTATTTCGACGGTGGCCTCTTTGCCTTTCAGTTCGATGTGATCTGCTGCCGCGGTTGGTTCTGGATCGATGCCCTTCGGCTCGTCCTCAGGTTCCGCGGGCTCCTCCCGGCTCACCTCTTCGGGTGCTTTATCATCACGCAGCGCTACAAACACCGGCGCGCGCAGCATGCCCTCTTGTGTCCACTCCAGAAAGCGCACCTGGCATACCAGCTCGGCTTTCACCCACGTAACATCTTTTATCTTTGGCTTGGGGCTTAGCGGACACGTTTTCGTGACCAGCGGTTCGAGGCGCTCGTAAATCGTCTTCATCAGCTTCTGATCGAATCCGGTGCCTACCTGACCGGCATGCCGCAATTTCCCGTTCTCATGTACTCCCAAAACCAATGAGCCGAAATAATCGCGTTCCCCTTTCGTGAATCCCGCGATGACAAACTCCTGTTCGTTCGATACTTTGACTTTCTGCCATAAACTGGAGCGCGCGCTTTCGTAAGTGCTTCTGCGATCTTTCGCGAGAATTCCTTCGAGGCCCATCTGGCGAGCGGCTTCGAACATCTGCTCTCCGCCTGTGTCAAATGCTTCCGAGATGCGAATGCGCTCATCCGGAACCACCAGCATGTTCAGCAGCTTCTTGCGATCCTCTAAAGCGACTCCGCGCAGATCGTATCCGTCTGCATACAGAATGTCGAACAGGAAGAGAGTTGCGGGCGCTGTTTCCACAAGCCTGCCGACGGAGCCCGGGTTGGCTCCGATACGCGGCTGAATGTTTTGAAAGCGAGCCCGGCCATCTGCATCTAGAACACAAATTTCGCCATCAAGCCAGGCTGGTTTTGCATGAACGTGCCCGGGAAGATCGGCCAGTTCCGGATACTGTTGTTCACACCTGTTGCCGCGCCGTGACTGCATGCGCAGCGTCCCGTCCTTGACCAGGCAGAGGGCGCGAACTCCATCCCACTTGATTTCGTACAACCAGTTTGGGCCAGTCGGCGGCTTCGTGACTGCGGTCGCGAGCATCGGTTGCAAATCGGCCGGCACGGCGGCTTTGCGAGCGCCTTTATACTCGGCCAGTTGAGGCGCCTCGATGTTCTCCGCTATCTCATCCTGACTACGCTTCGTAGCCACGCTCCAGGCAAACTGGTTGATGTCATAGCCCGGCACCGCATGCTCATCTTTCTTCTTGAGAAGTAGCCACTCGTTACCCTTGCCCGCGTGCTTCATATGCACAATGGCAAACGATCCCTTCAGTTTCGTGCCGTGCAGTTCGAATTTGAAGTCGCCGCGATCGAGTTGTTCCTGGGCCGGTGCGTCGCCCAGCACGTCATAGGTACCCGTATCCCACAACATCACGCTGCCGCCGCCGTAATTGCCCTTTGGAATATTTCCCTCGAACGTGCCGTAATCGAATGGATGATCCTCCACCTTCATCGCGAGAGCTTTACGCGCGGGATCGGGGCTCGGCCCTTTCGGCACTGCCCAACTCACGAGCACGCCACCAACCTCCAGGCGAAAATCGTAGTGCAGGCGAGTCGCGTCATGGCGCTGCACGCAAAAGAAGCCCCCACGGCCGTCGCCCTTCCCGTGAACGGGTTTGGGCGCAGGCTCCGGAGTCGCTTTGAAGTTGCGCTTGCGCGCATATTCTTTAAGGGCCATTTCCTGCCGACATTATGTCAATTCGAGGAGGCGCAGCTGCCGAAGACTGCTACTCTGGAAACGCCTCCCCGGAACGTCTCGTTCTATTTCTCTGGCGCAAGCAGGTCTGAGTGAATTTCTCCGAGCAACTGAAAAATCAGCTCAACATCGTCGAAGTTGTCGGGCAGTATGTGCGCCTCAAGCAGCAAGGTGGCGGCCAGAGGTGGGTTGGGTTGTGTCCCTTTCACTCTGAGAAAACTCCCTCGTTTGGCGTGCATAGCGGGCATCAGTATTACAAATGTTTCGGCTGCGATGCGGCTGGTGATGTTCTCAAGTTTGTGCAGCAAATGGAAAGCCTCACGTTTCCGGAAACGCTGCGCACGCTGGCCGAACGCTACAGCATTCCCTTCCCTGAGCGCTCGAGAACCGACGATCCGGAAAGCCAGCGGATCTCGGCCCTTTACGAGATCCACGAAGCAGCAGCATCGCTCTTTCAGGAGAACCTGCGCGGGCCAGCAGGCGCGGACGCGCGCAATTATCTGGAGTCGCGCGGCGTGAGCCCGGATGCTATGAGGGAGTTCCGCCTTGGACTCGCTGATGGTGGTGGACAACAAATAGCTCAGCGACTGAAGAGATTTGGAGAATCACTGCTGCTCGATTCCGGCTTGCTCGGTAAACGTCAGGAAGGTTCCGGTATCTACGACCGTTTCCGCGGACGCTTGATGTTTCCGATTCACGACGGCTCGGGCAAAGTGATCGCTTTCGGAGGCCGCGCGCTTCGTCCCGATGAGAAAGTCAAATATCTCAACTCGCCCGAGACCAGGCTGTACACAAAATCCTCCGTGCTTTACAACATGCACCGCGCGAAAGTTGCAGCCCGCAAGAACGACCGCATGATTCTGGTCGAGGGCTACATGGATGCAATCGCTGTTTACTCTGCCGGGTTTCAGGAAGTGGTCGCCAGTTGTGGAACATCGCTAACTTCTGATCAGATCCAAGCGATACGGCGGCAATTGTCTGATCAACACCGAACGGGTTGCCAGATTTTCATCAATTTTGATCCCGATGATGCCGGTGGGGATGCGACAAAGAGGACGATAGCTAGATTCCGTCAAGAGGGCTTCCGCGTAAACATGATCGAGTTGCCGAAGGGCATAGACGCGGACGAGTATTTACGGCAGAATGGCGCTCATGCATACCTGCAAAGGCTTGCTGAAGCACCTGCCCACTATTTCTGGACGTTGCAACACGCTCGGAAAAAGTTTGATCTGACTTCAGCCGAAGGTCGAATAGATGCTTTTCGTTATGTTCAACCTGATCTCGAATTGATTCGCGACAGCGTTGAACGAAATGCAGTCACGAGGGAACTAGCTGAATACCTGAAAGTTGACCGCTCTGTCCTGCTTAAGCAATTCAAGGAGAGACCTGTCGAAGTAAGGCGCCGGGATCCTGCTTCCGCTTTACCGCCAAATGAAAAGCTACTGCTCGCCTGTATGCTGGCGAGCCCGGATGCTCGTGCCATCGTCCGGCATTACCTTACCGAAACCGACGGCCTCGAGAGACTCGAGTTGCGTGCCATCTTCGAAGCCATTCTGTCAGCGGAAACAGGCGACAGCTCTTTCTCTATGTCCGAGGTGGTCAGTACGCTCGACTCTCATTTCGGACAGATTCTAACCACCGTCAGTTTTTCCGAATCAGGAATGGCCGAAGAACATGCCGCTGAGCAGGCGCTCGACTGCTTGAAACTTCTCGAAGCAAAATCCATCCGGGCGCGATGCGATGCTCTGAAGAAGAGCATCCGCGAACTCGAGCAGCAAGGAAACGTTCACGAAGCCATTCGCTTGATGAATGACTTAGACGCCATGAAGCGCTCCTCCGGCACGATTTGAATCGTTGTAATATGAGGAGTCAAGTATTCAGACAGGGGTGCCTTGACAGCATTCGGTTCACTCTTTAGCAGCTTGTTCATTCATCCATAGGTTCATCGCAGATTGACAAGGGCAGTTGATGCAAGACAGGAACGATAAGGGCTTCGCTCTGTATGACGATCTGAATGGATCGGTTCGGAGTGACTCAGCAACCGGCAACGATCTCGCCGATTTGTTTGCCGACCTCGATACCGCGCCGGTCGAACTTCTGGAAGAACCGAAAGACTTCGAGAAGCGCGATGACGAGATCGAGAGTCTGTCAGACCTCGATCTCACGCCGGGCGCTTTGGATAAGAGCAACGACTCAGTGCGAGTCTATCTCCGCGAGATGGGCATGGTTCCGCTCCTCACCCGCGAAGGCGAAATTGAATTGGCGAAGCGGATTGAACACGGTGAGAATGCAGTGCGAAGGGCCCTCTCTCGCTCGCGTCTGATTGTTCAGACCATCCTCGAAACCAGGAATGCCGCTCAGCGGGGCACTATTCCAATCAGCGAAGTCTTACAGCTGCCCGATCTCAATCTTGGGGACGAAGAGCACGACACGATCGGCGAAGTGGAGCGACAGTTCTTCGAGACGACCGGAGAGGTCGAGGCGCTCTATCGCAAGGCACAGCATACGGAAAGCAAGCTGGTCAGCACGTCGCGTAATCTCAAAGTCAGGCAGCATCGCAAGCTTCGCTTCGAATATGCGCGTCTGGTCATTCAGATTTCCCGCAAAATTCGAGAGCTCCCGTTTACGTCTCGGTATCGCCGGTCGCTCAGCGCTTCTCTGAAGAGTCTTGTCGAAAAATTGAAACCACTCGAGCAGGAGATCGCAAGAGTCCAGCGCAATCTGGAGCAGTTGCCTGATTCTCAAAACGGTGCATCTTCCGGTTTGCGTAAGGAGCTGAAAGCTCTTTCGTCGCAACTGCAAACGTTGGAAGATCATTCGGGCAGCGCCGCGAGCGAGCTTCGCCGCACGTTGCAGATTGTGGATCGCGGTGAGCTGGAAGCGGATCTCGCGAAGAAGCGCCTGATCGAGGCCAATCTCCGCTTGGTAGTTTCGGTTGCCAAACGCTACACCAATCGCGGCATGCAGTTCCTCGATTTGATTCAGGAAGGAAACATCGGCTTGATGCGAGCCGTTGATAAATTCGATTACAAGCGGGGTTATAAGTTCTCCACTTACGCAACCTGGTGGGTCCGGCAGGCGGTGACACGCGCCATTGCCGATCAGGCACGCACCATCCGCATACCGGTTCACATGATCGAGACCATCAATAAGCTGGTACGTCTGCAACGGACCATGCTACAGGAACTCGGTCGCGAAGCCACTACGGAAGAACTTGCCGCGCATATGGAACTCACACCGAATAAAATACGCCGCGTGTTACGCATTGCACAGGAGCCTATCTCGCTGCAAACCCCGGTCGGCGAAGAAGAAGAGTCGAACCTTGGCGATTTCCTAGTAGACAGCAGAATGGTCTCGCCCTCTGAAGCCGTGATCAATCTGAACCTTCGCGAACAAACCGCCGAGGTGTTGAAGACTCTCAGCCCGCGCGAAGAGAAAATCGTCAAAATGCGCTTTGGGCTGCAGGACGGCAGCGAGCACACACTCGAAGAAGTCGGCCAGAACTTCGCCGTCACGCGTGAGCGCATCCGGCAAATCGAAGCAAAAGCTCTCCGCAAGCTGCGTCACCCCAGCCGCAGCCACCGGCTCCGAAACTTCCTCGATAACGGCGCGCCGAATTAACGTTTACCGGATTCTCCAGCCTTTTCGATGTAGGGCTTCACTGTCTGCACGGCGTTATCCCCGAACAGCTTTCCTAGCTGCTGCTGGCGATAATTGAAGATTCCAAGCAGCTGCTTCCGCACCATCAGCGCGTGCGCCACTTCGCCGAGTGGACCAAAAGGAAGCGCATAGTCCACGCGATCTCCTACCTTTGTTCCATTCTCCGCCGGCTCGAACGTATGGCGGTGCCGCCAAAGCGCATACGGCCCTTTCGCCTGCTCATCGACAAAGAAAAACGGGGGCTCATATTCCCGGATGAGGGTCTTCCAATGCATCGGCAAGCCGAGCCAGCTGATAGTGTATTCAATCTCAGCACCTTTGCGCATTTGGACGCGCCCGGGCGACGTAACCCGGAACTTCAACGATTCCGGCGTGATCTTGGCTAGATTGTACGGATCCTCAAATACAGCAAACGTTTCTTGTAGCGAGGATCTCGTGAGCATTTCACAGCGAAGCGTATAAAGTTGCACGATGGTTGCCTTAGATGTTCGGCCTCAGTGGTTATGCACCAAACGGTTCTGAATCGTTAGATGCCGCCATGTATCGAAGCGGCGCATTCCCATTTCTCCCGTGCCCTTGCGCTATCTTGGTGCTTCGTCATGGCAGATACCGAAATCGCCATTCCCAGCCCGCTGCATCCCGTTACGCCCCCTCGCAAGGTGCCGAAACCGAAGAACGCTGCGGAGCGGAAACACCGCCTTGAACAAATCTTCGCGGAACTGGACCACTTGTTCCCCCAAGCTACCTGCGCGCTCCACCACAACGACCCATGGCAACTGCTGGTCGCCACGATCTTGTCCGCCCAGTGCACCGATGAGCGCGTGAATAAAGTAACCCCAGCATTGTTCAATAAGTATCCGACGGTCCAGGATTTCGCAAACGTTTCGCAGGACGAGTTGGCGCAGGACATCCGCTCAACTGGCTTTTTCAACAACAAAGCCCGGTCCGTGATCGGTGCTGCGCGCAAGATCCTGTCTGACCATCACGGCGAAGTTCCTCGCGCAATGGATGAGCTGCTCCAAGTGCCTGGCGCAGCCCGCAAGACTGCCAACGTGGTCCTTGGAACGGCCTATGGCATCGCCTCCGGTGTTGTCGTTGACACCCATGTCGGGCGAATTTCGCAGCGCCTCGATCTCACCAAACATACCGATCCGGTGAAGATCGAAACAGACTTAATGAAGATTGTTCCCGGTGAGCGCTGGGTCTTGTTTGCTCATCAAGTGATTCACTTCGGACGGCAGATCTGCATTGCTCGGAAGCCACGATGCGCGTCCTGTCCGCTTGATCCGATTTGCTACGCAAAAGACAAGACGCTCGCATGACAAGCCATCCGAACGCAGTCTGACCAGGAACAGTGTTGCATCGCTATTACCTCGGCATCGACGGCGGCCAGTCGAGCACCACCGCGCTCGTAGCGGATGAAACCGGATGCGTCGTTGGTGTCGGCCACGGCGGCCCATGCAATCACGTGACGGGTCTCGAAGCCCGGAGCAAATTTCTGAAGGTAGTCGGCGAATGCGTTGGGCAAGCAGTTCAGAGTTTAGGTTGCACTTCGCCGCTGCCTCACTTCGCGGCTGCCTGTCTCGGCTTCAGCGGTGGTCCTGAAGATAAATCAGCTTATGCGCGCGAACTGATTACGAGTCCGCTGATTAAAGTGACGCATGATGCCGAGATTGCCTTGACCGGCGCCACTGAAGGCGATCCTGGGATCATCATCATCGCAGGCACTGGTTCGATTGCCTTCGGGCGCAACGCGGAAGGCCGAATAGCACGCGCAGGAGGGTGGGGTTATCTCTTCGGTGATGAAGGCGGCGCATTCGATATCACGCGCCGGGCGCTTCGTGCCGCACTGCGATATGAAGAAGGCTGGGGGCCCGCAACGCTCCTTCATAAATACTTACTTGAGGCAACAAACGCTCCCACTGCCAACGACCTGTTACACCGCTTTTACACTCAGCCTCGCCATCAGATCGCAGCCTTCGCGACCTTAGTCACAGACTGCGCTGAGACAGGCGATGCTGTAGCGCATGGCATTCTAATTGAATCCGCTCACCTTTTAACCAGCTACATCACAGGCGTATATCGTAATCTCTTTCCAGCGGCTGAAAGTGTGCCTGTAGCGCATGTGGGCGGTGTCTTCCGAAGTGATCCGCTTCGTCACGCGTTGGTAGAGGAGATCCGCACAACTCTGGGCTGCCGGGCCATTTATCCTCGTCTTAGTCCTGCGGCCGGCGCCGTCCTCGAAGCACTGCGACTCGATGGAAACACATCTAAGCTCACCGGCATCCCGCCAACAAAATCATGAACCTGCCCAAGCTTTGGCTCGCTTTTCTCACGCTCTCCGGAGTCATCTCCGCGGGCGGTCCCGACTGGCCGCGCGCGGAAAATCACGCTGTGACTCTCCTGCAGCAGTACGTACGAATTAAGAGCGTTAATCCTCCCGCTGACACGAGTGAAGCCGCCCGGTTCTTACAAAACGAACTAGCAGCCTACGGCCTCGATGCCCAGCTCTACAAGCCCGATGGAAATGCAAGCGGCAAAACAAACCTGCTCGTCAGACTTTCCGGCAGAGACCACTCGAAGCGTCCGCTTCTGCTGCTGAACCACATGGATGTCGTCCCGGCAGACGCCTCGCGCTGGAAAGAAAATCCGTTTGGCGGAGAGATCAAGGGGAATGAAATTTGGGGCCGCGGAACTCTCGATATGAAGAGCACCGCAATCATGCAGCTCACTGCGCTCACTCTGTTAAAGCAGCTTGGAATCGTGCCGTCGCGCGACATCCTCTTCTTGGCTGATTGCGACGAAGAATCGGGTGGCGCGCAGGGCGCAAGCTGGATGATTAAAAATCACTGGAGTGAGCTCAACCCTGAATACGTGCTCGATGAGGGCGGCGTTGGATCCTTCGACGTATATGCGCCCGGCAAGCTCGTATTCGGCGTGTCCGTGGCCGATAAGCAGGTTCTCTGGCTGAAGTTGCGCGCTCAGGGCACATCCGGGCACGGATCGCAGCCCATCCCGGATAACGCGAACGACATGCTGATGCAGGCTATCGAGAAAGCTAAGAACTTCCCGCCTTCCCAAAAGCCGAACCCCCTCGTCGCCAATCTACGCAGCGAGCTCGGAGAGTTCGCGCCGAACAAGTTCATGAACGCGGTCCAACAAAACACGCTCTCGGTGACTTCTCTCCGCAGCGGTGTCGGTGATCCCCCGAAAGCGAACGTCATCCCGTCGCTTGCGGAAGCCACGCTCGATTGCCGTCTGCTGCCTGGCCAGAATGCCGCTGAGTTTGTCTCTGAGATCAAGGCCCGCATCAATGACCCGCGCGTCACCATTGAGGAGCTCTCGTCTAAACCTGACGACCCGGCCCCTAGCCGGACCGACACCCCTTTGTACAAAGCCATTCAAGCCGCCATCCAAAAAGAGAATCCCGGCGCGACCGTCTTACCCGTGATTGTTCCTTATGGAACCGACGGACAGAAATTTCGCATGAAGGGCGTCCCGGCCTATGGCTTGATCCCAATGGTCATCGACATGACAACTCTGGCTACCATGCACAGCGACAGTGAGCGCATTCCACTCGACCAGTTTCGAAAAGGTCTCCATACGTATTTCGAAATCTTGCAGTCGGACTTCTAGTCGCCTGCATGCCGGACTCGCTGTCCATCTCCGCTTTCCGTGGCCGCATCGCCGTTACTCTTCTGAAACGCAAGAAACGGATGTTGCACTTTCGCTTCTTTTGAATCCACACTCACGTTGTATTCTTCTTGGAACGGTACCGCTAGCCCAATGCCGAGACCATACGAAGCTTCTAACATCTGGAGCAGTAGTTCCGACTGAACTTTCAAGTATTCATTGAAGTCCGGTGTCTGCACATACGCGAAGATCTCTAGATCAAGCGACTGGTCCGTGATTTTGGAAAACCGCAGTGGCACACCAGACGCATCCACCAACTCATGTTTTTCCAAAATCAGCTTGACGGCGTCCATCATCTGCCGGATCTGGTCAGGGGTCGTGTCGCGCCGTAAGCGAATCGTGGGATGAAACCACATCCGGTCGCGCTTCGAGTAGTTCTCGAGCGTCATTGTCGAAAACTGAGAGTTCGGCACCGTCACAACCGTGCGGTCCAGGGTCCGAATGCGTGTGGAACGAAGTCCGATGTCCTCCACCGTTCCAACCTGCCCTCCGAACTGGCAAAAGTCACCGACCAGCACCGGGCGATCGCTGATCAGCGAAATGCCTCCAAAGAGATTTTCGATTGTCTTCTGTGCGGCCAGCGCCACCGCGATCCCGCCTACTCCCAGTCCGGCAAGAATGGTGCTCGTGTTGTAACCCCATTGCTGCAGAACGACCAGGACACCGAAAAAGAAAATCAGAATCTTGACGAAACGAATACCGAGCGGAAATACCGAATAGGTCAGTGCCCGTTCGCGATGGTCGAGCCTCGAAATGACCCTGTCGGACACCACATCGACCAGGCGCATCAAGAGCGATGCTGCGCCAAGCACAAAGAGCAGGATGAGCAGCTTCGAAAGACAGTCTCGTAATAGCGCGCTCGGCGGAATGAACGCCATAACGGCACGGAAGACAATCACCGAAAGCAGCAAACGTAGCGGTTCCGTCAGTGCTTCGAGCCGCTGCGGATGAAACGATGCTGCATACCGCTTCGTGACCGGTTTCAAAATAGCGATCACTAATTTGGAAAGAAGCCGCGAGATAGCCGAGAGAATAATCGCAACCAGGATCAACGCAATCCAAATCCAGAGCGGCGTTCCGATCAGCGTTGTATTTACTAGCGGCGAAGGCAGATGTTTCTCAATTCCGCTTTGTTCGATGGAGCTCGCTAACTCGGGTATTTGCGCAACGCTTTGGGCCGAGACCAGCCAGAGAGCTCCTGCCGGCGGCTCATCGACCCGCTCCAGCTGCAGCGTCATTGGCTCGCCATCCAATTCGAAGGTGGCGAGATTGTCAGTGTTGGGAAGATTGTCGGCCGTATTCCCTTCCGGAGAATCGCTCAACTTGCTGAGTTCGAATCTCGCGTTACGGTCAAGCAGCTTCACGAGATCCTGAGCAAGCGCCGGTCCCCGAGTCGCTCGGTGCTGGGGTGCCAGGCTTCGCAGATTGAGGTATTGCGCCGCAAGGTCGTAGTTGCCTTTATGGCAAGCCTCGAGAAACCTGTAAATCGATTGCCGGGGTGTTGTGCGCCCTAATGGGTCAGCGTGCGGGCTGGCCGCTACCGGCGCGGTCCCCTTACTGCCGGGCAGAAGACTTTGAATAGACTGCGCGGCGGCGTCACCGTGCACGGAGCCGAATAAACAAATGGTAAAAGCGAGAGCGTTCAAGGATCTAGACATGCTCATCCGATCAACCTAACAAGTTTCGCAGCCGTCTGGAACGGCATCCAAGAGGCGATTCGTCACACCCCTCGGTAGATGAAGTGAATGTCCGCTTGACGTCATTTTCTCAATCCCTTATCGGGCAAGCCTAATGTTCTACTTCAGCCATTCCGATAACGAGATACGTTACGTTCTCGGCGGGAGCAACCAAATATGTCTTGTCGTGTTCAGCTACCGGGCAGCGAACGCCATCACCCCAGAAGCTCTGCGCGGTTTGGCCAAATCGCACCGGACGAAAACATTGAAATCACACTCACTCTGCGACGGAGACAAAAAGCGCCGCGGGAACAACCGGCGCACCAGTGCCTTTCGCGAGAACAATTCGCCGAATTCCATGGCGCTGATCCGGATGACGAAAGAGCCGCTCTGGCCTTCGCCTCTGATCATCATCTTTCTATCGTCAAGGTCGATAGCGCAGCTCGTACGGTCATTCTCAAGGGACCGCTCGGGGCGCTTGCCGAATTGTTCGCCGCAGATCTGCGGCTCTCGCAGCTCGGTGGCGACATCTACAGAACTCGCCAGGGCGCGCTTAGTCTGCCGGCGCAACTGGCCGGTCGGGTGACTGGCGTCTTCGGGTTTGACGATCGCCCCGTTGCGTCCACTTACCGCCGCACCGGGCCTCGTTCAGCAGCGGCCACCGGGTATACGCCAACCGAAATTGCCAAGCTGTATCACTTCCCTGCAAATACCGGAAAGGGGCAAACCATAGCGCTGATCGAACTCGGTGGTGGTTACCGGGAAGACGACCTGCGCGCCTATTGGAACCAGCTTGGCGTCAGCCAGGTTTTGTCAACGCAGTCAACATCGGGAGCGGTCAGAACGCCCCGTCGGGTGACCCGGAGAGCGCCGATGGTGAAGTCGTGCTGGACATCGAAGTAGCCGGCGCAATCGCGCCCGGGGCACACTTGGCAGTGTACTTCGCTCCCAACACCGATGCCGGTTTTCTGAACGCGATTAACGCCGCCATTCACGATACGCTTCGGAAGCCGTCGGTCATCTCGATCAGCTGGGGCGCTGCGGAAATCGAATGGACCGCTCAGAGTAAAGATGCTTTCGACGCTGCCTTTCAAGATGCTGCGCTTTTGGGAATTTCCGTGTGCGCCGCGGCGGGCGATGCAGGATCCTCCGACGACGAAGAGGATCACCAGAACCACGTGGACTTCCCGGCATCGAGCCCCTGGGTGCTTGCCTGCGGAGGAACACGCCTGATTACAAAAGACGGCAAGATCAAGTCGGAAACAGCTTGGAACAATAGCGCTTCTGGTGGCGCAACGGGTGGTGGCGTCAGCTCTTACTTCCCGGAGCCCACTTACCAGTCACATTTGAAGATTCCCAGACCGGCTGGGAGGACCAACCAGACAGGCCGCGGAGTGCCCGATGTTGCAGGTGTGGCCGATCCGGATACTGGCTATCGAGTCTTCGTCGACGGCGTTGAGTCTGTAGTGGGCGGCACGAGCGCAGTGGCTCCGCTTTGGGCCGCGCTGATTGCGCTCTGCAATGAACAACTCGGCAAAAATCTGGGCTGGCTGAATCCCAAACTCTACGGGACCGTTTCTCTGCAGCAATCACTGCGCGACGTGACATCCGGCAGCAATGGCGCATTCTATTGCTCAAAGGGATGGGATTGCTGTACCGGACTCGGCACACCGAACGGAACAGTGCTCCTGGAGATTCTGAAGCGGAACTAGCGCGCATCGAAGCAGACTTAGCGAGGCTGCGTATTTTGCGCCTCGCTGAGTTCTGCCAGAATTTCTTCGCACGCACGGCGCGGCTCATCAGCACGAGTGACTTGGCGGCCAATTACCAGATAATCGGCGCCGTCGCGAACGGCCTCCGCTGGAGTGGACACTCGCTTCTGATCTCCTCTCGCCGCGCCGGCCGATCGTACACCCGGCGTAGCCAGCTTCAGATCAGGCCCACCAATTTCTCTCACGCGAGCCACTTCGAGCGGAGAGCAAACGATCCCATCCATCCGGCTTTGAGCCGCTTTCTTCACGCGCAATTCAATCAGCTCGGAAATAGGAACTTGGTAGCCCAGGTCCGCCAGATCTTCCTGGTCGAAGCTTGTCAGCACCGTCACGGCGAGAAGTTGGGTCGGCGTCTCTCCCCTGCCCTCAGCAGCCGCTTCCATGACAGCTCGACTTCCGTGGACCGTCAGAAATCGAACCAGCCCTGTGCGGCAAATTTGTTTGGTCGCTCGCTTTACTGTTTCACCGATGTCGTATAGCTTGAGATCCAAAAAGACTTGCTTGCCAAGCGAACTCACGCGTGAGACAAACTGCATGCCGCCGACGGCGTACAGTTCCATCCCAATCTTATAGAAATCTGCGCCCGGGCCAATTTCGTGTATGAGAGCGAGTGCCTGATCGGCGCTGTCGACATCGAGAGCGATGATGAGCGGATTTGTCGTTGCCATTACTGCTTGATCACCAAAGGTTTCGTCTCGCGTTTTGTGACATGGCCAATCTGGTAGGCTGTTTCGAATTCATTCACGAATTTTTCCGCATGATTTTCGGGAAGCGCAATCAAGAGACCGCCCGAAGTTTGGGGATCGTAGAGGAGAGCTTCGATTTCGGGTGGAATGGAATCGTCTATTGAAACGCAGCTCTCGACGAAATCGCGATTGTTGTTTAATCCGCCCGAATAGGCGCCAGCCTGCGAATATTCGATTGCACCGGGCAAATAGCTTATGGCACTCGCCGAAATTTGTAACGTCACGTTGCTCGCCAAAGCCATTTCTCGTGCGTGCCCGAGAAGGCCAAATCCAGTCACATCCGTACACGCGTGAACTTTGTGATGGAGCATCGCATCGCATGCCTCGCGGTTCAGCGTGAGCATCTGCTTGATCGATTCTTCGACATGGCTTTCGTGCGCAATACCCTTTTTGAGCGCCGTTGAAATCACGCCAGTTCCGATCCGCTTTGTAAAAACGAGAGTGTCGCCTGGCCGCGCACCGCCATTCGTCAGAATTTTTCCGGGATCGATCAGACCTGTGACAGCATATCCGAATTTCACCTCGTCTTCTGAAATGCTGTGGCCGCCCAGAATGACGCAGCTCGCTTCGTGAATCTTATCCGCACCGCCCCGCAGGATCGCTTCCAGATTCTCGATGTCGCCCTTTGCCGGAAACACAACAAGTGACAGAGCGGTCACCGGACGTCCGCCCATCGCGTATATGTCGCTCAGTGCGTTAGCCGCTGCGATTCCGCCAAAAGCGTAGGGATCGTCCACAATCGGCGTGAAAAAATCGACCGTCTGTACCATCGCGAGCGGCTTCCCGCCGGCTTGCGTCAGATCGTACACTCCTGCATCGTCCGCCGTGTCGTAACCGACCAGTACGTTCTCGTTTACAACTCGCGGCACGCTCTTCAACGCGCGATCAAGAATCTTTGGGCTGAGCTTCGAAGCGCACCCGCCCCCTTTGACGTTGGCCGTCAATCTTGTGGACATCAATACCAGTCTAAGAAGCGGTGAGCGCGGCAGTTTCTTCGTACTGCCATTCACGCCACCCGTCGAGCAGAGGAAAATAGAGCGCGAGCCAGATCGGCCCTTTTTCCAACCGGGAGATCAACGCCGCATAACTTTCCAACTGCGGCCTATAGCGGTGCTGTTCCTCATCGAGAAATCTTTCGGTGCTCGCACCTTCATGTTCGCTTGTCTTGAAGTCGATGATCCAGAGGCGGCCCCGCTCGTCACGAAGTATGCGATCGACCGTTCCGCTGATCACCTGATTGCCGACTTTGCCACCAAGCGCCCACTCCGAGCGGGCGTCCTCATGTGGAGACAATACCCAGCCGCCTCGTTCGCTCGATAGAGTGTTCAAAAGCGCGCGTATCACTCGATCGGATGCGGCTGGTTCCTCCGGCTGGGACACGCCGAGTCGCAGCAGTTCAGAACGCACCGTGGGATCCATAGCTTTCAGTCGCTCAGCGCTCCACGGGTTACTGCTTTCGGCAGCACGCCGCAATAGCTCGTGTACAACTGTCCCGATGTGGCGGCCTGTGTCGCTTACCCATTCATAAGTGACTTTTCGAGTGGAAGGGGTCGTCTCACGAAAAGGCGGCTGCCACTCCACCCAGCGGCTGAAACGCGGAAGACGCCACGATGGAGAGAGCCGTCGCAGTACAGTAGCAGATTCGGGTTTAGTAGCGCGCCGACTCTCCTCCGCGAAGTTGAAATCGAGCTGGAGGCCTGACCGGCGCAGTACGCCGGCAAATTCCTCTTCTGCGTGCGGCCAGAGCAGATTGAGAAAACATCCCCTGCGCGGCTTCGAGACTCCGCCATCTTTCTTTTGCGTAGTGTTCCCGAGGAGGTACAGCCGGTCACGCGCCCGCGTGCACGCCACATAGAGCAACCTCTTGAGTTCTTCCTCTGCTTTTCTGGCGTGCACCTCGCGAATATCCTCGTACGCTGGAATTCTTTCGCCTCGACGCGGTTTAGCCGCCACGTTTAAGACACTGGATCCGTCGTCCGCGATAGATTCGTCCCAGATCAGCAGGTCCTGCTCCTCCGTTCGGGAAGCTCCCTCCAGGCGCGGGAGGATTACCGTATCGAACTCGAGGCCCTTCGCCTTGAAGATGGTCATGACCTGGACGCTGTTCGCCGCAGTCGCGCCTTGCGCAAACAGGCGCGAGAGGCGGCCGTTCAGCTGAGTGAAATCGTGAATCGTACCGCCGTCTTCCATGCCCTCGAGCAGCAGCAGAAAGGTCCTGACATCATCCGCCTGATAAGACTCGCGCAACACGGCGGGCCCGCCAAGCAGCAACCAGGTGTTTTCGACAAGTGTTCGCAGCGACATGCGACCCGAATGCGCAACAGCGGCCGAAAGAATCTCACCCGTTCGAATCGCGGCCATGCGGCCGTGCACGGAAAGAACTGCAATTTTGACGGGATCGTTAAGCAGTTCGATGATATTGCGGTCTCGTTCGTTCTCGACCAAGGTGGAGAGGTCGAAGAGCTCCAGGCCACACCACGGAGCACGCAAGCAAGCAAGCCAGGCCGTCCGGTCAGCCACATGCAGAATGGCACGAGTCAGCGAGAGCAGGTCGAGAACAGGCTGCCGGGTACGCAGTTCATCAATCTCAACAGCTTCGTAGTCGATTTCCGCTTCGCGCAATGCAGGAAGAATTTTCGCGAGATGATTGCGATTCCGTACAAGAATCGCAACCGTTCCGCGCGTCTGGGCCGCCTTCGCCAGTTCCGTGACCGCCGACGCTTCCGCCTGACCGTCATCTCCGACGTGCGCTCGCCACTCCGGTTTGATTCCTTCTTCCTGCCGGGCAGCTTGTGCACGCCGGAACTCGACTTCCGGCTTCGGATCGGACTCCGCCACGGACTCGAACTGCTCGTGAACCCAATTGAGAATGGCGGGAGTCGAGCGAAAGTTTGTCTGGAGAGCGAGCGGGTGAAGCCGTACGGACTGCAAGCGCCTCTCGTTCCAGGTCTTCACGAACAGGGAAACTTCGGCACCCCGAAACCGGTAAATGCTCTGCATGGGGTCGCCTACCAGATAGACCGTGCGCCCATCGCCATCGGACCATTGCGCGGTCAACGCGTTGATCAACCGGTACTGTGCGAGAGACGTGTCCTGAAACTCGTCCACTAACAAGTGCTGGATCCGGTAGTCGAGCCCGTACAAGAGATCGCTTGGCTGTTCAGGCGAGCCGAGGACTCGGATGGCCGCTTCGGTGATGGCCGTAAAATCCACCTGGCCGCGTTCTTTGAACACGTTCTGTA
>JAABUQ010002702.1_pt1 | contig 34466 bp, 40 predicted proteins | sample 5560001 | NCBI WGS metagenome assembly JAABUQ01 (sample SAMN10711888, study PRJNA513371) | rock metagenome | isolation source: Antarctica rocks | place: Antarctica: Victoria Land, Finger Mt nord | collected 2015-12-18
CTCTTCCGCAGATTGAAAGGATTCCGCCGCATCTTCTCACGTTTTGAAAAGCTCGACGTCATCTTCCTGGCGTTCCTCTGCTTCGCGTTGATCGTCGAGGCACTGCGAATAGTGTGAACAGGCCCTAATCATCATGCGGCAGAAGGCCGGTCGGATCGTCCGGCAGACGCATTGTTCCGGAGACTCACGTCAATACGCAAACGCCTGAGAAACCAGACAGATCACCGGCGGTGTTCGGACCGATGCCTAAAGCAAGAACCAAAATCGCTGTGAAAGCAAATCCCTTGTTCTTGCGCAAATTCCGTATGCCGAAACGGAAGTCCCGCCAAAAGCAGGTCAAAGCGGTTATTGAATTCGCCGTGCGCAGCCTCGACAAAGAGCCCGCGTACGCACCGTAAGTGCTGATCATCTTCGATCAGGCAACGCCGTTACCGATCCGTGTGTATCTTGAAGACCATACTGTCGTAGTTCTCGGGAAGCCGCAATGGCCGCAACTCCACATATTCAGCGCGTCATAGATGTTATCAATGCCGCTGCAGCCGGTAGTTATACCGAAGTAGCGATACAGGAAAAAAATAGTGTTCACGTCAATACGCATACGCCCGAGAAACTAGATAGAGCACCGAGATCAGCACCACTAAGTAACACAGAATGTACAGATAGAGCTTTTCCCAGCTGCCTAGAAACGGCGGGGGCTCATCTACGCTCTTCCTTGCGGCCGGGATGTCGCGTTCCATAATCACTCTAGAATGCTCTAGAACCCTAGCCAGTAGCAACATTTGGCGCGACAGATTACCCTATAAGTTCACGCCCGAAACTTTTGGCAAGCGCCCGCCAGTGCGGCACCCGTTCAGAGGGTGTTCGCTAACGAGCCATCGCCAGGGGGCAGCAATTGCAGTCCGATACACTAAAAACCGTGGGAAACCAGTCCACACGCCAAGCCAGTAACGTCCTTATCGTCGATGACGAAGAGTCGCAACGCACCCCTTTGGGCGCGATGATCTCGGCGTGGGGATTCAATGTGGAAACCGCCTCGGACGGGCAGGAGGCGCTGGAGAAACTCGCCAGCTTCTCGGCCAACGTTATCGTCACCGACCTCATGATGCCCAGAATGGACGGCTTCGAGTTGATGAAGCGCCTGGGTGCGGATTCGAACATGCCGCCGTCGATAGTGCTCACCGCCTTCGGCAACATCGAAACCGCCATACAGACCATCCACGACTTGGGCGCGTTCTGGTTTCTCGAAAAACCCATCCAGCCCGCCGCGCTTCGGGTCTTGTTGGAGCGCGCCTCCGCCCAGAGCCAGTTGGCGGAGGAGACCGACCGCCTGCAACGGCAGTTGTCTTACTCCGGCGTGCTCGAAAATATGGTCGGCACCTCGCCGCAGATGCAGCAGGTGTTTCAGGTGATTCAGCAGGTTGCTCCCAGCAAGGCAGCCGTTTTGGTCACCGGCGAAAGCGGGACGGGAAAAGAGCTGGTCGCTCGAGCCATCCATCAACTCAGCAATCGGCGGGCCGGGCCGTTTGTGGCTATAAACTGCGCCGCCATGCCCGAGACCCTGATGGAGAGCGAACTGTTCGGCCACGAAAAAGGAGCTTTTACGGGAGCAGTGGAGCGCCGCGCGGGTTGCTTCGAGTTGGCCCAGCACGGCACGCTCTTGCTGGACGAACTCGCCGAGATGCCCTCCGGCACACAGGCCAAGCTGCTCCGCGTGCTGGAAGATTCCCGCGTGCGGCGGCTGGGTGGAAAGAGCGAAATTTCGGTCGACGTGCGCATTATTGCCGCCACCAATCGCAACGTGGATGAGGCGCTTAAAAAAGGCGATCTACGCGACGATCTCTACTATCGGCTCAACGTGTTTCAGATCGCGCTTCCCCCTCTTCGCCAGCGCATGAGTGATTTGCCGGCGTTGGCCGAGGCGCTGATCACCCATTTAAACCGCAAGCACTCCTGCAACGTCACTTACATCACCCAAGATGTGATGGACGCCTTCAAAAAGTTCTCCTGGCCGGGCAACATTCGCGAGTTGCGCAACGTGCTGGAACGCGCCGTGATCATGGCCGGCGAAGGGGCGATTCAGATGAGCCACCTGCCGTATGATTTCGGCGTTTCCGTTGGCTCGCGTCCGCCTGCGCAGATCTTCGAGCCGGACGTCGTGCGCTTGCCCGTAGGCACAACCGTCAGCGAAGCGGAAAAGGCGTTGATCCAACTGACGCTGCAGCACACCAAGAACAACAAGACGCGCGCCGCCGAAATTCTGGGAATCAGTCTTAAGACGCTTTTCAACAAGCTCAAGGAATACGGGGCAGCCGAAGCCGGAGACCCTGGCGTTTAATCGCGCCTTCCTTAGTAATGACTGCTGCTTCCGAGCTGAAGAAAACTCCACTGTTCGATGTCCACCGCTCTCTTAAGGCGAAGCTGGTCGACTTCGGTGGCTGGAATATGCCCGTTCAGTACTCGGGTATCCTCCAGGAACACAACGCAGTTCGCACCGGGGCCGGCCTGTTCGACGTCAGTCACATGGGTGAGATTGAAATCCGCGGCCCGGAAGCAGCCCAGCTGGTCGACCACGTCTCCAGCAATAATGCCGCCAAGCTGAAAGTGGGGCAGGCACACTATTCAGCGCTGCTCTATGAGCACGGCGGCTTCGTGGACGACATTCTGGTTCACAAAGTCTCGGAGACAAACTTCTTTTTGTGCGTGAATGCGTCCAATCAAGAAAAGGACTTTGAGCATATCCGGTCTGAAAATCGTTGGGATACCGAGGTGGATTTCGCGAGCGACCGCTACGCCCAGATCGCCGTTCAAGGGCCGAAGGCGCTCGAGACACTGCAAAAGCTGACGGAAACGAAGCTTCGAGAGATCAAATATTATTGGTTCGCTGACGGCGCGGTGTCAGGAGTTCCGGCGCGCATTGCTCACACCGGCTACACAGGCGAGGATGGCTTCGAAATCTATGTGCCGCCCGAATCGGCCGCACAACTTTGGGACCAGCTTATGCACGCTGGTGAAGAATTCGGCATTAAGCCCTGTGGCCTGGGCGCGAGAAACACACTCCGGCTAGAAGCGAAAATGGCGCTCTATGGCCACGAAATTACCGCCTCCACTAATCCATACGAAGCGGATCTGTCCTGGATCGTCAAAATGGACAAAGGGGAATTTGTCGGGCGGCAGGCACTCGACACGGCCCTGAAGCAAGGCGTCACGCGGAAGCTGGTCGGCTTTGAAATGACGGATCGTGGAATTGGCCGCGATGGATATGAGGTTTGGGCGGATGGCAAAGCGGCGGGCTGGGTAACCAGCGGCGGCCCTTCGCCCACCCTGAACAAGAACATCGGACTCTGTTATTTGCCGGTGGAAAAAGCTGTTCCCGGCCAGACCATTCAAGTGATGATTCGCAACTTGCCGGTTGAAGCAGTCACAGTGGCAACACCGTTCTACAAAAGGGCCAAGGGATGACCTATCCAGAAAGCTACAAATACACGAAAGAACATGAATGGGTTCATGTGGAAGGCGGTCAAGCGACAGTTGGAATCACCGATCATGCGCAACATGAGCTGGGTGATATTGTCTTCGTCGACCTTCCCGACGTAGGAACGAAAGTTTCGAAAGGTGAGACATTCGGATCGGTTGAGTCAGTCAAAGCCGTATCGGATATCTATTCGCCTGTTTCAGGCGCGGTCTCGGCCATCAACGAATTGCTAGGGAAGACTCCCGAAAAGCTCAATGAAGATCCTCATGGTGATGCTTGGCTGATCAAAGTGACCCTCGGGTCCACGGACGAAATTAATGCACTTATGTCGGCTGCCGATTATCAAAAGTACGTAGGCGCTGAGTAGGCGTCGCAGCCGTAATCCTGTCCCCGGAGTTAGAAGACCTCTTTGCGTTACTTACCGAAATCAGATTCCGAACGCCGCGAGATGCTTACCGCGATCGGATTGAAATCTGAACAAGATCTTATTGCGTATTTGCCCAGCGATGTCCGCTTTGACAAGCCATTGGCTATCGAGGATGGCAAGAGCGAGTACGACATTGTGGATTACTTTAAGCAGCGCGCCGCCGAAAACAGCAACGGCTACGCCAGCTTTTTAGGCGCGGGCGTTTACAACCACTACCGGCCAGTAGTGGTGGACACTATCGTGTCGCGCGGCGAGTTTCTGACGTCCTACACGCCTTACCAGGCCGAGATCTCTCAAGGCACGCTCACCAGCATCTTTGAATTTCAAACCATGGTGTGCCAGCTGACCGGCATGGAAGTGGCCAACGCTTCCATGTACGACGGCTCCTCTGCTGTGCCTGAGGCGGCGATGATGGCCGTCCGCATCACGCGTCGCGACAAGATCCTGATTTCCCGCGCTGTTCACCCGGAGTATCGCGAGGTGCTGCGTACGTACACCAGGCACCAAGGCATTCCGGTTGACGAATTGGCCTACGCAAAGAAAGGGCGGCTGGATCTCGACGACCTGAAGCGAAAACTGGACGATGGTGTGGCGGCCGTCATCGTGCAAACCCCCAACTTCTTCGGTTTGCTCGAAGAGATAAAAGAGATCTCTCGTCTTGTTTCGAGCAAGGGCGCGTTGCTGGTTGTCGTCTTCACCGAAGCGGTGGCACTTGGGCTTATCGAACCTCCCAGAGAGGCGGATATTGTGGTCGGAGAATTGCAGAGTTTCGCCATCTCGCCCAGCTACGGCGGACCTTACGCGGGCATCATTGCCACGCGCGAGAAGTACATCCGCCAGATCCCGGGCCGGCTGGTAGGCGAAACTATCGATGCCGACGGACATCGGGCCTTTTGCCTTACTCTCGCCACGCGCGAGCAACATATTCGCCGCGAGAAGGCGACCTCTAACATCTGTACCAATCAAGCGCTGCTGGCGCTGATGGCGACCGTCTTCATGACCCTGTACGGCAAAGAGGGGTTGCGCGAACTTGCTGAGCAAAATCTGGCCAAGTCTCACTATTTGGCGAGCAAGCTATCGCTTCCGTTTGACGGGCCATTCTTCAATGAGTTCGTTGCGGATACCGGCAGCAAGACACCTCATGAAATCAACTCGGCCCTGCTGGAACAAAAGATTATTGGCGGCCTGCCGCTGGAGCGCTTCTATCCGGAGATGAAGAATTGCGTGCTGCTGTGCGCTACGGAAATGACCAAGCGCGGCGATATGGATAGGCTTGCTGCAGCATTCGGCCGCGCATCTTGAAGGTAGGACGATGATCAAGAAAGTTTCGAAGCACATAGTTCAAAATGAGCCGCTTCTCTTTGAGCAAAGCTCGCCCGGCAAGCTGGGCTATCAACTCCCGGATCTCGACGTTCCACCGGTTGATGCACAGGCTGTGCTGGGAGAGAAAAACGTCCGCTCAGAGATCGAAGATTTTCCGGAAGTGAGCGAGTTTGAAGTGGTCCGTCACTTCACCCGCCTTTCCACCTGGAATTACGCCATCGATTTGGGCCTGTATCCTCTTGGCTCATGCACCATGAAGTACAACCCGCGCGTCAACGAACTGGTGGCGCGAACCGAAGGCCTGGCATGGGCTCACCCCTATCAACCCGACTCGCTGGCGCAGGGTTGCATGGAGGTTATCGCTGCGCTTGAGAAGGCGCTTGCCGAAATTACCGGCATGGACGCCGTCACGTTACAGCCCGCGGCCGGTGCACACGGTGAGTTCACGGGTATTCTGATGATCCGCGCCTTGCTTGAGAAGCGCGGCAATGCACGCAAGAAAATCCTCGTGCCTGACTCGGCTCACGGCACCAATCCCGCCACTGCCATGGCGGTCGGCTACACGGTGGAGAACATCAAATCCAATGATCGCGGCATGGTGGATCTTGAGGTCCTGGCGCGGGCCACGACCGAAGATGTCGCCGGTTTGATGATCACGAATCCAAACACCGTCGGCGTGTTTGAAGAGAACATTCGCAAGATCTGCGCCATCATGCATGACAAAGGCGCTCTGGTCTACATGGACGGCGCTAATATGAACGCGCTGGTTGGCGTGTCGCGTCCAGGTGATTTCGGCGTTGATGTGATGCACCTCAACCTGCACAAGACTTTTTCCACCCCGCACGGTGGCGGGGGTCCCGGATCCGGCGCTGTCGCTGTAGCAAAAGTCCTTACGCCGTTCTTGCCAACCCCGCGCTTGAAACGCGAAGGTGACGCTTGGCATTGGAATTACGACCTGCCTGATTCCATTGGCCGCGTGCGCGCTTATTACGGAAATTTCGGCGTCTTAGTTCGCGCGCTGGCTTACATCATGGCTCATGGCGGCAACGGCCTTCGTCAAGCCACGCTCGATGCTCTGCTCAACGCCAACTACCTGCGCGGTTTGCTTGAGCCATACTATGAGCTTGCCTATAAGGCGCCCAGCATGCACGAGTGCGTGTTCAGCGACGACCGGCAGGCCAAAAAAGGCGTTCGCACCGGCGATATCGCCAAACGCCTGATCGATTACGGCTTCCATCCCTACACAGTCAGTTTCCCGCTGATTGTGCGCGGCGCTCTCATGATTGAGCCGACCGAAACCGAGAGCAAACGCGAACTCGATCTCTTCGTTGATGCCATGATCTCCATCGCGAAAGAGGTGGAGGAAGATCCTGAGCTGGTCTTGAAGGCGCCGCACTCGACTCGCACTCGCCGTGTCGACGAGGTGACCGCCGCCCGCAAGCCTATCGTCCGCTGGATCCCGAAAGTTACGGCAAGTCAAGCAGCCGACTAGCCGGGACTTTCAATCGGCTCGTAGCGCGGTCATAGGATCGAGTTTCGATGTACGCCGTGCAGGCACGAAACTAGCCCCCGCAGCGATCGCGGCAAGCAATCCGATCGCGACTATCAACGTGAGCGGGTCATAGGACTTCAATCCAAACAACAGCGAACCGGCAGCGCGTCCCGCAGCCAACGACAGCACAGCCCCAATCGCCACACCGAGAGCAACCAGCAGTCCCGCTTCGCGCATGACCAGTCCCACCACTTGGTTTCGATTCGCGCCGAGAGCGATGCGAATTCCGATCTCGTTACGGCGGCGCGTCACCATGTAAGAGACAACACCGTAGAGCCCGACGGTGGCGAGCAGTGCAGCCACTAGGCCAAAGAATCCAGACATCATGGCCATAAGCCGCTCACGAACTAATCCGTCCCGGATCTGCGTCTCAAACGCCCTGCCCTGGACGATAGCTTCGGGGTGACTGCGGGTGATGCGGCGTTTCACCGAATTTATCGCCACAGCCGGCGCGAGCTTTGAGTAAATCGTCAGCGCAGTCCAAGCGCGTTGATCCGGAAACTGTGACGCCGGTGCAAAGGTTATGGGCGGCATCTCACCACGCAGGCTGTCGTACTTAGTGTCCGGGATAGTACCTACGATCCGGTAGACGGAAGAAGGATACCCAGGCTCTTGATGCGTCCGCAATGTTTGCCCGACGGGATTACTCCCATTCAGGAACCGGCGCGCAAATGCCTGATTCACAATTGCCACGCGCTGCGACGTGCGGCGATCGGTGTCATTAAAATCGCGCCCGGAGAGCATTGGAATGCCCATAGTCTGGAAATAGCCAGGACTGACCCAAGCAACTTTGGAAGATCCTTCCGCTCGTCCAAGGGTAATCTCAAGCTCCCAGGAACTGCCGTTCAAAGGAGTCTGGGTGGTAATCGCAGCACTTACTATGCCCGGAACTGAACGCGTCTCCTCCAGCAGCTCCCTCTTGAATTCTTCATAACCGTTCTGTGGGACCTTGGCTTTCTCAAAGCCGATGAAGGCAAATGTAACGCCCTCTTCGCGCATGCCCGGGTTGAGCGTCATCAAGTTATAGAAGCTGCGGACGAAGAGCAGAGCTCCCACCAGCAACACAAGTGAAACGGAGATCTGCATTACCACCAGCAAGCGCTGCAATGAGAAGCTTTCGCGGCCGCGGGTTAAGCCACGGCCACCGGCTTTCATTGCGATAACCGGATCAACACCGCTGGCGCGAAATGCGGGCGCCATGCCAAACACGACGCAGGTCAGCGCGGCGACGGCGGCAGCAAACAAGAGTACATTCCAATCTGTCCCTAGCGGTAGAGCTACGATGTCGTGTTCCGTGGAGAGCGATAAGACCAACACGCGGCTCAAAAACCCTGCAAGAGCAATACCCAGTGCCGCCCCGATGGCCGCCAGCAGGCTGCTTTCAATCAGGAGCTGTCGCAGCAGACGGCCGCGCGCCGCACCGACCGCGAGACGTATAGCAATTTCGCGCTCTCGGGTACTTGCCCGCGCCAGCATGAGGTTGGCGAGGTTCGCGCATGCGATTAACAGCACCAGACCCGTAATCGCCAGCAGCAGCCACAGCGATGAATCGTAGACAGTTCGGAGATAGCTTACTCCCGCTGACGCGGGATCAGCGCGGAGCCGGAAACTTCGGTACTTCTTTACCGTGCGAGCGTCGTAGCCGGTGATCTCCGTTGCCGCCATAATGCCGGGACTCAGCCCGGCTAACTGCGCCGATGCATATTGAACCGACTTACCCGGCCGGAGTCGCCCGATTACTGTCACGTCGAATAAGTTGCGGCTCAATTCTTTTGGTTGGCAGAACGGGAGAACGACGTCGAAGCGCTCACCGACTGCAATGCCAAAGAACGATGGCGGCGTTACTCCGATAACCTGTTTGATGTCGCCGTTCACCACGAGCTTTGTGCCGGAATTGATTTCACGCCCGCCCAGCTTGCTTTGCCAGTAAGCGTGGCTAACCACGGCGGTTGATTCGGGGCAGGCGTGCTCATCTTCCGGGGTGATCAGCCGGCCTTGCCAAGGCGCGACGCCGAGTACGCGGAAGAACTCACCGCTAACTACAGTTCCCTTCACCTGTTCTAAATTGCTGCCTTCTCCTACAAACACGTTTTGCTTGCCCCACGCGAATACACCCGAGAAGGGTGGATGGTCGCGACGAATCTCCTCCCACATCGGGCGTGTGAGTTCGCCATAGGATTCGTTGTCGCCTATCCCGCCGTTGCCGCCCACGATCTTCACTTCAGCCAGCTCGTGCGGATTCTGGACGGGTAAACTGCGGAGGCGCACGGCATCGAGTAGTTGAAAGATTGCCGTATTCGCGCCGATGCCCAGGGCCAACGAGAGAATGGCGACCAGTGCAAAGCCGGCGTTCGTCCAAAGCAAGCGAACGCCGTAGCGCACGTCCTGCGCAAGGCTCTCAAACCAGGAAGTCCAATTCATGCCGTAAATCCCTTCCTCGGCCGGCATTCGCAATATGAGGCAAGCCTGCCGCGATCTTCAAAGGATACCGGGGAGGACGAGAAAGGTTACCAAAAAGTTCACACGGGCATTAGGCAAGCAAAGGGTGAACCGTGCTTAGAACCGCATCCACTTCCAATTGGTCCATCTGGTCTGATCGTAGAACGGTCACGTTTTCTCCGCGGGGCGCCCATGTCTCGGGAGCGGTCGGCCCAAACAGCGCTAGCGTCGCAACACCGGTGGCGGCTGCCAGATGGGTAATCCCAGAATCGTTCCCTATGTAGAGCCGCGCTCCCGCAATCCATTCCGCGAGTTCATACAAATCACTGAATCGACTCGCTTCAGGCAACTCTTCCTCCGGACCTGCGCTCCACTCCACTCGATACCCGAGCCGATCGGCCAATTCTCGATAGTGTTCGAGCGGCCAATTCTTGCGCGCGCTGCCTGAGAAGGGATGGATCACGACCGATTCGCGCTTCGCCGCGGGACGAACCTCAATCCGCGGAACATCAGCGAGCGGAGCACTTACTTGCTCCAGAAAGAAATCGGTGGCGTGCCCACAGTAGGCACTCGGTGGAAGAGCAGCATGGAATTCACACCGCACGCCGGCGCCGAGCATCGCTTCGCGAAACTCCGGCCGGTTCGCGCCATACCAACTGACTATTGAGTCGAAAGTCTGGAGCGTGTGCTTCAACGACGCAGGCATCTCCAGGTCACCGACACCGATCAGGTCTATGCCGGTCGAAGCCAGCGGACGAACGATATCAGCTAACCCGCTGCACAGCGGCGTCACAGCAGTAGGAATCCAAAGTTCCGTGTATTCAGAGACGAGGTGCTGTATTGCCGGCATCGCCAGAATGCAATCGCCTATCGCACCCGGACGAATCACAAGCCGCCGCATGTACGCCGCTAGAAGCGGTATAACTGGCGTGCGTTTTCCCGCATCACCAGATGACCGATCTGCTTGGCCCGTTCCATCGTTATCTCTCCATCCTCAGCCATGCCTGTCAAAGCGATTCCTAGCGCGAATCTGCCCTTGGTGGAGCCGATCCAGGCCGTCTCCTCCCAGCCCACATGATTCGAGAACGGACTGGCGTCCGACCCATAAAGCACCTTTTCAGGCGCCGCTTCGAGATAAAGCCGTATGGCACGGGATGCTTCGAGGGGATACGTGAGATACATGAAAGCGGAGAAATCCACGTATACGTTTGGCTTCAGAATGAGAGCCGCCGCTTCGCGGGCGAAAGGCCAGGAACCATGCAGCAAGACGAACTTCGTTTTACGCAAAGTAGGATCATTGAAGATGGATTCGAGCGCCAGCGGATTCGCGTTCACATCCCGAAAGTAACTGCCCGCGCCAATGGACGAATGGACGTGCACCGGGAGCTCCAGCCGGCCTGCCTCGCGCGCAATGTGCCGGAACAAGTAGTCCTGCAAGACCTTGTATTCCTCGGGCGTTGGTTCGGACGATTGAGCATAGATGCTGTAGACTCGCTCAGCGTTCTCGCGCTGGGGATTGCCGATCTGCAGGTCGCGAAGATAGGCCAGCTCAAACTTAACCGCGACCGCCCCACTTGCCTTCCAACTCTCGATCGTGTGTGAAACAAAGGTCAGATAATCGTCGAAATTCGGGGGGAGCCTGGTAAGCTGCGCAGCCGACAGATACTTCTTCAGCAGCAGCTCCTCGCCCGTAATGAAGGCGCGATGCTCCGGATCCTTCGCCTTACCGGCATCGTTATTTAGCGGGAAGAGGAACATATCGGTGAAGGGCACCCACTTGAAGCGATCCGCCGCAAGTCCACGGCCCATGGCCACGCGGTTCGCCAGCATGATGTCGGTATTCGTGCGGTTTAAAATCCACGAGGGATACAAATCGCCTCGCTGCTTCTGTTCCTTCCGCTTGGCTTCCTCAAGTTGGCTCAGATGCTCCGGCCTGGTATCCGAGAAGTTGTAAGCGAAGAGAGCGCGCCAAGCCTCCTGAAAATAAGGGCTGCCTTCACGAAAGGGTGTGGGTAGGGCAAGGTCCTGGATGGAATCGGCCGGAAGGGCGTCAAAATCGCGATCCTCTTCCCCGTCGGACACCACTTTCTGTGGATGCGCGTGATTGTCTATGGCAGAAATTTGCGCGAGCTCGGACTCGATGGAACTATCCACATACAGCTGAGAACGCCGCGAGCTTTGGCAGGAAACACTGAGTGATAGCGCAAGTAAGGCGAGCGAGAGAGAGAATCGCGCCATCCGCTACTACTGCACAACAACGGGTAAGCTGATATCGATCGACGCGGGCCTGAAGCACATCTGGTTGTTGCAGGCTTGGAAGCGCAGCTTGCCGGCAATCGCCGTTGCACCGGCAACGGCATTTTCGGGCGCCTTGAACTCAGTCTGTATCTTGAAACTGCCCGTGAGCACCAAGAGCTTCTCTGTCCCTACTTGGATTTCCTCGGGCTGCGGATAGGTGATGGACTTCGCCTCGAAAGGACCGCTCCACGTCAGCTTCAACGGAATCAGGAACTCATCTTTGGGCTTGTCGCCATTGACGTGAAAGCCGGGAAGAATGGTTACGTCGAGCGATTGCCTAAGCGTGCCGCCCCGCTTCACAGTCACCTGCTCTGGCGGAGCGACTCGAACTCTATTCTGTTGCGCCGGGCAGAAGCAAGGCAGGCACAGAGCGCACAATGCGCCTAGAAGCGCGGGTTTGCTTGCTTCCGAGAAGCGTTTGGATCTCATTGAGATATTCATCTTTTCCGGCCAGGCCAACATGAGGTGAGAACGCGAACTTCCCTTCACGATCAATGATGAAAGTGGTGGGAAGCGAGTCGACGCCGCCATAAAGCTGGCTCACCGAGTCAGTTCCCAACAGCACCCGGTAATTTACTTTGTGCTCGGCTACAAACGGCTTGATCGCCGTCCAGCCGTCTTCGTCCATCGAAACCCCGACGACTTCGAAGCCTCTGGATTTGTACTGCTGCTCAAACTCGACAAACCACGGAATCTCTATGGTACAGGGGCCGCACCAGGTGGCCCAGAAATTCAGCAGCACTACCTTCCCGCGATAGTCGGAAAGTTTCACGGATGCGCCGTTGGCATCTTTCAGCGTGAAATCAGGCGCGAGCTTGCGCCCGAATTCCGATACTCGAGTCGAGGCCTTCCCCGAACTTGTAACAGAACACGATGCGAGCATGATAGCGCCAGCCATGATGGCCAGCAAAGCAAAGACTTTCCGGTTCCTCGAAGACAGCACCACTACCAGTGTACCTAGCACTTCCAGGGGCCGTTGTTCGAAGCAGCTTCAAACCACGCCTTGCGGCGCTCACGCCAACGCTTTCGAAGCGTGAATATCCCGGCATCGTCAACACCTGAATACAGCCACGCCGCCGTGTCGCAGAAGCTTTCGCATACGTAATCGCGCCACGCCGGCGAAGTCTCAGACGCAGCGGTCTGCAGGAAAAGCTTTTTTTTGACGTCCGACGATTCGCCGAGTTCACCGCGTGCGCCATTCTGCCATTCGCCGGAGAGGATGCCGCCGAACTCCTTGCGCAGTTTGTTGCTCAGCCTTGGCCAGACAAAATGAAACAGCTCGTGAACGACGATCAGTCGGAAAGCCCGGGGCTTCGAGAGCAGCGCCGCTTCAAGGATGATCTTGCGCTCTCGAACAAAGGCCGCGGCATAAACCGGCGACCCCGACGCGGCGCTGACAGACACTAAACGGCCGCGGTGAGCGATCAGCGTGGGCCGGGTTGAAACGCAAATCGGGTTGCCTGACAGCGCCGGCAACCCAATTTGCAGATCAGCTTTTCGCGCTAGGAGCTTCTTACTGAGCCGGAGGTTTAACAGGCCCGGTACTGGGAGCTCCAGGGGAACCTGGTTTTTGAAGAGAAGGGATTTTCGGCGCTGGTCCGCTGGAGGCATTGAAGAAGTCCGGATCCTGAACTTGAACCTTATATTTATCTCGTTCCCGGTTCAGAATCGTTTGACTCTTTTCACTCTGCAGCCTTTGGGTGATGCCGGCACGCACTTGCTCGAAGGGCACCTTGGTCCGGCTGTCAAGTTTAAGAATGAAGAGGCCGCCATTTACGCGAACCGGCTCCGATACCTGGCCCGGCTGGAGTTTCGCGACTGCTGCTTTGATGTCGGACGGAATATTCGGGTCTCCCACGAGGAAGCTACCTAATTCCCCACCCTTCGCCGCAGACTGCTGATGGTCCGATTCGGCTCGAGCTAAGGTAGCTAGATCGGCGCCCCCTTTTATTTTTCTTTCGATGTCGGTCGCCTTCTCCTGCGCTTGCGCTTCCGTGCGAGTGGTGCTGGCATTTGATGCAGGCGTGCCGGGCGGGCTGAATGCGACCAAGATGCCGCTCACCTTCATTTGGTCAAACTCGGCTGAATGGGAGTCGTAATACTGCTTCGGATCAGGGGTTGGGCCGGCTGCGGCGCCGTTTGAGACCTTGTCTAAATAGGCTTGCGTAAGAATGTTGGCGCGCGCCAGCTGCAATTGTTCCTTCCAAGGTGACTGTTGATCAAGGCTCATTTTGCTTGCCTCGTCCGCAATCTGGTTCTCCATATAGAGCTGCTGGACCAGCGCTTGGAGATTGGTTTCAAAGCGCTTTCGCTCCTGCGGCGGCAGCGGCTGCAACAATTCGAGTGCCTGTTTTGCCGTGATCTGCTTACCCGCGATTACTGCGACGACGCGGTTTGGATCCTGCTTAGCGACAGCTTCTGGCCCTCTCACCTTCAACTGGCCAGTTGAGCCCGCGCCGGGGCTGGCCGGGACCGGGGGTGTTGAAGTCTGAGACCAGCCGATTGTGGCGCAGAAAAAAACGGGAAATAAAGATAGACTGCTTTTCATTCAAGGTGCCGATTGATACCTCCCAAATCTATCACGGGAAAATACCTTTCAGCGCCTTGTTCCGTCACTGCTGAACGTAAGCCTTCTTCAGGTTGGCCGCCGCTTTCGCCTTAGCGCTGGAGCTGATCTGGATGTTGTTGACCACCTGAGTGGCGTCGGCTGTTCGAGCCATCCGTGTAGCTGAGCCCTTGTGCTGGATCACGTTCGTTGATCCTTCCCAGGTCACTATCCCGTGCTGCACACGAAATCGGAACCCATCCTTGCCGATCTTTGACTTGGCGAGTTTCGTACGAATGGTTTGTTCAATCTGGACATCCGGCGGCGCGGGCCCGCGCTGCGCGACAGCCGGAGTGCGCGAAGTGCTGGCATTCACCGGCGCAGACAGCGTTGTGATCAGACAGGTGAGGGCAAAGAGCAGGGGAAAGAAGCGTGTCATGGGCGTGAGTCCTCGGTTCATGTCGTTAGTGCACTGCGGGACGTATAATTCGCAGATGGGTTTGAACAGCCGCAGAGGTTTCTTGCGAACAGCTTCGTCCGGCGCGCTTGCCATGACCGCCGCCTCGTACTCGCGCGTGCTCGGCGCAAACGACCGTATGAATCTCGGCTGGATTGGCGCCGGCGATCGCGGCACCCATGACATGACGCTATTCCAGCAGAATGGAGCCGTTCAGGTTGTGGCTGTTTGCGACGTTTACGGCGAGAAAGTGAACGCGGCCAAGCAGAAGGCGCCAGGCGCACAAGGCTTTAGCGATCATCGCAAGCTGCTCGATCAGAAAGATCTGGATCTGGTTCTGATCGCCACGCCCGACCACTGGCATGCGAATATCGCAATCGACGCGCTGAATGCCGGTAAGGACGTTTACGTCGAAAAGCCCCTGACGCGAACGCTCGAAGAAGGTCCGAGGATCGTGAAGGCGGCTCGCGAGAACCATCGCATCTGCCAGGTGGGCATGCAGCAGCGCTCGGCCAAGCACTACCTGGCGGCCAAAGAAAAGTACTTCGATTCTAAGAAGATTGGAGACGTGACGCTGGCCCGCACGTGGTGGTATGGGAACAGCTGGCATCTTCGCAAAGCGCCAGCTTCGCTACAGACGCAGCCGCACGATCTCGACTGGGCTCACTTCCTAGGGCCAGTGAAGTGGCGCGACTATGATCCGCAGCAGTACTACAACTGGCGTGCGTATCTTGACTACGGCGGGGGGCAGGTCACCGATCTGTTCACGCACTGGATCGACGTGGTGCACATGTTTACGGGTCAAGACGTGCCTAGTTCCGCGTCTGCCTCGGGCGGGGTTTACTACTACAAAGACGGACGTACCGCGCCTGATACCATCAACGTTCTGCTGGAATACTCGGGAGCGCAGCCGTTCACGGCCACGTTTGAGGCCACGCTGGTACCGAGCATTAAAGGGGAAGCGATAGAGTTTTGCGGAACGAACGGGCGCTTGTGGATTGACCGCTCACGCTACGAATACTACCCGGTGGGAGCCACGCAGCCTGAAGAAGTAGTCAAGGCCGAAGCAGGAAACGATTCGCTCACGCAGGAGCACGTGAATAACTTTCTGGATTGCGTGAAGAGCCGGAAACTGCCGAATGGGGATGTGCTGATCGGGCACCGCTCTGCGCAGGCATCTCATCTTGGCAACCTGGCCTACGAGCAGAGGCGGCGCATTGATTTCGATACCCAGCGCGAAGAGATTCTGCCGTTTTGAACGAATAGCCCGGCAACGCACTTTGCTGCGGCTTGGCAAGGCCGGCGGAGTTGCTTCCAGTGCTGACCAAGCGCAGCTTGGCTGCCGCGGCTAATTAGTGGTGGTCCCGCTCGTCGTGGCCGTGATCATTGTGACCGCGCCCATCGCGGCCGTGATCGTCATTACCGCGTTCGTCGCGGCCATGGAAGTCATGCCGCTCAACGCGGCCGCCCTCATAGCGGGCGCGTGGAACATCATATTGATGCACGTAAGCTCCGCGATTGACCCAGGATCTCTCCCAAGGGCGGCGATCAATCAGGATGTCATGCGAACGCCATCCGAAGCCGATGTTGCCCCAACCCCACGGAGCAAAGCCTGCACCGATCGTTATGCCAGGTCCGAAGCGGATGGCGCTGCCTACAAAAAAGCCGGGTCGTGGCGGTCCATACACGACGTAAGGGTCGTAATACGGAACAGAGTAGTAGCCGGGATTGACCGGCATAATTTCAATATCTCCGGGGCCCGAGTAAGCGACTCTTTCATATTGGTTTGACTGGAGATAGTGATAGTTGTAAGCCCTTTGCCGCTCGCGCTGGACGGAGTCCATGACGTCGCCGCGCTGCGCCAGGACGGCATTCCCTAATTGCTGTGTCCACCCCATATCCTGAGCCATCATCTGCAAAACCTGTGGGAACGGCACTAGAGCGATGACGCTCTGATCGAACGGGAGTTGATCTTGTTGAATGGCGGCCGCTAACTGGTCAGAGTGGATAGAGGCGTGCTGATTGGCCCAATTGGCAGCATCGGGGATTTCGTTGGCGTAGGTGGAAGCTGTCAGCACCTGAGCGAGCAACCCGTCCGGGTATAAGGCGATCCTCCCCACCAGTTGATCCAGCTGTTGTGGCGCCTGGAGCGGCGGCTGGCCGTACTGGCCTGCCGGATACTGCTGCGGCGGATACTGGCCTTGCTGCGGTGGATATTGTTGTGGGTATTGACCTTGCTGCGGCGGATATTGCTGCGTTTGGGGGTACTGCTGCTGTTGCGGGGGGTACTGCTGGGGCGGATACTGCTGCTGAGCTACTGCCATTCCGGCAGTAAAAAAAGCGCCCAGAGCTATTGAAATTTGTGTTCTTCTTAGCATTGCTGTCCTACCTACCTGTCTAATCGACGTGATCAAGTCTCATTAAGATACTGACGCGGACCATTAATGCTGGTTAAGCTGGAGTTTGCGCGCTTTCTTCTTCAAACCAATCGTTGTATCGACTACCGTAAGCCTTTTGGCGGCAGCCGCGTGGGGTGCGGCGTTTCAGAACTCGCCTGAAATCACCTCACCAGACATCAATCCGAACGCCATGAGTATCGAACTCGACCGTGGCGCGGCGGGGTTGTCGCGTTGGTTGGCGGCCATTCGGACACGGGCCAGCATCCTGATGGTGACGGCGCATCCCGACGATGAAGATGGCGGGTTGCTGGCCTATCAAACTCGTGGCTTGGGCGCGCGCGGAACATTGCTCACGCTGAATAGGGGCGAAGGCGGTCAGAATGCCATGTCGATGGAGATGTATGACTTGCTCGGCCTGGTGAGGACACAGGAGCTGCTTACCGCTGACCGGTACTACGGCGTGGATCAATACTGGGGCCGCGTGATCGATTACGGCTTTTCGAAAACTCGTGAAGAAGCTCTCAAGCAATGGGACTACGAAAGAGTTCTTTCGGACGTAGTGCGGGTGGTGCGCATGACGCGGCCGCTGGTGATTACATCGGTTTTTATCGGCGCGCCCACGGATGGGCACGGTAATCACCAAGTGGCTGGACAAATGGCGCAGGAAGCTTTCGCCGCGGCGGGCGACCCCACGCGCTTTCCCGAGCAACTGCGGGAGGGTCTGCGGCCCTGGAGTGCAGTAAAGGTCTACGGCAGAGTGCCGTTTTTTGAGCCGACCAAAGAACATACAATTTACGATTACGCCACCGACAAGTACGTGCCGATTCGCTTTTTCGATTACGTAAACAAGACGTGGATGACGGGGAAACCGGCGGCGAACATTGAGATCGCCGAGGGCACAGAGGACGCGGCAGCCGGTTTGACATTTCTCCAGATGGGCCGCGAGGGCTGGGGGTATCAGAAGAGCCAGAACGGCGGCGGAACCATTCCTCAGCCGGCGTTTACCAGCAGTTCGTATCATCGCTATGGATCGCATGTGGTTGTGCCCGACAAAGAGAAGTCGCTGTACGACGGCATGGATGTTTCCATCCTTGGGATTGCTAGCCTCGCCAGCGGCGACACTGCATTTCTAAAGCAAGGTTTAGAGCGCATCTCGAAGTGTGCGGAGGATGCCTACGACCACTACAAGCCGAATGCGCCCGAAGCCATCGCGCCTGCGCTGGCGGATGGCTTGAAAACCACTCGCTCACTGATTGAACAAGTGCGAACCAGCAGCCTGGCCGACCCGGGTAAGAGCGACGTCATCTTCGAACTGGAGAAGAAAGAGCCGCAGTTTGAAAAGGCGCTGACGTTAGCTCTTGGCCTCTCGTTCGATGCTGCCGTCGCACCCGAAAAAGAGCCGACGGGGCCTTTCGCTGCTTTTGCGGGGGCGACTCCAACCTTTGCTATCGCGATACCTGGACAAGCGTTCCCAGTGCAAGCCCGTTTGGTGAATGGGGGTTCAGAAGGCGTCAACGTTGAGAGCCTCGGCTTGGCGGCGACTGACGGAAAGAACTGGACCATCCATCCCGAATCTTCGCCGAACCCTTCGCTACCCGGAGCGAAGGACCTGCGTCTTAAGTTCACGGTAAAGGCGCCGGACGACGCTGGGCTGACCAAGCCCTATTTCTCGCGACCGGATCAAGAGCAGCCGTATTACAACCTGACGAACGAGAGCTATCGCAATCTGTCGTTCTCCCCGTATCCGCTGGAGGCGAAAGCGCGCATTACTTATCGCGGGACAGAACTGGATATAGAGAAGGTTGTTCAAACCAACCAGCGGATTGAGGGCATCGGGATTGAAGAACAGCCGCTGCTGGTGGGGCCGGCGATTTCGGTGAGCGTGTCTCCGGCGGCAGGAGCTGTTCCACTGACCGCGAAATCGTTCCAATTTTCCTGCAGGCTGCACAGCAACGCAAAGGGTACCGCGGAGGGAACACTGCGGCTGCAATTGCCCGCAGGCTGGGAATCCACCCCGCCGCAGTACCCGTTTTCGATCGGCGAGGGCCAGAACGATAACGTGACGTTCGGGGTGACTCCGCACTCTATGGATACGAAGCCTTACAATATTCGAGCCGTCGCCGAATACAAGGGCAAGACGTATGAGGAGGGCTACTGGCTGGTGGGCTACAACGGTTTGCGTCCGTACCCGTATTACCGGCCGGCAGCTTACAAAGCGGTGGGCGTGGACGTGAAGACCGCTCCCGGGTTGCGTGTGGCGTTCTTTGCCGGCACCGGTGACGACGTACCGCGCGCGCTCGAGGATCTCGGCTTGCACGTGCAGATCCTGTCGGGCGGCGACATCGAATCGGGGAACCTGAGCGACTACGATGCGATCATCCTGGGCACTCGTGCTTACGCGGTGCGGCCGGAGCTGCGGGTAGCGAATTCGCGGCTGCTCAACTACGTCAAGAATGGGGGAGCGCTGATTGTGCAATACAACCTGCAAAACTTCGACCATGATTACGGTCCTTATGCCTTCACGCTCGGCTCCAATGCGCAGAAGGTGGTGGATGAAGCCTCGGCGGTGAAGTTTCCCGATTCCAAATACCCGGCGCTCATGTGGCCGAATCACATAACCGAAGCCGATTTCAGCGGCTGGGAAGAAGAGCGCGGCCATGGGTTCATGCAGAAGTGGGATTCGCATTACCACGCGCTGGTTGAAACGCACGACCCCGAGCAAGATCCGCAATTGGGCGGGTTGCTGGTAGCCCGCTATGGCCGGGGCTTCTACATTTACGACGCTTTCGCCCTATATCGCCAACTGCCCTCCGGGGTGCCAGGGGCCTATAGAATCCTGGCGAATTTAGTGAGTATCGGGAAAAATCCAGAGTGGAAGTGACTCCTGATTGCTTTGGTACGAATCAATAAGTAGAATGTTGAAACAATTGCTCATTCCGGCGTTGCTAGTGGCGGTATCTGTGGCCGGGGCAGAGACGAAGACGAACTTCCCGGACGCTGCCGCTGACGTACCGCCGTCGGCCGCACAAGGTAAACAGACTGCGGTTTTAGCCGGTGGATGCTTTTGGGGCGTCGAGGCGGTATTTGATCACTTGAAGGGCGTAAAAAGTGTGGTGTCGGGGTTTGCGGGCGGTGAGAAATCAACCGCGCACTACGACACTGTGAGCACCGGCAGCACGGGACACGCCGAGTCGGTCCAGATCACTTACGATCCATCGCAAATCACATATGGCCAGCTGCTGAAAGTGTATTTTGCAGTCGCCCACGATCCCACTGAGATGAACCGGCAAGGCCCTGACTCAGGGACGCAGTACAGGTCAGCGGTATTCTACTCGAACGATGAGCAGAAGAAGGTCGCACAAGCCTACATCCAGCAGCTAAATGAAGCGCACGTGTTCTCACGCCCGATTGTGACGCAAGTTGTGCCGCTTCAGGGCTTCTACGCCGCGGAGAGCTACCATCAGCACTACCTGGAGAACAATCCCAACAACCCGTATATCGTGTATAACGATCTGCCGAAGTTGGCGGCGCTGAAAAAGGAATTTCCGGCTATGTGCCGGCGGTAGTGGGGAGCTCGCCCGGAGTTTCGTCGAAGGGCCTTTTGGTAATTTTGAAGATGGAGAGCCGACATGAACGCAAGTATGCAGACATCGTCTATCATTTCCAGCTTCCGTTACCGGGATGCTCAGGCGGCGATTGACTGGTTATGCCGCGTCTTTGGATTCGAAAAGCATGCTGTGTACGAGGGGCCGAACAACACTATCGCGCACGCCGAGTTGACGCTGGGAGGGGGCATGATCATGCTCGGCTCCGGTTCCGATAACGCGTATGACCGCCTACTAAAGAAGCCCGAGGAGACGGGTGGATTTGTGACACAGAGCGCGTATCTGGTGGTGACGAATCCGGATGAAATATACGAGCGCGTGAAAGCGGCGGGTGGGGAGATTGTGTTAGAGAACGAAGACAAACCGTATGGCGGGCGTGGCTTTGCCTGCCGCGACCTAGAGGGCTACGTGTGGAGCCTGGGCAGTTACGACCCCTGGGCGCCGAAGTAGGGGCCAGGACGGGAAAGGGGCGAACGCAGTATCGTGGGAACTGGAGATTCTGATGAAGTCAATTCCAACGATCATTTTATTTGCCTTATGCCTCACCATGGGTAGCCTTTCCAGCGCGCAGAATACCGCGCCCGCACCAAACTCACCGTCAGATGGTTTAGGGCAGGCTGAAGATCATCACAAATTGATCGAGTTGCTGGGAGTGGAATGGATTGGCAGTCGCTTGCCGACAGCTTCGCTGATGCGATTGTCTGGACTGAAAGTCGGCCAAAAGGTAAATTACGACATCCTGAACGAGGTTTCGAGCAAGATCACGTCAACGGGGCTGGTGTCTACCGTCGATTATGCGTACAACGTGCAGCCAAACAGACCGGGCGTGATGGTCTCATTCAAGATATCGGACGAAATGCCGTTGCTGCCGGCGAGCATTTATCCGGCGGCGAATGAGGAACTGCTTTGGAGTTGCCTGCAAGCGGCGGATCCGATTTTCGGACGCGAACTGCCGAACACGGGGAACGCAATGCGCTTCTACGAGGCAAATATTGACCGATGTCTCGAAATGGGTAGCGAAAATCGAGATTTCTACGCTAAGCCGACGGTCGCTTGCGATCCCAAGGGAAAAGCAGCCAAGATCATCTTCAATATCCGGCACAAAGAGGGACGCACCGCACAACGGTAACGTTGACAGGTTTCGAGCAGCAGCCCCGGCAGCGCACTTGCTGCGGGACTAGCCAGCGGCGGCAGCACTCACCTGGAATTCCGAGAGCTTCTCTTTGATGCGCTCAAGTATGGCTTCGGGTGTGCGTTCGTTCTCGGCAAGGATGGTGGGCGAGGTTCCGCGACAGCTTTGGCCGGCTCCCCATTCAATCCAGAAGCACCAAGGGCCGTAGCCTCCGCCGCCTTGCACGCGGACGAGGAGTTGGCGGGGATCTCCGGCCAGACCTTCGCGGATGACCCGTTCGACGGTGGCTGCGGTTTTATAATCCGGGAACGAAACCGACACTTCCAGGGTGTTTTGAACGTAGGTGGTTTGCCCGTTGGGCAGGAGAGCGGTAGGCATAAGTATCCGGCAGGAACTTTATCACATTCTTTTCGACGCTGGTAACGGGTATGGCTTCCTATAGCGTTTGAGCCCAATGAAAGAGGCAGCCTGGACTGAGAGAGCTATGGCGAGCGCGACGTAAAATGCGCGTTCCTGGAGGGTGATGGCGAGTGTTACCAGCGTAAGACCGAATGCCCAGAGGTACGCTTCCCGGAGCAATGCTCCACGCCAATCCGGCAGCGCGCTTCCGGGCGGCAAGTGTGAGTAGACGGCAGGGAGCAGCGAGGGAACAGCGGCGCGGTAGTCAGCATAGTGCTGGCCGTGGGCGGCTGAACGCTCCACTTCCTCACGGAGCAGCAAGCGATAAATGAGAGCGGCCATGCCAACAAGCAACAAGGCGAGGCCAAGGGGATTGAGCAACAATCCGAACCCGAGAAACAGCAAGATGGTTGCAAGATAGACAGGGTGGCGAACGAAGCGGTAGGGACCGTTGGCGGCAGGAAGAGCGGGGACACGGCTTCGTGCTGATTCGGCGGTGGAGTAAGCGGTGGTCCAGGTGCGCAGGAAAGCAGCGAGGAACACGAGCAGGGCGGCCGTGAGGTAAGCGAATCTGGCGGTGGTAGAGACTGGAATGAGCCCGGCGAGCGCGCCCGCGACGGTAAAGCCGATGTCGCGGCGGTCAAAGCGGAAGCAAGCCAGGGCGAGCATGTAAAGGGCAGTGATGATCCAGGCCCGGTACTTCGATTCGAAAGCGCTGGCGGCGAAGGGACTGTCGTGTTCTACAGAGGGCATGTGCGCCTGATCCATGCTATCGGAAATTTGGAATCCCGTCCGGCAACAGGCGGCTGCCTTCGGACTCGGCCACGTGAACTCGGCAAAATCGCGGGCGCAGCTGAATCAGGGCAAGTACCATTGCGGCCGGAAGGCCTGAATGCGTCTCACAAGCAGGAGTTTAATACTAAATGGAAAACTCATCCGCGAAACGTTTTGCAGTGGTAACCGGCGCCTCAAGCCGCATCGGCAATGAGCTTGCTAAGCAGTTTGCTCAGAACAAAGTGGAGAGCCTGCAGGCCGACCTCATCCACTTGAATGTTATCTCTCCGGCGCATTGGCCAAGCGAGTGCTGAAAGACATGGTGGCACGCGGACAAGGCCGAATTCTGTTTACGTCATCGATTGCGGGCACCATGCCTGCGCCATTCGAAACGGTGTATGGAGCATCAAAGGCGTTCCTGTCTTCGTTTGCGCAGGCGATCCGGAATGAGTTGAAAGATAGCGGCGGGGAGGAATACGGAAACTAAGACGTCGACTTACTTCCCGCACAGGCCGTGGATAATGTTTAGCGTGAGAATGGCTCGTTGTGCGTTGTTGCCGAACTACAGGGGCAACTGGTAGACATAGAAATCTGATTGGCGTCTCCAGCCTTCGGACTCATAAAGCGCTTGCGCGGCGTGATTGGTGACTTCGGTGGAAAGTGTGAGACGGGCAGCGCGGGCGGTGCGCGCGAACTTCGCGGCGGCCCGGAGTAGCAAGGATGCGACACCGCTGCGGCGAGCGGAGGGCGTCACGAACAGATCGTTGAGGATGAAACTTGGAGCCGCTGAAACGGACGAAAGCTGGGAAATAGCTGCGTGAAGCCTACGGCCGACATAGGCCCTTCGAGCGCAAGCCAGACGATGGACTGATTGAGTACCAGGCGGTCGCGCAGGAACTGACGAGCGAGATCGGTGTTGGAAGGCTGGCGGTAAAACTGGCGATAGGCGTCGAACAGGGGAACCAGCAGTTCTATGTCTGCGACGCTCGCCTGGCGCACGACGGGCTGATCGTTTTCACTCATTGATTGGGGGCGTTGAAGTGGGTAAGTTCAACCCTAAGCTTAGTACCGGGCTGGGGAGGGGCGAAGCTGGTAACCCGGAGGAGAAAACCGGGGCTGCGCTTCACGCAGAGATCTATCCTTCTCGGAATCGCAAGCCGATAAACGCTGTGAAGGTCTCTTTCCTGTGACTGTTCCTGTTGTTCCCGCTACGGCCGAGGTGCACTGCGCCGGGCAGACCCCGGTGATACGCGTATCCGAAGTACTGTCGGCGCTATCCTTCGCGCTCGATCTGACGGAAGGCCAGCCGATGGGGCACTCTCTACGCAGTTGCGTTCTGGGCATGCGTATAGCGGAAGAGCTAGGGCTGCCGTTGGACATGCGGGCCGATCTTTACTACGCGTTGCTGATGAAGGACTCCGGGTGCAGCAGCAACGCTTCGCGCATGTTCCAGATTTTGGGGACGGACGACATTCGAGCGAAGCGGGATGTAAAGACGACGGACTGGACGCGGGTGGGATGGGAGTCGCTGCAATACGCGATTTCGCATGTGAGGACGCATGCGCCGTTTTTCGAGCGGCTTCGCGGATTGGCGAACGTGGCCGTGCATCAGAAGCGCAATGCGAAGGATTTAGTGCAGATGCGGTGCGAGCGGGGCGCTGATATCGCACGACGGATCGGACTGACGGAGAACACGGCATCGGCGATTTACAGTTTGGACGAGCTATGGAACGGAGAAGGGCAACCGGAGGGGCTGCGTGGGAGGGAGATTCCGTTACTCTCGCGCATCATGAACCTGGCGCAAACGGCGGAGGTTTTCTTCAGAGCGCACGGGGCTGAGGCGGCGATTCAGGTAGCGAGAAAGCGCAAAGGGCGCTGGTTCGATCCGGAGGTAGTGCAAGCCTTTCAATCGATTGCCCGTAAGAAGCAGTTGTGGACAGACGTGGAGAGCGCGGCTGAGCGCGTGGTGGAATGGGAGCCGCGTGAGATGCGAATGGCTGCTGACGACGCGACGATCGACAGCATTTGCCTGGCATTTGCGGATGTGATAGACGCCAAATCACCGTACACTTACCGGCACTCGACGGGGGTGGCGGGGGCGGCCGTTTCAATGGCGCGGACGCTCGGCTTGAACGAGCCTGACGTGAAGCTGATTCGGAGGGCGGCGCTGTTGCACGACATCGGCAAGCTGGGTATTTCGAACGCCATTCTCGAGAAGCCTGAGCCGCTGAGTAGTGAGGAGTGGGGGGTGGTCCGGCAGCACCCTTATCTTTCGTTTTTGATCTTGAAGCGGGTGCCTGGCTTTGGGCAGCTCAGCGAACTTGTTGCCAGCCATCATGAGAGGCTGGACGGCAGCGGCTACTTTCGGCATCTCACGGCACGCGAGCTTTCGATGCCCGCGCGTATTCTTGCGGTATCCGAGATGTTCGACGGGCTTGTGACAAGGCAGCCGTACCGCGACGCGCTTTCCTTTGAAGACGTCTATGGTCTGCTGCATAAAGAAGTTCCGGTGGCACTCGATGGGGAGTGCGTGGAAGCGCTGAAGGATCATCGGCGCGGGGACGCTTCAGAGACGTAAGACAAGCAGCGAGAAAAACCATCCGGGAATGGTACAGAATTCAAGACTGGCATGGCACTGTTTAAGGGTAAACGGGTGGACCATGAGAAGATTTGGCGGATTTTTAGCGGTTTTGCTTATGTTCTCGGTGCCAGGGTATCTGCGGGCAGCGGGCGGGCAGCGCGGAGGTGAGGACCACATTTTGGAGGCGGCTTCGGGCCCAGTCACGTGTGGCGTCTGGGCGGAGGCGGCCCATCGCGCTTTTGGTTCAACGGCTTCTATTTCGGCGTTGCACCTTACGATTACGGGTATGTGAACGATTGGCGGTGGAACGCGGACCAAGTCGTCATTTATGACGACCAGGACCACCCGGGTTGGTACCTGGCGTATAACCCGAGACTCGGGACCTACGTTCACGTTCAGTATCTGGGTTAGCTAAGTTGGCAGCTAAATTGGTTAGCTAAGTTGCCTTTCCCGATAGGCTCACGTCAAGGCGCTGAGTGACCTACGACGCCGAAACAATCCGGATCCGGGCGAACGGTATAAGTTTCGAGGTCGCGACGATGGGAAGCGGGGATCGTCTCGCGTTGTGCCTGCATGGTTTCCCGGAGTCCGCTTATTCGTGGCGTTATCAGCTGCCGCTGTTAGCGAAGTTAGGGTATCGCGCACGGGCGCCAAATCTGCGCGGCTATAGAAGCAGCGATTCCCCGCAGTCAGTGGCTGCGTATCGATTGAAAACACTGGTTGACGACGTGGCGGCTTTGATTGAGGCCTCCGGAGCGCGAGAGACGCTACTGATGGGCCACGACTGGGGCGGAGCGCTGGCATGGCTGATCGCGATGGACCGTCCCGCATTGATCAATCGGCTAATCATATTGAACCTGCCGCACCCGGCGTGTTTCGCGCGCGAAGTGAAGCGGCCGGCCCAGTTTATGAAGTCATGGTACGTGCTGCTGTTCCAGATTCCGCTGTTGCCGGAGCTGCTGCTGGGCGCGTTTCATGCATGGGGCATTGGCGAAATGATACGACAAACATCGCGCGACCCCAGCCGCTTTCCTGAGGAGACGCTGGCGGTATATAGGCAGAATGCCTCCAGGCCAGGCGGGTTGACGGCGATGTTGAACTGGTATCGTGCGTCATTGCAGTGCGGCGGATGGCGAACGCTCAACCGCGACAGTTATCCGAAGATAGAGACGCCGACGCTGTTTCTTTGGGGCGATGCGGATGCGGCGCTTAGCATTCGCACAACGCGGGGAACGGACAAGTACGTCTCAGATTTAACGCTTCGCGTGTTTCACGGCGTGTCGCATTGGATTCAGCAAGAAGCAGCAGAGGCTGTGAACTTAATGATTGCGGCGTGGCTGGGAGGGACTCGCGTGCCGGAGTACCACGAGATGAACCGCGAGATCTTAAGCTGAAAAAATCGGTGCTCAGGAAATAGGATCGTTTCGGATCATCCATGTGGCGACCAACAGCAGCAGTACACCGGACGTGAGGAAAAGCATATCCCAGAGCAGATGATTGCCGTTTTGAACGACGTGATGAACTTGGAGAAGCTGGTGATCAATGAGTCCTTCGATGAGGTTGAAAAGGCCCCAACCGAGGAGGAGCGAAGCGATCAGCGTTTTACCCGATAGTAAGGCATCCGGCCGTTTCACGGCGCGCCAGAGCAGGGCGAGGCCAGCAGCCGTCATGATCCAGGTGAACGCATGAAAGAGGCCGTCCCAGAACATATTGATCTCTTCGTTGGCGAGTGTTGTGCGGGGTACCCAGTTGGAGAGCATGTTGTGAAGCTGCAGGATTTGATGGAAGAGAATGCCATCGACAAATCCTCCTAAGCCAATGCCGAGCAAGGTTCCGGAGGCGATGAGTGGACGGCGATTGCGCATGGCGATCTCGAGCGGCATTAGTGTTTCTTTGATTTTGGCGGACCGAAGTAGATGAGCGAAACGACGCCGATGAAGACGGGGAAGGGCGCGATTGTCGCCAGCAACTTGAATTTGAAGCTGGTATCGAAGATTCCGGCGCGGACTTCTCGGCCAGTGGGCGTGTGGCAGAGCGGGCAGGCGGAAGCGCCGGCCGAGAGCGAAGCCGCGGCCAGGGCGGAGCAGGCAGCGCGCGATACGGTGGAACGAAAGCGCATGAGCATGATTACTTGTACGTGCCGCGGCCGTTGAGAAATTCGTAGCGCTCGCGATGCCGATCGGGCGCGACATGAGGGCTGGCGTTAAGATGCATCACTGGGTAATCGTCCTGCTTGCTGTAAACGGGCCACGAGGGCAGATCGGCGCCGTTCGGATTACCTGTCCTGGCGAAGTTGGCCCAGTAAGTAGACATGGCGTTCGAAAGCATGTAATCAGCAGGACGCCAGGGCAGTTTCTTGGAAGAAAGCACGCCGAATACGAACTCGATTTCGGATGAGTGGAAGGCCGTCGGCGCGCGCGTAGGGTCTCGCGCTGCCTCGCTGGCGGACAGCGGAGTGGCTTGGTCGAATTCATAGCGGAAGACGGGCGATTGGCCGGTTTTATTTTGCATCTCGAGCCATTTCCAAGTTGCGTAAGCGATGAACTGGTCTCCGGCCAGATCTTGGGACGAGCGTTTGGATTCGGCGTCTGTCTCCCCCGGATAGAGCTTCAGAAATTGGGTGACGTCAGAGCCGAACAAGGCGTGGGCACGCGCGGCAAAATTCCGTGCGGTTGGCGCTTGGTCGTGGAAAATCGCTTTATAGCTGCCTTCGTCGGCGTTCCATCCAGCCAGCAGAGGCACGTGGCTTTGACGCCCGGCGCGGTAAATGGAATAGACATCTTCGGGCAAAAAGTAGCCGTCGATATCCGGAGAGAAGCGGACATCCTTTTGCTTCAAAGCGGCTTCGAGAAGTTCAGCAGCAGACTTGCCGCGAAGGGCTTCAAGAGAGGATGTGCCGAGAGAAGAATCGACAAAAGGGATGTCTTCGTTTTCCCTTTGAGCGGCGGATTGAAGCGGGAGCGTGGCGCTGAAAAAGGCGCCGCTCTCGCCAATGGCATGGCTGAAGAGGCCCTGGGCGAGTGGAGAGGCCATGAGTGCGCTGACGGAGAAGGAGCCCGCGGATTCGCCGAAGATGGTGACGTTGTTCGGATCGCCCCCGAAGAGAGCGATGTTGTTTTTGACCCATTGGAGGGCAGCGAGTTGATCTAGTAGGCCATAGTTGCCGGCCGCTTTATGAGGGGACTCTCTGGCGAGATCGGGATGGGTGAAGAAACCGAAGATGCCAAGACGATAATTCAAGCTGACCACAACTACGCCCTGCTTTGAGAGGTTGCCGCCGTCCTGACGCGGCTCTGATGAAGATCCCGCGGCGAAGCCTCCGCCGTGTATCCAGAACATGACAGGCAGGCGGGCGGAGGCGCCGGCAGCGGGCATCCAAAGATTGAGTGATAAGCAGTCTTCGCTAGGACCGGCATCGCGGAAAACCATGTCCGGGTAGATGGGACCTTGCATGCAGCGAGGGCCGTAATCGACTGCTTTGCGCACGCCGTTCCAAGAGGCCGCGGGCTGGGGCGGTTTCCAACGCAGCGGGCCGGTGGGTGGCGCGGCATAGGGAATGCCTTTGAAGGTGCGCACTTTACCATCGGCACTGATTACACCTTCAAGAACGCCGCTGGGCGTACGGACCTGAGAGGTTCGCAGTTGCGCGGCGGCCGGGGATGGTAGGACTACGTGGAACACTATAGGGAATAGGACGAGGAGGCGTAGCGCAGCGGGGCACTTCATACACCACGCGGCCGGCACGGGAATGTTGATCATCAGCTTCTGAAAGATACTATCGCGGCCGGGCAGAGACAGCGACGAGTTCGTACTCATTTGCAGAAATTAGTGTCGTTCATTTGCTGGTGCCGCTTGCTCAGGCGTGCGGCTCACTAAGCGTGCGCAGCCGCGAGACGCACTGATGGAAATCGGGCTTAGGCAGATGTCCTGCAAAGACAGCGTTTACGAATTCACGGGCACAGGCCGCTTAATTTGGCGCGGCCGTATCGGCGACATCAGAGACGCCGAACCACTGCTTCAGAAGTTTGGCGGCCAACGGATTGGATCGTGCGGCGATCTCAAGCGCACTTTGAGTTTCCGCGCCTCTGTTCCCTTGCGCATACAAGGCGAGCCCTAACAAGAGACTTGCCTTCGATGAGTTCGGATCAATGTTAAGAGCTCGGCGGACAACGGCTTCCGCTTCCGGAAACTTCTTCTGATTGCAGAGAACAACACCCAAATTGGTGTAGGCAATGAGAAAGCGCGGGTCGAGCTGAACGAGTTGCTGGAGCTGATCAACGGCGCGATCGGTCTGGCCAGAGACAATGAGCTCAACGGCGAGATCATTGCGCGCATCGGAGAAGAGGGGGTCCGTTTTAAGGGCCTTCTCAAAGAGTGTGATAGAGCGGCTGTGGTCGCCTCGGCGTGCGGCCATCTTCGCGTCGGCGAATGTTCCACGAGCTTTCGACTGATTACGCTGTTGCAGCTCTGCGATGGAGATCGTTTTCGCCTCGGTGATCACAAAGTGTTGTTTGGATGATGGGACCAGGCCGGATTGCTGGGCTGAGCACGTCGCGACCACGAACAAGGGGATGGCACAGAGGGCGAGTTTCATTCTGCAGAACAATCGTCAGATCACCCGCCGAACTTGAGTGTCTAGGGTGCGGACGGCGGTCTACAGAAGTGGTGGGCGAACGCGCGCGGTGCTATCGCTATGCTGACGTTGTGAAACGAGTGTTAGAGGGTAAGATTTCACTGGTTACGGGTGGATCTAGAGGAATCGGAGCAGTGACGGCGGTGAAGCTGGCTGAGGCAGGATCTGACCTGGTACTGAATTATCGGAGTAAGGGTGCTCGCGCGGAAGAAGTGGCGGAAAAGATTCGGATGCTAGGGACGCAAGCGGTGACTATGCAAGCGGACCTTACGGAGAACTCGGAACTCGCAGCCATGATGGGATTGATCAAGCAGATTTTCGGACAGTTAGACGTCTTGATTTTGAATGCAAGCGGAGGCCTGGAGAAGGGCAAGGCGGAAGACTACGCGATGATGCTGAATCGAACGGCGCAGTTGGAGACAGCAAGATTGAGCGCTGAACTGATGCCCACTGGGGGACGGATCGTGTTTGTGACAAGCCACTGGGCGCATTTTCATGGAACTAAACCGGGCATAGCTGGCTATGAAATAGTGGCCAAGAGCAAACGTGCCGGAGAAGATGCGCTGCGGGCCTATGGGGGAGAGCTGAACAACAGAGGTATCTCACTGATAGTGGTAAGCGGGGACGTGATTGAAGGAACAATTACGCCTCGCCTGCTGGAGCGAGAGAACCCGGGGGTGATTGCGGACCGGCGGCGGAATACGAACGGCTTGCCCACAGTGGACGAGTTTGCGCGTGCGATTGCAGACGCCGCGATGGATCCCGCGCTGATGAGTGGAGACACCGTGTTTGTTGGCTCGACGGAGTGGTAGGCCGGGAGCACAGATTAGTTTGCTTGGGCTTAGCCGAGCATGTCTATGAGGCTCTTCTGCATCTGATCAGCGACGTGAATAGTACCAAGATTGGCGTCGGCGCTATTTTTGCCCTCGATCAGGGAAACAGCGGCGGTACTTAGGTCGGTAGAATCGGCAGGAATAATGCCTGGTTTAGCAGCTGCGAGCGGCGACGAAGGAAAGTTGGCGATCTGAGTGGCAGCATGGTTGACCATCGCTTCCGCGCGATCATAACCTTGCATCCCGGATGAAATGGCCGTGGTCATAAGAGCGCATGTCGATTGAAGTGAGCGGATTTTAGAGTGCGCTTTCCACAATTGAGAGATAAGTCTTTGTCTGGCTCAATCCAGCTGCGGCGCGAGTTAACACGCCGCAGCTGACTGATTGATGCAGTTACTTCGCGAACCGCCTGCGGAGCATTGCCAATCCGCCAAGACCGATTCCTGCGAAGCCAATGCCGAGCGTGGAAGGTTCGGGCACAGCTGCCGCGGTGGGGACAAACTCAAGTCCGTGCAGGCCGGTGCCGGTCATGATCGAGGTGACGATACCGGTAGTAGGATCCACACTGCCGAATTCATTGCCTACATTGACGAACAGAGAGGAATTGGGTATTAAACCTGTTGCTGAAATTGCGTAAACAGTATTCGCGGATGTGTCGGTGAGGTAAAAGGTGCCGGAACTAGCGGTGGCATAGATGCTGTCATCTGGACTGCCTATGGTAGCGCCGCCCGCACCGATGAGCTTCACGGAGGAGGCCGACTGAGTAGCAGACCCGGGATTGGTAATGAAGGTAAGGGCGTGATCACCTTCTCCGGTCAACACCAGACCGCCGGTGGGTGTCGATTTCAAAGAGTCGGGATCAGTGGCCAGGATGCCGGTTCCAGTCTGAACGGTGCTGAAGCCGATTGGAGTGGTTGGCGTGGAGTTATTCAGCTGGACGACAACGGCGTCGGCCGGGGAAGCGGGATTCGTTTGGCTTAGATAAACATTGTTCCCGATGAAGGCAACATCATCAAAGCCGCGCGATCCCGAGACGTTCGTGTAGGGAGCACCGTACATAAAGGTACTGACGCCCCTAGTGGTTGGATTGATGATGCTCAACAGTGAGTTGCCGTCCTGATTCTCTAAGGCCCACAGCATGCCGGTATTCGGGTTGTACTTCAAACCGTCGACATTTCCACCCAAGGATTGCCTGCCCTGTACTGCCCCGGTGGTGCTGTATTGAACAATGGTGCTGCTGCCTGTGTAGTTGTTGGATGCGGCGCCGTTGCTGTACTCTACCCAGAGTGACCCGTTGGCGTATGTAACAGAATCGACGGCGGTGCTATTCACCGCGGCGCCGGTCGCGAAGACTACCGGTGCTGCAAATGAAGCAGCGTTCGCCGGGATTGTGCTACCCAAGACTGCTGCGATTAGAAATGCGAAGTGCGCTAATCGCTCCTTCGAGTTTTCCAGCTTTGAAAATTGCATGAGTTGTTCCTCCGACATAAGGAATAGCTCTCTGCGATTACAAGAGGATGAAGTGTACCTGCAAACCAGTAAATTACTACACTCGGTGGACAGAGCACGGCTTTGTTACAAAGGGCTTAAACCGCCAGTGATGCCATACACCTCACCAGTCACGAAACGCGCTTCGTTAGAGGCAAGGAAGACGAATACCGGAGCGATCTCGACGGGCTGAGCGGCGCGTTCGAATGCTGTTGTCTTGCCGAACTGCTTCACCTTTTCTTCGGGCATGGTGGCCGGAATCAAGGGTGTCCATACGGGGCCGGGCGCGACGGCATTCACGCGCACGCCTTGCTTCATTGCCAGTTGGGACAAGCCTTTCGTGAAGTTAACGATAGCGGCCTTGGTGGCAGCGTAGGGAAGCAAGTTTGGACTGGGATCGAAGGCCTGAATGGAAGCAGTGTTCAGGATTGCGCTACCCGGCTTCATATGACGCAAGGCAGCGCGCGAGAGCCAGAACATGGCATACACATTGGTCTTAAAGGTGCGATCGAACTCCTCCGTGGAAAACTCGTCGATGGTGTCGTGGCTCATCTGAAAAGCCGCATTATTGATCAGCAGATCGATTTTCCCGAAGTCCTTCACAACTCGTGCAATCATCTGCTCACAATGTTGCTCTTCACGAATGTCCCCGGGCAGTTTAAGAGCTTTGTGACCTGCGCGCTCCACCCACTGCGACGTCTCGGCGCCGTCCTCCTCTTCATCGGGCAGGTAGCTAAGGGCGACGTCCGCGCCCTCACGGGCAAAAGCAATGGAAACAGCACGGCCGATGCCGCTGTCTCCGCCAGTAATCAATGCGACCTTGCCCTCAAGACGACCAAGTCCCCGATAGGATTCTTCTCCGTAATCGGGCTTCTCGGACATGTCGCTGGCGAGGCCCGGATAGGCAATCTTGTCCTGACCGGAATTATCTTCTGGTTTGGGGGCCTGAGACTTAGGATCAGCGGTGGTGGGTTCCTGTATCGTTTTGTTTGGCATGGTCAGCTGTCACTGTTTGACGCCAATTCGTGAATATCCGCACCTAGACATAGCACCAGCAAATAGGAAATGACAGCTTAAGACATGGTGCCGTGCAATTGAAATCGCAAGGCATCATCCTTCATCCAAACGTTATTGAAGAGCACGTAAGCAGGGCCGCTACCTGGTCGCGCGTGTTCGAAGAGCATACTTCCTAGTTCGGCTAACTCCTGGTCTGAGTAGCGGTAGGAATAACCGCCTTTGCCATGTAGACGCCAATAGATCTGTTGACCAGGCACAGGCTGATTCTTAAAAGGGTCGACGCAGTGTAATAGGCCGAGGTCATTGCAGAGCCCTTGGACCAAATCACGAGGCCATTCTCCCCGAGGCTCCCAAGCCAGAGAGAATGCTTCACGTTCAACCTGGGAGAAGAAGCTGCGCAGATTTTTGATGTTTTCCGAGTCCGGACGGAATGAAGCCGGGCATTGAAAGAGTACGACCTCGGCGCGGAGGGCGCGCGCAATCTCCGCCGTGCGTTCCCACGCCAGCCAGACCTGCTCTGTGGGACGGAAAGACCCGACCAAACCGTGCTCGGTTGAACTGAGGCGGGATTTTAAGCGCCGGTACGTAGGGCTGGCGGGCGTGTGGGTGATCAACTGCCAGGCTTTGATACAAAACTGAAATGAATCCGGGGCGAGCGTGCGCCATTTGGTGGCTAAAGCAACTGTGGGCGGCTCATAGAACGGGGTCTGCAACTCCACTACAGGGAAATGGTTGAAGTACTTAGCCTTGCCTTCGCCCCAGCCGCAACAGCCTACCAGGCAGTTTGAATTTGATAGTGGTCCGGAAGCGCAATACTGCATAAAAGAACGGCCTGTCGGCGGTAGGCAGCCTCGGTCAGTGGCGGATAACTTAGTGACTGAATCGACGGCGGTAAGCCAATCGATTCAGCAGCGGGAGGGGGCAGCCTGGATTGCTCGCTGACCGTGGAACTCGAATCAATTTAGACTCCGTCCGCCCGGTCTAATCCCACCGCCTTTTAGGCGGTCGGCTTTCAGCCGCCCGTTTCCTCCGAGAATAGGGAGGATGACGGAATACAGGCATAGCGGGCACGCGGTGTTCGACCTGAAGTAT